>Ga0302186_10000207_pt1 | contig 54637 bp, 25 predicted proteins | sample II_Bog_E1_2_FD_198782 | JGI IMG/M metagenome (GOLD analysis project Ga0302186, IMG submission 198782) | Peat permafrost microbial communities from Stordalen Mire near Abisko, Sweden - II_Bog_E1_1 | ecosystem: Environmental > Terrestrial > Soil > Wetlands > Peat | place: Sweden: Abisko...
CAACCCCACCCCCAACCCCAACCCCAACCCCAACCCCGGCTGTATTTATAGAATCGATTTTTAAATATTAGAACCAACATTCATGAATTAAATTTTATATATTTGTAAATCAGGTATAAATCTATCATGTGGGCTTAGATGACTGCAGTTTGGCTAGTTATAAGACTTAATGCATAAATATTCTCTTGTATTGACAATTCTTAAATTGATATCTCTCTTCATTAAAAGAGTGATAGAAGAGAGGCTCGCAGTAGTGACAAATATCCATAGGGTTGGAGTGTGGACTGCTAAATAGAAACAACATTAAGAGCTAATACGTCAATTTTTAATTCTACTAAACTTCGATTTTGTTCTTTAATTTTTCATATATATCGCAAAAGAGAATAACCAGCATATTTCTAACTTTATCTTCATTAACTTGTTCATCGAGTAGCTCAATAAAATTTTTTATTTAATTTAAGTTGTTTGCAATTAAATCACTGAGTTTATCATCCAAATTTTACTTGTTGTAGAATTATTTGATTTTTCTCATTTTTTCCCTGCGAGCAGCTCGACCCTATTTATCAGTGTCCTCTGTAAGATCTGACTTTTTCTATTTTTAATCTTTTTTAATTTTTGTCATTTGTGACCATTAATTTTTGATGGTTATGATCAAATCAGCAGCACTTTGAAGAAATCCAATTTGCGTTGATATCAATACCTTGAGACGTTTTATCAAGAGGATATAATTAAATGCTAAACACTTGCGAATATTTGCTTGAATCTCAGAGTAATCAGAAGAAATAGTCACTACAGAGTTATACTATATTTTTTTGGCAACATCGGATAAGGATTTGATTTGCTGATTCAAATGATTAAATTATATTTTTCCATAGTTAGTAACTTATCTTTGGTATATATTAGGATTGCATATTACAAAGTCAATTATATCTTTTCTCGTTGAGTTTTATGCATTTGCAAAGATATTTTGCAACTAATGATTTGGCTGATGAGTGACTTAAAGTTTTTCCATTTATGAGACATAAACTTAGCCTTTATTATGTCCAATCTGCCAAATATGTTAGCCGTTTTTAACTTAAGGACCTAAAGTGCTCATTTCTGGTTTTTATAGAATATATTGTTTAGTAGTCTTATCCATGATGATAGTATTTAAAATTTGATGGCCCACTAATAACACAAAAATACGCTTTTCTAACTCGTTGATAGATTGGGGATCTAAAATTGAATATTCTTAGCCATGCTGATTCAAGGCAATTACTCGTTAGCTAAAAATCTCCTAGTTTATAAATACAGAAAACAAGATGCATATTTTATCCCGCAGACTAAGTTTTTTATCTTCAACCACTTTTTCTTGATACACTTTAATAGGATTAACTTTAAATATAACTGTAATATTATTTTCTTCTTTAGGCTAATTATTTAGTTTAGAACAAATTACGTTTAATGAAATATTATTGAGTTTTGAACAAATTTATTTTAATTTAATAATTTCTTCTTGAGTATAATCTTATTGATGCTTGGCCCATTTTTATTACAGTTCTTACATTTAACTTATTATCATTTAAATAATATCATACACATTAGCATTGTCATCAGGAGTATCAAATAACAGCTTTTGCTCTAATGTAAGAGGAAGTTAAGACAAACTGAGATATTTGCACATAGCATGCTCGAAGGAACTAGTACATTTAAAATTTTATTCGAAAATCAATATATTTTTAGGACTATAGCTAAAATATTTATATAATTAGCCTTTCAAAGAAATGTTGGCAAAGTATTAATCAAATATCTTTTTATTAATTCCCGCAGCTTAAATATCGCTTGTCAATGTAGCATCAGACTTTGATGCAATGATGCTCTTCCAAAGTTCTTCAAAATACTGGTCAAATTTACGTTTTTTTATAAACTCAGTGAGCGGATAGAATGGAATACTGGCAATTTATTATGGTCTATACAATACGAGCATATATTCCCTTTTTGAATGTTTTTATGGTTGAGCGAGCTATACCAAACTTATTTTATTATTTGTATTGGCTGTTATCCTTTATAGCTCTTTTAGTTTTGCCACTCTTTCATGGCTAGTGGTAAATTTAAAATCAGATAAAATTGCTTAATGATAAGACTGATAATGCTTGATTATGTTTGCTATTTGAATTTCTCCCAGCGATTAATCTTTAAATATGGATTGAACGTAGCTGCGATAATCGTAACAAAACAGGCATATGTTTATATCTTGCTTCATTTGTATTTGAAAGTCGCCTTTATTATTTTTGAGTTAATATTTTGCCATTTCCTGAAGAATAAAATTATAGTTTTATGAAATGAGCGAATAAAAATACTAATAATACTATAAGTCATTTATTTATTTTGTTTCATTAATGCCTCTCCTATAGGATATTTTCTTATAACGATACTAATTAAACATCTCTGCAAATATTAATTATCTTTTCTTCTAATCTGCTTGACCAACATCTTCATTCGATATTTACTATTCCCCTTATATCGTTTTATTTGCTAAAGCATGTTCTATCTTTGCTTTGATTTGTTTATATGCCTTGCACATAAATTTTATATATTAATAGCTGCTTCTTTTGAATTACCAACTCTCTCTAATATTTGTATATCCAGGTAAAATCAAGTGATGACTCTTTCTCTCTATGCTCTAACTTTCCTTTATCTTATTACCATTTGAGTCATTTTAATTGTTCTTTGCCTTCATCGGCTGGAGGAAGAGTAGATCAAATATTTAATTGACTGTAATTGTTGTTTTTGCTAATCCTGTGAATATAAATCCATGACTAACTATGGCATCAGGAAACTATTCTCCTTTTTTCAAAGCACAAACATTCTGATACTATTTATACAGCTCATTAACATATTTATCAAATTCCCATGATTTTTTAAATAAATTTTTCATAAATTAGGCAAATGAGTCACTGATCTTTTTTTTTAATTGATCTAACTATGTCTATGATTCGCAGCTCTTTAGATCAAATCGAACATAGTAAGGACTATGATGTTCTGTTTCTCTCCCTTGATAGTAGTAATGCTTTTTATCGCTGTAATCTCCAAATTTGAGCCATTTAAACCGATTCTCAAACTCAGAAGTCTTTTAATCCCGCAATATTATTGCAGTAGGTTTTTCCTATATAAGCTATAACTCGTCGATATCTTCCCCTTAATGAGGAAAGGGTGCCACAAATTAAGACTCTTTGATATTCATAATGACACAATTAAATTATTAATGATATAAATCCAAATATTATTTAATTAATTCTATTGTTTCACAGATCATTTCTCACAACTTCTTTTTGTTTATCAACTTATAGCCCTTCAAAAAGACATCATAACGAGTTGATCTAAAGTCTTACATTTCAGAGTAAAGTTCAAGCATTTAATTATCCACTCCATAAAGGGCACCAGCAATTTGACCTGCAATCGATCCAACAGTGTCACAGTCTCCTCCCATATCCGCATTTTTATTAACTACTTCTTTGAAGGAATCAGAAAACATCACAGTGTGAAGAGCCATTGATAAGGCATCCATGCAGTAAGATCCGATATAGCCAGGCTGCTGCTTATTTCTGCAGGGAGAATAAGTATGACTTTTTTCTCTCCAGTCCCAGTTTCTATCCTTCAATGATTTGTTGAATCGCTTGAATTGCTTGTTTAGCTTACAGCTTTATTCATAAAGTTAGTTGCTTTATTGTTGTCCTTTCGCTAAAAATTCAACACTCTTAGCTTATGATTTAAACCTATCGCAGACTTTAATGATTAGATCCTTTCCATCAACTTCTTTATCTCTATGAATAAGCTCAATGATAATGTTAGCCATTAATTTGGAACATTCCTGAGCTTCGAGTCCATTGTGTGTTGTCAAACTCTGCAGTCCAGAGTTTTACACGCCTTATTTCAAGTTATCGCTATAAGCTACAGGAACTGGTGCTAATCGCATGAGTGATCCATTACCATTATTAAACCGATCTCCTCTTTCAGTATATTTTTCTTGGTGATGCATAAATTAATTCATTGAAATAGAAATGTTTCCTCCTAATCCAATAGAATGATATCTACCACCATTGTTGAGGCCATTTTCCAACCATACAATAAACATATAACGCATATGTGTTGGGTTAAACTCGTAATCATTTAGAAGAATACTGTCGGCCATGCATAGACCCATTGATGCGTCATCTGTCCAAATTGATACTTTGTTTGATCTAGGTCGAATTTTTCCTTAAAGAATACCTTGATGAATGTCCTTGAACCCATTTTTAATAATGCCCAAACCTTACTTGTTGAACTATTAAAATTAAGTGGAAGCTCCTAAGGCGTCACCAATGGCCATTCCCATCACTGCAGCAATTCCTCGTGATTATTTCTCTGTAAGATTAAGCTCTTTAGCTGAATATTCCTTTTTGTCGGCCATTTCTTTAAAGATTAATGAGAATAACTTTCGGTCCTCATCTTCTGCAGGAATTATGCTGTGCTAGCAATAAGCATTTGATGCTAACTTTCCATAGAGTTTATTAGAGAAGTATAAATTCATATCACAAAGAATTTTATTTTTACCATCTTTACCATTTGTATAAGCTTATTTTTTTCTTTAAAGTGGAGACTTTTCTATATCCATAGGTGATTCACTTGATTTATTTGATGAAAAATCGGCTTAAGGTTTTGAAATATTTTCATATTGCTATGAAGATTCATGTGTTTCTTTTAGAGGAATACTGTTAGAATTTTCGGGGACTTCAGATTGAGGTGGGGCCAATTGCCCTTGAGAATGCTCTTAGCTTTAATCAACAATCTGGCTATTAGGTTCCTAATTTTGGTGGTTTGACTACATACTTAATCAGATTATATAATATATGTTCTTGCTGAATTTAAGCAATAAAGATATAGAATTAATTACAACATTTTAGTTTATCTTGAAAGAAAATATCAATATTATCATAATCTACCATCACTTGGCTTAAACAATAAAAATCTGCCAATACCAGAAGGTTTGTTTGTTACGTCTCATAAATGGAACTATTCACTCTACCTTCTAACATTTTAGAATAAAATTATTACTAATTTCTATGAACTCCAAAAAAACATAAGAGAGCGGAAGTGCCCGCAAAAAGCTTGAGAACTACTCCTACCTGCTGAGTGAAAATATTGGTAAGGGCTACTCCAGTGTCGTATTTCGTGGTAGAAACGATCTGACAGGTATTGCCTCAATAATGCAGATTAAACCGTAGCCATAAAGGTCATCGATATGAAGAAGATTTGCAATGAAATACATCGCAATTTGCTGTCCTCATAAATAGAGGTTCTCAAACTCATGAAAAGCAGCGAAAACGTAATAGAACTTTACGACATCTACACAACCAAAAACAACACCTACATCATCACCGAACTATGCGAAGGAGGAGATCTTGCCAAAGTTATTGCTGGAAGAAAAAGCATGCCTGAGGCAGAGGCTATTCCTATTATGAATCAAATTATCAATGGCTATAACCAGATGTATAGTCAAACCATCATACATCGAGATCTCAAGCCTGCCAATATCTTTATGAAGAATGGCACTCCAAAAATAGCAGACTTTGGCTTTGCCATGAAAATGAGCTAATCTAAAAAATATTCTTCTTATAATGTGGGATCTCCTGTCTATATGCCTCCAGAAGCTTTGAACTCGAACAAATACAGTTTTAAGAGTGATATTTGGGCTCTCGGAGTAATTTACTATGAGATGCTGACAGGAAAGACTCCCTGGAGAGCTAAAACTTAAAAATAATTGTCCAAACTTCTAGTTTCTATTCCTATTAAAAAGGTTTTGCCACCTTCAATTAATCAATCCTCTGAAACCTTTCTCCTACGCACTCTAGCAGTTGACATTAACGATCGTATGAGCCCTGAATAAATCTTAAGATTTAATTTATCCTGTGATCGATGCAGTCTACCTAAACAACTGTTTTCGACTGAACACTCAATTTTCGATGGTAGGAACAACAATATTCGGCATCAAGGACAGATGGATCGTCATGACACATCTTTAAATAAAAAATCAATCAATCAGCCAGTGAATTTCAAGAAATTAGCAATGTTGTAATCTACCCAAGAGTTTAATAGTACAAAATGTACTTTGCCTAAAACAGCAGTCACAACATCAACCAAAACATAAAATTTTATTGTAGGTTCAGCGAAAACAATTGCTAACGATGGACCCACTCAAAAAATTATCAAAACACATTATATTATCAATTAATCAGCCCCCTACGACAAGAAATATCTTGCAAAGCAATTACTCAGTCAAATCCATTTTTGTAGATTCTTATTTAAACTAATAATTCGGATGAATGATAAACTGACAGCAGAGGCTAACGATGACCTAACAATCATCAAAGAATATATGGCAGGCCTTATCTTTGACAAATTGTCTGAAGTAGAGGAGCTTAAATTGGTTGATCCTAAAATATAACTGGACTTCCAGGCTTCTTCAGATTTCAACAAAATAGAGCAAATTATACTACAATATCAATCCAAATACTCACGGGATTTGTCGAGTTTACGGCAAGTGAGTACACCCCTTCCCACTTTCAAGGACCAACTTAATTCTAATATTCTTAATCTGTATAAATAGATTGAAGGGATGGACGACATTGGTGAATCCAAATAATCAGTGATAGTCCTGGATTACATGGTAACACTGAGACAGCTTATTGGCCTTATGCAAAGCAATGATCTTGAGGGTTTTCACATAAAATCCAAGATATAAACCATTGTAGAGGGTGCCCCTGCCAAAACAATCACTGAATAGCACCTAACCGCCATTAAATCAAAGCTAAAGTCCATTAAAATAATATGATTTGCTTAATTTTTAACATATCTCTAATAATCTTTATATTTAATATTGCATAAAGATATGAAAATGACCCATAGATTATTAACAATATCTATTAAACTATCACTCAGTTTGCACTTCAGTTTGCCCAAGCAACAAGTTTTTGTGAATATGAGGAATTACACCTCCTCCTGCAATTGTAGCCTTTATTAGAAGATCCAATTATTCGTCTCCCCTTATTGCCAACTGTAGGTGTCTTGGAGTTATTCTTCTTACTTTGAAGTCCTTGGATGCATTGCCAGCCAGTTAAAGTACTTAGGCCGTCAAATACTCGAGGATAGCAGCAGCATAAACTGCAGAAGTTGATCCGACTCTGTTGTGAGCAGAAACGCGACTCTTTAAGAATCGATGAATTCTTCCAACTGGGAATTGGAGTCCAGCTCTAGTGGACTTAGACTGCGCTGGTCTCTTAGACTTGCCAACTTTTCCTCCCTTACCTCCTTTTCCGCCTTTGCCTCCTTTTCCTGCCATTTAAATATATAAATCTTTTCCGGTTTAGATTCAATTTAAATTTAGAGCATCTGAATTTTGTATTTTGATTGGATTATAAATTAAAACATGGATTTTCAAATCAGAAAAAGAAAGATAAATTAATTGCATTTGATTATCGATTATAAACGTTGAATTAACCTTTCTGATGTTCGAAATAAGCCAAAACTTTAATTCATGAAATCTTGTGATAATTTAAGGCTGATTTGAATGGTGCCTAGTTGATTTATAATTATTAAGATTGATTCCATGGACGTATAAAGCTGGTATGAATCCGCATTGAAGTGTTAACCCATTACTGAATCTGCAGTTCGCTTGCTTTGTAATCAAGTAAAAGCAATTCTGGCCTAATAGTCGAATATTGTGAGTGTTGACTCTCCTGTTAACATCGCTGGAGATATACATGGTCAGTACTACGATGTCAAGCACTTATTTTAACTTGGAGGAGGAGTACCCGAGCACAAATTTGTGATGATTGGAGACTTCGTTGATAGAGGCTACAACTCTGTATAAACCATCACTTTACTCTTCTGCATGAAGATTAAATATCCTGACAGGATTTACCTCTTGCGGGGTAACCACTAAAGTCGTAACATTACTATGATGTATGGCTTTCTAGACGAAATTAACAAAAAATACGGAAACTCAAATTGCTGGCGCTACTTTTATGAGGCTTTTGATTTTTTACCATTGGGAGCAATCGTAAATGGCACTATACTTTGCGTACACGGAGGAATGTCGCCCGATTTACCAACTATTGATCAGATGAGATTGCTTGATCGTAAACAAGAAATACCGCATGAAGGGCCGCTAGCTGATCTTATGTGGTCCGATCCAGAAAATATTTAGGCTTGGAGGAGAAATTCCAGAGGAGCGGGTTGGATCTTTGGACATAAGGTTGTAAATCACTTTAATTTACTAAATGAAGTAAGTCTAATTGTGCGGGCTCACCAGCTCGTTCAAGAGGGCTATATTTATTGGTTCAATTAGCAATTAGTGACATTATGGTCTGCTCCCAACTACTGCTATAGAATGAACAATAAAGCAGCATTACTGCAAGTAGACTAAAACGGTGGCAAAAATTATGTGATTTTCTAGACAGTGCCATAGAGTTCAGGAAGTAAGAATTATAGAACCTTAATGCCCTACTTCTTATGATAGATGCATTTCATGAATATTAAGAATATACTTTTATAGAAATAATTTTATCATCTAAGACTCATTGATCACTGCCCGACAGACTGTGCATCTCCATTTCTGAATCTGCTTTGGGAACTCTTTGGGGAGATGTTTTTATCACATGTAAAAAACGAGTTATTTACCATGCCAACAGCAAGCCTATTGCTATTATCACAAACTCAGTCGCTGAGATCCACCATTAGTAGTCTTCTAGCTGTTTCTTTTCCTATTCGAAACGAGCTTAGGTAATTTAAGGCAGAAGACGATTTTTTGATGGAAGACGAATACGAGGAGAAGAAGCAGAAACAGGAGCAACTGGAGGATTAATATCCTCAGCAGAGAGGAAGCTAATTAAAAAGGGGCACCGATCTGCAAGCAGAGATAAAATAGCATCTTCACTCCACAAATTGGCATCGAATTGAAGAACAACTCTCAATAAATCTTAGTAAATGAGATTAATAGTGGGGAGGGCCTCCTTTTTGCTGCCTATGAGTTGACCACTAACAAATGTATCAAAACTTGTATTGAAATAGGTCTTGTCAGCGTTAGGAAAGGCATGCACAGCATTTTTTTGTGCTGTTAACATGAAGAAATGATGCTTGAATACCTGTAACAGTGAATTAATGTTTTTGGCCGATACAATCGTCTACACAGGGTAATTGGCTAGTGCATTAAAATCGAGCCAGAATAGTTAATCGGAATCGAAGGGATCGTGCTGGCCTGCTCTGTTAAGCAGGAATATCCGCGAATAACGCAGAATGGAGTTTACTTTATCGTTGGCCTGTATCTTCTGGCCTTGATTTTTCAATTACTATGCTCTGGTGTAGTACCAGCTGGAGGTAAGTTAATTTGCAAGTACTTCCACAAACATTGTGTTGTTACCTGATCGTTTTTCAGCTACTAATTTGCCTAATTATGGTTAACCCATAAAGATTATGTTGAATGGCAAGCCAAATAGCATTTAGAGCATCGTAAGATTGTTGCCAGCCGGGAGAGTAATTCCATCTTAAAGAGGCCACCACCCAGTCACAAATGTAGGAGTGAGGGGAGGACTTGATTTGCGAGAGTAAGCAGATAGAGTCAAAACGAGAAAGGTTGCTATTACGAGAACCTGGTAATGGCGAATCATTCAATAATTCAACAAATAATAAATGTAAAATTAACTCCGAGTAAATATTAATGATTTTCTTTGTCAGTTTAAATAAATTAGAAAGTTCCTCCAATCAAGAATCAATCCTCGAAAAATTACATTGATGTCACTAATTTTTCTTTACCTTTCTGACGAAGGCAAAGCCACACCAGAATCACGCCTAAAAACAGTCCTGCCATGCCTGCTCCGTTTGCAAATTAATGGGCAATCTCTCCTGCGATGCGTGAATAACTTACTCGTCTTCCTGCCAGTTAAAGTGGATTTTAATTGGAGCAAGCCAGTTTTTAATTGCAAAAATTAATCACTCCCTTGACAGGAGTCTAACAACTGAATTTAATTGGATGTACCGATTGATCGAATAGTCATTTTTGCACTGCTGTATTTATTGAACAGCAGCAGCTTCTACACCTTCCATTTTGGCTCGAAAAGCAAGAAGAAGGACTGTGGCCACAGCTACCACCCATACTATCACAAGCAATGTGTAAAAAAGACTTGAACTTTATCTCTACACCATCTTGGTGATTGACTTTACGCGTCTTCCCGAACGTGGCTAATCCTTGCGAGAAAGGTCCTTTTTAGGGTTTATGAGGAGTACCGTTGCAACAGATACCATCCACACAAGGACAATTAGCGAATAAAACATACCTTAACTTTCCTTCTTCATCGTGTTGGCGCTCGATTATGTCCGTATGTTCTCTCTCTATTACTCCTCACGAAATAATGGCTTCTTGGTGGGTGTATAGAGAGTTTAAGTCTTATCTTATCCACGACATGGCGGTAATTCGACTTATTTGTCAGTCTTAAACAGCATTAAAAATTATTATTAAAACCAATTATTGCCTCTGCAGTTACCAGTCTTAAAATTCTGCTCAATATTGAAAAAATTGATATTCATAAATAACCATCCTTTCTCACTGCAGACGCGATTCGGATTAAAGAAAAATACTAAATTAACCAGATATAAAGATGTAAATCAGTTTGCGAAGAGCTGTAAAAACTCATCGTCGAGATCAGTTTAAAATTTGCTGCGTGTAGGGCGTTTCTCCTTCTCCTTTCTCCGACTTGATCTTGTTACTACTATATCGATTTAGCCATCAACGACTCTTTACTCAGTTTAGCACTATTCTTTGTCTTATTGAATATGATGAGAATAGAAGCCCTCTTTATTGCCATTTTGACTATATTTAATCATTGTTCTCTCGCCTGTTCTGACCCCTTTGCTCGTTTCTGGTCGTCCTGTAAATCGATGAAAATCTTGCTTGATAGAGGCAGGGTTATTTGCAAAAAAATTATTACATTCAAGCGTTTTATGAAGTTGACTGAGAGGTGTATTGCAGGCATGCGTGTCGAAATACTGTGGAAAGAAAGGTTGAGTTGAGCTCATCATAACTCTGTTTTCTATAAGTAGATCTCCCTTCGCAGATTTGCCTCTTTTTAGCACACCATTTTCTTTGGCTGCTGTGCCATAATGCCTCATTCTATTTGCAACTAATGGAAAATATATATATAGGAATGGAATGATGATACCTTTGACCTATGCTATAATACATGAATAAATAAGCAGAAGGCAGAGAGTATGTCTTGACCGTCGGCAATATTTAAAAATCGACTGCAACGTTAGTAGATCTTTAGTATAACGTCTTAGAGATCCAGAGATATCTTCTACCTGAAAGTGTCAGGCCAGGAAGCGTAGTAAGGATGATACTTGTACATGATGTGGCTGAAGAGGAGCGTCGTAGCCAGGCACTGCTAAAAGTATCTAGCTAGCTGAAGACGAAGCAAGGCATGCAGAGTAATAAAATACTGAAATGATTGCTGAGAATTAACCACACATGCAACATATATTTCATGATACAATATCAAGGCTGTTTGAGCAGTTACCATTTTGACTGTTCCTTTGGGCCCTGTCTTCAAATTTACAGTTGACTTGTACTGTAAAATGAGTCAAGTTTTAGTTTCTCAACCACTAATGGACATACGCTAATAATTTGAAGCAATGATCGTCTTGCAAAATGTAAACCCTGTTATACTTTGCATTTTTCCGAATTTCACAAAGGAAGTGCCTGGCCAAATTGTTTAGATGCGTGACGTAGTTGACAGTAGTCGCACTGGTCCTTTCCTCAACCTCCTCTTGAAAGAAGTACAGAGTTAGTGCTATCAATAGTTCTATATTTGTAAACTCCCATTTTGTAAACAAGTTCTATGTCCAGTCTAAAAACTCAAGCAGTGAAGTTCTGAAATCCATTTCCCAACTATTGTAGCCAATTGGCCTGCGACTACTTCGACGATCTTCCCCTTTTATTTGTTGATAAGGTTGGTTGAGGTTAATAAGATCCTGCATCTAATCAATGGTTAGAATTTCAGTATTATTTTGGCCTGGCTCAAATAAATCCTTGATGGCGAATCTGAGATTTTGATAATCTTGTCCGATGAAAGAAATATCTTCTTGATGGGTTTCCATTTTAAGAATATTCAAGGGAGGTTGCTGTCTTAATTGAGTGGTGATGATGGAGGGCATGAATTATAGATTGGCTTGGTAGCGTTGCTTTGCAGATTGAAGTTGACTGATGGCAGGCTGTAGTTGTAGCTACTCCTAACTTTTAAACAACTGACGACTGGCGTAGCTTTTATATTCTAAATTAAACATAAAAAACCGGGCATCTGTGAGTATTGCTAATTTTGAATCTAGTTAGCAAGATTCTTTCGAGGACGGCCACGTTTGTTGAGCGCCCGTGGTCTAATGATGTCGCCTGGTGGCTGCATATATGACATAGTTACCTTTCCATCGTGTTTTTGTTTGATATGTGTGAAGAGGGCAGGATAACTAAGGTAGGCCTTGCTGCAGGGGCAGATATATGATCGATACTTGTTATCTTCTGGATGACTTTCGGACATCAATAATTATTATAACCATATATAATATGCATTTTATAGGGTAATTCATTATTTTAATATTAATTATATATCTGGCGCCTAACAATTTCAGAAAATAAAATATCCCCATTTACAGATCATTTATAAGTATAACCTAAATAGAGTAATTTAATTGCTCTATCAATACAAAAGTAATCAAATTATTTTTTTATACTTTTCTTAATTCTAAATAATCTCAGATGATAGCTTACTCATAAATATATTCATAGAGATCAGGATTAATGATCATTTCTCTAAAATTATGAACTGAGACTTCGACTATAATATATATAATGAAGAAGAATATCTCGAAAGTTAAAAAAAATCAACCCAAATCGGTTCATATCGAAGTTGGACTCTTCGCCAGTCAGCAGAGTAGATAACATATCCTATAAGATTTCAAACGAGGCACCCTTTTTCAGCATAGCGTTAAAACTTAAAATAGATAGGAAATCAATCGATAAACCATTCAGGAGGATAATAGGTGTTGGATAAATGATATTGCACTTGGAAAAGAGGAGTGGATGAGGTAATTGAAAGGATAGGATAGCAAGATCTTCAAAAAGGCAGACAAAGCCCAAATGGAATTACCAATTATACAAGGAAGGATTAAAAAAAATAAGGAAAATTCTTCAACCCTACATCAATGCGGATGTAACAAAATGATCTGCCTCCAGAAAAAGCTTAATCGACAAGGAGCATGGAATAGTGAAAACGGAAACAATATCGAACAAAATGTATCAAAATTAGAATAATCTCTATATCTCCATCCGAAGTAGCTTACCCGTAATGACTTTTACAGGGTCAAAGGACTCAATTTCAAAAGTAGATCACTTGAAGATTCTATTCATTGTTTTGGAAATAGTACTTATACTATTCACAATTCCACCAATCCTTTTGAAAATTTTCCCTTGTACTCATCCACTTTCGGAGATGAGCAATAACATTTTTGTAACCAGAGAATATTGAAGAAAAAAAGAAATAAACTTCCTGAGAGCACAGAACACTTCATTCCTACCTTTTTACTAAAATATTTAATGATTAGTGAAGAGACCCTTCCTAAATATTGATAAAATAGTGTCCTATCTCATAACTGTATTGATTTTTTTTTTGTTAATTAAATTAACACACATACATATTCATGTCATTGCTTTAAACTGCGCCACTCTCCATTCGAAACGGTTTTATATTATCCTCGTTGCACTGCTTCCTCATCCGATTTTATTGTAGCGGCCACTTTGTTTAAGGGTATATACGACAAAGAATTCCATTTTTCGATCAAGTTTAATATTTAAGGAATTCTAGGTCTAAAGTAAGGATTGGGGGTTAGCATATGCCTCATTAAATCTTCCATCTTTTGACTGATTTTTCCAGTTCCATATCGAATATTAGCATTGACAATACTGAGTTTTCCTTCCTCCTGAAAAGGGTGATAGCGATAATTAAGTACAAAGAGCACGCATCCCAACATCCAAACATCGACTCGATCATCGACAGGATATTTAAGGTAGAGATCAATCATTTCAGGAGGTCGATACATCAATGTTGTATTTTTTTCGAACCTTTATTCATACGTATATATTTTGGATTTGGGAACGGTTTCAAAATCAATTTTTTAGGTACTGCAACTGCCAAAATCGCATAGCTTGGCAGTACCGTCTTAAGTAAGTAAAATGTTTTATACTTTAACGTCCTGGTGAATTATACCAATGTCGTGAATTTATTTTAGACCAATTACTGTTTATGTCAAGATCTTTAAAATCTATACTTCAGTCAATGGTTTTTTTCGCTTGTCTGCTTCCGCCAGCAAATCATAAACTGTCTTTTGAGCCAGTTACATCAGAATATAGGCTTCCAGAAATCCGTCTCTTTGAATTTAATGTGAACCATAGTATCCAATAACATGCTTACAGGAGGATAGCTTTTTCATCATTTCTACCTCATGATGAAAGCTTTCACGTTGTTATTATGTCTGGCAAATGAGTTTTTTCAGTGCATATCTTTTTGATGAATCAATATCTTCGACGAGCAGAACGTATCCATATCCTCCCTCTGCGATCTGATGCAATTCTCTAAGTTTTTTCCCTGAGATATGATATGTTTTGGTGACTTTGAAGAAGGACATAAGTTTATGAAAACAATTTCCCATTGATGCAAAAATATTGATCAGATTGTAAGGGTAATAATTTTAAACAATTGATTCTTTATAGAAGTCAAACCTCAGCGAGTTGATGTAAGCTATTTTATATATCTTTATTCTTTATTATCATTTTGTACTATTTAATCAATCACAAGATCATTTTATCGATTAATTTAAATTGATGTCAGGTAAATAAAAAGAAAAACTCCCCAATGTGTTTAAGGTGGCAACCCTCAACTTTTCAGGTATCAACACCAACCCCTTTTAATACAGTGATGGTTCAGACATGTTCCTTCGACTCAACTCAACAGTCAAGGAACTAATCAATCTTGAGTTGCCAGGACTTAGTGACTGGAAAGTAGGCAAATTGGACAAATAATACAGCGATAAAAGACTGTCTATTGGATTTTCTCAAAAAATTTAAACTGCAGATGGGAAACTACTCAATAGATAGGAGTTTGGAAAAACTTGGATGAGGTTATATAATGAGTCAGATATATCTTCTAAGCTTAAATCCACAAAAGAAGAGCTGGAGAATGGTATAATAATGGACTACGTATTTTATAGAGTCATTCTTATCGAAGTTTATAAACTCAGTGGGATCAAATAACTTGAGGAGAAACTTAAAGATCTTGATGCAAATAAACTTGATGATTTTTTGAAAATTAAATTTAACAGACCGGCTTCAAGGGCGTCAGACAAGGGAGAGGCAGCTGTTAAATATCTTATCAATAAGGATTTGGATATCTTTTTTCTCCAGGAAGCTAGTTCTTGTGATTGGAAGACTGCTGTCACCAAATATGAAAAATATTCCGTAACAAAGCAACACGACTCGGTCATTATCTATAACAAGGAAAAATTCGGAGAAGAAGTGCCGAATCACAAAATATGGTAAGAAATACGCCAATCATATGGAAAAAATATTGACTTCAATGAGGACACAGCCATCGTATTTACGACAGACAAGGAAGGAAAAGACTATCTTTTATTTTCTGCGCATCTAAAGTCCAAAAAATAAAAATATCTAGTGCAGGCAAAGTAAATGTTTAATATTTTGCGTTAGATACGCAGAAAATATTCAGAGTTGATAATTGTCATCGGAATGGATTCGAATCATTTTGTAAACAAATAACACTATCTCGATTAAGGAAAAGAGGTGTTTTATGCTGTTCCTTAAACAGACGATGACCCCTCAACAGTTAAGCAAAGAAGCTATTTACAGGCACAATTCAGTAAAGCTGATGTGGCAGTTTCATAGCTAAAGGATCAAATTGTCAGTAGCCATCCTATCGAACTATATTAAATTCGGAATATAAAAGACAAACAAACTAATAATCAAATGTTACCAAGTGACTAGCATCCATACGATCACTATGTTGTCTTTGCTGAAATTAAAAAGTGATTTGATCTCATTGAATATTTATAAATCATTACGTCATATGATTATTGATAAATAAGCCCGAAAACCATCAAAGCATTTTGATTAATTGAATTCTCTTTGAGGATTATTAAATTTATTTGATGTACAATAGGCATATCTACGAGAGGCATGAGTTGGTTATAACAAAGAAAATCGAGCAGGATGAGGAGAATCGCAAACTTGATTAGAAAAGGAGAAGTACTTTCGTAATTATAAAGAGGAAAGGCAAGAACAAACAGAACATTACAAATCAAGAGTAAGGGATTTTTTAGTTAAAATGGCAAAACATCCACTTTAAGTAAGACAGTACATGCCACCTGTCAAAAACATTGTCAGAGAAATTCATTAAGACATGAACCTTGCTCATTCGCAACTCTTTATCAATAGTTATAAAACCAATCGCGAGAGGTTGGACGTATTTCATCTTAAATTTAGAGAGTCATTAGCGACAATCATATGTTAGATTACACACCAACAACAGTTCCCGCTCTTAATCATGAGTTTAGGTCGCGACAATCTTAGAAGTAAATACAGCCTGGTTTAAGATTTAGAAATGAGAGTCCCTCCAAGAATATGGGGGTTAGCTCATCTCGCTCAGTTACCAAATTACCATCTATTAATAATTCAAATCCTGAAAAAATGCATTTCAAGGGAATATAGGAAATGGGTAATAAACTGCCAAGTAATAATGTATATAGTAAGGCATGGAGCTCAAATAAAAATAAAAAATAGGACTGATAAATAAGCTACAAACTGTCTACGGGGGAGGTGAGATTGTCCTATAGAAAGCCTCTCTCTAAATACTGCAGTCATGCGGATTGACAAAATCTAAAACAGTAAAAACTCTTAAATCGGGGAATTTCATCAGTGGTCTATTGACAGATCGTTGACGGTGATTTTGAGTATAATAAGAATAAATAATAAATTGATTGGATTACTATTATCATAGAGGTTCTGCTGCATCAGGGGTTTTATTTTTGTCTTCTCCAGTTTATTTGCTATCATTTAAAAACTTTTCGTAATTTTCGTGATCGGAAAAGGGTCGATCGCCCAAAACTTCTTTGAGAGTGTTATGGCTTAAGGTTTATTTAACCATAATAACTTCTTTTAGTTGTTCAATAATAGATGATTTTTCCTATATAATTTTTTCAGCTTTTTCCTGACATTATCCATGAATTCTTTCAATTTATCGGTTTATTTTATTCTATGTCTCATCCGAGTAGGGCTTTCTCATGTACTCAGTATCAGGGTAGCCTATTTTTCCCATTCTTGACATACCAAATTTCATTACAATATATGAAATAATCCTCTTTGCCTTTTTGAGATCTACATCTCCGTTACTAGTGATAAATCCCTTAAATTTATTCTCCGAGGTTCGGCCTGCCAAATAACAAACTGCCTTATTAAGGAGTTATTTTTATGTTTTAAGTGGCATTTCATCCTTTATTTCATGAGAATAGCCTTTGCTAGATTTTGAGTATGGAGCAATTGAAATCTTAATCACGGGATCAGCTCCTTCTGTAAACCAAGCAGCGACTGCCCGACCGCATTAATAATATGCCAAACATTCTTTTTAATCTTCAGAAAATAAATTTCTTTTCTATAGGCCGGCCATTACTCTTTCAGTTGCCTTTTCAAACTAAGGTAGATCAATTGATCGTTTACTTGTCCTTGCAGCTAAAATGGCAGCCTAATTGCAGATATTCGCAAGCTCAGCACCACTAAATCCAGGGGTGAGAACACTTACTTTTTTGGCCAACTCATCAAGAGTAAACTTATTCGAGAATTTCACTTTTGAGAGATGTACCTTTAAGATCTACACTCTTTCCTCAAAACTTGGTAAGCTTATCTCTATAGCTCTATCGAATCTTCCAGGTCTTAAGAGAGCAGGATCCAGAGATTATTTCAGGTTAGTTGCTGCCATTACAATAATCTTATTTTTACTATCAAAGCCATCCATATTCACAAGGAGCTGATTCAAAGTATTCTACTTTTCCTAATTAGCAAATGGACCTGAATTCCTTTTTTTGCCTATTGCATCGATTTCATCGATAAATATAATGCTTGGAGCTGCCTTTGCTGCTGAATCAAATAAACTGCGAACACGATTGGCTCCCAATCCAACATACTTTTCAACAAACTCACTTCCCGAAACGTAAAAGAATGGTACACCTGCCTCTCCTGCACAGGCTCGAGCCAGCAACGTTTTACCTGTTCCTGGAGGGCCAGTTAGCAATGCTCCCTTGGGTATTTTGGCTCCCATTTCAATATATTTATCGGGATTCTTTAAGAAATCAACGAATTAGGTAATTTCTGTTTTGGCTTCATGCATGCCAGCTACATCCTTGAAGTATGTCTTAATATTTTCAGGCTTTATTGGTTCAAATTTTTTCATATTTAAAATGTCATCTAATCCTTGATTTTTACCTGTAATCGATGATCCTTTTCCAATTCTATAAAGTATATATGCAAGGGCTCCCCAAAAAATAATATTTAGAAGAAAGGGACTGTGACTGTTGTCAGTCTGGATTTACTAAACAGGGTAGTTAAAAATGACTCGATATGGATAAGGTATGTTTTACAGTTTTTAAAGAAAAACTGGTAAATTGGTTACAACGCAAATTTTTGGTCTATCGTTATTGCCTTTTTATTTGACTAGGCAAATAGTTTGTTGCGGCATTTTCATTAAAAATGAGGAGGCCATTGGCTATCTGCTAATAATAATATCTTAGTTGAAGTTACCTTGAGAGAGCATACTGAGGAGTTAGTTTTCATTGACGAGCATTTGCTTATTTGATCTTCTCGTCTATGCTATATCACTGATGTAGAGTAAGAAAAAGGCTGCAACAAAGGAAAAAGCTAGCCATTGATGTAACTTTCTGGTAGTTTGTGGATTTAAATTGAAGGGCAATTATTTTGGCTATTATTTATCTTTTTATTTGTCTTTATCATTATCTTTATCTGTTTCCTTGTTATTATCGTTTTCTTTCTTCTTTCTATTCTTATTCTTGAGCGAACCCATTAATTTTTAGATGGAGTCTTAGGAATAAAATTTCCTTCCTTGATTCATTTTGAGGTTGTAAAAATTAAAAGTTCTAAATAATAGAATGTCTACGATCTCTATTAATACAACATGCGGATATATTCTATGATGTGATTTTTAAGACCATCAAAATAGCGACGGGTTGATCCAAATGGCTTCTTTTTAGGTTATTGATCATCTTAATGCGAAAATAAATAGACAGATTGACCAGACAATCTATTCTTTGGCAGCCAGGCGACCATCTTTTTCAGCATAAAGATAGCTAAATTAAAATTAAATTATCAATTAATATGATATAAAGCTTATTACGCAGTAATACTAAGTAAGAATATCTAGTTAGCATGTCCTTGACTGCTAAACATCTCTTCCCAACAATGTTCAAACACTATTTTTTATAAATTATTGAATCAAATAATTTAGCATGGATCATCTCGTATTTACATTGTAAGGGCTATCTCCTTGTAAGGATTCATTAATAATGATTGGTTGATATTGGTGCTGTTGTTGTTGCTGTTGCTGGGGCTGTTGAAGTTGTGGCTGGTTTTGAGGTAGTCCTTGATTAAAGTTGGTATCAGTGTATATGATATTTTGAGGCATTGGAGGAGGATAGGCTGGTAATCTATTGGTCTGCACTCGCCTACGATGTTGACAGGATATTATCATTAAAACAATCAGGCAAAAGACAGCAACTCCTTCCAAGACCCAATAAGCAGTGACCATTCCTTGACAATACATCTTGCTATATAAAGCAGTAACACCATAACAGTCATGTCGATTTCCACAATACTGGTAACCAGATCCTCCACAGCAGTAAATATATCCTTGATCGATACAAAGATCAGGTCCCCCATATGTGTTATCACAATAATCATCATAAATGCATGAATCCTGATTGAAGTTTAGTACTGCCCTTAGAACAACAGCAACCAGAACACAAAGTAAACCTAAAGTGAACACTGCTTTGAAAGACTTACTTTTAATGAGTGTAGTTTCAATTGGCACTATCATAATAATATTTTAATCAAACTAATCAATAATCTAACAAAATTGGTAAACCTCAAACTCATAAATTCTGTAAAAAAAACATAAGCATTAATAATTTGTTCAGGAATATAATTTAAATTGTATAATGATTAGAGACCAAAATTATGTGAAAGTCGCAGAATATACGCAGAAGGCTTTTCAGGTCTTTGCCAAACGAGCACTTGCAAGTCGCATACTCTCAATTTTGGATAGTTCCAAAATCAAAAAATAATTTATGCCTTCGGAATCAGAGATACAACTAGAAGCTGATTCTGTTTCCAATGATTTCCTAGCAGATAAAAAGAATCTAACCGACGAAAACGATTTGTTAACCAAAAATTTACGTTTTACTAAACAGCAAAGCTACTTCCAGAGAGAGAATACAAATACGAATATGAATATAAATATAAGAATACGCACTCTAAGCTATGGGGAATTTATTTTTTTAGACGTAAAAGATAAAGAGGAGGAATGCCGTGTATGTTCAGTGCTGGATTCTTTAAAAATGTTCAATTCAAGGGATTCCAGGCAAAATGTAGTCAACATGAGAAGATCATGTTTTTAGATTTGTAGTCCTACAGTCAGCATGAAATCAAAGGGAGAAAAGGGGGAGGATATTACCAATAGTTCAATGGTTTGCCTTAAAAATGTATTTACTTAGCAGTATATCCACCTGACCGATGACATTTCTTTAACCAATTAGTTCGGCTACCGTATATAATTGAAGCCATCAATTGATAAATAGGCAATATTTCAGTTTAACCAAGCCAAAGACATTAAAAAACCAATACTAACCGATGAGCTAATTTCGATTGTCTCTTACTATCGGCCTGATCTAAATTTGTCTGCAAGTGAATAGCATCTTGACGAGAAAGTAGACTATAGTATAATAGGTTCATACAATTAATTCTTTTTCAAGATATCTAAAATAGAGCAACTCCACAACATTAGAAGTAATCCTTACTTTTTCATTCACTGTGTGGGCATAAACAAGAATCTATCAGCAGAATAGCCAGCTTTTAGTAAATTTGTCACCAAAAAGGAGTTTAACAAGATGTAGTATTAAACTGAAAACTAGAGCAGAGAAAAGGAAATTGCCCAACATACGAAGATGTGGAAAATATTTTAAATGAGTAATACCAGGATTTAGACCGAAATTACTATTGAGGATGTAAACAACGAAAGCCTTTGCCAGATTTGGGAAATTTAGAAGATAGACGAGGGCGATGAAGGCCAGCACTGCTTTATTAAGAATGTTATTGTCGATCAACCTCTTAGGCCTAAAATCAGAGATTATACCGAAGTGAGTGGTCTTTTTCAAAAAAGCAGTCTTTTTCAATTTCAAAGGAAAGATAACAATCAGTATACAATTCTAAACGACTAAAATATAAATCTAACTGCCTTCTACGACAGGGAAACATAGAAATATCTGCTAAAATACGATCAGTAAATAGTTTGTCAGGCTGACTCACTGATGGGTAAGGGTCATGGATATCGCTTCTAACTCATCGAATTATAGCCTGGTAAATGTAATCTTCTCTATGAGCTAATAGAACTCAATTAATTGCTGAAATATAACTATGGTTTTATAGAGAAGTGGGGTTTTCGGTATGAGGAGCGTGAGTTCAAATTGAAATACTTGATATCTTAGTTGAAAGCTAAATTGAATTTACTGCGTTGTAAAATTCGATAGGTGGTAACCGTAATTGATCGATTGAAGCAGATTCTGTTGCGATAATAAAATAATCTGTTCAATACCCAAGTAATGATTAAATAGCTAAAAATATTAGAGATGTTCATCTACTACAGTCGAATCATTAAACTCAAAATAGGGTAGGAGAGCGATTGTGACAAATCCGCATAAAAACTGGCCTGCTAATAGATGAAATAGGTCTTGCTCAAAATATTCGACTTAATTTACTATCTGATCTTTAATAACAAAGTATGCTCTCAAATCATTATCGAAAACAGCAAATTTTTCAGCTTTTTACTCTTGCAACATCCAGAGCCAATTGGCATCATCATCGAGGAATCTATTAAAAATTTATGTATCCTCAGTAAGAAGACCATAGAGGAAGAGGATGACATCTTCAGATGGACTAATTGGATAGAGCCACTCAATAAATAACCTGTTCATATCCAAAAGAAGTACATCGATATCATTGCTGAGGTTGTGGTGGATCCAAATGACATCGGCATTTTACCATATCAAAATAAAATAAAATAGTTATTGCTTAGTCATCGCACCAAAAAGAAAATAATTCCGAAATTCGGTATTCGTACAGGTAGAGATCATACACAACAGCCTATCATAATTTTTGAGTATGACAATTTCCCCATTTCCTTCTAGGATAGCAAAAATATCTCATTTACTAATTTTTAGTTGCGATGTCTGTATAAAAGCAAGAGAACAATTGAAGAATATGCTGCTTATGAGGGATATATTTGCAGTTTCATCAAACTCATGAGAAATCTCTGTAAAGATAAAAATAAAAAATTGGCCAAAATTATAGAAGATTACGGCCTCACTCAAGCCTATATGAATTTAGTCTTTAAAAATACAGACATCGGGTGGGAACTAATTGCTAAATTTTTAGATTTATATTGCTCTGTTCACATTGTCCAAGACCCCTTTCTCTCTTTTTAAAAGCGATCGGTAAAATGTTACTCTTGGCGCAAAATAAGTACGTTTGACTTCTCCCTAAAGACATCAATCCTCTTCAGTCAATTTACTTAATAAAGCGGAGCTCGATAAAAATTAAAAACATTTGATAGCAACATTCTGCCGCTGCTGGATCGATATTTTAGCGAACTTCCGCATATTGAATAAAATGACTGCCGTCACTCAAAAGAAAACAGTTTCTTTATTATGGTGAGTGTATTGTATGATATAGTAAACTATGGATACCTTAATCACCTGTTTATACAGAAGTATGTGAAGAGCATACTCAATTAAATCAACTTCTACCTTAAAAAGGAAACCAAACGCGAAAGGCAAGAGAAGATTATCATCAAAATTGTAAAATTAATCAGCCTGGCTGAAGAAATATGGACCATTATTCAGGGAATGAGCCTGCTTAAAACCATCTATAACAACCTTTGTCTCTCAAAGACCAGTTCCATCTAATATCTTGTATAAATTTAGCGGAAAGCTTTAAACCAGGACCAGGGGAGTCTAAAGATAGCAAAAAAATCAAGATCAACTGTTCGTTCATCTAAAGCCTCAGAAAGATAAAACGACGAGTTCAGCTAACCTTCCACGAATTCTGTTCATCCTGAACTAGATGTAAATATCATCTAATTTACTCTAATTAGTATTGTTGAAAATAAACTGGCTGTAAACAGCGCTTGCCTCCATTAGCTAATGAATTTGATGCAGCTGATCAGCCAAAGGGGAGAAAGAATTTGTGCATTCCTTGACGAAATATTTATCCTAAACAATCAGTAATAATAAAATTTGTATTTGGAATATAGTGGTATTATCCCCTTAGGAGTAGTTGGAGATCCTTCCAGTTCTTCGAGAAGGTTGCAAAACGTAATGAAAGTGAAGGAGTTAGTAGATAAGATCACCACATAAAATGGGTAATGGTAGGATCAATCTCGCAAAAAATAAAAAATCCTTGAGCTGAACAATTTGCTGATTAAAATAATTAATAACCTGATTAATCTGAAATAAAAACACTATGAACTGTTTAGAACGTGCCAAATCCTGCTTCAGAAATTAAAATTGCATTCAATTCTCATTGAAATAATGAAATACTACGATAAAGATGAGTACCAACTGCTTATAAGCAAAATAATCACGTTTTACATTTAGTTCATTGACAATAATCCTGAAAATTTGATGATAATGGCTGATTATTTTGCTTAATTCACGAGAAGATATTCCTATTAGATGCTGCCTGATTTATTGCCTTCTCTATTTACCAAAGTCAGTGATCAAGATGAAGCATTTTGGCTTGTTTATCGTAATTTGGATAGAAAAATGGACGCTAACCATCGATAAATAGTGTTTCAGTGCATTTATAGGATGATTAAGGTCTGCCCGCCCTCCCTCTTTTAAAACATCAAAGGACAAATCATATACACACTTGTATCAAATACCCAATTCTCTAGTTATATTAACGGCTAAATCTGCTCACCCAGCTTTATAAGTTTAATCTGCCTTGTTGGCCAAGGCTCACTTTTTGTAATTGAGCGCATCACTAGTATTCTAAAAAAATTTGATTTGCTATAAAGATTAAAAGATAATAAAAATAATTACTCATGCAAATGGATCTATCTCAAACTTTATCATTATCTTTACATTGAGCAGAATAACACCATTGATTAAATTTAATGCGAATTTTTAGTCTCACAAATCATCATCGAAGAATTGAAACATCTACCAGCTTCCTGCCACAGCCGCGCTAGCAACAAACTCAACGAACTCGAGCAGGATAGCTCCATGGTCAGTGAATAGAATTAATCAGCTCTCCATATTCAGTCCTAATATCGAAACTTAGTAATTGATGGCAGTGCTAAAATTGAGCCTTCAGAAGAGGAGTCCTATTTTATTTACTTATTAAACATCGAAAATGAAAAATAATTATCATTGCTAACATTTCTACAAGACCTCCTCGGCAAGTATTAGATCTTAGGCATTGAACCCTTGGCAAATTATTTATTTAAAATAATTAATTTTATGGAACAGATATTTTTAAAAGAGGAAAAGGCGTACCAAAGCAGAATTCTCAATAAATTATACGAGATTTCAGTAATTATTCAGTAAAAATACAATCGTAGCGCTGGTACATGCCAAAGTTTAACCTTTGAGTCTGCCTATCCTAAAGTGTAATCTTTCTTCAGAAAACTGTCCTAGATAATATTGAAATAACATATAAGCTACTTTCAATTGTTAAACTGTGCTGATGTTACCTCTGCATAAATTTAAAGCAAACTCAAGGAAAATAGAGTTGAAAAGTTTATTATTCAGACTGATTTTTTAAGATTTATGACCCAACTGTCGCAGTTCGTCAACAATAGAAGTGAATATCACTCCTTCGCATCATAAAGCAGCATTAAATAATTTTACATTTTATTCAAATAAAAAGGAGCACATAAATTAAACATCATCAACTTCATATCCAAACTCATCGAAGTCCTTCAATATGCCAAAAGCCGCAATCTTGCAAATGTATTCAGCTCATCTGTAAAAAGTCAATAGCTGCGATAGGTTGTCACTGATGAGCTATAATGTGAAAGGATTAACAGTGAGCTGCTAAAGATGTAGATAAAATATTTGCGAAATAGTTTTTAGATGCATTTAAAAAAATACATGTGCAATAAAATTTCAAATACTTTGCAAGGCATCTTTCAAGCCATGAATAGTAGCAGCAAAGATTTAACATAGAAAAACATAGACTATCAAAACATTTTGTAAATTCACTAAAAGAGCTAAAAGTATTCTATCATGAACCTCATCGTCAACTAAATATTTAGCCATCTTTAACTTGGCAAAGCCATTGATACCATAGACTTACATGCTTGGGAACTCTATTTCAAATTTATTGCTCGATATATTTAGGCCTATCCAGAAGAGATGATATTTGATGTACTCATCTCCATTTATAATCTGCTTCAGTATAATAAAGAGCTGCTTAGTATATTTGTAAGTTCTATCATCACAATCATCATACAAATCTACTCTTTAATCAAAGTGTCAGAGTCATAAAGATGCGTTAATATGTATAATTTATTTAAAAAAGCCTATTTTCTTATGTCTAAAATATTGTCCAACGAGTCTCTTCCTTAGAGCATCAATAAAAAAATATAAATTTTGATTACATAAACATTCATTGATGCTTTTTCGGAATACATCACTAAAAATTCTATTTATTGGTTCAACATCAGTGAATTATTACTATAAAAAATGGTGGAAGGGTTCGACAAGTGTACGCAAATGGTAAATATACTTTCCAACTCGTCTAATTTTACTAATAATTTTTTGGGTCTAATTAATGCTCTTATGAAGGCAGATTTAATGAATACAAACATCGAAAGTCAGAATTGCAAGAAAATTGGAAACTGTTTGCTAAAACTTATAAAAAAATTTAACATAAATGGTTATCAAACTGAATTGTCTAAGATCATAGTTGGTTTTCCCTATAATCTCATCTATGACACGGTGAAAGATAGTTATAATTTAATCAGGTAAGTTAAATAAGTGAATGGAGTTTGTGATCATCAGTAGGAATGTAGCCAATAGTTCTGTAATGAAGTGAAGGTGACTGACTACGATGAGTAAGTGGTCGATTTTATTATTAACTTGCTCATTGTCTTGCATATAGCTGCTTGTTTGGTCAATGATCCAGTGTTTGAATCACATTGTCAGGGCTCTAACCGGTAGATGTTAACTCTTTTGTATAAATGGAAAACTGGTACTATAAAAGGTGAATAAGATATTAAATATTTTAGATTTATTAACATAGTCAAGAGTATCGAGGTTTGTATCTTAAACGAAAAGCGCACTATGTACTATAATAAACCATTCCTTGACAAATACCGTAACCTCAAAATTGAAGAGTAAATTCAATAAGATTTGTCGCTTCTAGCGAGATAAAACTTCTTTCAAAGTCTGTATCTTTTATCAATTCAGACAGAATAAAAACTAAAGGATTACTTATTAATGTAAAAAGGATTCTTTCTTCGATTGTACATTTCCAAATTAGACATCATTCATTACGCATACATATTTTATTTGGGTCTAATATGTTTGAACCAAATGTATGCTATAATAAACATTCCAATAGCTATTCTCTATCTTTTTAACTCTATCATTATTCTAATGAAAATATCTATTTTTCTTCTGGATTTCAGAAGATTCGTGTTCAGCTACAAGATAGTGAATAGGATCCAGTTTATCGAATATACAAGAGTGAAGAAATACATTCGTTTAGTTTTGAGTTTTGCTATTATCATCAGCTATTCTATACAGTGTGGAGTTTAAATTTTCTATCCTGTTACATTTTGTTTATAAATATCCAAAATTCCAGTCGTCGAGGAAATCATTATCATATTTTTTAAAAGCTGTGAGATTATATTCTACCCCCTTTTGTTCAGTCAATCCTTTGTCCTCATTTGCTGCTACTATATCTACAACGTAGGCCTAAATGACAGTCTAATTACCATATTTCTTACCTTGATTAAAGAGATAGGGCTCTACAACAGTATCTTTATTAACTTAGATGTTACTGATTAGTTTATAATGTTAAAGTCAGTGCCAGAATTAATAACGGTGTTCTATATGTTGCTAATCACAATTTAGGCCATTTTTATGGCAAAGGTATTGGTTGAATTAGGTAAACTGGCTGCTCGTACATTTGAAGGGAACAAGATCTGTAAAATATGTGGTCGTTCAAAAGATTATTTCGAATCGAAAGGAGTGAATTTTAAACATCATAAGCAGTACAAGCATAACATTTGGAACTATATTTAATATTTTATTAGTATGCGAAACAAAGTGAATTTGTAAACTTAAGACAAATTAATTAAAAGCAGCATTGACAAATAAGATTTTAGGTTCTTAAAAATTGATTATCACATATGATCTTTATCTTATTTTTATCAATTAATAAACTTTATCAAATCAAGCAAAACACCATCAAAATAAGGACTTAACAGTCAATACCAAAATTATGATGAAGGGCACCAAGATAATTAAAATCTTCAAATTGTTTATCTTAGGCTAAGTAATCCCTTTCATCTATTATTGTGATTGCTTAATTTAACACTATTAATCTTTTGGTGATTTGACTTCATTAATTTCACTTGTTGATGCCTCATTTAATTTGCTCATGGAAATTTATTATTAATTGGCTGGTGTATTTAACGGCTATTGATTATTCTCTTAACAATCAACGTTTATATTTTAATTTTTGCAATATGTCTCCAGCTCTGGACTTATCCGATTAGCATTCATTTTGACAATTTATTCCTCCAATCTTTCAAAACTATTTTTATCTTTATTGTTATTGTTATTTCTCTGTTCAGCTATCCATTGAGTTTGCAGTTCGTACCTTTCCACATATTTGGCAATTTTATCAATGGGGTGGCCTTTTAACCAACTAAAATATCTTCCATACATTTATTTTCTCTTTTCAAGATTTGATTACATCTTTTTAAGTTATAGACACTGCGCTAATAATGATTTGTATTCGCCCAAATATTATCTATAACCATATAACTGAATGATTGAATATATTTTGCTACCATTTTTTGTTATAAACTCACCCTAATAATTTTACATCCACTCCATTTCTGTTAAACCTGGGTTAGCATATTTTAATAATTTTTCCTTTGTTTTTTATAGTCTTTCATCTTCTTTTTCATCATTGCCCCTTTATCTTTCCAGGCTTTTCAAATTAATTAGTTTTAAATCTTACTTCTTCATTTCCCTTTCTATGGGTAATTAGATAGGCTTTACTTTCTATTTTTCTATTTTTTTGACTTCACTGGTATTTTCCTGTCCTACCTTATCGAACATAAACTTAAACCACTTCTTTTCCTTATCTCTCTACTCATCTATTTATTTTTTAATCCTGTGCATTTGCTGAATAATTGCCTGATCTTTCGAAAGCTCATAGCATTTATTTAGGTAATAGAACCCAAGTTTAATGTCAGGAGTTTATTTGTTAATATACTGCAAGTAGCATTGAGCTTTTTTATAATAAGCTTTAGCAGTCTATTGTATTTTTAAAGCCTAATCCACACTGTGAAGAGAGTCTTCCTTTTTATTGAGTTTAGTCAAGCATGAACAGATATTGAGATAGACCGCAGTGAGATGATCTTTATATTATTGCTAAAAATTCTTATCTTCTTCTTTAATAGCGTAGTTTCCATAAATTAGATCCTCATCCTTCATGTTATCATAGGATTTGGTATCGATATATCTAAATATTCCCAACGCCTATTCATATTTGGAAAGTGCCTCTATAAACTGTTCATTTTTAAATAAATTGTTACCCTGCTTTTTAAGTTTTTCACTCATTGTGATTTGAATCAAATAATTCTGTTGCCGAAGTTGTTTGTATTTCTTAGTAAAGTTGAGACCAGCTTTAAGATAGTCAGGAAGAGATTAATAATTCTTTCTTTAATTCTTGAGCTGACTTTATTTGAGCTGAGCTGCTTCAGTCAATAATTCTTGAAATTTCTACATATTAATGTAATTAAAAATAGTAATTTTCATCGGATGACACTAACATAAATGTTATTGATAATAAAAACGAAGGCATAATTTCTCTTTGGAATAATTCTATTAGATATTAATAAGATTGTTTTAATAAATGTAAATCATGAATTCATTTTTCATAATCTATAAACTTTCTTGAAAATAGTTTCTTAAATAGTTTTGTAAGATAAATTATGAATGTTTGATGGTTTTCTCATAACTTTTTTCAATAATCTACTTATTTAATAATATGTTATCATTCCCAATTAATATAGACGTTAGGACTTGACGAATATTTTAAAACAAACTGCATATTCAAAATTTAATCTCATCATTTTATTTAATTTAAATAAAATTGTACCAATCACAGATCATGCAAAATCAAACTATCCCCAATCCTACATTCTTCAAAACTTCAAATCAAAGCGTTCTACTATCTCCCGCCAATAAGTTCTCTAACGATAATCAATTTGTCAGTCCTAATGCTGAAAACAACTCATTTACGATGGCGCCGGGGCAAATCATTACAGGTCAGCCAAAATATTCCTACTCACCAGCAACGTAACCCTCTTTTAACATTAGTAAGTCAAAAATGGTCCCAGTAGTAGCTTAGTATGTACCTGATAATCGATTAGAAAGTGTTCCTACTCATCATACTTATCTAGAACGAAATCAATAGATTCAACAGCGTATTATAATGGATGAACCCTAATCTTTCCCTCCAAGAATCGCGTACACTTCTATCTAAGCGAAAACTCCAGTATTTCAATCATTTTAACAACAAAAACCTGTCGCCACAGTGCCCATTGAGGAAAACTCTATAGCCTAGACCCCTATAGTCGATTTAAAGCCTGCTACTGTCGTGTATGACAATCATCAAAATCCTCTTGTGTAAACTATACAAGGTAATTGGTATGGAGAGAATTCAAATACTAAAAATAGCTTCGCTCCTCCTACACCTGTTCCCAGGGAAACCAAAACTTGTTGCAGTCCTTGGATACTGGCATTAATAGGACTACTAGCTTTGACAGGGCTTTTAATCACTATTTTAGTCGGAAAACAGACTTCAAGTGGCAGTTAGGTATCAGTCACGCAAACAGTTCCCGTTGGAAAAGTAGGTAGTGCATCTCCAATCTCCCTTACAACCTCAGTTTAAACTCCAAATTTATCTCAAAGTCTAAATGCCCCAGTCTCGCCAGCAGCATCATCTCTCCCAGCTACTTCTACAGCTACAGGTGTATTAGGAATTACATCAGTAACGCCTATCTCTTCTGGTTCATCCCCAAACAACAATACGTCTTCAACAGTGAAAAATCCTACTTCACCTTCACCAACCACAGCTTCAACGGCATCCTCATCAACAACTGTATCCCTTCCTGCAGCTTCAAGCGAACTTTCTCGTTCCAGTAACAGTAAAGTAGGGGCCTCTTTGCCAACACCGACAGCAAGTTCATCTGTACCCAATCAGCCTTCCTCTTCTTCATCTTCCACTACTTCAAGTATGGATATTTCCTCCTCTTCTAATTCCAAACCCCTTACTCTTAACTCAATTCCTGCTCCATCACCCAACAATATGTCTCCAACAGTGAAAAATCCTTCTTCTGCTACATCACCCAACAACAATGGGTCTCCAACAGTGAATCCTTCCTCGACTTCGCCAACCACAGCTTCAGTAGTTCCAACTGCGACGACGGCATCCTCATCAACAACTGTATCCCTTCCTGCAGCAGCTTCAAGCGAACTTTCTCGTTCCGGTAACAGCAAAGTAGGAACCTCTTTGCCAACACCGACAGCAAGTTCATCTGTACCCAATCAGTCATCCTCTCCTTCTATATCAAGCGTGAATATTTCCTCCTCTTCTAATTCGAAACCACCTCTTCCCCCCAACTCAATTGCGGCAATAGAAGTGTGATGACAAAGAACTCTTTCATTATTTCTATAAATATGATGAATTGTTTAACTTTATATTAATATTGAAATATATTTATTTGATAAGACCTTATTAGTATCACTGTTTTTAGAGTAACTATTCACCGTCAGAAGGTTGTTGCTATTAGCTATTTTTTAATCTTTAGAAGGCTATTTTCTCCTTTTTGTGTTTTATGCGTAAATGAAGATTGAGGGATACCAGTGATCCATATAATTTTTTACAGAATTCACACTATATTATTCAAGGAGTACCCGATGTTTCTTATCAACCTCACATGATTTACGGCGAATTCTTTTATGCTTGGTTTTAACGCGAGTTTATAGCTATTTCACTGTTTTTTAGAGCTATTCAATACGAACTCTCAGATTGACCAGTTCATTGGTGTCCATAAGATTTGTCATATTCTTGAACCGTAACACTTGAGGAAGTTTAGAAATAGGCTCGATGTTGTTTTAGCCTTAAAGGAAAGTCACATTCTTTTTACTCATTTTAAATATTTAAATTTTATAAAAAGAACACTCATGACATAAAACTACTTCTACATGTGCTGGCCATCAGATGAGAATAAATTCCGATATTTATTTTAATTTATTTCGATTGTTACTAAATAATAACAATTCAATATTTTACTATTCAACTGTTTTTGTGAAACTGTAACTGGTTTTACAAATAATGATCATATTATTAGGAATAATTTATAAGATAATATGACTTAGACAGAGATTCGTTTTAGTATAAACAATCAGTCTTCCTACTTCTGATTTTTCATTTCATTCCAAAATTATATTTCGTCTGGTATTGCTTTTCTTAATTTGGAACGAATGTTTTAGCAGTTATCCTCGTCATCACGGAGAATGTCAGGGACATTTTGGTCACCATATTCGCAGAAACGTAGATCATACTGGAAGCCTAAATTGACTAGACATTCCCGACGCTTCCGAAAATATGCCATTTCTATAGTACAATCAGTCACAATAGTATAGAAGATAGCGTTATAGCTTTAGGATGATGAGGCCTACTTTGGTCTCATGATGCGGCCCAATCTTTGCAACATTTGTCTACGCGATCCCTTATGAATATTGATTTCGATGGCTACGTTAGCATTTGGCAAATCAATAGCCTCATCTCCTATTCTTGATAATAGCACAGTTTTATAGTAACCCTCTCTGAACATGTCAAACACAAAATTACGATCTTCTATGGAAGTACGTCCACTCAACAAAGGAATTTTTAGTTTTTATGCTAAGAAGTTAATAATGCTAATCCTATCACAAAACACAATGATATGGTCATTAAGTTTTTCATGATATTAGAGAAGATACATTAAAGCTTTAATTTTATTAGGGTTGCATTGATATAAGCCCTCTTTCTCTTTATTTTACTTTGACTTAGTTTATAAGGATTGCTAGTAAAGCCTCTGAAAATCTTTGGTTAATTTAGTACGCACCTCCAGACATTTTGGGTTAGCCAAATAGCCCAGCTATACAAATTTACGCCAACTTCCCACGTAGAGTTGAGGACCTATCATAAAAATAAGTGATTTAATATTTTAATCCTCACGTAAAGGAGTTGCTGTCAGCCCAATTTTTACATGGGCTAACAGTGAGTTAGCAATGAGCGAATTTCCAGGTGCAGGCAACCATTGAGCCTAATCGAATATGATAAGACCCCAAGGCATGAGTCTCATCCATTCATGTTACACCTTTACTTCTTTTTTTACTTCCCCCTCCCTCTCTCTTGACTATAGCTTACTTTTTAGGTTGGAGTAGGTCGATATGAAAATCTGAGCCTTACTCTCACGCACATTGAATTTGTAGTCTTCAATTGATTTTGCTGTCAAAATTATAATTTGTTATTTGGAAAGGCCTTGAGTCCACTTTTAGATCTATCGTTTCCATTGTTAAGCACCTGAATCACTACTACAGACGATTAATGTCTCTTTTTTTATTTTCGAGCATATAGCAATACCCAGCAAAGTTTTTCCTGCGCCACATGGTAATACAATATACCCGCTCTTAGCAGCTCTTTCTCCTTTTTTAGGCTCTAGAACCACTGTTTTTAAAGCCTAACTCTGATATTCTCTTAATTTAGTGAAGGCTTTTAAATCAATTTTCAAATTTTTACAGTGCAATGCACCTTTATTTTTGATAATATCCACGTTACGACGCATCTACTGCTGAATTTGGGTTTTTTCGATAATTTTATCAGATAAAACTGGTATTTCTTTGACAAAAAGTAGACTTGAAAGTTAGTTATGGCAATAGTCACGGACTAACCACTTTATTGTCTTTGATTACTCCTGTTTACACTCACCCATAACTTCTTTTTTTTCTTCTTAAATTTATTTGATGAGTAAATCTCTGATTTCCTTGGGTAAGGACATTTCTCTATTGGCTTAAAATACATAATAGTTTCTGTCTTTTTCCTCGATAAGATATAAACGTGTTACAACCTGACTGTTCATAACAGATGCTATTAGTCCTTGAAGTTATTCGCCAATCGGGGGATTTTTAGTATGTCGTAAAATGAAGTCAGTGATACGGTGATAAGTATATCCTAAAGCTTTAGCTCGAAGAAGACTAGTCCTACTAATTTAAAATTCGTTAATATGCGCTGGTTTTGAAAGGGGCTCAGCGATGTCAGTCAACACCATAATTAAATTAGCATAGTCTTTGCTTTCAGTGAATATATAAATCTTGAAATTGATGATGTAAAATGTTCGATGGGACTCGCCCTACTCCAATTTGATACGTTTGCGAAGTTAGTCCTCTCCTAATAAATCGACACTGCTCTGCCGCTTGAGTAACTATGGAGCAATTTTTTACATTTATATTATAAAAAAATCACTACATAACTACTTATCAAATAAGTCACTGGATTATAAATGAGGCAATAATGTGGGAAGACTATTTAATTCTGGTCTATAGTGATAACTTTTCAAATTACCATTTAACTGAAATTTGGGAATATGGCTAATTATTGCAGAATGCTAAACTTATCAAGCTATAAAATAGAAGCAACTGGGTAAGCTTTATTTTTCAATGTATGCTGCATTCTTGATTGTAAATAGTGCTTTTCTAAGAGTAGAAAAGCAATACATTTGGAAGAGATTACTCTCTGATATCTTTGAAAGGTGATTACTAGCTCTGTATTACTCTAATTCAAGCCCTTATAACTTAAAATTAATAGTTTCTAGGATATGAATTGAAACTTGCTAATGAAATATCGTAATACTTGATGAACGCAAATATTAATCCAAGTTGTTTAACTCATTGTTTCAAAGCTATGCTCACTTAAGAAGTGGATATATCGGCTATAAATGATATTTATTAATCAATTTATTTTAAAAGGTATTTTATATAGATGAGTGATAATAGAAATCATTCATTTGCCTTCAAGCTAACGTTCTATTCGTGACATTATATCCTCCTACTCGTCGTTGAAACGAATCAAATCGTACACCTATGTCCTTTTTGGTTATTTCTATGTAATTCGTAAAAGCAAGAGGCCTCCAAATAAGTGGAAGGGAGTCAATAAAACGAGAAATCTAAAGCGAAAAATCCATCCATAGTAAAGATTAAATGCCAATACTGCAAACAGCCATAGGGTAGAACAACTTGATTTCACACTCTGCTCAAGGCAGCACACATATATTAGATACACCAAATTCAACACGACTATCCATATAAAGTTTTATTCGTCTGTGCTAAAGTACGTGTTTACACTACCAAAACCAATACAGGCTAAAAAACAGACTAATTTCTTGTCGAATATGCGGGAAAGGGTGAGGTAGATAGCAACTATCCCTGCGGCAAGTGCAAAATCACAAGAAATAAAAGATAAAGCAAGCAAGGCCATTTCCCCTATTTTTAATATGGATTTTTCTTGAGCGAGAAGATTGATAAGAGATGCCACCTCTAGAGTTATTACTACAACCAGTGCAATTCTAATGAAAATATGATGCTGTAGTTGATGAAAGAAAACAATTGGTGTATTATTTTAGTGGCCAACATCAGTATATCGAAATCTGATCATCATTGATTAGATACCAAGCGAGATATAACTTGATTGAACTATATTAGACTCACTAGTTCCAAGAATGTGTGTGTATAATTCTTTTTTCAGAGATGAGTTGCTAGAGGAAAATTGGACTTATTTTTATAATTTTATTCCATATTTTGACAGAGAGTGCTGATGTTATTTTTCAGTAAAAGATAAATCTTGAGGAAAAAGCATATTGGAACACTCAAAATTTAGAGATTATTTTTGACTGTAAAGGAATCCCATCAAACTATTTTCTATTCCAACCAAAGGTGCATCGGCCAGTAAGCGACTCAACGTACCTTTACTATGCGTATTGTCAGGTATGAGTATCTCTACTTCTGCAAACAAGAGCTCTTTATCGAAGTCATGCTTTTCTGGGGTGTAGCATACAACACAATCTACAATTTTGCCCTTGCTCAGATTGGATGCATCTGCCTGTGCTGACTACCTTAACAATTACCTACTGAACATATGGGGGAAACTTTGGTCGGATAAATATAGTAATCAGCGAATTGTAGGATAAGAGTGGCCTATATGATTATGAGAAATAGAGTGAGTCGAACTGTTTTCATCCAGTTGCTATCGATTTGAAGTTGATAATTATTATACACATTTTTAAATTAATAGAAACGATTCCTCAATAGAATCATTCCAAATTAACAGTAATCACCTTTAGAAGGGTCTACCCCCTGAAAATTACAGGTAGGTTTTGGTTAACACCCCTCTCACTAATGAATCAAGGGTTGTCTGCTTCAACTCAGCAATGTCATTTAGTTGCTCAGTAATGTGCGATTAATACTAGTTTTTATGAACCTAAAGCAGATCCTACAGTTCGTTAACTCGTTGCTGCAGAAAATAAATAGTCTCTTCAAGTTTATAACGAGACAGGGAAGAGTCATTGGCAGTCAGTTTCTTGGTGCAGGCCTATTTACGTTTCTCGTGAGAACGAACAATAGCTTCAGATCTTTCCAGAGCAGAATAGGTTTGCTTATATTTATGATAAAACCAGTATAAATCCCTTGCGTGTTCGCTATCATCTGCATAAGTAAATAATAACTTTTAATTTCAGATAGTTTTTGCTCCAACTTTTTTAACAACTCTATATCTTCTGCTAATTTTTTATCAATTGGCCTAATTTAATCTTTAATTTATCGCAACTACCTCAATTCTAACTATTTGCTTGTATAAGAATCTAAGTATAATGTATTCTACTTTTAAGATTGGATTGAGATAGCATAAGCGAATGCTCATAATTTCTGTTTTTACTTTTCTACTGTATACGGGAGGTGTTCTCAAAATTATTCACAATATTAATTAACTCATCCTGGTCTGCTTTTATTTCAGAAATTGATCGTTTGGGAGTGTTTTAATCCTATTCAACAACAGGTACCATAGATTTTGATGGATTTGCCATTGAGTAGTTTAAATGCTTATTTTGTGCAGATTATTTGTTTCCGAAGTAATAGCTCTTCTACAGCTTTATTTTATATTCAATTTCTTTTGATTTGAGAGTAAGCATTTCCCCCTTTTAAATATTGCTGCTGCATTTCCTCACCTTGATTTTAGGCTCTTCCTCCTTCGACCTCCCACAAATCATATTGATAATAGTCTCACTTCTCAACAAATCAGATTGATCATTCATCATTTTACTGAGGACAGGTATTTGATTGAAATGATCCTGTTATGCCCTTTACGCCAAATTCGTAGTGATTCCTAATTTAATTTGTTTAAGAGCTTCATCAATACTGGTAAGTGTTTTTTAAAACTAATTGCCTTCCACTTTGCTTAACTGTTTCGCCAAAGTATGACAAACTGATTCGATTTAGAAAGCATGATCGCCAGTAATCTCCCAGCTCGAAAACCTCTAACTTTGAGCTTTCTCTTTTTAGATTAATTTTTGTTCTAATCGTTTAATTTATTCTTTTAGGTTGATTATCTAACGATTGAGAAGGGCATTTTAATCCTTCAATCGACTATTATGTTTGATCTCATCAATCTCCTCTTTTAAGAGAGAAAACCTTTAGTCATTTATACTGCGTTCCTTCATCATTTTGGAGGCATCCCCCATCTTAGACTCCTATTCTAAAGATTTTCGTTATTAAATGGAATTCAATTCATAAGCGGAGGATCTGAATACTATTGCACTTTTTTTAAACATTTTGTTTTCAACTAACAATGACTCCCGTTATTTTTAATCTTTTTATTCTCGACCTGTGACCCTGAGTTAAGAATCTACGGCAGTATCTTTATCCTTGACTATCTTGGATTCAAAGTAACTTTTACTATCGGATATAAAACTATTTGGAACTTACTTCACTTCCTTAACTGATGGCTCCTCTTCTCTTTTAGATTAGGGTTTGAAGCGTAAATTCGATTATTATCGAGAATTGTCATGCTATAGAGGTATTTACATAGCTTTATCCATACATTTCTTCATTCGCTCATAAGGTATGGATTAGGTTATTTTGATATCGATGTAGTCTGAACAGTTAACGCCGCCCTCATAACGTTTATATCCACTTATTTTTTACAACAAAACATCCAACATTTCTCCAGAAGTTAGAGACTCAGTATCATTAATACCCATTTCCATCAATTTGCTGCAAAGTTTTAAACGCAAATCCTCCATTTCTGTGTTACTGTTCATCAGTTCCTTGGGGATAGGGAGATGGCGATGAGCTTCCTCCTTTTCCTCAATATCCTTCTTTAACTGTTTAATTTCACGTTATAACTAGCCAATTCTTAGTTCTAATTTTTTGTTTAGCTATTTAATATTACTTGGTCCTTTGATGTCTTAACTTCTTGATTAATCAAAGAAAGAGGAGTTGCTATTAATTCCTCTCTCTCTTTTGCTGCTAGACCCCTGCTTCAATTGCAAATATTGAAATTTACTCCTAAACTAATTCCTCTCAGCCTCAACATCAGTTAATTTTTTCTTGAAACCATCTAACTCTTCTTTAAGATCGTTGTTTTAAGTCTGTATTTTTTAGAAGTAATCATCTAAAATATTTCGGCATTCCTTGCTTTTCTTCTTAAGACCTTCCCATATTTCTTTTTCCCTCTAAAGATAATCTTTCAATTCTTCAGGGTGGGTGGTTAATAGCCTTGTATGTAGTTTGGTGATTTAATCAATGAAGTTAAGGTCCTTATCCATAAAAATAGAGACATTCTTATCATTTAAATTTTGAATGGATATCTAAATTTCCTTCCGTTTTTGTAGCACATCAAACATATTCTCAGTGGTTATTTCAGCAGAATTTAGCTCTTTAATGTTTGCTTTGATTTATTAAATAATTATTCTTTTTTACTTATCCTGAGAAAAAGAAGAACCACTAATGACTGTGTCTAATGTTTTTTAGAGAAAGTCTCCGCAGTTAATGAAATATTTTTTAATGGTATTCATTAACATTTCTTGGTAGCTTTTCTTAATGGTTATGTTTTCATTGTTCGGAATTTAAAATTTCCATTACTTCATTGAAAAAGTTTAAAACAAAGAATGGATAGGCTTTAAACTACTAAAATTAACTTACCAGTTTTTACTGTCACAGTATTTTTTAAAGGATTTAATGTACATACTGGCAAGGGTGTTATACTTCTCAGTTATTTTTTTTTAGTGAGTTATGAAGGTTTCGATAGTAGCGAGTAATTTTTAGTTATACATGTAGAGCATTTTCATTTAGTTTTATTTTTTAGTCAGTTAGGGACGAATATTGTAATAATCTTATACGATCGAACTTAACTTTTTTACGATTAGAACGGGAAGGTTGCTTTATGTTTTTAGAGCCGAGAGATAATCAGAAGGATTTATTAAAGGAATATCCGAAGAGACCACATTTGGGCCAATGCTCGAATACATAGTTTATTATTACTACAAAGATTGAGACAAGTAACTGCAAATACATCAAGTTTAAAGGGTTTTTTATTCATTGAATTTATTTTTGATTTGCTTTTGTTTTTATGCTTAATTTTTAAGTCAACAAAAAATAGCAATCCAACTTTGCAAAATAGGCAATTAAGTGAGTATATAAATTATAGAGGTCAATCCAAATAGCAGTATCATGAAGAAAACTCTGCAGACAAATGTAAAGGGCTAAAAGAATAAGGAATAGAAGGCATTTTCACTGCGTTTTGAAGAGTAATCAGAGTTAAAAGTGAGACTTTAATCTAAGCAACGATTATGGATGGCCTTATATCAGAGTTAAAATATTTAGTTCTATTATGAAAAAGTGTTTACACCTGAAAACATACCCAATAATATCTTACAAGTATATGACTCGCTGATGGGGATTTTCTAATTCATCTCAGAAAACTATTAAAAAGATTTATCACTAGGTTTTGATGATCAAACAGCAAATTGTTGTTGGTTGATGATGAAGACAACAGTTGGCAAAAAAGAGAAAATCTATCGTCTAGCTCTATAGAAAAAAGAGTATTCCTAATTGATAAAAATAAATGGCAAAATAAAGATACTCTAAACTGAGGTAAACCACACCAGTGAATTACTTTAAAAATGTCGACAAAAAGAAGAAGAGCTGAAGTTGAAGTTGAAAAAAGAGGAGGAAGTGGCAAAAAAATTGAGAAAAAATTATGAAACTATTTAAATTGAAGTTAAAAAATTGAAAGCCAAGGAGTAATAAGAATAACGGCAAAGAGTTGAAAGAAAATGTCTAATATAAGCATTGCAAAAATAAATAGCTGAGACTGAATGCAAAATTCAAGAGAAAGGAGCCATTTCAAATTAAAATTTCGCACATCGGAAGGGAAGGAAAAGAAAGCAAATTTAATTGATAAATAATTAAGTGTCGTCTGAAAAAGATAAAGTAAAAAGAAAAATGTCTTCTAATAATCGCTCATGCATTCTACAAAATAAGACTTATGATAAGGAATAAAGAATGAATAAAACAATAAATACATAGCATTTAGCTTATAAAGAAATGACAGTTTAAGATTTAACTTTAAGATAAAAATCAGTTTCCTAACGTATACAATCCAATGTAAGTTAATACATTTTCAAAAAAACACCAGAGGAGTAAGAACAGCCAATAACCCCAAGAACTATCAATGAAACTAATATCTTTAAATTTTGTTAGACTTAACACCATACAAATGAGAAGTTCAAAGAGGAAAATATCTAAAAACTTCATTCTCATACATAATCGGATATTGTTGCCCCCACTATTCCATAAAATAAATAGATTTTTCTTGAATCCAAATTAAAGGGCTTTATTTACTCAAACTCAGCGCAAAATGAATCAATCATATCTTAAATGCCCAGTCATACCCCTCCTTCTATCTCTCCGATCTCATCCAAAGATATCTCATCAAAAGAAGATTTTTTTGAACAATAGATTGGAGACAAGGTGATTTTAAATCTTAATCAAAGCAATAATATTGACAAATATTAGTTAATTAAAACAAAATACGGTCAAGTGGTCAAGAGAATTAATAAGGATCAACTTTTTTATTATATCACTAACTCTACTGCTATTACAGGAAGACAACATTTTGTTGCCATCATAGAAGAGATAAATTTTCATGATTTCAATTTTGGTATTCGAGCATCATCAGCTCTAAATGTGCCTCCCCGATAGTGGCACTCTGAAATCATATGTCTAGCTGGTTGCACCAAAAAGATAATAATCGGTACTGACTACATCAGTACATAATTATAGTTAAAAAAAGGAGATGTAGTAGTGACAATGGCTGATATGACCTAGAGAAAGGTGTGCTTTTATGTCAATAAAGTTTTAGTAAATGAGACTAAATTACCAGGAGAAGAAAAAGATTGGTATTTTTTTGTTGATTGTGCCACAAAAGGCAATAGGATTAGAGTAGTATGATGAAATGATAGTTTATAAGTTCTAAGAGAAACATTTTTATAGTCACGAATTGATGGATATTAGCGTCAGTGAAGTAAAATTTACTAAATATAAAGTATTTGCATGTACATTATAATTTTATGAAAAATAATCAACCCCAGCCCCGCTCACTAAGTGCCATATAAACCTTTTTTTGCACGAAAAACACGAATTTTAGGCCTCAACGATTGAAAACATAATACACACCATCATTTCCAAGGCAAAATTCAAATGTAGCAAAATCATTTGCTCGCAATGATTCTCAGCCCAATACTAAATTAACCTTAAAAAAGTATTTTAAAGATCCTGAGGAAGTATATGAGGAAAATCTGAATCTAAAAGCAGTTATAAACGATCTAAGGAATCAACTTGCCCTGCAACGTGGTCATATGGAGATGAACAAAAAGAAAACTTCGATAATTTCTAAACAACTTGCTCGATAATTTGAGAAGGAGCTTTATTATAGTGATAACAATCCGAATAGTTATATGATAAGTGGAGTGAAGCATCAATACGAACAGATAAAGCAATGTAGATTGATCAATATTTAGTATATGAACAAAAATGCATGGCCAATGAAGAACTGACAAAGCGAATACAATCAACAGATATTGAATAAATGAAGGTATACATCAATGCACTGGAAGTTTAAAATGTAGAACTAAAATAAAAACTATCAAACTTTCTAAATGACAGAAAACCTTTTGATGAAAGGAATGGCGTAAAAGTTCACAATTAATTTATAAATTTTAATTAAAAATCTTATGCAGATTTGCAGCTAAAAAATCTTAATAGTTAGTAACAGGAATAAAAACTAAATATTTTAGAACGCTGTCATACTGCGGACTTAAATAATATTGTGAATAAATTTGTTGCAGAGAAAAAGAAAAATACAGTTGCAAATAGTTGTCTTTAAAGATATCGATAGAAATGCTAAAAATTACTAAATTATTTATAATAAAATCAGAAGAAAATAACTTTTCTATAAAAAAAATTAGTTGAAAAGGATAATAATGCTCATCAATCCAAAAGACAACTAATAAAAGCTTAAAGAAAAATACGTGGCCATTAGCACTAAAACAACCGGTTGAAAAATTCTATTAAAGAGAATGAATAAACATATATAAAGCATATTAGTATTCTCAATTAAAGGAAGGCTGAAAAACATGAAGGCCAGCAATAAATGTTCGAAAAAAAATTATAATAAAAAAATGCGATAATATGCAAATTGTAAAAATAGATTCGATATCTTTCTACTTTGCTGAGTTGCTGGAAACCATTAGATGATAATTTTACTTCAAAGAACATTTTTAAAGGCGATTAAATCATTTTAAAATGTTAGTAACATCAAGTATAAGCATAAATGTAAATTGAGAATAAAAATAAATCGATAAATTAACTAGATGTAACTGTTCTTAATTATTGTTTACCAATAAATAAAGATGATAGAGAAGAAGATATGATCCGCAGAAGAATGACAGGTATATAATATCAGAAGAAAAATAACTCCTCCCTATTAACATATTAGCTCTTTATTTAAAATTCATATTGATAGAATCTAATAGAGTATATTTCTAATACATTAATGATGAGTAAGGATTGGAAATAGATAATCTTTGATTTAAAACTATTTTTATTTTTACAAAAAATGTAGCCGATAATTATTGATTATTCAAAACTCTTGCATTTAATAAATATTATTTTAAGTATATATTTATCAATGCAAAATCAGCAACCTCATTGCTTATCCGATACTTTTCCCTATAATTGCATCGGCCGCATCAAAGTTTAAGCATATCCTAGTCGAAACAATCTCAACAATCACAAAATGCTATATCCACACGGGTTTTTGATTGCAAATAATCTGGTATTGACATCAGCCCATAGATTTACGAAAAACCCCCAGGATCTTCCTTACGCTTTTCCTTTTCAATTCTTTCTCTCATATAAAAAACATTTTTAAGTAAGTGAAGTTGAAGATTTTCGAGTCAAGCCTTAGTTTTTCTTGATTGAAAGATAGATCTTAAATATCTAAAAGCTTTATCATCAGGAAAAGGAGGAAAGCAAACGACAAAAGTTGAAAGAATAAATTATATCTCTAAAGAGATAAATAATAAAGCATGACTTTGCTTTATTAAAATTGAAGCCTGAAATAAATAGACCCAAATATTTTTAATTATCCCCCAACTTAGATCCAAAACCAAATTTAACTTTTCCAAAATTTTTCCATCCTTATGAATAATAATGGAATTAAAAGGAAGGATCTCTAAAAACCTTTTCAAATGAAGGCATTATTCAAAATGGTTCGATCTATTACAATATCTAGGTGTAAAAAGGATATAGTGGTACTCCCGTGTATCTGACCAACGAGGAGACAAAAGTTATTGGAATTCACAAAGGATATGATGAGTAGCAGCACCTTCATTTTGCAACTATGATGACTGAGGACATAATTCTTTTAATTCAAAAATGGAGTTTTTAAATGAAAGCACCATTGATCAAAGAAAAATAACAATTTAAAGAAATAAGTGGTTCTCAAAAAGCTGTTTTTCCTTATGATTGTATTGGGTAACTCATACTGAACACATATTACACAGGTGGCCCAACGGGAACTGGATTCTTGATCAGTAAATGCTTTGTTTTGACAACGGCTTCCTCTATTTGTGGAGCTATCAATTGTTGGGATTTTGGTACTAAAACTAGACTACTTTTTAGATTAGGATAAGAAAATATAAAAGTTAAATAATTCAGAATTCATCCAAATTACCAAAATAGCCAATGTAAAATACAAAAGCTAAAAATGATAAAATAAAAATAAAAAAATGCTGATAATCAACTAAATATTCAGAATGAAATTAACTTGCTTTGTCAATAATAGGCAAAATATGATCTTGCCATTTTAAAACTGTCATAAAATATTAAAAAAGATCAATATCTTCAATTCATATCAAACTTCAATCCAACTGTAGGAACTGTGCTGTGCTAACAGTTTCAGGATTTGGTCAGGAAAAGCACAATTCACCCTTATTAACTGATTGTGGAAAGATTTCCTATGTCAAAGACGGAGTTATTTTCTATGATATAGATACTTCTGCAGGACTAAAAGGATCTCCAGTTCAGGTTTTAGGTATTGATAATAAAGTAGTGGCCATTCATCAAGATTTTTATAAAGATTTCTCTACATCAAAAGTTTTTAATTTTGGGATCTTGATTACAACAGAGGTTATAGAGCGCGTGAATAAATGGTGTTTTAAAATGAATCCACATTCATAAACCGGCAAAGAATGATCTGATCTTATTATAATGATAATATTAATAAATTGACTATGAAAGGATTGAGTATAGATTTCACAATATACAAAACTCTTTTTCGATAAATTTTATCTTCCTTATTTCAAAAGCAAAACAAAATTGATTTTTTTAATTATCTTCTTTCGACTGCTTTCATTTATGTATACATTTATAAGGTATATTGAATAATTGGGTAAGTTCTGTTTTTCAATCATGCAAAGACCATATCTCCGACGGTATCAAACTCCACATATGGAATTACGCCACTGATGAACCTTAGGAAAATCAGAAGAGCATAATGTGACTCAACTTTGTGTTCATTTTGACTCATCGAATCAGTGATCGTCTTTAATACTGCTGCATGTCGGCAAGGATGGACTGTTGGCATAGTGACTTCCTCCATGAAGGGAAACTTTTCCATCGTAAGAGTTTTGTCTAAATACTCCCGAGTAATATCATATTTGATGTCTTCATTGGAGACTGGGGTGCCATCATATTTTGTAGCACTGAAGTACATTCTGGGAGTATGATACCATTAGTCATACATAATGTACATTTTATAATAGCGGAAGTTATTGACGTCCTCAGGCTACTCCTCCTGCTCTGGGGCTGATAGCACATAAAATTAGGCCTCTTCTTCTCCCTCTTTCTCTTTTATTACTTCGGTTTCCTTTACAGGTGGAGCTTCCAGAGTTTTATTGAGTCTACGCTTGCAGAGGCAGCCATCAAGTTGTAGGTACTGTTGTGTAGGTGTGAGGAAGAGTGATGAATAATCTTTGTTGGTGGATGACTTCCATTGCCATCCTTTACATATTTTGATGAGATGATCACCGGCATTAACGAACTCATTGGGCGACAATTCTCCATTAATTAAGAAGACATCCTTCTCAGGAGGAGGACTAAATTTCTTGCCAACTTCCTGGACAATGTTATTGCCGATATTTTTGACCCAATCCCAATAGCTCATAAGAATTATAATTAATTAATATCATCTTGCTTCATTTATATGAATAAGTAGCAAACTTTCTGATCAAAAATTATCAGGGAGACGAAATTTATCATGAATGATCAAGAATAAAGTATAAGCTTAATTATTTTGGCATTACTAATTTATAATAATCCTAACAATGGAATCGATATTTATATATATTTGATTTAGATTTTGATGACAATTCGCCTTTGTGCTATCAAAAGTATTTGCATTTCTATTTTGATAATATTTTATTTAAATTGATTAAAATAATTAAAATAATGAATCAGTTCTATTGATTTTATTAATTTGCTGATGAATCTATTATCTAAAATAATGGTTACATCTCAAAACACCATTCATTCAGCCATTCAATCACTTATTTAGTTATTAGAGTACCAAAGTGTACATAATCTGAACTTGAGAAGTATTTATGATAATCTTGATGAATTGCAACCACTTTACCAACTTAGTTTTTAAGGTAAACTGGAGATCCATTTTGTCCTTTAACTGTATCGATATCATAGAAAATGGTTCCATCTCTCCTCTCTTTTATTTATCCAGAATGCGTGATCTCATCATATCCATTTTAATTGCACTGAAAACCAGAAATAGTTAAAATATGTGAATTGAAGGGATTTAGCTAAGACAATAGTTTGAAGTATTAAGACCTCTATATTTTTTGCTAGAGTTTTAAGATAGCAATATTATATTTAGATTGTTTCTCTTGAAGCAAATAAATTTGCTTTTGCATTTAAAATTTCAATTTAGTCGTAGTTGCTTCTTTTTATTTCTGGATTTTAAGTTCATTGATTTAATTTTGAAGTTCCTTAAATTTTGGATGGAATCTGACTTCCTTAACTTTTATCTTTTTTTACATTCCTGCCATAGAAAAAAGAATATAATTTTAAACACTTTTTCCACATTTATCTTTATAATTTTCAATAGATTGAGCCGAAGACAAAACAAAATTATTCGATATGAGAAATCCAGTTGCCTTATAAATTGTTCTCTATGATATCCAACCGATGCAATTATGAGGAAAATCATTAGTATTAATTTTTTTACAACGATTAATTCTTTTAAGCAAGGGACTATCCATTTAAACGCTCCATTATCGTAAAAGATCAATAATTTCCTTTGTAATCTTGACGGCATTATGTAGATCTGTTTTATAGTCATATCCTAAATGAATTCCTACAACTTTATTGCCATAATTTTCGACAAACACCGGGCTGCCTTCATATCCATCCTCGAGATTAATATCATAATATATAGTGTCATCGTTTATGATTAAAGGATTGGCGTTATATATGCTTAAAACTTTTTAACGAAAATTCCAATTATTTTTCTCATAAGGATTAAAGTATTTAGGGATTGTGAGGTTAGATATTTAATTTAAATTAGGCAATAATTCAAAATATTTTGATCGATTTATTTTTTATTCAAGCTTTAATAGGGCAAAATCATGTTGAACTCTCTCTTCTTCCAAGCTCATCATTTTCTGCCCTAATTGTTATCTTTTTTATAAATCAGTTTATTGATAAATTTTCTGCTGAATTTTGTATATCTATTTTTGAATTTGGTAAAACTCTGGCTTAACCCGAAAGTCTATAATTTCCGAACAATTCATAGAGTGACGAGATTATTAAAGAAGAACAAATCTCATAGGATCAGCATAGGCAAGTTTTGGTTAAGGAGGTGAATATCTCATGTAATTATGAGCTGAAGTAAGCACTAAACTATCTGAGATTAAAAACCCAGGTGGGAATATCCATTATGATCCCGATGATTTTATCCTTCCAATGCAGTTATAAGGAAAAATATCAACCTCCTAAGGTCTAAGTTAATAATTGAACATTAAATAAGTAAATAATATCGTCCTAACTATTAAACGAATTCATTTATTATAATCTCTTCCTGAAATAAACAGTTACATCTTATATTGATTTGAAGACAAAAAATATTTGCTGACTTTAAATGAAACTAATTCCTTTAATTTATGATTGTTTGACTTTAATTATTTATTAATTTATTTTTGCCGTGGAGATTTAATAATTTCTGAAATAAATTACAAATTCAATATTATTTATATACATTCACAAATTAATATTTTAATAATTCTAACGAAAGCAAATCACTCATATCTTCTCACCTCCTTTTGCTGCATTAAATAACGATGTCATTTCATGTTGCCACTTTTACAATAGTATCACGACTTTTGTAGTGATCTTTGTTCCAAAGTTCAAGTTATTTTTCGTACAATATCCTTTATGTATAGCCACCACTTTATTTTTATCGCTTTCAATGTAAACCGGAGATCCGTCTTGTCCTCCTGTTGTATCGATATCGTAGAATATAGCTCCTTCAGTCATTTCACTTATATTTCCAGAATGAGTCAGTAATATATCGTACATTTAATGAGGTAGATATCCTGTTACTGTTAATTATAGTTTGAGAGATGGGTTAAGGTCTGGAAGTAATTAAAAATATTGTGCACGTTCTATTTTTTCTTCAATTTTTATGAGAGCAAAATCATATTGATATTATTGCTAATAAATTTAGGCTAGTTTCTGCTTTATCATAGTTTTTTATTATTTGTCTAAAGAGTTTTAAAGGATTGTTCTGAATTAATTTATCTTATTTTTAATGTCTTTGTAAATAGGATTTATCCTTAAATCAGAAATATTTATCTATTTTTCAGATCCATCAATTGAAAAGGTGAAAGTTCTCTCATTATTTAACTTGGTGTCTTCAGAATCGAGAAAAAAGTTATGAGCCGATACCAAAGCAAAACAGTTTGAAATGAGAAATCCACTTCCTCTAACTTCTCCTTTATTGCCCTTTGATGTACCTTTAATCCTACCGATGCAATTATAAGGAAAAATGTTTTGAGATATCTTCTTAACTTAACAGCGACGATCCAAACCTATAAGAAGACACATTATCTTAGTTATTATAATATCCAAACAACAGTAAGATTAATACTTATTTCTGAATAATTTCCATAAAAAGTATAAAAAATAAAAGTATGAAAATTCGTCAAAGACATAAAAAAGTATATGTTTTCATTAAGATTGAGTAAAAAATAGACTGTCTATTTTTTATAAATTATAAGAGGATAAAAATGATAAATGGAACAAATTTACTAAAATCAAATATAGCAGCCATGGATAGTGATTCTGGAAATGTAATATCATATCTTCGAAATTGCCAATGATTCAATTAAGAATTTTTTTTAATTTTCTCTGAAAACGTGACGATGTGATTGGAAAATAAGTTAAATATTTAAGAAGCTGACTGTTAATTAAACTGAAAACACTATTAAGTGTCTATCTGGTTCAGGATAGAAGAGTAATATTATAATTATATCTCAAAATGATGAAGAAAGCTCTATTTTCAATATTTTTTCATTTATTTATCATTAAAGTAGACTTCAATAATATCTCAAATATCTTGAATGAGTCAAGCGCTTCTAATACTCCTCAAGTGCTTGTTAATCTTTCTTATTTACTAAAATCTTGAGTCAAATAATAGGTGCCTCAGGAAAAAATCATAAGAGCTTGGTCTTACCTTTGAGTTTTCTCGAAATTTACATGACATTTGTCTGAAATATTTCCGGTGTTAATCTCCGTCTATCTGTACTTGCTTTTGGGTTGAATAAATTCTTTAGTTTCGGCCACTGTTATTCCAATTTTCTTGTTTACCTCTTTTTGCCCAACCCCAACTCTGTTTATTAAAGAGAATTTATAAAAGAGAATTTGCGTTATAAATTATTGAAATAAAAATATTCTTTACAATAATAAAACAAATGGGATATAGTCATTCGTGGAAGCTTCTTAAAATTCCGTCACAATCAACTGTGCAGAAGGTATTAGCTGAACTTTAGCATTTAAGATTGGATCTCAAAGTGAAAATTCAATACTAATACGAGAACAGTAGTCCTGCTGTCTTCAGTGAGGAACTGATCAAATTCAACGGTGTTGGATAGTCTGACGGTCATTAAGGGTTTAGGATAAAATTAAAATAAATTACTGAATATGCCCATTGCAAAACTAATCGGAAGCCATACGATGTGATGGTTTGCCTTACTCTGCTTTCTTTAAAGAATAATCTGGAAAATTTTCACATCGGAAGTGATGGTGGTGAGGAATAGTGGAAATGGATAATTAATTATTACGAGAAAAGATGTGGAAAAATAACGACATTCAGTGTTGACGAATTTTATCTTAAAGGAAGCTGTTGAGTGATTGATATAAATTTATTTAATTTCTCATAGATAGTTTTTGACAAGATATCTTTTAATTTGATTTTTTTCATTTCATTTACATGTGAAAATTGTATTTTTCTTTTTCTTCCTTAACTTCATCATCTAAAACTTATTCATATTAATATGTATATATTCTTTTGTAATATCTCTATTTGAAACTCAAAATATAAAAAATTATAAATTTATTTTAAATTTTATCCAAAGTATCTTCTATGAATAATGATCATGCAGAATTATTTTTATTGTTTGCGCAAGTGATTCCTTTGATCGTCTTTTGTATTAGTTCCAGTAATAAATAAATTTTGGATTAATTTATGGAATTTTTATTGGCTTATTAAGTTACATACATCTATTTTAGAATTAACAATTAGCTTGTTTTCAATACTATGAGTTAATATAAAATTAAATGCGTATAAAAATCTTTAAATTAACTATAAATTAAATAATCAATGAGCAATTTAAAAATATTATCCATTTTTATTGAAATTTAATGTAATTTCCCTTTATAAGATAATAAATTAATGTGGTAAAATAGAGATAAGTTTAGTTCAAATTATATTAGAATTATTTAACCCTTAATTAGCGAAAAACATCTCTACTTGTTCCTCGTTTAAATATGTTATTTTAGCCAAGATAAATTTTAATATATATTATAGGTCAATTTATTTTGTAGTATACGATTTTTGACATTAATAAAACTTCAAATGTTGACTTAAAAAATTATTTATAATAAAATAGGAAGAGGAAACGGTAAATAATCTTCTCTGTCATATTTATAATACTTTTTTAGCCTTTATTCATAATATTCACAATAAATATTTTGAATAGATGATGGAGTTAGTTAAAAGCACAGTTAATATATAGCTGCAATACATACCCTAAAAGGTTCTAGCTTTTTCCAGCTGTTATGACGGGTACATCTATGCCGCTTTATGGCGTGGCACTCAAAGAGGAGAGAAGCTTATCCATATTGACCATAATGGCAAAAAACTTTGGGAAAGATTTTACTAAGAATCTGTTGATGAATTTGGTATGTTCAATAAATATGAGGTGATTTTAATAATCCCACCACAAACAACATTGAAGTTATCAATCTTACTGATCATTCTATCTTTGAAGTGGAACATAACTACTCTTTCCCAGATACTTCCCCAATGTAAATTTACACTTTTTCTGAAACAAAGTATCTGGCTATAGTAGAAAAAGATTTCAGCAGTAGTGAAAGTAGACTTATTGTGACGTACTACAACATGAACTCTAAAATAGCAAAAATCTGCGATTGGAAAATTACAGAAGATATATGTGGAGTTGATATTTGTAAATTTAACAATCACTCTAAAGTTGGATGGTTTCTGACGAAGCAAGAGAAAAAATTATTAAAATTTCATACATTTGATTTAAAGACTAATCAAGAAGAAGGGACTTTTAATCACTACGAAATAAACAATACTATTGACGCTCAGGTCGGAATGAAAAATTTTGCAATGGTATTAATATGTGGGAGACCAAGCCAAACACTTACATAATGGTTACAAATACAAACAGATTGGAGTATAACAAACCCAACAAATAGGGAAAATTTAATAACAACTACATCGTTGATGTCGAGACTGGAACTGTTCGCGAATCGAAGTTCAGCTTCAGAGATAACTGGAACACTCTCTTGGTTGACACTATCAATTTAGGTACTATTTCTATTTTTAATACTCTTGATTTTGAAAATGGATAGTCACTTGAAACTCCAGTCTTTTTCGTTGACAATGAGAAAGAGGAGATTATTAAGGAAGATAGTTGGCATGCCACTTCCAGAATAAGATGGTTCCTTCCAGCCACCAATATTGAAACCCTCATTGAGTAAGAGTGCTCTCTCAGTTATCCAAATGAAGTCAGACTCACTACGACCCGATATGTGATGGCAATGAAAGAGTCATATATGCACTTATTATTGCACTTAAACTAAGATTTCGATGATGATTTACTTAAGGATGCAATAGAACTGCTGAAAGGAAAGGATTGATGATAATTTAATTTAATAAAATAGCAATAATAGCCAATCATATATTAAGGGTAAGATTGTTATTCTGCATAGATGATGGAGAAATGACTTATCAAAGAACTATTACAATTCTTAGATTGTCATATTATTTACGGTTAGTACTTTAATCATTTGATTTATCAAACTAACAATAATCAGTAAGTTTATTTGGTCTTTATATTAGAATTTTTTTATTTTAATTTAAAACAGGAATTAACATACTATGGGTAAATATTTGACCTGTCAAAAATTCTCATAGCAAAGATCGATTTTAGGATTATCTATGAACTCCTTTATTTAATTAATCAGTAGGATGCTTTTATATATGAGGAATCCTTAAATTCTTTTCCTCTAAACCATAAACTAAAAAAAACACAATCGATAAGAAGTGAACCTTAATAAATGCTTCTTAAAAGGATAATTATTTTATAACCAAATATCTGCTAAATTTAGAAAATAAATAAAAATAAATAGAAGAATCTTCAGTGTAATGGCCCTTCAATAGCCTTATTTCCGAAAACATATTGATTAAAATTGCATTATTCATCCGAAGATACTGAGGACATCAATGTTCATTAAAATTTCCATTTTATTATAAGTTTTGAGACAAGTAATGAGAAAAAAATTACTTAAATTGATAAGATCATATATACAATGAAAGTTTTTAATTTTGTTAATTTTTGATGTTATTTAAGTCTAATATTTATCATTGTTTCTTTATCAAATATAAAAGAAACCATCATTCTACTTTTCAGCAACCTATCTCACAGTCGCATCACATTTCTTAAAACTATTTCTGAGAAGAAACAATATACATAGAATATCTTGCTAAAAAATCAACAAAATTTTATCATCAAGCATAATCTTTCATTTTTCTCGGTTATTGGCTCCACTAATTTGCTAATAAATCCACTATCGTTATGCTCTATATTTTACAGGGATAAAAATCAAAATGCATTTAAGATTAATTTATCTAAAATTGAGCAAATAAAATAACTTAGTTTAGTCATTCTTTGCTGATTTAACGTATGATTAACAAAAATTACTATTTGAATAATCATAAGTTCCTGCCAAAGAAGAAGACATTGAGAACATACATTTTAATTAATTCAAATAACTTTAATAAATTATAAAATATAAAAATCTCTTTAATGAAATTGTAATATTAATACTTTTTAAATACAAAAATAGATTATATTCTTTTAATGAGCTCGATCATTTGCGATCCAGGAAGTATTTCAGTAAAAATGGGTTTTGCTGGGGACAACTTTCCAAAGCAAACAATTGCTAGTTTAGTAGGCAGACCTGTGGTGAGCTGTAAATAATCGCTAGCAGAAAATGTCAAACTAAAAGTACTCCTTTAATAATTTAGGAAATTATGATTGGTAAAGAAGCATTAAAGTATCGTTCTTTGCTGGAATTAAGTTACCCTATCTCAGAAGGTATTGTCAAACATTGGGGAGACATGTAGCTACTACTTACTTACTGCTTCGATTCAGTATGAATAAGCTGATACAGATTGGTATTAAAAACGTTAAGGGGACCTCAGTGTTTATGACTGAATCCATTATGAATCCCATTGCTAATAAAGAGGAGATGTTAGAACTAATGTTTGAAAGTTTTTAAGTCAATAGATTTCAATGTGGTTTTAAGTCTCTCATGCCTCTACATGCAGAGGGATTGTAAACAGGCCTTCTGGTTGATAGTGGAGATGGAGTAACTTACTGCGTCCCTGTCATTTTTGGGAATATTGTTCATTAAGGTTTGAAAAGATTTTAAGTTGCAGGTAAGCATGTCACCAATTACTTAATGAAGTTACTCCAAAATAAAAATATGGGATATTATTTTAATTAAAGCTTCGATTTTCAGACAGTAAATTAGCTGAAATAAAAATATTGTTTTATTTCCGGCGATATAAAAATGGAAAATAAACTAGCAATTGAAACTTGTGTTCATGAAAAGTAAATGAATCCTTATGTAGAAAATATGTACTCCCTGATGGGAAAATTATAAAATTTGGTAAGGAGAGTTTTCTTGCTCCTGAGATACTCTTAAATCCCAGCTTAGCAGGAATTAAGTCTGATGGTATTGGTTAAATTGTTTTTTAAAGTATCAATGTAATTATTATCTCAATTAGAATTGTGAAATGGGTGCTAGGAGATAATTATATAGCAATATTATCATTAATGGTGGAACATCCATGCTCCCAGGATTTCCGACGAGACTGAAAGAAGAAGTGTAAAGCTTTTTAAAAAGGCATATCTCGGAGAAAACTATAAATACAAGTTTTATTCCAAGCAGAATAATTGACCCACCATCACGGCAGTATAATTAGTTTATTGGTGCTTCTCTTGTAGCAAAGTGTACTTAAAATTGCCAATATGCTTGGATTAGTCGAGAGATATATCAATAATAAGGAAAACGTCGTATTGCACAAAAAATGAAACGATCAATGAACTGATCTGTATTATTTACAATTAAGAGATTATATATTCCTATGTGTATAAATCAATCCAAATGATAAACATAATTAAAATAATAACCTTCAAGGCTCATATACAAATTATCAATGAGTGATATACAAAAGTTTGTTTTTTAAATTCTTAAACTTGTATTTTAAATAATTATTTCTACAGCTTTTACTAGTAATAAATGGATATACATGATCCGCAGATAGACAAGCCAGTAAACTTTAAATATCTTAAAATAAATATTGATAAAATTTAAAATTTAAGCAATTATCCTTACTGTATATTGATACATTTATATAAAATAAGTTCCATGTCAA
>Ga0302186_10000210_pt1 | contig 54016 bp, 51 predicted proteins | sample II_Bog_E1_2_FD_198782 | JGI IMG/M metagenome (GOLD analysis project Ga0302186, IMG submission 198782) | Peat permafrost microbial communities from Stordalen Mire near Abisko, Sweden - II_Bog_E1_1 | ecosystem: Environmental > Terrestrial > Soil > Wetlands > Peat | place: Sweden: Abisko...
TGAAAATTGGTTTGGTTCCTCTGTAGTTGATTTACGTCCAGCACCATTTATATATAATTCACGTGAATTATATCCTTCTGAATGGTCAACCATTTATATTAATAATGTGAATGCATTTACTACTGTAATTTATCAATTAAATACATTAAGATCAAGAATTGAAATTGGTGTTTCTGATGGAAATTATTTTTTAGCTACCATATTAAATAGTACTACTAGTATCCTTATTCCCAGTGGTGCAATAGTACCATTATCAATGTGTACGGATGTGAGTGGTTTACCAATTCAAAATTGTATTTGGTCTACGATAGGATCTATTTCATATGATGGAACAAAAAAATTATGTGTTGGAATGATTATATCTTCCTCATCCTCTTTATGTACACCAATGTCATATAGTGGATTTCCATTAGTTATTACTGTTGTTACGTGTTCAGTCACTGGTACGACTGTACCATACAATGGTGGCGGATGGGTTATATCAGAAAGTGATACAGAAAGACCACAAGATGATTCTGATTTTACTTTTGATGGTAGCTGGTTAACCGTAACGGATGGTCCATTAGTAGTAAATAGTATTTGGTAAGTCTGTCTATTGAGTGTCAGTGTCAGTGTCAGTGTCAGTGTCAGTGTCAGTGTCAGTGTCAGTGTCAGTGTCAGTGTGTGCATCTGTTGCGTGTCTGTGTCGGTGTGTGTGTGTGTATGCGTGTCCCGTGAACTAACTAACTTACTAGGTATATGCAATTAAATGATGTTATTTATCCAAGTGTGTGTCCACCAAATACTGTAAATGAATCAACATTAAATCAATTGTGGATTACTCAAACATATCGTCAGAGTAGTGGTCTCACTGTTGGATCAAATGCTGTTGGACAGACTACTGGTAAGTGATTATCACCCATCGTCACCGTCGTCGTACTGACTAACTCAATCGATTTAGTTGATATTAGTGGAATGAATCGAATTGTTCGTGGTACTGTATTGGATAATAATCATTTATTGGTTCGTGGTTATTCTGATCCAGTAACCGTATCGTTAATGAGAAAAATTAATATTGTTGAAGCTATTAGAGGTATTCCATTTGAAGATTTTCATATATTTCCAGCAATATGTGCAGATGGTTCATCAGCAACACTCCTCGTTAATCCACTTACCATACCAGTTAATTGTAATTGTACTATTAATCCTTCTCTCACATGGATTTGTACTTGTTTTGATTATATCATACCAACAGGATATATTTGTACTGGTGATGATATGGCATGTAATGAAGTATGGATGTCATCCTTATCAACTCAACTTCTTACTACGGTTGATACAATTAATTTAGGTTCATGTTATTATTATGATGATGATTATGGTCATCATAACAATGTATCTTATGTAAATGATACGACAATTATTATTCCAAATCAAAATACATTATTATTAGAATTGATTGTAACGGTGAACGGTACAGTAGATCCATTATTTAATGCCAGTATCTTATATTTAAATGATACCACTGTCTCTATTAAACCAATGACAATGACATTATCATCCTATACAATAATGGGGATTGGTATTGTGTCAGTTCAACCAATATGGTTAAATGGATTATTAGCGACCGGATGGAGTTTAAAGGTATCGTCAAATTCATCTGTCTCTTCAACACTATTGGTAAATGATTTTAATACATGGAGTAGTACGGATACAGATCATCATCCATTTATTGTGATTTCATTTCATAAAGAAATTCAAATTAATTCTGTGTACATAGGATTTCAAACGATTGGTTTATATGAGGGTGTAAATGAAACAGCATTACCAGTACGAATTATTGCACAAACTTCATTAGATGGTATACATTGGATTTTATTAGATGAATTTACATCATCTGTATATCATTCTGAACAAGGTAAGCATCTGTCTTTCTCTCTCGTACGTACGTATTCACTAACGGGACACATAGGTATTCTTATTCCAATGACTCTTATACCAAATCCACCTTATATGAGAATTGCTAGTTTTTTTCCATTATCAGTTTATGTTATTATTCCAATTACAAATCAAATTTGTGAAAATGATAATATTATTTTATTAGGTCAAGGTATTACACCAACTACTATCCAACCCTCAGTTGGACCAGGATGTATTTGTACGAATTCATGTGTTCTTTCAGGTCGTCCAGTACAACCCACCGATCGTTGTTCTGATGAACGATATCTTAATTCAATTGGGGTCGGTGGATCACCATATGAATTAATATTACAAGGAATTATTCAACCTACAGATATGTATCAATATCTAAGTGCTACGGTGAATGGTACAAATATTACTACTCCTTATTATACTACCTTGAATGGATCAATACACGTTTGGTCAGTAAATGATTCATTCCCGGTCGGTAATCCAACAGTCAAAGGATGGACTGTTTCTTATATAGATGGAACATTATTACCACCTACAATCATTATTATTACTTCAAATGGAACATGGATGCAATATGAAAATTCATCTTTATCACAACGTGGTATTGCTTGTCCTGATGGAACACATTGTAGTGCATGTGGATCAAATTTAAGACCAGGACCATTACCACAACCATTTACTTATGGACCATGTGAACCATCAATTGGAACATCTATTAATGATACAAATGCATATACCTTTTTACAAAATGGATTTAGTATTAAAGTAATTGGTTTAAAATATAATCGTACTACGGTACAATTATCACGTGGTCCTTGTTTTGATTGTGATGGTTTATATCAATGTATTACTGGTGAATGTGTTACTAATCCATCAGATTGTCCACCACCAACATATGATTGTTTAGGTGATGGTTGTGTTAGTATATCAACAGTAAATTCACGTGATTATCAATGTGCTTGTCAAGTAGGTACTGGTGGAACAGCTTGTTCAGAAAAATATTGTGTTCCTGGTGATCCATTAACTGGACAAATAGATCCAGCATTATGGGTAAGTTGTCTACCTGATGGTGGGAGCGAGTAAGACTAACTAACGTCAACAGTGTGCGTGTGGTAAATTTGCACCACTTAAAGAAAAACCACCATTCGGTGAAGTTGCACCCGAGAAAGGATATTATTCATCAAATGATTTAATTAATACTCCATTTATTACATCATTTGCACCATTTGGTAATGCTATATTGAGAGCATACATAGAGAGTGGAAAATTAGTATATACTACGTGTGGATTTTATGTAACTGGACCATTTGGTCAACCAATTAGTTATGATGAATCTGTTATACTTGATACAGATAATGAAACTGTTATTGGATTTGTTGAATATGATACAATGGATTCTCTTAATGGTATTGGTCCAAGAGTAACATATAATTGGACTACTGAAGTAGATTATGATGAATTTCCATATCGTTGTGGTCATGGTGGATGTGTACCAGCAGCAGCTTATTGTGCTTTAGATTTAGCAGTAAATCCACCTTGTGGTGTTAATGGATTATGTTTAGTTGATGGAACATGTGAATGTTATGCGGGTACGACTACTTTTTTACTTACACCAGAACTTACTGCTTTAGCACAAGTACCATATGATGCTACCAATCCAACAATATGGGTTGGTGTAACACCATCATCAATTGGTGAATCTATACAGTGTCAATCAAGAGATTGTTCTGATGGTGTTACTTGTGAAATTCCATATGGTTGTTTTCCTGGTTCAAAAGAAAAAAATTTTAAAGATACTCAAACTGTATGTACTTTAGAATCTGGTAATTATGGTAGTTGTGGTATTGATGTAGCTAGGTAAGTGACTCGACTCAACTCACTCGCACACCAGACAGACTAACTAACACACACCCCCTCCTAGTTGTTTTTCTGGAATTGGAATAACTGAACCATTAGCTTGTTTAGGATTAGGTATACCACAAACAATTGATTATCGTCCAGAAGAAAATATATGTATATGTGGTGCACCATCTGGTGGTGGACCAACAACAAATACTACTACTGATTCATCACAATTAGTATCTAATGGATGGGGTGGACCTGCTTGTAAGTTTTACGCACGAGTACTCGTACTCGCACTGACTAACTCACTCACTCGCTAGGTCAATATTATTATTGTCAAGAAAATCCAAATCAATTACATTATTCTTATGTAGATCCACTTACTGGTAAACCATATGTAGATTATGCTGATGTAGTATTACCTGGTAAATGGATCGGTGGATTGTGTGGAGCTCCGTATGGTGCTTCTTCACGTATAGCTGATACTTTATTATGGGAAAATGTAAGTTGATCGTCGATCGTTCCAGTCAGTAAAACTAACTCGTGTGTGTGTGTGTGTAGTGTTGTCCTGGATTAACTGGTGATGATTTAGCTAGATGTCCAATGGTAGTGTGTGCATTAAAAGGAGGACAACCAGCATGTATGTTACCAAGTGATTGTCAAACAGATGAAAGATCACCAATGGTATATCCATGTAATGATCCTGGTATTATTCCTGGTTCAATTGGTAAAGCAAGAGCTGATGGTAGTTGTGAATGTAATACAAATACTAATACTGGTATTGGTTATGGACCAGGTACTTCTGGGGAAGGTTGTTTTGCTTTAATTAGTTGTTTAACTGCTGATAATGGAAAAGTATGTAATTCTGATGTTAATGATGCTGGAGATTGGACTGTTATTGAAAAAATTGATTTTTTTGAAGATCAATTTGATGTTTTTTTATTACGTGAAGGTATTGCTTTAACTTATGAAAATAGGGTTAAAAGAGTAACTAAAGGATTAGATTTATTAAATAATTTATTATTATCTTCTCTCATACAGATTGCACAATCTGTTATTGCTGCTGAAGTAGCCGTTGCTGGTAAGTCATGACCGTTGTGCATTGTTTTGAACTAACCACTCATTCAGGTTGTATTGCTGTAAGTAAAAATGAATCATGTGCTGATCCTGTTGGAATGTTACCTTATTGTGATTCTTTAACAATCATTGGTCCATGGGGTAAATCTTATCCATCCCCATATGATTTATCTGGTGATTGGGGTATGTCGTACGGAGTCACTGGTGTCACTGGGGGTGTTAATATCACTGGGGTGGATAATATCACTGGGGTGGATATTTTATTTGATGGTAGATATCAACAAGCTGTTATTGGGAGTGAATTACCCGTATTGGGACAAGATTATTTATCTTTATCACCAGGTTCATCCATACAGATTACATTTAATACTTTAATAACTATTTCCATACTTAAATTATATGTATTACCAAATGGAGCAACAATATCATTTACTGGTCTTAATGTAGCAAATGAAACCGTGGAGGTATGTACTACAATGTCGGTTGGTTTAGGTGGTGCACCTTGGGTATGGTTAGGTAATACAATATCTACTCATGCATTATATTGTACTGTATTATGGGAAGCATATAATTTTCCTGATTCACCAGATTATGATGTTATTTGTTCAGCTGATCCCTTATCGGCTAATTGTTTAAATTGGCAAGTTCAAACATGTACTACTATTACTGGTGCAGTATCACAAGTATTTGGTGGTGTTGGTGGTCAATATCCTGGTTGTACTTCTATTTGTTGTATACCACAATCACCACCAAGAGAACCAATATGGAATCTTAATATTACTGTCGTTGGATCAATTCCACTTCTTATTCAAGAGGTAGTAGTAATGGGTTATACATCAACCATATTAACACCAATACCACCTAATATATTTAATGGTCAAATTGTAACATGTTTTGATGAATTAAATATGTTACGTTTATTAGGACCAGATCGTGAATATTATTTACAATCAGGAACATTTAATTATACGTAAGTGGATTAGATCTGATTCGTGTCCATACTAACTAATCCATATCAACAGTCAAGCATCCACAGCATGTGAAGAAAGTGGTGGAAAATTAGCTGAAAGTAGAGGTGGTGAAGATCCATTAAATTATGCATTATTTTATGGTACGACTTGTTATCAGGGTGCTGGTACGAGTATTATTGCATCACCCCTAGTGAATACTGGTTGTTTAGTTAATGCAAAAAATAGAGATGAAATTTTATATCCATCCTTGGATTCATTTTTTAATTCTTCTTGTTCAATATATGGTTGTTATAATTGTTATGATGGATCAGCTGAATGTGCAGACGTGTTAGCTCCACCAAGAATTAATTATGTTTCTACTAGTGATTTAACTGGTTCAATGTGGCAATCTGGTTGGGCTGGAAATCAAGAATCATGGTCAATAGCAATTGATTGTTGGATGGCACAAGCTGAATATCAAAAATTAATTGCACCACTTGATCCTTATTTAAATGCACATCCTGATTGGGATCGTTATACGGATGAATATTTTATGGGTGGTCAAGATGCAGAAATATATTATTTTAATCTATATGGTTCACAATTAAGATATACTTCATTTTATGTTTATGCTAATTCTCGTATTATTCCTTATGGAGAATATTGGTATGGTGGAGAACTCTTATATATTGGTACATTTTTAAATTTTATTCCTCAATCCATTCCATATTCATCCATTCAACATCGATATACCGAGGGCTATGTAGAACTAGTTGAAACAATTTCTAGTGGTGCACTCATCCAATATTGGACTTCTTTAGAGGGGACTTATGTAGAAACATGTAGGGTATCGGTTTATGCTGAAGAATTTTGTGGATATTATCAATATAATTCAGATGGAAAAGCTAAAAAAGATTTTTATTTTACACCTGCTAATGATTATGCTTCATTTGGAATAGAATTAATGTTTGATAGTTCAGGTAATCCAGTTGTTTATGATTCATGTGCAATTTGGTTTCAAGGTTGTTCTGGTACGATTGGATTACCTATTACTGGTTGGGATTCCATTTCTATACAAGGTCCTTGTATTGCAGCAACAGAATCAGTTGATGGGAATGGGAATACTGTATATCGTAATTTTATTGAAAATAATAAATATGGTAGTCCTCAGATGACTAGTTTAACAGATTCAGAAAGTTGGTGGATTTTTGGATGTTGGGGTCAATGTCATAATCCACCAGCTTGTAGTGGATGGGCACCGTGCTGTGAGCCTGATGTCGTATATAATCCAAGGATTGATGGATTAACAAGAACATCACTTAAAGTATATCCATTATTTCCATCTTTTCATGTTGAAATTAATGTAAGAACTGAATTAATTGGTACATCAGGAAGTACTAAAGATGATTTTAATTTAGGTTTAAGAACTCATCCATATTTATGTTCTGAAGTTGATTTATATGTATTAGGTGGATTTTATACTAGTCCTGGTCTTGATAATGATGGTTATAGTGAACCACAAGTACTTCGAAGTATACCAGCATCCGTTCAATTGTTACCAAGAGAACCAATGTATGTTACTAGTACTGTTTTACCACAATTTGATGAAATTTATATTCTTTACACATCTGGGTATGTAGCTATTGATGCCCATACATTTACAACCTGTTCTAGTGCTGGACGTACTGTATTACCATGTCCAACTTGTGTAGTAGCTCAACCAGAAGGTATATGGCAATTTGATCAACGTACCTATAATCCAAATCAAGTTGATTTTATTGAAGATTTAGATACAATGTATCAAACCACTGGAACATTATCTTCTGGTACATCAATACCAGAAATTATTGTATCCTTCATGTCAAGTACAATTACTACCATACGTTCTTATCGTTTACCAGCAAATCAACTTATTCCATATCAATCCTTATCCTCGTTACAATCAATTGTTCCTCGTGTCTATTCGCGTTTAATATCATCGTTAAAGATTATAGATTTTAGGATAAGATTTTTTTTAGATAATTGTGTGATTGTAGTTCAAAACATAGATAGTGTTATTCCCTATTCATTTCAAAAGACTGTATGTGAAGCAACAATAAATAATGCATTATGTATTTATGATTATACTAAATATGCTATGCAACCTGGAAGAGACTTAGAAGATTGTGGTGCTAGTTGTAGAGGTGAAGATGGTGTACCAATCCCGGGTGCTACTGCATTTGATCTTAATCCATTAGCTTCAGCTACTTTATATCCACAAGAACATATTATTACGGATGATTATCAAGCTGGAACACTTGATATTTATCTTCAGTTAAATCCTATTGATTGGAAGGGTGCATGGAATTATTTAAGATATAATTTAACTGATTCATTAGTATGGATATTTCCTGAATTTAGAGAATGTATATCAGAATCATTAAGTACTAGACCAGGTAAAACAACTATTGGATACTCACCAGATCCAAATGAATGGATTGATTGTGATTGGTTATCGATATGGCCAATAGATTGTGGTATTAGATGTTCACAGACGACTGGAATATGTAGATATCGTAGGGCAGTTGATAGTATTTATTGTGATCCAGATACAGGACAATTTTCAAATGGTACAACACTTACTCCATTAATTGATTATCCACTAGCAGTATTACCAATTGATCCAAATACACCCAATCTATTTGCTATTCAGAGATGTGGACAAACTGTTGATCCCAGCGCATTTACCGGACCACCAAATTCACCTACTAATATTGATTTTCTAGTATTAGAATCATCAGTAGATGAATATGTTACCCTTAAAGCTTTAAGAGGAAATTATTCATCATGGCAAAATACTGGATTGGTTAGTGGAATCATATTTACAAATACTACTAGTGTATATGGTACATTTATATGTGTAAATTGTCCTATTGGATTTCAAATCGTAATATGGATTGCACCATATAGTCCAACGTATGAAATCAATAATCGATTGGTAATTGGAATTACTGGAATATCACCATTTCTATTTAATGTAACCGGACTTAACGATACCATAGTATATCAATCAATTGGATGGGATTTTATTGGAATACCTCGAGGTAATGGTATTCAATTAGGTATATTAATTGTTACTACACCATCAACTATTAGTGATTGTTTAACTTCAACGGAAGGACAAGTTAGACACGAACCACCAGCTTCTATTGATATACAATCTAATCAAAATCAATGTGTTTTTACCCCAATGCCAGGTGCACAAGTAGGTGAATGTTATTGTTCTGATCCATCTACTGGTGGAAAGACTTGTGAATCACCAACCATCCTTACCGTAGCTCAAGGTAAAGCAATATGTTCGGGATATGGAAGACCAGGATATAATACATATAGTACGACTACCGGAGTACAGATTGAAGTGGATGATTATGGGGCATGGAATGATGGTGAAAATATTGGTTGTGTATGTTTAAATATTGGATTAATATTTCAAACTAGATTATTTTTTCCAGCCAATAGATTTGATTATCAATCCATATATATTATTGAACAATATTTAGATCAACCTACGTATGTATTATCAACTGAAGAAACAGTCGGAGATGTAGTATCCTATGAGGATGCACAACAATCGTGTAATTATCAATCTTTATCTTTACCATCATTCACTACTGGAGATGAATTAAATGATTTTTATGTTATTATGAAGGATGCTACCGTTGATCCAGTATCAACCATTACCACCCTACAGATTATAGATGGTAATTTTGTATGGAATGATATAGATGTTACGATTGGTACGATTGCTAGTGCTGTACCAGTGACAAATGTGGATCCATGTAAAAACACAACTGATCTAATTCTATGTGAAGTTATTAATTGGAATAATTTACTTTGGAATACGACTCAAAATGGATTAACGGATGGATCATTAACATTGGAGTACACTACGGTCTCATCTTCTTTATTAATGACAATACCAAAATTAAATCATGGTCTTACGGTAGAACTTTATTTTGTTTCTGTGCCATTTTCATATGTTGTATCTGTCACAGAACCAGCCGTCTCACCATGTACAATTGGATCATCGTCAACAATTTGGACATGTTCACTAGTGGGTGTTGAACAAATTGAAATATCATTTACTTCAGGATCCGGTATTGTGATACAAGAAATTACAGCATATGATTTATTAGATAATAATAGATTTAGTCTATTGCCCTAACCGTCACACAAACATTATGACGACGACGACCGTGGCAGAATCTCTATTGTTAACTGTCAAACAAAAATATGGTAAAGAGATATTGGATGACTACTCAAAAGTCATTTCACCAACGTGTGTTAAAATATATGTAAGGAGTGATAATTATGCTAAATTTGTGATCGAATTCAAAGATAACCCGAGAGTGTATCTGTATTCAATATCTGATGATAATCTAGTATATCCTTATCATGCACCATTCCCACCTGATGGTGGAACAAGACGGGGTTGCTGTTGGTGAAAAGAGAGTATGGATGACGAGAGTGAACGAACGAGAGAGTATGGATGACGAGAGTCGCGTGTGTGTCGAGTGGGGAGGACTAATACTTATATTATTTAAGTTTAGTTTCCAACAAAAAAAATGGGCACCCCATTTAATTTAAGTTTAGTTTCTAATAATTCACATCCACGATCATCTAATTTAACTTCGATTGTAGTAATTTTATTATAGAGGACCAAGTGTTCCTTATTTACACCATTAAGAAGATCTGTGAGCCTATTGCGTTCATCTTGAATTGCAGTTAATTTTTCAATTAATTCTTTGAGGTGTCTTCGTTCATCACAAGATTCTGAATCATCAAATAATAATATATTTTTGACTATTTTCATCATTTTATCTAATGGCATCTCACCTGGGCGTGGTTGTTTCAATTGTGTTTTAATCTCATGAATCATATATTCCAATGTTGTGTCTGGAGGGTTGCCTAAACGTTTATTTAATACTTCACGAAACATTTCATCCTCGTCACGATCACCAGTAACAGTTATATCTCCTAACACAATGATATCAGCTGGCCAATTATCCTTGACAGCACAATAGATACAATCAACTAACTGTTCAAGTGTAGACACTCTCTTCGATGGTACACGATCCATTGATATACGATCCGTCGATACACGATATGATGATGCATGATATACTGCTGTATCGCCTTCTGCACAGATATTTGCAATCCATCCACTTAACTCGTCATCCTTTGCGTCTATATTAACAATAGTTTTTTTCATATGAGTTGTGAATGAGAGTCGCGCGTGTGTCGAGTGGGGAGGACAACACAGTACCGAGTGGGGAGGACAACGGTTGGATCGAGTGAGTGTGACTCGATCCGAAAAGGATATTGATCGATCTGATCAAAGCTACTCAAACAAAATGTACTGTTCCAATTAATAAAGAAATGACTCCTTCTCAAAGGATTATATTTTGTCATACAAATATAAACTATTTTTTGTATGACAAAATCATGTTAAAAAAAATAATAAGAATAGTCATACGGTAGCCGTATCTTCATCAGTCGACATCGCATGTCGAAATAATTCACCACTGCGTTCACATAATTTATATTCTATTTCATTTAATTCTTTTTCAATTCTTTTTTTTCTTTCACGTGGAACAACAAGTTGTGCTGTAATCCTTTGTTCTTCATTATCAATAGCATCACGTTCTTGAAGTAATAATTCTTTACGTGCAAGGAAAGGTGACATCTCTGTATCATGACTAAGTAAATCAAATTTAATACGTTCTAATAAGTCATGATATTCTTCTTCAATTCTACCTTGTTTGGTGAGAATAGCCAATAAGAATTTAAGTTTACTGACCATTACTGTCATTTCTTGCTCCATCGGAGTAAATTCTTCATCCATCGGAGTAATTTGTGAGAGGAGTCACGTACCACACTAACGTCACGGATTGATCTCACACTGTCACGGATTGATCTCACACTGTCACGGATTGATCTCACACCACCATTTGCGTCACGATTCCATATTCAATCTTACCAGTTGTTAGTGTTAATACATCATCACATTTACAACTCATTAATACCTGATCCTTTAATCCTTTCGTCAATGATTCAAATTTATATCTAATATTCGTTGATGGTTCAGGGACCTTAACAATCGCAACCGTTGGTTCAACATATTTATCATGTACGCCAACGATAGTTGAATCTGGATAATATGTTGTATTTTGATCCTTTATAACCCGATAAGAATCTTTTTCTTTACAATATGTAAGTGATGCTGAACCATATCGATAAATCATAAATGATAATGGATATCCATTCGTTTGATAAAGGGTTGTCAATCCTTTTTCTTTTGTACGAACATAACGATCTTTCAAATATGTATCATTGTGATTCACAAATAATTTAATATATTCATCTTCAATTGATTCTTTAAATGATTTTGATGTTTTATTACTAGCATCCGCTCGTGTTGTTAATCCATTGAAAACACCTCTATCACCAACTTGATATGTGGTCCAGCTATAATCATTAATCTTTTTATAATACATCCAAAATTCACCACCATACATATATCTAATATTACCACCATCAGTAGGAATGAGAGTATATCTCACTAATTTTGTTATACGATCCTTACCAGTAAATACCTCTTCCAGCATCGTACCACCCCATGGAATTGGTGTAATTGACATATCTCCAGTCTTTACTGGATCTAATTGGATAAATTGTTTAAAAATATTAAATATTAAATTTTGATAACCAAATGGTAACATAATTAATCTACCCAAAAATTGATCCAATGTCATACCATCAGTCTTAAAACTAATAATAGCAATGATTTCTTTAATTGCTTTAGTACAAAAATCAATCACTTTATCCGATTCCATACCCGGATTAAGAGTCTGTTTACCTGGATCCAAATATGTACATCGTGTACCAACCATACTCTCAATAAATTCTTGTGATTCACATTCCATTCTTAATATCGGAATTGATTCTGTATATCCCTTTAGTATACATTCTTTCTCATTTGAATCTAATGGTGCTGTTTCATTATAAATTGACATAATCCTTTTAAATGCTGATTTTTGAATATAATAATCATCTTTATTATCTCCTAATAAATCAATAAATTCTTGTGGATTATATGACCCTCTTGAAGAAGATAATACTCTTAATTTATTATGTGTTGCATTTAATTTAATATATTCACTAGCGATTGGTAATATTGCTGATACGATCGTTGCTATTTTTGTACCATCAGTAACACTACTAGTTCGTTGAACACGACCAATCGTTTGTAAGAATTCTTCAATATATTCATTAAATTGAGTAAGGATCATTAATCGTTGTTTTTCTGGATTGCTGTTACGATGTAAACTAGCTCCGGTAGATAAACTTTTTCCCATCAATAAAATATCATTCGTATCATCATTAAAATTAGTTATTGCCTCATCTTTAAAAATTTTTGCTTTTGATGATTCTACTTTAACAATCTCAATTGAGTCATCACCCCTAAATTGATATTGGGTTGTCTTTGATGATACCAATGTTACCTTATCATCAAATATATATAGATATTGATCCAATGGATTTAATATTGGATGAATATATGGAAACCATATATTAAAATCATTTCGACCCAATGGTGCGATAGATAACATGTTTCTGAATTTTACATTTGTTAATGACCCAGGATATTCTGCTTTATCCATTGAACCTTCATTTGTATTTGAAAAAACAATTAAACATTTTATACCACGACCTTCTGTTTCTACTAAATTAATAACACCATCCACCTTAAAATTTGCTATTATTGGTGAAAAAAATCCATTGTTTACTGATGTCCAAAATTCTTTACCGACCGTTTTTTCTTTATCTTTTGTTTTTAGCGGATTATATGCAACTAATAATCGATAATATAGATATGACATCAAACGATATTGTTCAACCATTAACATGTTCATTGGTAATTCTTGTACCCTATACGTAGACGTTTCAGGATCAATTGTTCTAGCTACATAATAACCTTTTGCTCTTAACCATCGAGTAATCAAATGACATCTTAATATTTCATTCTTATCATTTTCTGATTTAATTGCTCTTAGATCAACATCTAACATAATACGTTGTAGATAGCTTAAATTATTTACACCATTAAATGGGGTCGCACTAGCATATAAAATTCTAGCCTTTGGAATTCCATCCGTCAATGTTTTAACAGTCTTAGCCCATTTACCATTACCATTGGTTGCATGACATTCATCAAATACTATTACTCTATTTTCATTGTTTGCATCCATAATAATATCACTAATCTGATTGTCCTTTGCATTACCATATGTCATAAAATAAATAAGACCATTGCCATTTGTTATTTCCTGTGATCCATCATAATCACCATATTTATATAAATAGATTACTGGCTCAGTGCTTGGTGATGAACCCTTGGACATTATACGATGTTTAATAGATACATCCGTTAATGCCTTTTTTGCATCGTCAAGTAAATTTTTATCTTTACTAAACCAAAAATGTGGTCCTGGACGATTTGATAAAATATTTAATATCAATAATCCTGCTATTTGTCTACCTTTACCAGTGCCAGTTGAATCACCCAATAGAAATGCATGTCGTGTTTCACCACGATATAATGCAGCTTGATGTCTTGCATGACAATAAAGTATAGATTCCATTTGAATATCGGATAATTTTTTACCATCCATGATTTGAGCACTCAGTTTCTCATCTACTTCCTTTTGTATTCCTTCTGGTAAGTTGGGTAAGTCTGGAGCATCATCTAATGGAATAATTCGAGATGGATGTTTCTTATATCGAATAAATTGACCATCACCTCCCCTTAATGTCGACACGGTATATTTTACTATATAATCATTCTTCTCTTCCTCCATTATTTGTGACTGATGACTGGGGACGGGTACGATGGGTCGGGGACGGATGGTGGGTTTTTAGGTGGTTTTTCGGTGTTTTTCGGTGTTTTTTCTTCGTTTTTTAGGTGGTTCCAGTCCAATTGATTTTGATTTTTTACACCCACCCTTTTTTTTGCGTAATGTTCCAATACATACTGCTATTTCACCTGGTACTCTAGCTTTTTCAATTACTACAAAACATTTTAAACAATAAATGTGTGTACCACATTCTTCTTCTTCAAATGGATTATCAATATGTGCTATTTGATGTTTACATCGTACAGCATCATGTGGTATGGATTGTTCACAAACCGCACAATGTACAGTAGATAATTGATATGAAAAAACTTTTAATTCTGATACAAAAATATCTTCATTGATTGGAGTTAAATCATATGATTTTCTAAATTTTTTACCTTGTGTAGGTCGAATACTATTTAAAATCTTTTGTACTAATAATAATGTTTCAATCCTTTCTTTTGCTGGAATAAAGATATCTCGAGCAATTCCAACCTTTGATCGATTTGGAGATGATGTTGGTGATTGTATTTTTCGTTTTTTGGATGTAGTTACTTTTGGTGACATAACAATAGCATCCTTTGGTGACATAACAATAACATCTTTTGGTGGTTGAATATCATTATCAAAACATGGATACATTGCAAATAAGATTTCAGCCTCACGTATGAAATCTTCTGTGGCTGCTGCCATATTAAATATTTATTATATACCGTATATATTCACTTGGAGTAATTAAATTAAATTTAGTTAATCTTTGAATATTTTCATAATCCATTTCAAGTAAGGGGAAAGATATTGGTTGAGCTATTAACGAACGCATTGAAAATATTGAAATCATTGCAATAAAAAAACGAACTGATACGATTGAAGAAAATGATGTCTTATCTTTAAAATCAATATAAAATTGTTGTTCTTCAATCCCCGTATTATCATTAAATGTACATCCTCTCAGAGTAGTAACAAATAATGCTAAATCATATCGAATTGGTTTCATTTTACGTATCAGTTCTCTACTTGGACAAGCTAATAGGAGTGAGATTGATTTTGAATATTCATTTACCCATCGTTCATCATGATGAGCAAACCCTAAAGCAATAATAGATCCACGATTATCATCAATATATGGTGGTAAATTTAAAATTTTAATTACTATATTACATCGATCTTTAAATTCCCATTTAATGATTAATAATATGATATCAAATATGATTGTTTGTTTTTCATCTATATGTTTTTTATCAAATTTATCTTCATAAGCTAAATAAAATTGAAATATTCGATCCGTGCCTCCTCCTCCTCCTCCTTTTTTTAACCATGTATCAATAATTAATTTAATATGATCTTTTGATTCTCTTAAACAATATAAAAAAAGTAATGTAATCCCACTAATCAATGATAATGGTTTATCGGCGAGTAATTCATCAATAGGTAGGACAAGGATGTTTCTAATCTCATGTAATGCACGAAGTAAAGTAATCATTTCAGTCATTGGTATACGTTTAATTGGAATTTCATGTTGAAATATATTAATTATTAAAGGATGGATTAAATCTTTATGTATCCCCATTAAAACACGAGTGGTTAATTTAAGTGTTTCTAACTCTGGTAACACCATTCACACAAAGTGTGATACGTCCAAGTTGAGCACCAACAATACGAGTGGTAACAAAGTGTGATACGTCCGAGTGGTAACACCATTCACACACAAAAAAATGAAAAAAAATAGTGGATACGTCCAAGTAGAAGATGAACACCAACAAGAACAAGAACAAGAACAAGAACAAGAAGAAGAAGAAGAACCAAAATTCATGTCAACGGAGGTTGCTCATTTATTACATCATTATAAGATACTACCACCAAATAATTATTCTGATCCATTGAAATCACCTCGTTTAACACATGAAAGAATATTATTTAATTTTTCAAAAACATATGATAATCAAAGACCACTTCTTGGAGTCTGTACTCATCCAATATTTCTAAAAGAATCTACTTTTAAGAGTGCAAAAATAATTGCAATTGGTTTATCTAGTTGGTCATTATCTGGTGATACTGCATTAGGATTAAATATTACTGGAATTTCATCTACCACTGTTAGACTTGGACAAAGTAAAGAAAAAGCATTAATTGCACTCTTACCAGGAGCATCTGAAATTGATTGCAATACATTATTATTTAGTACAAACAAGACAAAAATAATGGAATTTTCGTTTAGTAATTGGAATATTCAGCGAATGTTAGATAATGTTGAAAAGAGTGAATTTAATGGTAGATCTACTTATTATCTTCCAATTGATGTAGATCCAATCAATGGTGAACCAATATGTCCACTTGGATATTTTAAATCCGAATTAATGCGTTTAAGAGGAGTAAAATTAACCACGGTACAAAGAACGATTACCAGTGGAGTATCTACTAAAACAGTACGAGTGGATCAACTTGATTATGATACATTACGTGAAGAATTTAAAGATGCTGTTAATGATAATCGAATTATTGTTGAACCTAAAAAATTTATGATTGAAGTCATCCCTTTTACCGCAGAAGGATTTCATTGTCATGTTGTTATAGATATATATTATGATAGTTCACCTTAAGATATTATGATCGTACTAGTCGCATTGTTTCCTCGCATCGATGATCGTTTATCAATATAAAGATGTGTCTTCAAATCATAACGCGTTGTAGCAAATAATGACACATGAGACCTCCCACTGTTTAATATATGACATACATGATTTGCTACAGAGCATATTTGACCATGATCCAATAGTGGATGTTCAACGAGTAATGGAAATATAGGATTCTTTAATAATAAATCAAGAATATGATCTTCCAATTCAAGTCGACTTGAATGTAATGCTAATTCCTTCGCTTCTGCTCCAAGTTTTATCATCTTATCAGAATAATCGGAGAGATCATCAAGAGAAGGAACCATTAAATATTTATCTTCCATTTTTTGAGTACGAGTACGAGTGCCAGTGATAGTGTGACGGGACGGGCGGACTGATCTGTGTGCTCACAAAAAAATTATGGATTTTGTTCATTTAATCACATTTATTATATCTCATTGGTGGGGTTCTTGGTGTGTGAAAGAGTGTATGAAAGAAATTGGAAAAACAATTAAACGAGAATATCCTCAGCATGGACTATGGGTGTTGTTTTCACCAAATGTGACATTTAATATAATGTTATTCATTATTGGATCATTTCCAGTTCTTCGAGTATTAGATGAAATTAAAGAAGTAAAATATGCTCGTCCTATTGTTGGATTTTGTTTTGTATATTGTATGATATGTGAATTGATATTTTCTATTATTCGATAATCACAAATAAAAAAAAAAAAATGCCCGCAGAATGCAAAACAGAATGTAATTCAGATACTGAAGCAGAATGCAAAGCAGACACCGAGGAATGCAAAGGAAACACAGATTGCAGAGGATACTGTTGTGTAGAATACCCATCAAGATCTCATACAGATGATGAAAAACACGAACTTTCGATTAAATGGAGTAAAGATGAAGATGTTGTGAGAGTGATAAAGAAAATGAAACAAACATCACCTGATGAAGCAACAATAATTGCTACAATTATTCGAAGTCAAAATCATATGATCAATGGAGAGGAAATTAAATTAGATGAATGTTTTAAACGTTTTTCAATTGAAGAAACTCGTATTTTATTATTATGTTATGTTGCTTTATCTAATCGTCATGTTGATAAATCAATTGATAAATTAAGAGAAATTCACGAGAAGGTATTTGTTGGAAATAAATTCGGTGATGCTGTATTTGAAGTACCAAAATATTTTGATCAAGAATCATATACGACTATGGCAAAATCATTTAAAGCATTTTATATGATTTTTACTAATGTTGATGATACATATAATGTATCCATTCAACGTTATCTTGATAAAGTTGATGATTCTTTTTTATATTTATAATATATTATCAACTTGTTTTGAATCAAAAAAAACTAACTGATGGATCACTATCACGACTGATGGATCACTATCATGACTGATGGATCACTATCACGACTGATAGGTCACTATCACGACTGATATATCACATCATAATAATGTGATCTTCTCTGTCGCTCTCGTCGTCTGCTCCTCTACTACGTTTTACTGTTTCATCTCTTAAATAAGAATCACGTAATTCTTCTAAATGGATAAAATGAATACTATTTTTACTTCTTGGTACGAGATGCCATAATTCAGCTGGATATGTATTCATTAATACCATACGTGCATGTTCACATTGTTCATATTTAGCTCTTGTAATTCTTGACATTATCATTTCTTTATTTTCATTCCATCGATCAAGTTCTTCTTTTGATAACATAATCCATTTTCGTTCAGCGTGAGCAACCGTGCCATCCCCAGCACCAATACGATGACCAGATTCAATAGTAAAATTATAAAACATTGGATCTCTAGCCTTTGATGCTTGATATGCATGCTCAATCGTACGATATGTGTTACCATCATATTTAAATGGATGTTCATGAAAATTACTCAATACACGTCTCCAATTTGGAATCCTTTGTAATTCTTCGTATGATCGCCCTGATTTCCATACTTCTCTTATTCCTCTACACGGAAGAGCATCTTTACTTTTATGATAAAACATAATACGATCATCCATTTATTTTTTTTGTGGGGGTCACCGTCATCGAATTGGCGTTTCATATCTTTCTTAGCGCCGGGTAAAATCCGTAAGAATCACTAGTACTTTAACTAACGAGTGGTAAAATCCGCGAAAGGGTGGACTGGTGATACGATTTCGATACCCGTCTATCTAACCGGATCGAATACGATCACTTTGTGATAATGGTGTAGAGGATGTGCTGATAGGATAGAATCGTTTTATATCGTTTAAGTCGTAGCGCATATTCCAAAAAAACAAAAAATAATTTCATTTCTCAGCTTGGCCCGTGGTGCGCTAAGAGTTCTACCGGGTAACTCCTTAGCGCACATCAGGAAATACTAATATAGTAATACAGAAAATACCATAAATGATCATAGTAAGAACAGTAATGACAATCAATACAGCACCGAGAGCAAGTGTAGATGTACATATGTCTTTGATCATATTAATACACGCGATACGACAATTCAGTCTTATGGTACGACAATTCACTCCTGCGGTTGAACATCCACATCCAAATATTCGACGATATAAAATATAAGCATGTGGATTGATGCATATTGTAAATATGATATCTATAACAGCAAAGAGGATAAAAAATAATCCAGCTCGTTTAAAGAAGAGTATATCATCTGGTTCATCAAGAGGAGATAATGATATAATGAAAGCAATCACACCACACATTAAAATAATAATCGTGAACCAGATTGAATAAGATGCTGTTTTTTCTGATTCATTTTTTAATGGAATAATACAACCACAACGACCAAAATCATTTTGATCATATAATAATCCTTCTTCTAAATCCATAGCGTGAGTGTGAGCGTGAGTGGGAACGTGAGTGTGAGCGTGAGTGGGAACGTGAGTGTGAGCGTGAGTGTGAGCGTGAGTCAGTCACGTCACGTCATGAGTGCGTATGATAACAATTGTATGTGTAAATCGATTTGTTATTATTAATGCGTCCACTCATACCGCCGCCACTGCTACTTCAGACATTTTTTTAATTCGTTCTTCATTAGCCTTTTTTTGTTCTTCTATGTATGTTGCATATTCCATAAAAATCCATCTCCATGGATCTGATTTCTTTTTTTCAAGAATTTCTTCTTCAGTATATTGTTTTGTTGAAATCTTATAGAATTCTCTAGCTTCTTCTACATCCTTATTTCCAACCTTAAAAGCAAAAAACGTAAAACATAATTTCTTCAATGGTTCGATCGACAATACAGAACTCGCCTCAGTTAATTTAACCCAATCTTCATAATTACGATCTACAAATTTTGAATCCCATTCACCAACAATATCTTTAAGTTCTTTACCAGGAACAATTGGATCCTTTGCATGTCTTTCAAAAAATGGTAATGGTTTTGGAATTTCAATCGGTGGATTATTAGCATGATATTCAAGAAAACTAATAATATCGTCCATTGTTTCATCAGTTGTTCCAAGTAATGGAACCTCACCCGATTCGTCTGGATTATCATCGTCCTCTGTCATTTCCATAAGTAGACCAGATAATTTTATATGCTTTTTATTTATCTGTCGAGTATTACCACTCTCTAATTGGAAGGTAATCATATTATTGTGTGTGGGACGGGACGCGGTAACCACGGTGCGTTACGGTATCGTTCACAAAAAAATGAATTCTTTGATTACAGCAAATTGTAACGTACCGCCGCCTGCGTCTGTTTATATTCGATTAACTGTTCGCGACGATACAGATACGAATGAAATTACAATAAAATGCAACACCAAGGGTGATATTGCAGGGGATCATGTTATTGAAGGGTATCGTGTTACTCTGATTGACATGCATGATGATAATAATATTATAAACATTACAATATCAAGAGGAGTGGATTGGGAACGATTACGTGATAGTATGATTTCGGTTTTTCAACCAATTAAAACATTTGAAATTTATGATTTAGATACATATAGAGGAGATATATTTTTTGATGAAATCAATGATATTATTCGTTTATTACAATTACCAAAAAAACATGAATCTATGCAACGTATGGGTCCAAATAAATCAATATTTGTAGCAAAATCTCAAACGGATCGTGTTATCGAGAATATCATCAATCGGACAACAGGTCGACCTTCATTAAACGCTGGCTCCTGATTCTGACATGACAACAGTATCCTTATAATCAATAATTATAATGATACTGTACCATAATATTAATAAAATAAATAATGTATTCATTAGAATCCCTATAAAATCAAACCACCATAACCATGTATATGAGAAACAAACAATAGTTAGGATTGTCATTATAACCTTTGCAATATCTGTATTATCATCCCATTTTTTCATATCTAAATATAATACATACCACATGCTTGTAATGATAAATAAAGCAACAATAAAATCATGTCTCCATATGATAATTCCAATAAATGATAATATGATAGTTAAAGCATATATAAATAATGATGTTGGTTCATTCCAATTTGTTAAAAGTCTTTTTTTCATTTCACCATAATTTGATACTGGTGTAAATTGAACTACTTTTAATGGTAAATGCAACATCATCATTAATTTTTTTTTGTTTGTGTTAAATGGTGTTGAGTGAGTGGGAGTGAGTAAGTGTATGCTGCGTTATTGTTCTAGCGCCTCGTATACAAGTCCCAAAATATTTGTGATTGTCGAGTCAAATCAGACTCGGTCCTGGCGGTTACCCTTAGCGCATCTTACCTGGGTCCGGTCTTCATTTTTGACCAACAATCACAAATATTTTGGGACTTGTATACGAGGCGCTAGAACAATATCGTGCCATACACTTACTCAAACATGGTCAAAGTGACCACGAAAGGAAAGAGGCATGGTTGTTGTATCTTATCATCTATTTATATTCAATAAATAATGTTAATTCTCTCAATGGTGAATCTTCAGCATTTTCATTATAATCTATATTGTTATGATCTCTCGTTGTCAACATTAAATATACACTATGTTTAGGCATAAATTTAAATAAATGTCTACAATGAGCTGGAGAAACAAGTACATCTAATGCACCACTAATAATCATTGTTCGTGGCCATTTTGTTTGATTTTGTTGAATAATTTTCAGATTATTTAATTGATCCAAACAGGGAAGTGGTGTAAAACATAAATAATCATGACAGAATGGAAAAAACATACTAAAAGCAGAGCACATTGGTGATTGTAAGATTACCCCTTGAATTTCATGTATTCGATTTCGTTGAATTAAATAATCAACTAGATGACATGTTGGAACACATCCAATTGATCTACCAAATAAATAAATTTTCTTCTTATCCTTGTACTTGATATGAAAGGATTCATATACCCTCACAATCATTTCATTCACTGCAGTCTCATTTGTACCTTCTCCACGAGTTGGATAATCATATAATACAAAGGATACATTTTTCATTCGTTTCATAATTATATTAACCCTAAGTTGCAATCCCCTATCCTTACATGTTTCCATATTACCATATGAATGTAAGATTACAATTTCATCACCATTACCGTCTAGTGGGGGTAAATAACTATATAATAAATGATTTACAGCACCAGGTACCGGTGGGAATGCTGATTGATTAATTTTTGTTATTATATAATTTCCCATTTGTGTTGTGAGAGAGAGAGAGAGAGAGAGACACGATAGACTAACTAGCTAGCTAGCCTGAAGTTTTTTTAAACCCAATATAGCTTGATATTCAAAATAATTAAAGACATCAACAGTCAATCGTGAGAATGTATTTTTCATGCGATTAATAAAACGATCATTTGAAATAAACATACTTAAATCACCATTAGCAATAGGATTTGATCCATTAAAATAATAGATTAATTTACCAGCATCTAAATCCCATATTTCATTTGAATGATCAATTAAGGTAAATAACATGTATTTACCCGATAATTTCATTGATGCTACACGCGCTGGAAATTTCATTACTGTTCGGCCAATCGTACCAGTTCCATTAGTAAACATTATTGTTCCATCTACATCAGACCAATAAATAATATCTTCTTTACATTCAATACAAGATATACTCTTAGTGGTTGATTTTGTTTTTGTTGCTACTGTTACTAATGTTCCATTTAAATAATTCCATACGATAATACGACCATTTTCAAATCCAATTACAATACTCGTATCATTAAATATTTTAAATGTAATAATAGGTGATACCCAAGTACAATATCGTTCACATTTATTTGCACCAATATTCCAAACTGATATGGATGATCCATTACCAGCTATTGCATGTTTAAAATCATTTGAAAATTCTAATAGAGTTGATTTTAAAAAATCTAATTCATTTGTTCGTTTAAAAATACATGTACGAGTATGTCGATTCCATACTAATAATTCTGTATTAGATACACTAATAAGAAATGGTTTGTCGTGTACAACGGATAAATATCGAATAGATTGTTGATGTCCTGTTAAGATATATTTTTTTTGTAATGCTGGATTTGTTGTCCATTCAATAATTCCAATACCATTTTTATCAATTGTATATAATGAATGATCACAAAAAACACAATCCCGCATTCTTTTTTTTTGTGTGTCTCGCACACCCCCTCGTCACGTGTAGTACACACTTTGATTGGTTACCCCCACTCACAATATGATGTCACACGAATGTATAATTTGTCGTGAAGATGAAAGAGAGGAAAAATTATTAAATGGAGTATGTGATTGTACTGGATCAATTAAATATCATAAGAGTTGTTTATTATTAAATTATATTATAACAGATAATCCAATCTGTATGACATGTCATAAAAGATATGCGTGTATACCTAATCTTATTCCGCTGTCTGGAAATGTAATTAAGATTAAAGAAACAATATTAAGACAACGAAGAAATGAAACTCAAGAAGAACGAGATGCTAGACAATGTCAATTATTCATATTAAAAATGAAACAAGATCTATTTTATCGTACTAGGATGCAAATGGCATGTATTACTCAATTCACCATGGTAGTATTTTGTGGATTTTCACTTCCAGCATGTTATTATGGTGCAATCGTGAATGATATATTGTTGATTCAAGTATTCCTTACTCTCATACTATACTATATCTTTGGTGATACAATAATGAAATCAAATGGACGAAGATTGGATGAATATGATCTATATTTAGCAAGAAATGAAGAATTATGGGTTATTGTCTGAGTGAGTGCCCACAAATGAAATTATTATTATGCACTAGTTGTGATTATTCTTGTGCTGTGTCGGATGATATCGAAAAATTCTTCAATCATCGTTGTACTTTATGTCTTAAATGTGGTAAAAATTTAAAGACTCATCGAACTCTATTAGCTCATTTAAAAATACATGAAAATCAATCATATCGTTGTGTGCGATGTAATAAATCATATCGACACAAACGTGGTCTAAAAGAACACCAGCAATTAATTCATCAGATCGGTGGTGTGGATACATTAGTATGTAGATGGTGTGATCGCGAATTTGTCGATAATAGTCATCGCATAAAACATGAACAGATACATGCATCAGAGAAGACATTTGTTTGTGTTTGTTTAAAAAGATTTACAACCGATGCATCTATTACTATGCATATTAAATATATGAATGATGTTCATCCAGATCAAGTTCACGATAGGTCCAATGAGGTCCAATGAGGTCTGGTGAGGTTACTGGTGAGGTCCGATGAGGTCCGGTGAGGTCTGGTGAGGTTACTGGTGAGGTCCGATGAGGTCCGGTGAGGTCTGGTGAGGTTACTGGGGTCCGGGGGTTTCTAATCCAAATAATGGTACGGCTAATTGAAGTCGTTTCAATCTTAATTCTTTATTGTCAACTGGTAATTGTGTATATCCAGTGCTTTCTAATTTTGTTCGGATCATATCCAATATGGTTTGTATGATCATCTTATTATCTAAATAAGTACAAAGATTTAATAATCTTATTGAACGACTAATCCAATCTTGTATTAATCCATTACTAAATACCAATCGTCCATCCTCTATGGTACATTCTGTTCCAATACCGTCCATAATTCGTGATGTGTACGATTGCGATTCACAACATTTTAACATAAACATCACAGTACTAAGATCAGATGGTAATTCAAATGCATTATTCGCAAAATTAACTAGTTTGTAAGACATGTTATCATCATCATCGATCTCCATTGGATCCTCATCCTCTAAATAATTACTCAAGACTTGATTTTTACTTAATATCTTATATTTTGTTTGAATATAAACAGGTTTACCATCATATTTTACCGATAAATAATAGACTGAATTTTGTGCAGGACCATTTGTGCATCCGCTTTGTCGTCGACGAGGACCGGAAGTTTCTTTATGTGTTGAATCCCAAGACATTGTTTGTGATTGTGCGGAATAGAAAGACAATACACGGGGCATCATACTCAATACACGGGGCATCATACTCAATACACGGGGCATCATACTCAATACACGGGGCATCATACTCAATACACATACTCACTTTAAATCACTGTTCTTATTTTTTTACGTGCTTCATCTTTATTAAAATCACCAATTGGTCCAAATAATGATTCGCTGTATGTTATACGAACTTCTTGTAAATCTCTAGTTGAAACAGGATCAGTGTGATTGATTGATTTCATAAAATCTTGAATTGTCTCATCCTTTGTAAAACGAATTGATAATTCAATCACCATTAATCTCATTAATGGAAGAATATTTAAATAATCAGCTAATTTCCATAAATTAACGAGTTGATAAATATCCATACCGGATGCAAACGTACGTTCCCATTCCCGTGGAATGAGCTCCTCGCGAGTCTTTCCAATGACATTGACAATTTCATCTGTTCCTATAGGAACGCTAATGCGTCCATTTCCCTTCCCATCTGAATCATTTGCTTCATCGTATTTGATCTCATCTCTCGTAAATTCATCACAATAATCTGTCATTGCCAATAATGTATCCGCAGTAAGACCATCTGGACCGTATATTGGTATGTTATTGTCATCGAGTTCATCTATTGTCTTGAATTGAAATTTTTTGTTATCATCTGTCTCACCAACAACATCATTGAACCTGGTACACATAACCCATGATCTTCTATTCATCTTTTGTGAAAATATCATGCGGTGATCACTATCATAATAATCTATGGAAACGAGCCTTTTGGCCATTGGAATTCCAGTACCGGGATCACGGGTCTTGCCGCCGCCGACAGGGCCGGAATTTGCTTGATGTAAATCCCAAGACATTATTTGTGTGCAGCACACACACCGTACACACAACGTGACCGTACACAACGTGACCGTACACACAAATGTTTAATTTAGTTTGTGGTAAACCTCTATCTCGTCCTCCTCCTCCTCGATTAATCCTTCCAGATGATATTGTTCTATATATATTTAAATTTTTAACACCACGTGATATCGTAGGACGTGCTTCTTTTATTTCACGTCAATATAGATATCTAGCAGTACATAAGGAATTATGGCCAATTGACGATCCAGTGAGTATGTATCAATTTCAATTAATAAAACGACAGCATGAGGTTGTGTTTCCAGTAATCCATAAACCTACTGGATCAGCAGTGATATTATATCGTCATAGAAAACAATATATTGAAGGTCAATTGTTTAAAATGTTTATGGAGAAGAAACGATTTGTATTAGTAACAGATGATAATAATCTATTATTGTGTACGGAATATAAAATATTACCTAAACCAAAAAAATTTACAACGATCGTCAGTGATGAACTAATTGGAATAATTAGATTAACCCTAATGGAAACGTTTGAGATATTTGAATGGGAGGAAGACGATGAAGCGGTTAAATTACACATGTTCTGTCTCGTACGTATAATACATTATCTTCAAGAAAATGAAAAGGAAGATAATCCAATGTTAACAATTAGTTTTCTTATTTGGGCTTTATTAGCCTTAGCTGACAAGGATGAATTCAAAGTATCCATATTATTACAAGGTATTATTGCTGCTAATCTTATAGAAACAGCCCTTCCAATTCAACTTAAAGTAATATCTTATTTATTATATGAAACTAGAAGGCGTGTAGAGGAGAACCATTAGGCGTGTAGATGAGAACCATTAGGCGTGTAGATGAGAACCATTAGGCGTGTAGATGAGAACCATTAGGCGTGTAGAGGAGAACCATTAATTGTAAATTATATGTATAAAATGGTCACAATACATCAACTATGCTTCTTCTTCACAGCCACACCCTTGTTTGTCTTTACCATCATATGGTTTGTCGACTGGCTTGTTTTCACCATCGCCTGGCTTGTCTTCACCATCGCCTGGGCAGCGATGCGATAAAATATGCGACATCAACACCTGAAAGAATTGAATTTCACCATGTTCTTCTTCATCATCGCCATCCCTTTGAAGATCTTCATTCTTGTTGTCCTCCTTGTCATCCCTTTTGTTGTCCTCCTTGTCGTTGTCCTCCTTGTCGTCGTCCCCTTTCTTCTTGGATATAATAAGAACTCGTAAAATACGTAAAGCACTCGATTCCAATTCTTTCAATGCATCATCATTATCACGATTATCCATTTGAGAAGATGCAAATTTCATTAATGATTGTCCAAATTCATTTGCATCTGTTTCAGTTTTTGAATCCTTAAAAGTTGTGGAAGCAAGAGCTTGAACACTTTCGCATACGTGAAGAAGAGCACGAAATAAGTCCAATTGAAGACTTCTTCGTATAGTAAGAGATTCTCGAATTTGTTGAAGTGTTGATGAATCCATGGTGAGTCACGTCGCGTGAGTAGTCGTGTGTGGATGCGAGTACCCCGTCACGTGAGTACTACCCAGTCACAAAAAAAAATAATGTTTTTGTTGTTGTTGTTAGTCACGTCACTCTCTGTGTACTCCTCTCTGATAGGTAAAAATTGGCAAGGTTCATATATTACATCACTCGTCCCATTCGTTGGACGTAATGAATGTTATCCGGGTGATACATATCAACGAGTAGCATTTTATCAAGTAGCAGTTGATTATGGATTTTATCAATCAGTGGGAGATGAGGCGGTGGTAGAGGAGGTAAAATCATTATTTGCATTAACACAATTAATATGGAGTGCTCAATTAGGTATACGTTTAGAATTAGTCAATGTCATCGTAGGTACATTAGAATCACCTAAACCATTAAGTTATACTGTGGATACATGCGAGGATGCATTTAGTGCATTTGATCAACTTCAATTAATAGGATTTGAAACATCTACTATATTTATTTCAAATTGTTTTTTACCAGGAACATCAGATATTGGAGGAGAATCATACATTGGTTCATATGGGTGGGGTGCAACATCTATATCATCGACATCTCCAAAGGATATTGCACACGAAATTGGTCATAGTTTTGGTTTACAACATTCATTTGAAAATGGTGTTGGAACTACTGGTGGAATAATGGATTATGGAAATGGATTATATAATGGATCATATCAAATATATCCAGGACAAATGAATAATGTATGCGAATTTTTATCTACTATTGTATTAGCACCATCGACAACAGGAACGTGTGGTGATTTTGTTCTTACAAGAGAAGAAGAATGTGAATGTTTTAATGGTTCAACAAATTGTACGGATTGTATTGATTGTATGATAACTCATCCAATATCGTGTTCTTTCTTGTGTGCTCTACATCAACCAAACGATGCACCATACGTGTATGTTGATTCATATCGTATACCATCTATGGATTGTTGTACTAAAAATGGATCTATATTAGTTAATACTGAATGTGACAGTAACGGTGGTATATGTGGAATTGGTGGATTATGTTTACGACCATGTGAAGAATTAGGATATGAAGGATGTGGAATATCTTGTGATGGTTGTCGACAAAAATGTATTGTTAATGGAATATGTACTGCTTACGATAACGATTATTTATCAATTGATGGATTTACATTAAATAGTAATGCTGATTATTCTCCTTGTGGTAATGAAGGAGATGGATATTGTTTAAATGGAGATTGCATTGGTGTAGAGTATGAAACACCAGACGAATATGAAACGACCAATGCACCAGAAACGACCAATGCACCAACCAATACACCAACCAGTACCACCTGTTTATTAATCAAAACTAAATCAAAATGTACATCACCTTGTAATTGGTCTAGTAACACTCGTAAGTGCCACAAATAATGTTATTAGTAGTATTGTTACTAGTCGCCAGTGTTAGTGGTGGTGGACTGGTGGTATCCGTTAATAATCATACGTGCGAGTACACATCATTAGTTCATCATGAATTAAAGTGTCCTTTCAATCGTGTATATATTCCTGTAAACAAGACAAATTATATGATAGAATGTATTAATCAATGTGTTCAATCAAGAGGAACATTTTATTGTGTATCGTTTAATTGGAATACTACTGCGTGTATCCTTCAAAACTGTAAGACAACATCTTCATTAAACGGAACAACAGCCGTTACGTTAGATCGAGATTGTTTTACTCCTACTCGTGCTCCGACTCACAAATCAACTATCACGGTAACGCATACTCCGACTATCGCGGTAACGCATGCTCCGACTATCACTCTTAGACCAACTCGTGGTCCTAGTCATGGTCCAACCCATATTCCTACTCATGGTCCTACTCATGGTCCAACCCATATTCCTAGTCATGGTCCAACCCATATTCCTACTCATGGTCCTACTCATGGTCCAACTCGTAGACCAACTTCTCATGGTCCAACTCGTAAACCAACTCATCGACCGACCTCTCAATCACCAACGACTATCGAATACGAATACGAATACGAGAACAATACTGGATCGCCAACGTTTCAATCCATCACAGAATCACCCACATTCACTACTGGATCACCTACCACCAACGTAACGGAATCACCTACCACCAACGTAACGGGATCTCCCACATTCACTACTGTATCACCTACCATGGTTGTTTCTACCGGATCACCAACAACGACTAGTAGTAATGATTATATTTCACCAACTGGTCTTAATCCTGCATTACCCGTTACACCATCATTATTTGTTTTAGTAATACCAAATACAAGTTTATGTATGTATGTTAGACCTCAACCAGGTTCATATTTTATTCAATTTAATAATTTTTATGGTACTCAATTTGATTGTATGAAGGAATGCCAATACGATACGGATTGTACTGGATTTATCTATGGAACAGATAACGTTTGCATAAAAGCAGTATCATTAGAATTAACTGATGATATTAATATGTATAAACAAAATCCACAATGGACGATAATATATACGTTAGCAACATATTCACTACCATATTATAATGGTTATTGTAGTGGTTTTGAATATAGTTCAGCTTGTGATAGTGAAATACAGTGTGCATGGGATCAAGGATTAAGAGGTTATAATCAAGATTATTTTACTGAAGTAAATGGTTATTGTGGACGAATTGAATGTCAATGAGCTATAAAAAAAATATTTATCACTCGTCACAACACCATCGTTAATCGATCACCGTGTCGTCATCAAAACCATCGAGTTGTTCTGGGAGTTTACTCCACCAACAAAAACAAAGAGTGGATCGAATTTCATCAATCCACTCATAAACACATTCTCCCTGCAGATTTCCGTTAATCATGACATAATGTAATACTCGTATTTCATATATTGTTCCATGTAATTTCAAACAACTAACATAATAATCACCCATTACTATGTTTTGATTTACAAAATCAATTGATCTTACACCACTCTGATATATAATTTTTGCGAGTACTGGTTCATTTTTTTGTATATATATTACCATTTTTTGTGAGTGTCATGGGTGCACGTCTTAATTGGGGATGATTCAAAAGAAGTGGTACCAATTTTATATTCAACACAAAAACAATGGACAAGAATCTACACATCTGAACAATATTTCAACCGGCATTACTAGACAATTACATGCAATATTAGACCATGTTGGTTCGGGTTCTTTTTCTGGTGTCACCGACGACGACGACGTAGGCGACGACGTAGGCGACGACGTAGGCGATGGTAATAATTTATTTGTCCATTCTCCCTTTGGTTTCCATTCTTGTTTTTCCCAAGACATATTTTTTTTTTAAAGTGTGAGCACAAAACAAATGGAATATGTATTAGCCCTTTTAGAATTTAAAGATTCTGATATCGAAAGAAGAATATCAAAAATAGCTAGAGCTAGTAATTCAATAACAAAAATATGTGATCGTGAATTAACTAGAGACGAACATATTACATTAAGTTTATATCTACGTAGATTAAATATTCATTCATTTTTTTATCACGAGGATACAAATTTTCATTGTGGTCAATTTTGTCCACCATCAGGATTTGCTGCTACATTTCATCAAGATACTACATTTAATCCATATATATTTCCAGCAACTAGTTTTCGTGGGATATCTGTATGTTATTTTTCAAGAGATTCACTTACTGATACAATATTAAATCAATGGAAAGATATTATTAATTGTTTTATTCCAGATATATCACCAGATCCACCTATTTATGGTGTACATTCCGTTAAGGGGCCATGGATACCATCACTCGGAACATTTGCTTGGATTAATATTGGTGAAAAATTTTCTTCCTATCCATCATCCACCAATGAAGATGAATATTATATATCAATTACTAGTGGATTAGATAAGGGTACATACGAACATATGTATGTTGAAATATTTAATCAATTAAGAAAAAAATCTTTCCATTCAGCAATGGAAATATTATCCTGGTATCGTGAGATTTCAAATGAAAATAGAAATAGAATTTTATATCTATTAATTACTCATTTAGGATTAAATACTGTATGTCAAGTAGAAACCTCAAATGAAAGATATAATGAAAAATATATGAATAGAAAACAATTAGAAACACTTCTCATAAGACTTCCTGGAATACAACATATTAATCGATTATATGGTGGATTTGATTGTCCTCTCACCGACGACGACGACGACGACAATGACGACCAAGTAGCATTGGATCCGTTACCAAAACGAATACATCCTGATTATCAATTAATGTTAGATGATATCATACCATACATTGAATCTGATCATATTTTACGATTGTGTGGTTGTTGTCAATTAAGTGGATCTTCTTTAATTCATGTAGAAGCACCAGATTCAAATATATTAATATATGAAGCTAAAATAGATGGAACAGTAAAAACACATGAAGTATTAGATGCATTTCCAGCTCAGAGTGATTACCAATTTGATGAATATTATGAACCACATAAAACAAAACGAAAAATTATGATTACATGGCTTGGTGATTCTCCAACTCATCCACTCCTATCCTCATCGATTAGATTTTATAATTGGAATAGTGAAACATTCAGAAAATATGGTGCTGATTTAACAAAACCAATTATTACATTGAAACCAAAGTTTACCAGGATTTCAAACATTTAATTATTACCTCACAAAAAAACACAATGCCACCACCAAGTAAACCACAATTACAAAATCTTTTTGAAGTTACCGCCAAATTTGATGGTGGTTTAGTTCAAGATTTATGTCAATCCAGTGGGAGAATTGATAATAAACGATTGATGGCAGTATCGACTAGACCTGCGGATGATTTCTCCATTCGGCAAGGACATGCACTATTTTCAAGAAAAACAAAATCTCAAAAAGGTAGTCAACAACCATCAGTCATTAGTTCAATCAATAATTTATCATGTGATCAAGATGAATATAACGCATTGAAAGGATTTACCATAAAACAAAAGACTTTAAATTATTTTCTTAATAATTTTCAAGTATGGGGACTTTCATTAAAACATCATACATATGAGCAAGGTGATCATGGAGGATTTCCAATAGATCAAATTGATAATCCAGTAATCTTAATTGGTGGTATTATTCAAATGTTAAATAGTGGTAAAGATAATATTTTACCATTGAAATTGATTGCTTGGGATATTCCAGATGATGAACCATTAACTCGTGATATTTCTGAACATACCCCATATAATGATGATACGAGAACATTAATACCACGTCCATTAGAAAATATTGATACTGTTTCTGGTGATCGTATTCGAGAATTTATTAATAGACATTGTAGGAGTGTATTGACACCCGTATTAATTGGCCGTATCTGTGTCGTACCCAATCAAGGCTTTGAAGATGCGGACGAAAATGTATTTGATCCGGTGATCCAAGATTGTATTACTGCTTGGTCATCTATTACAAAACGATTTATTAAACAAGAAGAATTTCAAGTATTGGATTCATATTTAGAAGCGGCATATCATACATTGAAGGCGTCAGTTAGTCATCTCCCACCAGATCAACTCAAATGGATAGTCACTTATCAATCGATTCATGCATTTAAAATACTTACCACATATAAGTTAGCAGATGATGAAAAAGTCAATAAAGACTTGTTTTATTCATTTAATACACATTGTGATGCAATTAAACTTACCGTATTTGAACGAACAGACCGTGTTATTGGAAAGAGTGTACGAGGTGGTGCACCAGGAATGGAATTTGATATTATGGTTGAAGGACGATGATGATACGACTGATTGCAAATGGAACTTACGTGTCTGTACTACTTGGATATGCATTTAATTTTCTAATATCATTTGCTGATATCTTTAAAAAGATATGCTGTTGATTATCCTTACAAAATTGTTCTTTTGGTACTTTTAAATCATTAATTAAAATTCTTCGAATGATACCTGACATTCCATTTTCAGCCCCGGCAGTCCTTAAACAACTTGAAAATATAGATACTTCTACATCGCGAATACATAATAAACAAACTGCAACAAACATTGCTACTGCCCATGATTTACCAAATCGTCTAGGTGCAGTAATCATAATCTCTTTATCCACTTGACTAAATCCATTATATTCTAAAATTTCAATCTCATGTTCAAAATAAACATTAGCTCCATATACCTGTTGAAGGACTGTTTGTAACATTAATTCATGCATTTCCATTTGATTTGCACTACGATCAAATGTTGCCAACATCTCTCGCATCTTATCCATAACACGATGTCCATCTTGAAGTGATGTTATTTTTGGTTTTTCTAAATATCGATCCAATGTACGTTTTCGTCTCCTTGAATGTGAACTATCTTTATGTCTTCGATACTCTTTATTATATTGAGTTTCCCAATGTTTAAATATTGGTGGAGGTTCAAGATCCCACATTGTTTTTGTGACATTTGTCTCCAGGTCACCATACTTACTAAGCAGGGCACCAATCAGTGTACCAAGCAGGACACCAAGCAGTGTACCAAGTAGGACACCAAGCAGTGTACCAAACAAGACATCATCACAAACTACTATGGGGTCTCCAGGATTTCCATATTTTTTATTTATATTGATTAATTATTCAATCGTATTAATATTCGTCACGGTTTCAATCTTCACTTCACCTAAACCAATCATTGTTACTGATGGATTAGATTTATTATCATTTGCTGCAGTATTTAGTACAATTCGATCAATGAAAAAAGATTATACTGGATTTTTATGTCTTCTTTCTGTGATATTTAATATTCTTGCATGTACATCTAGTAGTTTATCCATTAATCGCATCTTATATCTTACTGCGAATCAAGTATATAATGGTACCGTATTAATTGGAAATGGACAAATAAATCGTATTGCAACATATCCAACAGTAGATTTATTTTGGTTCAATTCACTCAAGGGAATGTATGTTATTACTTCACTTACTACTGCATCCATGATATTTATTGAAATTAGTACTGTTATATTTCTCACTGGGAAGTGTTGTAAACGAGAGAAAAACCCATCTCACGACAAATTTAATCGGATTGGTTCATGTTGGTTTCGAAAATTATCATTCTGGCCAGAAAAAAATAGATTATTTAGAATCAATATCATCTGTATCGCATTAGTCGTTATTTTACATATATCAATTACGATTACATCATATATATTCGGAATTCCTGGTTGGTCATCTATTGAATCACCTCATTTATTATTATTAACATCATTCGCAATATTTTTATCTGGACAACGTTATTGGATTACTGCTAATGTGATACTAATTGGTGGATTAATATTATCATGGTGGTCGTTTACTTTAGATTATCAACGTATCGAAGGAATTATTCAATGGATTACCGTACCAGCGGTAGAGAATCATTTTACGTGCGTAGACGGGGGATCATTTGGCCCATACGTAGATTATCAATGTGTAATAACGAGTTCAACGATAGTTCCTAATCAAGTTAGTTCAATCATCGTAGCACATCAATTATGTCAATTATTTATACCATTATTTGGTTCAACTTTATTTCTTATGAATATAATAACGATGATTAAACATCTCCTGGTACCAGGTGGGGTTGGTCATTAGACGGTATACCATACGGTCCACGGTCATTATACACCATACGGTCATTATACACCATAATCAAACATATTTGGAGGAACCCCACCACTCATTTGTGCTTTTGGTCGATTCTGACCACTACCAGATGGACCATATTCTGATGGAGGAAATACACCAACATCTTGTGGAACTCTTACGTATGCACTGGGTGTTGATGATGCTGGAGCGGCTCCACCTAATTGTTGTGGTGCTGGAACGTATGCTGGAGTATATGATGATGCTTGCTGTGCGGGTTGTACGCGATCTTGACGATTTGCATTACGTGATTTTTCATATGTTAATTCAACCTGTAATTGTGCTGCGGCAGCCTTTAATGCTTTTTGTTCTTCAGTTGCCTTTAATGATTCTACGATTAATCTTTTACGTTCTTCATTGACCGTACGATAATTAGTTTCAATACTCGCAAAGATATCAATCACTTTATCATCCAATCCATCAAGAACAGCTGGGGTTGGTAAATCATCTCGAATGATAGCGAGTTCTGGATTACCAGTAACTAATTCTGATAATCCATTCACGAATGCAATCCTTTTGTTTACCCTAGCAGTTTCAATTGCAGTCTTTTCATCTACTTGACGTTTCTTTGATGCTAAGATATATTCTTTAAATCCTTCAGGTGGTATACCTTGTTCCTTGATTACACCGAGAAAATCTTGAAATAATTCGGGAGTAAATCCAACGGGATTTGCCATTTGTATTTTATTATTATTATTTGTGAACCATTTAATTTTACAATCATCCCTTCCTCCTTCTTTTACTACAGATATTTCTAATGGGCGAATTTCTTTGATATTAAGTCCATCTTTATTTACTGTATTTCGTTGTCCTAGAGATAATTGTGTAATCGTTCCATCCATTAACCCATCAAGTATTTTTTTACCCTGAGGTTTACTTGGTTCTATCCATAGATTTGCCGCTAATTTTCCATCCTTAGTTTCTTTTATATTTAATACCGTACCACATGGACCCTCTGAATGATCATGACCTAAATATACACCCATATGTTTCCATTGTTTTGCAATATCAAATTCTCGTTGATTTTGTAAATCTGGTCCATTATATCCATACTTGGCGAATTCGTCCGGTTTATGAGGTCCATGAATTATTCCATGAATTAATGTTGGTATCTTTGAAATTGACATTGATTTGTGAATGAACAGGAGTGAGCGAGAGTGTCATCGATGACGCTCTCACGGGCTACGCTCACGGGCTACGCTCTAGTTCTTACAACAATGGAAATAGAAGACGCAACACTTAAAACAGTAGCCTACTTACAAGAATGGAAAAAAACAAATCACGGCACGTCAAAATATAAACATCGTTTTACTCTGGATCATGATATTGTAGTCTGTTTTAATCTTATTGGCTATAATAAATTAGATGGCATATGGATTGATTTAAATAGAGGTTTTAATGGAAAAATCAAAGACATTGATGATACTACAGGGACGAGCAATTATACTTTATCAATATTTAATACTAATCTCATCTTACCTAGTTTCAATATTAATTATCTTCCATCCAAATCAAAGAGGAGCGTGTCCGGTTATCATATTGGAATTGGAACATCCGATGTTTTTCAATCTCGAATTCTCCATGTTTATACTTATGATGGATTTTCCAATAAAATACAAGTATTAAGATCGGATGAAAAAATTGGATTTGGGGGTGGTGTTACCTATTTTGTTAGTAAGAAAGAAAACACTGTTTTTGTCTCATCAGCAGAAGGTCAAATAGTAAAAGAAATTACGGTTGATCAAACATACATATTAACGATGGTTGATGTAGATGGAAAATTCTCTTGGGTAGGAAAAAATCAATTATCTCAATTAACTGTTAATGGTAAACCCGTACCCGATATATTTTTTTCAACCGACGTGAATTATTTCTACGATATTACAAAATCATTAGATTATTATTTTACTTCTTTAACGGGTATTATATGGAAATATAATTCAACCCAAAAACAATGGACAAGAATCTATACATATGCTACGACAGAGAAGAACTTCTCACCTCTTCTTCAATATATTAATGGTGATATATTCTTATTTGCATCAGAATACATTTTACGATTGAAAGTAATGCCAACCTTTGCTGTTTGTGATTATCATGAAAATACAACATATGAGAATGTACCATTATTAAAAAAATTAAGAGAAGATAAGAATTATCATGATCTCAATATTACATGTGATGGCGGTAAGATTGTGACTGCATGTAAAGTCATCGTATTTGCATCAGATGTCATGAGGTCAATCATGAACGGTTTTAGTGAACAAGTCGTTAATAGTTTATTGGATTATGCAATTTATGATAATCTTTCAAAGATATACACTTTTGATGAATATCTAATTATGATTCAAATTGCTAAATCCATGCTTGCATTGGGGTTCAAATCAATATGTTTATTAGGATTAAAAAAATTTTTAACCAATAAAGTTTATAAATTTCCAATGATTGATCTTAACAAAATTTTATCACTAGATGAACCACAAGCAACAGAAATTTGGTTAAATGCTTATTTTAATTATTCTTCCACCACAGAAGAAAATATATATGATACAATGATAGGAGTATGGGGGAATCACGAACGTAAACATCTCGATGATTGAGAGAGGGGGGCGAGAGCGGAGCGAGTGGGGCGTAGTAGTAGTATTGCGAATGGGTTATCATTATAATAAAAGTAAAACAAAACAACATAGTACGTTCCTCACTCATACTACATTTTGACTCCCGATGTGTCATCGGCGGCGGGCACACACACCGTCGTCGTCGTCGTGGTGGTGGTGGTGTCATCGCTCTCATTCCCGGTGTATCATCAATGACTCAACTAATAAAATGATTCTGCGTTTTGACTCATTATTGTCATACCAGTTCGACGAATGGTTGCTGAACCTGGTCTTTCTTTTCCATGATGACCTTTATTTTCTATTAATGGACCTGGATCACCATTAATATTACCACATTGACATGAAGTACCTTGAAATGTTACAGTATTCTTTCTTGGACGATCTACAGCTTGGAGTAATGATTTAAATTGATTGTTCATCTTAGCAAACATATAACGGATCTTATAATATGCAGCAGTAGCATAATTTAATTGATCCGTATTCCAAATTCGACCACAAATATCTAATGCTTCATTACGAACATCTGATCCATATGGAATACTACAAATTAATATAGATGGACGTTCTTCATTTTCATCATATTCTTCACGATCGTTAATATATTTACTAATGTGTTCATCCGTATAAATTCGATGACCAGCTCCACCAAGACATGCTTCATAAAATGCATGACGAATAACAATTCGTTTATGATAATCATACATAATTGCACCAAACCATTCCGTACGATGTAAATCACCAGATTTATTTTTAGTTGCCCATGACATCTTTGTATCCCCATAGCCATAAATTGATTCACCCATCGCAACACCACCCTCTGCAACTACCATCGCACTCATTGCATATCCCATCCATGGACGTAATACTAAATATTCAGTTGGAATATGAATATTTTCACTTAACATTGTATCGAATACATCACAGCGAATTGGTGTTGAAAGATACGATAACGCGATTGCTCTTCCAACGATATCATTTTCATATGCATCCAATACCCATCCAACATTGAGAGCCATAGTTGAATTACTATACATGAATGTATTTTCAACATTATTTACTCTTCCTCTCTTAATTGTATATCGATCACCATCTTCCCCTGTGAATTTATCTTCACGAAATGGTGTGGCTGGTTTTGCATTTAAAAATGAAAATGGCTGTCCACCATCTACTGTTAATTTTCTATTCGTGGGGTTCATCCACGCATGCATTGAAGTCATTGCAGGTCCCATAGTGTCAAGGTGTCCTTCGTTGGACTCGTGGTATTGTTGTTCATCATCTTCTTCTTCTCCTCTTCCAATGTTCACAGGAGCGTTAGACACGATTTGTACTGTCGTTTTTGTTAACAGTTCATGTTCGATCACGTATTTATTCCATTCGGTCAAATTATTTTGAACAGCAACACCTAACAAGTCTCCTTTCCGCACTGTGTATGCTATTATATTATATAATTCTGTTCTGAATGCAATCACTTGTTTCGTCTTATCCGTATCATCTCTGACTCCATCAGCATTGGCCGCCGGTGCACCCGTATATGTCATTAATCCATGCATTAAAATATTTTCGAAATTATCAGCTGCTTTATTGAGTACATCTAATTTTTGTCTCTTTTCAGTGGTCGGATTACTGTTAACATCATCCGCCGTTTGACCGATCATATTTTTGAATTTCAACCACATCTCGCTAACATCCTTTGCCGTAACGTCCGGCGCATAGTTCACACCCGGTTTTAAATTGAGTGTACTATCAATCGCAATACAATTTTCAAAGAAGACCATCGATGTATGAGTCTCTGCTGGGTAGTTGGTACTATAATCTGGAACACGTGAAACATCAAACACTGGATTCTTATTACCACCTAATCGTTTAGATAAATGTTTAGATAATAGATTTACACTCTTAAATGCGTGTTTGACTGCCGTACCATCATCCCTCGCATCTGCGATCCTAGCAGCATTAATATGTTCATTCATCTCCTTGACTGGTAATCCAACCTGTAAAGATCGAACGGCTGCTTTAACTAGATTTTTATCTAAGTGTTCTGGTTCCATATCTCCAATATATTTACATACCTTATGTTGTCTTAAATTTAAATCATAATATACATATTGATCAAGTAAAGCACGTCCATTACCACTACCAGTGTTGGATTGAATTAATTTCCAATGATCTGGATGTAAATTATAATCTTCATCCCATCGGCCATTATTACGATTTGCTTCTCGAGCAGTAATTTCAACTAAATTATCTTCAGTCTCCGAATATATTCTTAACCAATCATGTAATGCGGTATTATATCTATCCGCTGGATAATCTAAAGCTTTTTTTCTAAAAATAAAATGATTACCAATTTCAACATCCTTAGTTAACATATTGGATACACGATTTTGGTCGTATGTATCGGGTGGGAAATCGGGCATGGAACGAAATTCCATTCCTTGAAATCTCATTACATCATCTGGTTCAATTACTCTCTTTGGTGCTTGAGCTCCACCCTTTGAATATTCCATTAAGAGAGTATTATTAAATTTAAACATCTCTTGTTTTCGTCCATTAAACAAGACAATATTGGCCGGTGGACCATTCTTTACTTGCATTGCTCTTGAATATCGAAACATCATAGCGAGTGCTCCTGCATCAGATTTATGTGGTTCAGCAAATTCTTGAACTTCTCTACGAAGATGTTCCATAGTAATTGATCCTAATGGAGAACCAAATTGAGCTTGCCAAAATCGATCAGATTGATTTGGTTGAAGAAATTTAATCAATGCAATGTATGCCATATTTACTCTAAACATCGTGGCTACACGATCTAAATATAATTTAAAATCATCTCTACCCTCTTGTGTTGACATACGATCTGCTTCAAAAAAATAAGCAACACCATATCTTTTTGAACGAAATTTAATATTTTCTCTTCCAATATCAATTCTTCTAGATACGGCTAGGGCAGGGGTTTCTTCGGGTAATGATAAATCTTCAAATTTAAGTACGGTAACTTCATATTGAAGATTCTCACTTAATCTGGCGGGCATGAATTTATCTCTATTTACCCATAATAGATGGTCAGCATTATATTGTCGAATTACCACTCCAGTATCTTCAACTAATTTACTGTTATCAGCTAAGATTTGGTAATCTCGATAATCATTTCTTCCCGGACCATGATCATATGCGCCATTATTAACATTAAAATATTTATCATAATACCGACTCATCACGTCACCGGTACCAGGGTGTCCAATGGTATTATCAGCACGTAAATCAGCCGACATTTCTTTTTTCACAATATTAATAAGTAATAACTAACTAACTAATAATAATTTGTGAGTGAAGGAGTTCATGATATATCATGGCATTTAAAATTATAAGTGATTCATTTCAAGATATTAAAAATAAATACATTGAATTTGATCTCAAATTTATCGGTTTTTTTATCCTTGTCATCGTTTTAGCCAGAGCAGCCATATTTATAGATAATTATTTAGAACATCAAGCTTATCATGAATGATGTGACGTCATCCATCATTCCATCCGCTGTGGCGTCGCCGTCGTCGTCGTCGCCGCCGTCGTCGCCGCCGCCTTACCTATTATTTGAAAAACGAATTTATCCATTATTTCCAATAAAGGATGATACCGTATATGTACACAATGTTCAGCATATGATAATATTAAATGATGATCAAGAATTATGTTTTCATAGAGGTAGTATTATTCAACGATGTCAATGTAAAGAAATTTTACGAAGGACTATGAAGACAACAACGGCAAAACAACAGACTACACTCGTCGTACAAGATATACATTCAATTCGTTATGGTATATTTTGTATTATACAAGATATAGTACCAGATCAATTTATTTTAGATGAATCAATGATAATATTTCTTACACCACCATCTACTCCTGAAGTATGCATAGAAATATTAAATAATTTAGAATTACATAAATTAATATTAATTAGTGAATCATTATTCTCTTTAGTCGAAAAGATTGAAAATTATAGATTAACTCGACAACAATGAGTGAGGCTGCTGATGGTCTGACAGCGGTTAAGGATATTGCAACCATACAAGAAGCACACATTTATTTTGATACAACAAAATCAGATGAACAAAATATTCTTGCCGTAGATGAACCAACAATATGGAATGTATCTAAATTGGCATGGAGATCTGAACATTTAAAGACTGATTTTCAAAGAGAAAGATGGTTAGCAAATAAATTTGAATTGGATATCGAACCACATACGGTTGTGGGTAGAAGAACAATATTACAAACGATCCAGGCAAGAACGCTGGCAATAGAAAATGATCCACATACCGTAAATTGTCGTAAATTCTTTACTTGTTGTGGGATGACATACATTTATGGAAGAAATGCATCAGAAACTGCTTGGTTTGCATTTAAAATTATATATGCAGGAATATGGGTAAATTTTATTTCATTTCATTTACAACATACATTTGTTGATCAGGATGATACACCGAATCAGGTTGCAATAGCATTTGGTTATGCTTGTCTTACTACTCTAGTAGTATCCTTTCTAGTATTATTTTTTTGGGAAGGTCCAAGATGTGCTCGACATCATTGTCCGCGATACGTGTGCTGTCGTTCCGGAGATTGTACCGGGTGGCAATGTTGTTGTCAACTTCGAGAGAATGACGATAGATTAAGACGATTAAGATACGATGCAATCATAAAGGCTGAACAAATGATTGATCCTGAAGTTGGTACATATCAATTTGATTATAGTTCTGATGGAGACGAAGTAAATCCCGACATTGGAGATCCAGATTTATATCGATATTATAAAAATAATGTTTCCTTATTGTCGTCCATCAAAAGTTCCACATCCGGTCCAATAAAAAATAAACTAAACAATAAACCCTTCAAAGGAAAACGATTTGTAACGACAAAAAATAAAAATGGCTGAACTGTCGAACAAATTACGTGCAGAATGGACGAGTAAGTCGTTGAGCACGACCAAAGATACCGATCTTCAGGTGAATAATCCAATCTTATATGGCACGATTAAGGGTATGATAGGAACTACTATAAATGAATGGATTCGTCAACAAGCACCTAAACTAGACGGGGAGGCACCCACACCCACACCAACCGTAACTACTATAAATGAATGGATTAATCAACTAGACCGTCAACTAGATGGGGAGGCACCCACACCAACCGTTCATGATGTTTCCATAGCAAATTCAGCTATTATTATTGAAAATAGTATTTATTCAAATATAATAAGAAGATCTCATTTAAAATTAAGAAAAGGATCAATATTATCAGAATATGAAATTAAATTAGCATGCATTAAATATTTAGCTATACCATTTGATCCATTACCGATACCAGATAACAATCTATCAAAAAAAGAACAATGTGATGATATTAAAACAAGATTTAATATTCAACCCAGTCAGACAGGTGATCTTAAAAACATAACGAGGGTTGCTGTTCATAAATATTTTGATGAAGCAAAAGAAAAATATGTTAAAGTAGAGAAAGAAATTCTAAATGCTGAACATAATATTATCATAAGAGAGTTACGGGATCGATTAAAAAAAGAGCCAATTGAATGTTTATTTTATAGAGGATTATCGAGATGGAATATAAATGATTTTCATGGTTGGCTTGCTGCTATGAAATTAAAACCAGTTCCTAATCCATACGTGAAATTTATATATACCAAGTCGAAAGAATATACATATCCGATACAAAGATTATTTGGAAATGAGGATGAATTAAAAAGAGTAACTAATATTGATTTATATAATGAATTATATGTGATATGTCACGATAACGATGACGAATATAGTCCATACCATGCAGTTGGTACATATAAACCCATTCGGACAACAGATGATGGGGTAGAATATGGATATTTATCAGATAAAAAAATAATTTTTGTACGACGACTTAATGGTAAGTACGTTGGTCAAATACGTAATGTGGATGATATCGATAATATTACATTTAGTGATAATTATTTACTCGTATCAACTTCAATAAGTATTAGATTATTTGATATACGATGGAATGCATTGAAACAGATTATGGAAGAAAAGAAAACAGATTCAACCGTGTCAGGACGATCATTTTCTACTGATGGTAATTTATTATGTATACAAACGGATGATACTACGATATTGATTTATAGTTTAAGTGATAATGAACCAAAATTAATTAATACAATGACTATTGGGGAGGAGATCGAAACCATAGAATTTATTGGTCATGAATTACGCGTGAATGGCATTCAGACTATTTATGGAAAAGATATTATACATCCACAAAAAAAACTTCTTAAAGAAAAAATATTGTATGATACATTTGATAAAGTTAAAACGAATTACGAACTGGTTTCAAAAGATAAAAGAAGAAAATTAAAGGCAATACATGAAAAACGCAATCTAGCACATGTTAAATTTGATATTCTTCCAAATGACATTCATTATCCATTCGTATTAGAGGATGATTGTCATTGGATTCCACCACCAATTGATATGTCAATCGGGTCACCAGATTATAATAAGATGATTGATGATTATAATAAGATGATTGATACAGAAGAACAATCATCTGCGACGACCATTGATGTTATGGATGATATTAAAAGAATATCAAGTTTAGATTATGATGGTGTAATAAATTCTGGTGAGACTGCTATTCTTAAGATTGATAAACGAAGTGTAATATTATTTTTGGGTGTGGAAATAGGTAAATATATGACTCAATCTGAATATGTCATGAAGGAAGATTGTTTTCAAGAAACTGTTACTTGGTTTAGGGGTAATATTGATGATAAACCACAAGATGCGGCGGGTAATATTGATGATAAACAACAAGATACGGCGGATGGTGGTCGTGTTTATTTTTGTAGTCAATATAGTATTTATTATATTGATTTTGGAGATACATCTATTATTCATCAAATTAGAGTATGTTCATCAGCGGAGAGGTTTAAGGGTGCGATTAGAGGATTTGTTTTATTTGGTAAATGTGAATTAATTATCTTTGTTGAAATGGAAACATCTCCTGATGTTATTCAATTAATATATAAGAGAGGTAATAATTCAAAGGTAGTTCCAATATACTATGGTAAAGTACCATTATATTACGCGAATAAAACTGGAATGATAGTTCCAACAGTATATGAACAACCAACGATGGATGCGTTTGTCGTAATCCTTCCGTGTATCGATGGTACACAGTTTGAAACGGTACGATTGACATTTGAACATCACAGCAATGGAATTAAATGTATTAGACGTAAGAAGATAACCGAAATGACAAATAAACGATGGAATCGCATATCAGTGGAGATGACAGATGATTATTATTGTAATGTAATTAAAGGAATGAATTCAAAAAAATATTCATTAGTTGTTTTTGGTAATAACTCAAGGATTGAAATGTATTCTCTGTCGCACGGAGATCTGACATTCGTCAGTGTATATTCATATAGGAATAAGAATAGGATACAGAATTTTTTTTGGAGATGGGACCCATTTTCACTCATTATTGTTAATAAGGATCATACCAATGTGATTGTTCGTATTGTGCAAAATATTCATCCAGGTAATTAATCAGTGATGGGCAAATACACAGAAAAAACCATAAAAGTCACGTATTTACATGTTATCATCGACTAAATGTATGATTTGATATACGAGGTTGATATAATTTGTAGAATAAAAACGTAATTACGATAGATAAAAATAAACGTACACTTCAATAGCATCAGCAATTGGAATTAAAAATGGATGAGTCAGGCTACAAACTATGTTCCATATTTCTTGATATAATCCAACTTGTCCCACGATATGAATAAATAATAATGGAAATATATTGAACTCAAACATTTGTGTCCGTGTCACGTTGGTGACGTTACCCACCCGGTACACATCCGTTACCCATCCGTTACCCATCCATTACCCATCCGTTACCCAGCCGTTACCCAGCCGTCACAAACAATGGTAAACCAATGGGGTAAATGGAAGGTTAATATAATTCCCGGTGTCGGTGTTGAAATAATAAAGAATGATGGAATTGTTATTGAAAAATTTACTTATTCAATGACACCATCGCCACCCAGCGGATCTATTGTATATCCATTCTTTGGTCACGATTATTTTTTATTAGCTGGTCGTATCTTTCATTTCGATGAAGATTCCAATCGATGGATTAATGATGAATTAAAACTTACAGTGAACGAATCTATATCAACGGTAACTTGGCATAAAACGAGAGATGATGGTATTCAATTGATTATTATGCCCGTATCAACAACAGCACCATTTATGATGATTGATTTAGAAAAAGGATTTATTTTTAAAGTAAAGAATGGAGAAAATGGAGAAAAAAAATGTCATTGGATGAATGATGGATTGTTTAGAGTAATTGGTTCAACAGCGATTAAGGAATATATGCTTGATAGACAATTATTACGTAATGTAATTATTTCACCACCAATAGAAGTACCTCCTTTTGATAGTATTATGATTTCATATGGTAACCGTTTAATGTTTATTTTAAGAGGCTCAAATGATTTAATTGAATTAGAACTTGATCGAACATGGACTCATCTATATAAATTTATTGGTGAAGCAATACCTCTTTTGACTGATACTGCAGTGGAAATATTAAGATTCGACGACGACGAGGACGAAGATGATGATCTCATACGTTTTATTTATTATCCATCGCGCAATAAGATTACTGTGAATAGATTAAATTGTGATGAAACTAGGACACAGTGACTCACAAAAGAAATCATGTTAATATTGTTGTTGTCATTATCATTATTGTTCGTAAACGCTTCAATATGTCCTTTAATTTTTATTGCAGTAGAATATCCACTCACTACTCCATCACCCATGCCAACTATTATGGTTGAATATGGAAATTATTTTATATGTGGTGGTGTACAATTTCCACCTCCATATTCTATTCCAGATTATGATTTAGATATATATTTTCCATTTTGTAATCAACAGGTAGCAATATTTGTTCAATCTAAATGTCCTGTTAAGACATCAAAGTGGATATCATGGGAATGTGAACGATTAGGTAGATTAAATTGTTTTGTACGCCAATTAAATGGTGTTTATTATTCTATTCGTATAGCTCCTGTTAATGATACAAATACGACGACGACATCACCTACGTTAACACCTACGGTAATACCAACACAACAACCAATTGTACGTAATTGTGATGAAATTACAGATCAAACCGAATGTAATGAAGATGGATGTAATTGGTTTGGAACATTAATTAAATGTCAAAGAAAAACATATTGTGAAGGATTAACAATGATACCATGTTTAACAAGAAAAATGTTTTGTATGTGGAAAGGTAATAAATGTAAAGAAAAATGAGTCGAGGGTCAAGTTAATTCATCAGTACCAACATCATCATTAGTAATAATTTGATTTGAAATCCAAATACCTCTTCCTCTCTTTGTTTGAATTGATACAATTATTGCATGAACAATCAGATTTACAACAAAATAAAGAATTGCCTTAGTAATCACCGTATGTGGATGTACATTAACTACTTGTGGATAGACATAAATTTCTTGATTTAATAAAAGTCCAACGAATACATAATGTATCAAAAGAATCATTGAACTCCATAATAAATGTTTATATGAGGATGGATATCTTCCAAATAATATAATAATTAATAATGCTAAAAAACATACCCAACTACTACCTCGAATCACATCAGTAATCGTAACACGATCATTTAATGTTCCTTCAAATGCAATTAATGCTGTAATTGATAAGGGTGCACATGCCGTATATAACATCCATTGAACGAGAAGAAGAATATCTGCTGGTTCACCTCTAATAGGAATTGATTTTCTTAATCGAATAGCATTGATGATTGTAATAATAAAAAAATATACTGTTCCAACTTCAACTTCATTTACACCATTTACAATCCATGGAATAGTTGTACAGTTTGCATCATTTAACGATAGAAAATGACCACATAATTGATAATGTTGAGTATATTGTAATGCAGTAAACAAGAGAGTAAAAAATAAACTAAATATCATTGCAACTAAGAAAAGACAATCACCATCAGGAAAACAAACGAATGTAAAGAATGCTGCTTTATAATTTAAATATCCTTGATCCTTTACTGAATCAAAACCAAAGAATGAAAGAATAGTCATTTTTTTTATTTATTTTTTAATTTGTGTGGTGTCATGCGTGACGCGATAATGATATACACAACAATTCCCACCGTGCTGTAGATAAATCCACACACTGCAACAATGAATCGGATTGATTCTGATGGTGCAAATGACATACACATCGATAGCACGCAGAGACACACAATGACACGTAATTTTATTGCCCTAATAAAACACACAAACCAAAACAAACAGATACTTACGGTAGCAATATTCAATTTTTCACAATCATCATATTCCATTTTGTGTGTGTGAGTGAGTGAGTGACTCACACTGTTGTTCCTTCCATAATATCTTTTAAATTTTTTTTATCTGTCATCTTTAATTTATCCAATATTTGTCCATATAAATTCAATGTTGGTACAGTTGGATCATCAACTAAATGTATGATTTGATAGGATAATCGATGATGATGAACGAATGCATTAAATTTACTATCCACATAATCGTCTGTCGATAAATAAAATACTAAATCTGGCATACATATTTCTCTCCATTCGCATCGATCTGAATATTGATTATAATAATAATTAATACAAATAATAACATCACTACCATCTTGAATTGCTTTTAATACTTTTTTTTCTTGTTCATTAAAATCTAATTCATGTAATAAGGACAATGATTTTGGATAATTAATCATATCCTTTTTATGTAAATCATAATATCTCGTTGATGGTACGAGAATAGTGGCATCTGTGTCATATGTTTCCGATATTAAATCAGCCAGGCGAACGGCCTGCTGTATGGATGCATCGTGATTACCTTCAATGACTATAAAAACCATTTTTATTATTATTATTATTTGTGAAGAAAAGAAAAGAAAAAAAAATAAATTACGTGATTCGTCATCGCTATCGGTATCACAATCGATCGGCATCGTCGCTATCGGTATCACAATCAATCGGTAGCGACACTTTCGTCGTCGACATACTCATCATCCTTCTTTTCATTATTAGCCGATGCACCACACCAACATCCTCCCATACACCATTGACCCCAAGTCTTTTCTATCTTGCTTTGATCAATAACGAGTGTTTTTACACCGACTATACCTTCTTCCTCGAGGATTGCACTATCAAATGTATATGAACTAACAATATAATGTACTAGAGCTCCAGTAGTACAATGGACCAATCCAAATATACTAAGTAAATATCGAATTAATAAAGTAGAAGCAACGGTATATTCAGCATTTGTATTACCCCAATTTGATACGAATTGAAGAAATACAAATTCACCAGTCGGTGTTGCATTCGCTTGAAATCCATAACCAAATGCTGGTGGAAGTAAGTATGCAGTCCAAATAATCCAATTACAAATCGCAAAATAATCAACCCAAACTGCATTTGTACCAGATAATAATCCCATGCCCCAAGGAATCACCGTACCAATGATAAATGCAAATACAACACGTGGTGTATCATTAAAAAATTCAATGTACATAGATAAATTAACTGCCATTAATGCATATATAACGGTCGGTGGAAAACATACCCATAATTGTCGACCAGTAATCTCTCCGCCCACACCAAACAATTGACCTTTCTGTACCAAAAAAGATCTTCTATCGGTGTCCCATCCCCAATAACTGAAAACGATTAAAATCAGACAGATGGTTACGGTAGTAACGTTTATGTAATTCCAATCATCCGGTGCTGGTGGTGTACCCGGAATTAAATACCAAGTTTGCATTTGAATAATACAATTGATTGCAAATACACCAATAACATATCCGTGTGTGATGAGTGCATAAACCTTACCAATAGTATCATCCGAATCTGTGCCCTTTTTCACCCCAGCCTTACCAAATACGTACGCATTCTTTGAAACCCTCTTTAATAATGCATAAGAGTATCCTCTTACTGGTTGTAATATTTTTGGAAAATTATCCCAATCCACCTTCTCACCGGGTTTTTTTGATGCGTATAATTCAGATTTGGATCCAAGATTATCACGAAAATCACCATAATAATATTTAATAAACATAAAAAATAATATCGCAAAAGAATGAAGAAGAAATTGAATGAAAACATAATGAGCCCTAGCGACTGGTAGATGTCCAATATCATTGGTTGCCGGAATTGCATTTAATGATACATAATATGCACTGAATGCACCAATTAATGAAATGACCCACATACCCATAATAATACGAATACCCCATGTGATAAAATGGATTGCCCTCGTATTATTCTTGCTGTGTAATAGCTCGCCTTCTACGGTGAAATTAATTCCGGCAATCATTACGAGAGCATACATTCCCGTCATTGCGATAAAACCCATGGCTTCTTCTTGCGCCGCCATTTTATTTTTCTATATTAATTAAAAGTTGTGACTAAATGAAGTATAATGATGACAATGAATATCGACAATGAAAGATCATAACTGTTACTTTCTGATTGTTCACTTACTTCTGGAACACTATTTTCTTGAGTATCGTATGAGCATACGGATGGAAATATACCAGAAATTTCACATACCTGATACCCCCCCACACCACATGATCGTTCTGTTCCATATATACACAAACATTCACTACCCCATTCCATCGTTATCGTTGTACCATTACATGGAGTAAGACAAGGACCACTAAATAATCCACTGGTACCATTACATGTTTGATAGGTTGTTCCACCAACACAAGCATTTATTTCATTTGAAAAACATGTTCCTACGTTAACGGTCGTCGGTATTGTACTACCACCAGATAAATAAAATCCAAATGGAACATTATCACCACCTTGTATGGTATTATCTTTTTCATATACCACAAATCGTATTGTACTACTAAATGGAATAGATGAAATAGATATCCTTTCATTTGGATTAATATTATCCGTATAAGGTGGATGTATCTGTAAACCATTCATAAAAACACGAATATCTAAATCATTTATTAATGATGGTATTAATCCACCATTCGTTTGATCATGCCATACTATTCCAACCATAATACTCTCAACTACGGTAGATGATGATATGTATGTAATTCCTTCTCTTTCTGTTAAGTTACCTTCAATACCACCAGTTAATGGAATGGTTGCGTTCACGACTGGAAAACCAAATCCAGTAATAGTTGGTGCGTCCAATAAAGGAGTAGCACCAGTATCAATATCTAATGATTGTACACCTAACATTGGTATTGTAATAGATATAAGCCAAGCAGAAACAAGTGAAGCACTTGGAATTATTCCATCGTGAGTGGATTTATATTTACTTTGAAAATATGCTTTAATTCCAGCTATGGATGGGGTTGAGAATGATGTACCATACATTCGTGTATATTGAGCATGATTAGCCGTTGGAATAGTAAATGAATATGGTACCCATTCTGCTACACCAGATGAATAAAATAATGGTGAACGACGACCATCAATAGTTGGACCAGTAGAACTAAAATCAACTGCCTGTTGTGACGTTAGTAGGGGACGGGAGCGCGCGTGACACAAACTTACTTGTTGTGATGTATATCTACTAGGATGTATGAGAGAATCAGACCATAAATCATTATATGCTTCTGGATTACTAAATGAAGCACCAATCGCATCAACATTCTTACCATTTGATGGTGAACTACATAAACCAGTTGGACCAGAATTACCACAAGCAAAAGTAATTGAACAATATGGATTAGCCAAAGCTAATTCATCAATCATTTCACTCATATCATCATATATTCCAGTCGTATCGGTTGAACCCCAACTACCAGTGAACACGGTAGCACCAATCGCACATGCATCACTAAGCCAAGTAAAAAATGTGTTTGGAATATCTAATGTTTCATCATTATCATTTGGTGTAATTTCATAAAACATGAATCGTGCTGCTGGTGAAATCCCTTGTTCTCCAACACCTTGAAATCCTGCTGCTTCACCAGATGTTGCTGTTCCATGTGCACCATTAATACCAATAAATCCTGTTACTCCAGGTATTGCTGTAATCCAAGAAGCTATTTTTGTATGTGTTCCTGGTGTAAGTACACCCTGTACAGGATTTGGTTGTGATGGATCATAAAATGCTTGATGAAATGGATCTATTGATGTATCCGCAATAGCAATCAAAATACCCGTACCATACGTATTACTAGTAATCGTACTAGTAATATTAATGGTTGTTGAATAATGAGCGATTAGAGAATCATATGATAACATTCGAATTTTAGGATAATTTGATACTCGAATAACATCGGGTAATCCAATAATATCATCAATAGTCATTGTTGTTCCTTCTTGATATACTTTCCATCTACCAGTTGTTATTGATGTTTTATTTGCTTTACTTAATCCATCACATGATGGTGGATAACATTTTACTAATAAAGGAAAAGTATTTGTCTTTGTATTATTTTTATCCGACCATGGTGAAATTACATCACCGGGGATTGGAATATATGTATTATTATGAATTAAATAATGTCCTTTACTAATTATACTAATTGGTTTATGATAATAAGGTCGTTTTAATAAAAGTAATTGACTAGAACAAACAACCACAACAACGACGACGAACAACAACAACAACAACACTGCTACCATAATAATTGTGCCAATTCATAATAATGATAAATCAATGAACATACACCAATCATACAACATGTTATCGCAATGGTAATAATCCAATTCATAAACCATTGTATTCCATATTGTGTATGTTGCATCTTTAACCAAATTGTAAACCCACAATTAATATCATCGTCTAATCTACAACCAATTTTTCTTAATTGTTCCTGTATAGATTGTCTTGGTGTGGTATCCACACAACAAACTAAATTGCCATCATCAACACGTTCAATTATTACATTATCATATTGATTATTTAAGATATCTTTCATTAATAATTCATTTTTTTTATCTCTTACTAAATCACGATTACGATTGGTCGTCATCGTCTTACCAAAAATGGAAACAATAGCAACGATTGATTTATTAATTCAAATTAAAGAACGAAGTAAAGAACTTGATAGAAGAAGATCCCTGCCCGTATATAAATCAGATCTACGTGGAATATTAGCAGGAGGTTTTAATATTGAAAAAACATTAAAACCTAATACTTATTATTATGTTGATTTAAAAAATAATTGTGTATTTCGAAAATTTGAAGAAGATACACATCGATTGAGTTCAAAAGATTGTATGTATTGCGGAAGGAGGGAATGAAGTCACGTCACCTCGTGGGGGGGAATGAGGTCACAAAAATGGACGCAAAAATTATTTTTGGAATGTTTTGTATGGTTGTAATCTCATGTATTATAGATATTTATGTTCCTCGTTATCGTGTCTGCGTTTCTCTCCTTTCAATAGCTTTATGGCATTCGTGTGCATCCGTCGTAGATGATAATCGATATATTGATCTGTTTACGATTGTTACGCTCGTATCACTTTGGACTGAACCCATTATATCACAGGGGATTGGAATAT
>Ga0302186_10000212_pt1 | contig 53738 bp, 37 predicted proteins | sample II_Bog_E1_2_FD_198782 | JGI IMG/M metagenome (GOLD analysis project Ga0302186, IMG submission 198782) | Peat permafrost microbial communities from Stordalen Mire near Abisko, Sweden - II_Bog_E1_1 | ecosystem: Environmental > Terrestrial > Soil > Wetlands > Peat | place: Sweden: Abisko...
ATATTGAAAGCATCATTAATTAATGAACTAAGCAAGAAGATTGTAGATAACAGCTACTTTGATATTGGAGGTTGCAATAAAACATATTAATAATAACTTGGGTTTAATCTAAAAATGTACAAGGACAAATATGTGCAGTAGACTTTGACACTGCCCGCAGAAATGCCACTTTTCAACTATAATATCAATTTCGAAGGATTAAAAAGCTTACTTTAGGGGGTTAACCTCAAGACCAACTGTAATTAACAAAACATTAGCAAACTGCAATAAACAATCATCACCAAATTGCCCACAACCACTGTTCTTATTGATTTATACAGCTTCAGCAAACATAAAAAAAGTTAAATAGCAGTTTCTTCTTTGGCGTACGCTCACAAAGCTATATTGACGAACAATAAAATAAGATGATGAAGGCACATCGCAATTAAGTCAAGGATTTGCCATAGCTTGATCAATATTGTTGGAAAATGAATAGAATGGCCTAAATAGTTGAAGTGCTGCTTGGCAAAAGTGAGGATTATCAATAGAAGATCGGAAATGACGGCAAACGGTATGAAAAAATGATTGATGATTCCTTTCGCAGATTGTAGGAAAAACTTAACTCGCATATTGACTCCTTCTCTCAGACTATTAACAGTTATTTTACGCAGACAAATAAAAAGGTGGAGGAGTTGAGCTTCAATCTGAGCACATTGAAACTCAATACAGAGAGTAAGTGTGCTGATATCTCTCAAGATCTTGGTAAAAAGATTAGCGAAAACAGTTTGAAAGCGCATTTGGAAGGAGTTGAGTTGAAGATTAAAAGATAATTGGAAGGAGTGCTTAAGAGTGATCAGATGCTGAGATTGAGCGCAGTTAATGAAATAAAACAATTAAAGATGGAAAATGACAAAGATCAAGAACTGAAAAACAAATCTATGGCTCTGAAAATGCAGGATTTAGCTGATAAGTATCATCCATTTTATTTAGAGTAGCAAAAGCGCTGCAAGTCACTGCCTTTGACATCGAAAAACACAAAATTTATGACAGATTATCCGAGCTTAAAAATAGAAGCGATGATCTCTGCCGTAAAAATAGTGAATTTGTCTAATTTCGGAAGTCTTATCTGGCTAATAATGAAAAAATTAAATAGGATATAATTGGACTCCATGACGAGGTTAATAAATTTAATCGGCAAAATACCAACTTTAAGAAAATATAGGGCATGAGCGACCTACTCGCTAGTCTCAATCCACACTTAATATGTGAACTCTAAGAGGCCATCAAACTTCACTAAAAATAAATCGGCAAATTGGAGAAACAATTATTGGGTTTAGAGAATGTAGTTCAAATATTATATAGTAAGTGAAAGCAAGTAAATTCTAGAAACCTAAAGTATAAGCCAACACTGGCCAGAATAGTGATCTTATCCAAAAGATTATTAAAGAGTTTATGAGCAACATGGATTTTGAAGGACGGGCTAAAAGGACAGAGAGAGACATCGCAGACCTAAAGAAACGCCATGATAACTTTTCATAAATTTAAAAAAAAATTCACACCTTGACGAAGGAGATGAACGTGGGCGCCATAATGAAGGAACTCGAGAAGAAGTGCAATGAGGAGAACACTCGAAAGGAGATAAGGATACTCGATAGCAAAATAGAACAATTGTTCGAGTATTATAAACAACTGAGAAGAGAGGTCGAAGAAAAGAAGAAAGTCAGCAAAACGGAACCCATCGAGAACGCTTCCCTCATCACCAAAAAATTGGTCAGCGCAAACTGCATCAGTTGTAAGCCCGGTATCTCCTCGACCCGCCGCAACTACACACGCAACAAGTTCGAGGCCAGCATAGACTACGGTCTGGACACTCAGAAAAACACCGTAATTACGCGCTTTGCGAAGTGATGTCTTTTATAAGTCTTTGCCATCTTTCGGATTTATTGCTTCGGCCGTGATGGGTTAATTATGATGGATAATTGTGAAGGTATATTTAGTTTAGCATCACTCCTCATTGAGCTTGACCTTTGTCTTTTATAGGATGAGCACAATGAACTTCTTCCCTTCTTTGGTCGGCTCTTTCCTTCCCAAAAGCCATCTGATTCGCTGGAGACATGACTCAATCAGCGGCTTCTCATTATGATTTCTCCTTTTCATCAGCTTCTCTCCATAGTCAATATTCTTAGTAATGTCCTCTTGCTCGACTATGCAAAAGTTAAACCCTTCAAACAAAGCCAAAAAAGTTTTGATTTCTCCCTGTTAGAAGTAATCGCCATAAACTAAGTATCCGGTTTGGTCCAAATGATACGAGCAATAGCTGAGAATGGTGGTTAGATCGATCTTCTAATTTTAGGAACGAGGGTAGTAGCTCATTTTGTGTTTAAAGTTAAAAAGTAAGAGGCAGTCATAATGGATAGAAGCTCCATTTATTGAGTAGTCGCAAGGGAGGATAAATCCCAAATCATTTTCGGCCTGTTTTAACACTTCACCATTACTTTGTAAACCATTTACTGTTTCGAGTCTATTGCTATCCTTCAAATATATAAGACCAATTTCATTTTCGCATTCCAATTCAGCGATACGTGCTTCTTGTTCAAGCTGTCCCACGCTCATAAATCCTATATAAACGTGAAAATACTTCTAGCTGTGTAGTCATAGAATTGATAAATGAGAACCTCCTGACAATCTTAGCGAAGATAACGGCCATTTCCCTTAAGAATAGCGTAGTGGAGTAGTGGTGAGCTTGTTGGATTGGTGAAACACCAGCATGTTGTTTGAAGATATTTGATAAATCTCATAGTTTTTTCGAAAGCAAGGAAGAGTAGATATGGAATGACCCAAATTGGGAAAGTGCAAATTACCATTAAAGGGACCATGTAGTCCATGTATTGATGGACCACGCTGATAATACTTTATAGGTTTGTACTTTTCTGATATATTTTACTCATTAATTACAAATAATAAGGTCAATAATTTAGACCGTAACTCTATGAAAAAATGAATGAATTGATCTCTTAAATATCAATTCGTAAAGATGAAATCAAACACATTATAACTTTGGTTCCTAATTACGAAATTATTTCGGTTTTTATTTCATTTACATTTATCTCTTTCTTTTGGCAATTTATATTGTCCAACTTTATTATTAAATACTTATCTGCTTAATTTTTGATAATTTTATAGAGGCACTTAAAATTATAATCAACAACATTAAATTTGCATAGTTCTGTTAAACTAATTTTAATTGTGCCAACATCACATTGACAACAATGTACTCCTCTTTTTTGAAGCTCTGCCGCAATCGCTTCTTTACTACGCATAAAGCTAATCACATACCTGAACCTCTTAAACTCAACTTAATTAAAATATTTAGCGAAGAGGAAAATAAAAAACAGCTATGTCGCACATTAAAAATACTTCCTTTCTATTTCACTGTAGAACTGGTCGAGTAATTTGCAAAGGCTAATCAATATACACAATATCTTGAGTATGTCAAATAACCCGGAGAATCAGGAACTGACAGCGTTTACCTCTCACAGTTTTTCTCGACCCCTTGGCTCAAAAAACTTGTGACAGGTCGATTGATGCGGCGCTATTTAGAGGCTTATCTGCACTGGCTCATGAATGAGTGCCCAACTTTTGATTTACACTACAACAATTATCTTATAGAATCCTTGAATTTGGAAAGGCCTGATAAATGGTTCCAAATTAAGAGCTACTGCCCGCAGAGGACTTTTATTTATCATCATGGGCCGACTAACTCGGGAAAGTCTACTTCTGCGGTGGAGGAATTAAAAAATTTGAAACATGATCAGAATGGTATTTATATGGCTCCATTACGATTATTGGCTTGGGAATACCAGCAAAAATTAGGAAATTGCAGTCTTGTTACAGGTCAAGAAAAGGATTACCGCAACTCTAATTTGGTCAGCTGCACTATCGAGGCTGCTCCACTTAATGAAGAATACGAAGTGGCTGTAATTGACTAAATTCAAATGATTGGAAACAGCTAGCGAGGTTGGGCATGGACTAAAGCTATTTTGTCAGTTAAGGCAAAGCGAGTTCATCTCTGTGGAGATGAAAGGGCTTTAAACATCATAACAAAGCTTCTATAAATGACAGGTGATGTGCTTGAGGAACGAAAATATTCTCGTCTGAGTAAACTTATCCTAGTTCACAAAAATTTTAAACTTGACTCCATTTCTGAGGGAGATTGCTTCATTAATTTTTCAATGAATTCTTTAATCGAGCATAGGAATGATATTAACAAGATGATGATAGCCAAACAAGAATAGCAGGGCAAAGAAGAGGAAAGTTCAGAGTCAACACCTAAAGGGAATTTAGATGAAGTGTCCTCAATAATAAAAAATAATCACACAGCCATAGTTTATGGCAAACTACCACCAGAATGCCGAAAGGATCAAGCTAAACGTTTTAATTAGAAAGATCTACCTTATTTGGTCGCAACGAACGCCATTGGAATGGGTTTGAACCTTAATATAAAAAAAATAGTGTTTATGGCTATCCATCGAAGCAACGTTTAAGGGCAGAAGGATGAACTATAAGACCATGAAATCCAGCAAATTGCTGGCAGAGCAGGAAGAGGTAAATAAACAGGTTACGTTCAGTGTGTAAATGGCTATATCCTTAATAAAGTAAAAAAAGCTCTTTCTCATGTAAATTTATCTTATGGTCTAAACCTCTAAAACATTGCCGAAAATGAATCAGAGAAAAGTGAGCCAGTGGTGGAATAAGTGATAGAAGACAAGTCCAGCGAAATCAACAGCAATTATAACATCTTTCTTAATCGTCACTTGAAGTAGAAATAGTGTCAGATATAAAAAGCAGGATATTATTACAATATAGATTTTATAGCCAAAATACGAATGCAAATACAAATGAATTTTGGAATTAACATGTCCTTCAAAACCACACTTAATTTCTTGAAGGATTGCTGCATCTTCGGAAATGAATACTTTCTCCAATAAGACAACTATCCCGACTATCTCATCCAAATGCTTGAGGACAAATATTATGATAACGACGATATGTTTACCTTTCTCAATGGACTTTCCTTGTCTGCAGCGCCTGGCTCAGCCCAAAAAGAAATGAAAGCCACAATCAAGTTTTATCATAAAGAGTATATTAACAGCTTCATTGGTGAGCGGAAAGTGCGGGTGCCTCAATTAATTGTGGAGTACGATCGAGATCATTTCAGCAAATTCATCTATATGGACCAGATAGCTGAGCTACAGTATTACTTCAATTTGTTGTAGACCTATGTCTGGCTATGGAGTAAGTATTAGTTTGAATTTTATGAGATTAACCTAGCCAGATAGATTAAAATTCGCCTTGCTCGTAAGATCAACTAAGTACTGCTAAACAACCAGTTTCTTCCCAGCAAGAAAAAACTGGTTTAAGCGGAGAAAGAAGAGAATTCCTTTACTAGAGCTACCGAGCAAGTTCAATATGTTAGAAGCAAAAAATCAAGATAAAAAAAAGCTTTAGAGTCAAGAAAGATCTAGTAAGACCCAGAGAACGATATCTATTCATAATTTAATGAGGTAATAACAGTAAAAAAGTCACTCAGTGAGAAGCAAGAGTTGAGAAACAAGTACGAAGCTATTTATAAAAAGAAATTGCATTAAAAATGCTAAGAAGGAAGATTATGCTCGAAAAAAAAACATTCAAAAAAAGATCATCGCCGATAGAGATAGATTACAGCAAAATGTATTAGTTTTGATTGGGAAAACTAAAGCAAAAGATGAGAAAGATTTTAATTTTCAAAATATTAATGCTTTTAGTTGACTTATATATTCGTTATTTATGATCAAATACAAAGAAAGCGATCATCTCTCCATGAGTGGCTTCCTTTGCGGTTATTTTCATCGACTTCATTTAAAACTTCGGAGGCTCACTGAGTTTTGCCTTGCCTCACCAGATGATACAAATACCGAACAAATCCTGATTACAAAAGTAGTTCTCTGACATGATTTTTTATATAAATATAATAATATAGTTTATATAACAATAGTCAGTGAAATAACAGATGAAGGGAATATATAAAAAATAAATTTTGATTTTAATTGTGTAGAGGCTGACTTTATTGGTTGCCTCGCTATTTTTGGGGTTATTTTGCATTTTTGTAATAATGCAAAAGTTCCAATTTTAGAAACTGTATTATTGAGAAGTTGTAAATTTCCCAACTATATTTTTAGACTGGTTAATAGTTCATTATTTTGGATTAGAATCAATGAGTCTTCGTTCTAAAAGTGATACTTGGAGTTGTGATTAAAAAATATATATGAAAGTTCATGTCTATTAAAACCAATTCGATAAAAATACTATTATTACCTATTTCATCGATGAAATAGAGTTAGCGATACTTCTCTAGAAATTTTGATGATGTTTTAAACTAATTGAACAAAATTAAAAGCCTTTATCAAAAGGTATCAGTAAGATTATATGTTAAATCAAAGTTGATTTAGAAGATGTATAATAATAAAAGATGAAAGCTATTTTTATTTCCATTCTTCTTCTTGTGCTTGTCACCTCACCCCCTCCATCCGGCAGCACATTTACTCTCACTTTTGAGTACGCAGCCAGATAAAAATCTCCTTTTGAGACCAGTTTAGCTAATGTCGTATGGAACAACGATATCATCCTTTCAGTTGTACCAACAGACTATGACCTTCATACTGCTACCGTTGATGTCACAGCGATTGTTGGAGCCAATATCCTTCAGTTTGAAGGTGCTGGTGCTTCTGATGGAGTGGGCTTAGATTTCACCAATGTTGCTCTTATCCAACAGGGAGACTTAACTAACACAAACGTTTTGGTTAACGGAGACTTTTCCCAACCTAATTTAAATGGTGGATGGAGCCTTTACAATAGCATACCTGGTTGGACTGGACTTAATATTGAAATAGGAAATGGGCAGGACTATGGTACTGTTTGGTCTAATACCACTCAACTCGTAGAACTTGATGCTTATTCTAACTTTTAAATCACTCAAATATTGACCTTTGACAGCAACTTCCAAGTGATTAGCACCCCATCAACTCCATCCTCATGCAAAAGTTCCCTTTTTCAATAAGTTAATTTTACCATTCAATTTGATTGGGCACCTAATACAGTTGGTACTAATAATCTCCTTACTTCTCAAGCTAACATCCTTTGGAATAATAACGTTCTTGATAGTCTTGTTCCAACTAACACCACTGAAGGAGTCAACCACGCTTCCTATACAGTAATCGCAAGTCTTTGCGATTAAAACTATCTACAATTTGATGGAACAGATGAGAGTGATGGTTTCGGTATGTCAATTTCTAACGTCCAGCTGACTGTAACATCAAGTATTAGTAGTACAAATCTTCTTAACGGTGCTTGGACTGCTGCTAATCCTGAATTTGCAGACTGTTCAACATTCAACTCTGCATGGAGTACTGGCCAATGCTTCAGTTTGGACTCTGGAACCAACCAACGTTACACCCAATCATTTACTGTGCCAGCTCCTACTACTCCTCAAAAGGCTTTTGACATCGTTGGTCCTTTGACAAAAACTGCTTTTGGTTGCTTAGTATAACAAGGTTATACTTATGTCAGTGTTCGTATTGATTCAAGCACACCTGGAGCTCTTGATCCAACTACAATTCAAACTCTTTAAAATGCTCAAGCTGCTGGTCTTCAAACTGCCATTTATTAAATAGTTTGCCCTTCATAAACATACTATAGTTAATTCTATGCCACTTTGATAACAACCCCTCCTACCTTATATACTAATATTTGGTTTAAACTCATTGAGAATACCCCAGAATGCTCTTGGTAAGGCTTTACCAATACAACGACTAACTGTTAATCAATAATGGCGATTTTATAAATATCTATGGGAATGGCAGGAGCTAAAGTAGGAATATATACTACCAAAGCCATATGGAACAACCTCTTTGGGTAAACTTGCCCGATTGGATAGCTTGGAGCTGTTTATCTTTGGTATTCTGATTATCAAAGCAATGGAATAGTCGACCCGACTGAATCATTTTCTGATTTTACGGCCGATGGAGGTTTCGGAGGATGGACACAACCAGACCTGAAGACAACTGTTGGAACCACCCATGTTACCCTCTGCAATAATCCTGCTTGGCATGCTCTTATCAACATCGACTGGCATCCATGATATGCATACCATCAATTCATCTTATATTTTATCGCGATAATCACCACATGTATTAGCCGTGGAGTATAGTTGGTGATGATGATAATGATGATGATTTCAAGTATTTCAGATTAGCAAAGGATAATCATTATTATTGTTCTCGGATCTAATGAATGGGCATCCTTCCTCGCTCCTTCAGAACAATGATGCTCAATTTCCTTTTCTATAAGTATTGTTGATTTCCTTTCATTGGCATTCTTCAATTTTCTTGGTTTCTTGATTAACGTTCTCAGATAACTGGACAAAATTAAACTATTCAAGCCCGAGAAGATTTGTTGTCTAAGAATCATAAAGCATATTCCCTTGAATATCTTGATTCTCAGACTGCTGAACAAGGCCAAGCCCGTCGTCTATCGGCATCTCGTTTGTTTTTGGTCATTATGCCTAAACTGAGGGACTGGAATAAAGCGTTAATAATGTGAGGCGCCTCCTTGAATCAGTAAAAAATATTCGTATGTATTGCATGATTATTTAAAGCAGATAATATAGCAATCAATTTAATTAGATGATATTATAATGACCAATGTTTAGGCTTAAATAGATAAATTAATAAAAATTCAATGGACTCATCCATGCGAAAATTTGTCTTTACAAGTTGCCTTCACTTCTTTTGGATTTGCATTTTATATACTTCCCTGTTGAATATTGCCAACATTAAAAAGGTTATCTTCCATAAGTTCAGTACCCACTATTTATTATATTTCAAACTCTGCGGAGTCATTGTTTGTATTAAATGAGTGAATGTTTCTATTTTTGCTAAAATCCCAAACTTTATTTTTTTTTATTATTAATCGTTATTAACTTTAAAACCATCTTCTCTGTAAATTCAGTATTTGCTGTTTGTTTTGTTTTACACCAAGGAAACATGTTTGGAAATTATTTTTCATAAGTGAAATCAATATTTTGAGTCTCTGTTTGAAAATCAGAGGTTTGCTTTATTTGTTCCATGACCATTTCGACAGTTAAATTTATTCCACAAACGATTTTTGTCCCTGGACCTATTGGTGCTTAATCAAGTATGCAGCTTCTTTTTTCATGAAAAATTATCAATAAAAGCAAAATGTTTAAAAAGAACTCCATTTCACATTCAAAAAAATAAAAATAAAAATGTCAAATATCAGTGTAATCGCGGAAAGAGAGTTCGCTGGACTCGAAAATAGATTTCCTTTGAGATTTAAGGGATTGAAATACAAAATAAACCTTCGATTTGTGAGCTTCCGTAAATTATGTTAAATCGAAGTTGGTTTAGACAGTCTATAATAATAAAAGATGAAAGCAATTCTTCTTTCCGTTCTTCTTCTTGTGCTTGTCACCTCACCTCCTCCAGCCAGCAGCACCTTCACTCTCTCCTTTGAATACGCAGCCAGACTTTAGACTTCACTTTAGACCTGTTTGGCCGATGTCATATGGAACGATGTCATTATTCTCTCAGTTGTGCCGACGGACTATGACATTCATACTGCTACCATTACAGTAACGGCAGTTGTTGGAAAAAATATTCTTCAGTTTGAAGGTGCCGGTGTTTCTGATAGTGTGGGCTTAGGAATCACCAATGTTGCACTTGTTCGTCAAGGAGACTCCATAAACACCAACATTTTGGTCAACGGAGACTTTTCACAACCAAGTCAAGGTAAGTCGTTCAATAACTATGATGATATTCTGGGTTGGAATGGGAGTCAAATAGAAGTCGGATTTGGAAAGATTTATAATGCATGGCCTAATGGTATTCAAGTTTGTGAGCTCGACTCCGACTCTAACTTTGAGATTACCCAAATATTGACCTTTGACAGCAACTTCCAAGTGATTAGCTCTCCACCCGCTCCATGCCTTCCTTCCAAACTCTTTTCCACCCCCCAATTTATCCTTCGATTTGACTGGGCACCTAATACAGTTGGTACTGATGATCTTCTCACCTCCCAGGCTAATATTCTCTTTAATAATGTCGTTATAGGCAGTATTGTTCCTGATAACACCACCAATGGGGTAAATATCGATGCTGCCTTTGCTTTTTACTATGACCCTTGTCGTTAAAACATTCTACAAATTGATGGAACCTAGAAGGGCGATGGCTTTGGTATATCAATTTCCAACATTCGAATAACTGAAGCAGGTATTTAAATCACTGCCAATGATTGGATTGCTGTTAATCCAGAATATGCAGACTGTCAAACTTTCAACACTGCTTGGAGCACCGGCAGATGCCTCAGTTTGGACTCTGGAACTAATCAACGCTATAGCCAATTAATTATTTATAATCAAAAAGCCTTCGATATCGTTGGTCCCTTGACACTAACTGCCTTTGCGTGCTTATTTAACCAAGGTTATAGCCATGCTATTGTTCGTGCTAGCTCGAATGCCCCTGGAGTCATTGATCCTAATGCAATCCAAACTGTGGTAAATGCTCTAGTTACTGGTATCAAAACTGACATTTATTTAGTTGTTTGCCCTTCAAGTAATTTTGTTAATTAATTATCTGCAGTTTTGAGCTCAATGCCCACCTTTAGATTATTCTCTATTGTTTGGCTTAAAATAATTCAGAATACTCCGGGCTGCTCTTGGTAAACCTACACCAATACGACTGCTAACTGTGCAAGTTTGGGAGAACTCGTAAACATGGTTTCCAAATAGAATTCAGTAGGATTCTTTTCAACCAAGAACATATGGAACAGAGTCTTTGGTACAACTTGCACTGAATATGGTAGCATTGCCTATCTTTGGTATGCTGATTATCAAGCCAATGGCAAAGTAGATCCGACTGAATCATTTTCTGATTTTACGGCCTATGGAGGTTTCGGAGGATGGACACAACCAGACCTGAAGACAACTGTTGGAACCACCCATGTTACCCTCTGCAATAATCCTGCTTGGCATGCTCTTATCAGCATCGACTGGCATCCATGACGTGCATATCTCTCGATCCATTTTATTCTTTGCTTATAATTGACTTGCAACTTTAGTTGTTTGGGAAGGTTATTTGATTATAAATCTAGTAGTCATCTCATTTTGTTTGATTTATCGCTGTACCATTCAGCCTGCCTTATTTTGTTACTTTGCCTAAAATAATCTAAAAATTTATCAATACTATGTTGGCTTAAAATTCTAATTAATTCTTAAAGCTATTATATTTACTCCTTTTATTTGATTCTAATAGCATAGCAATAATCTAATTTTTAAGGAAGGGCTCAGCTAATAATATGATAACAAATTTCGTCAAATCACCATAATTTATTGGTTGTAGTTGATATTTAAAAATAGAAATGTTTCTTTCTATGATCATTTCTGAAGAGATACTTTGATTTCTCAATGGAAGCTAATTGCTAATAAAATACTTTGATTTAATTACTATTGGCATTTGGTAGAAAATGTTTAATCAAGTTAAAAATAAATTCTTATTCATATAAGCTCAAATTATAAGGGTTTATTTTTGAGGGATCAGGTTCAATCATCTTCATCTTACACTTCTTTCTCCTCTTTGGCCTTTTTCGCCTGCCGATAGGTCTTGTTATACAATTGGGTAAAGTCCTAAATGGAAATATCGTAGTTATTTTACTCGAGCCATTCTGCAACTTTGCCCTCCCATTTCTCCAAATATTCTTGATACTGCTCCCTCTATTGTCGCCTTTTTTCTCTGATCCCCTCAGTTTTGCTCACCCTGTGTGTCCTACTGTACTCTTCTTACGTGAAGTACTATCTCACGGGAAATTTCATTTTTTCTTGAATTTTTCTTCTTTTTGAATTAATCTTATTAGCTTCCTCAGTTAATTTTTCCTTTTCTTGCACAGTCATTTTTTTAATCTACTAAGTCACAGCCTTAGCATATTATCTGATATCTTTACTTTGCACTTTAATTTTGTTTTCTTTATAGAGATTGGAGACAAAGAGAGTGGTAGAAGTGACTCTCTTGAAAGGAACAGAAAACTTATCTTCATATGCTTTCTTGATTGATTTGAATTTTTATTTATCTGCTTCATATTATTTGTTAAACTTTTAGTGAATCTCTGGTGATTTTTTCCATTTTTCAGCTAAGACAGTGCTGTTTTTGGCGATGTCTAATTCCTATTTGCCGCTTGTTTATTGTGAAGCAAATCGAATATACCCATTGGCGGGTTGAGTAGGTGGTGCTTCAATCAAATAGGCCAATTTCCTAATAGTGTACCCCTTGTAGACTGGTGCGCTGTTGGAGAAAAAGCGAGTGATTAAACTCATACGTAGCATTCCCGCTATACGCTAATTAAAAATTAATATCTATAATCATTTTTGATTGTACTAAAAAGCTACGAGCAGAATCATTTTAAACATCTCTTTCTATCATCTTTAATCACATTCTTTTTTAAGTTAATACCTTTTAAACCCTATCTTTTTAGTTTTTACATGCCGCATGGTACATTAAGAGCACAACTCTCCAGTTATTTCAATCTGTTGGAATCATGAGGTTGAGTTGCCTTCTTTTCTTCTGATTAGTGAATGCCAAACCCTAATTCGATTCCAAGTTGTTGTAATTTTTGGATGTTCCTCTTTTTTTATGTGCTGTTTTGAGAATCAGCCTGTTCTTAACGAAATTCCTCCTTTTAAGGATAATTTTCTTCTGCTTCTTTCTTTCGCAGGGCTATTTTTGCCTGCCTCATTCTTTCCTTGAGGTCTGATTCTCTTTTCTCTTACTATAGATACTATTTTTAGATCTTTTTCCTCATTTATTAAAATCTCCTTTACTCTTACAGAATCATGTCTGATACAAATTTTTTATGTGCCTGGATCTCATCTTCTTCGGTGAGAGTTACATCTTCGCCTATGAGTGAAGAAATATTGCTCTCATCTTCTCCTTCCGTTTCCTCTTACTATTTTAATTTTGTATGATGTTAATTTTAGGATTATGAGTCTTATGCCTCTACCTCGATATAATCGTATATGTTAAATGCTCCTTTTCTTTTCTTTGTCTTTTTTGGTTTAGTTAGAGCAGGTTTTGTCAATTTTGTACTTTTTGCAGGTAATTGTTAATCATCCTAATGATCATCTTTTTTCAATTATTTCTATTATTTATCAACACTGGATTCTTGCGAAGCATGTAAACCTTATCCTTCACACCTGTCCTCCACTTTAGTTTATTTTATCTCTTCTTTTTTCACTTCTTATTTATTGTATAAAAAGCTAGACTTGCTAACACTTTTATCTTTTGAAATCTCCTTGTTGCTAATTTCAGAATATTTTTCATAATCCTATTTACTCTAATTAGTTTTCTTTTGTTATAAATCATAGATAAAGTCTGTTTCATCAAGATAACTTTTTTTAAAGCATTCTTTCATCGCACTTTCAGTTAATGACTAGGCTCGCTTTAAATTTATCTGCTTCTGAAGATCTTCATAATAATACTTTCTGTCTTTTGGTAGCGAACTTTATTATTTAATTTCTTCCAGTTGAGATGCATTATTACTATTCATTTTATTTTATCCGCTATCTCTGTTGTTTTTGAGAAAGAGAGCTGCCTCCGCGTGACATTTTCTGCCGCCTAAGACCTTAGGGACTTCAACTACAATCTCTATTTCTTGGAATAATTATAGGGATTTGAGTTTATCTTTAATATTGTTTTTAAATTTATCATCTTTATTTAAATCCTTGAAGCAAAGTCTGTTCTTAAAGGTGTGGGCTTTTTATAAAACTTTCTCCATCAAGTGGTCAGCTCCTCTATTTTATTTTCTCTCAATTCTGATCTCATTATCTTCTAATTATTATTTTTATTATACACACCCGTTTTATAGCTACAAATCAGTAAAAAACTTGCTTGCTCTTTTAATTTTTAACTTCTTCGTTTTTTAGGAAGGGATTTGTCCACTGATATTTTAACTGAAATCATCGTCAGGCAATGTATTTAAATATTGGGCAACATCATTGTCACTGATCGGATTTGGCTTTTCAGAGACTGCATTACTAGGATGCTAATTTTAATCATTCAGTGAATGTTTTTCATATGCTTTAATGAGTGACAGTCTATCTTTGTATTTTAATTTTCCCGCTATATTGGGTTTTTCTTTCTCTTCGGTGTTTGATAAGCTATTATTTTACTTGTCTCTTGCAAAATTAGAATCTCCGTCCTCAGTTAGTTCCCGTGATTCCTTCAGTTGTGAAAGTTTGCGCAATTTCGGCATTTGTAGTTAACGTTATTATAATCCTGAATTAAACTCATTTCAATCCAATTTAATTAAAAATGATTTAAATGTAAATGGTGAGGTATCAACATTTTCTTCCGCATTTCCTTCCCATTGATTTCTTCTCTTTGTCACCACTCTTAGCCCTCTCCTCCTTTTTCTCTTCTTTCTTTTTTTCTTATTGCTTGTCGTTTTTGTTGCCAACTTGTGCGCCCTTTTATTTTTCCACTTTGCTCTCTCTTGGAGCACTCTTAGAGTCTTTGCTGTCGTTCAAGGGAACATTGTATTTCTTGGCCCAAGCTTCATGGTCCGCTTTGAATTTTTCCAGTTATTCATGGAATTTTGATTCCATTTGTTCCTTCAGTTTAGGGTCAATGTTCTCCCAGTCTTTGTTAGCCTTCTTTACTTTCCCCTCCTCGTCCTTGTAGAGGGCAAGCTTTTCAGATCTGAATTTGAAGTACACATTGAGAGGTTTCTTGGGCTTATTTTCAGCTGCTTCTTTGGATAGTCTCATACCTTTAGGTGTAATTATTATGTCAATTCAAATCTAAACCTAAATTAGTAGCAAGTTGGCTCGATAACTAAATTTGTTAGATTTCGATAGAAAGTAAATTATTCATCATTTTTTGAAGGAAACATTGTCTATCGCACTATTTATCTTCGATTTCAGGATTTCGCAGATACGAAGGTATTCATCTTTATATTTACGAGCTTCATTCTCGAGAGCACTTTGACGTTCTAATAATTCCCTCTTTTTGCGCTCCCAATCATTTTCTGCTTATTTCCAGTTGGATCTAACCTCTCTTACGTTGGAGGCTTATTGGGCATTTTCCTGCTTCTTTAGCTATAGCTGCTGTTTCAAAGTCTTAACTTCAGTATCATTTTCATTGAAAGATCGGCCAACTATGCATTCTTTTTCAGCTAGTTATTGTTTTACTTTGTTGAAAAGATAGTTAAGATGATTGTTTTGTTCGCTCAAATCAGTACAATCTTGCCTTAGCCTTTCAATCTAAGCTTATTTCTATCCCTGTAAATCGCTAACAGCTCTTTATTTCTCCTGAAGTGTTCTCAAAAGCTATTGATTTTTTCTCACAAGTATTTCCTTGCTGTCTTCAATCATCTTAATCTTTTGCTCAAATGATCTATTGATCTGTTGCAACCTCTTTACATCTTAATCTCTTGCCCTGTTTTTAATATCCCTGATTTCCTCCTCAAACGATATCTTGTTACTGATGATTATCTCGTTTAATTTCTTGTTTTCCATTGATAGATCCTTTTTAATAATTTAGAGGGATTTGTTCTTTTCTTCAATACTTTTTATCTTCCTTTAAAATTAAAAAGTCAGCTGCTCCACATATTATTGTCCTTCCTTTTTGAATTTTTAAAATTCAGAGTTGTATTGGAAAGTCGTCTCCTCGAAATTTTGATTTTACATTTTTAGTTACGCCTACAATTACTAAATTTTGGATCCATACACTTCTTCCATTCTGGCAATTTAATGCTTCAATCGATCATTTTCGATAACAACATCTTGATTTTAATGGAGGAGATTATTAATTTTAAATTCCAACTCGGATGTGGAGATATCTCTTCTGCTGAATTGATCCTTTACTTTTATCAGTTTATTCTAAAATTAGATTCGCACTTTGCGCTCGCTGTCTAATTCATTTTCGAGTCTGTCTTTTTCCTCCCTGAATTTTTTCCTTTAATTTTAGAGCATGAATTATAGTTAACCTACATTTTGGTCTTCGGGTGTCAGGGGATCTAAATGGTGATACTGTTACTTCTTGTAGAAAGACCAAATCCTTTGGAAACATTGCTATAACCAAATCTTGGATTATTGTTTTCGTAATAGTTGGAAAAGTTGTTTATTCTGGAGTTCATAGCAAATTCTATAAATTAATGGAAAACAAATAATAATTTCGCTATTTATACATTATGAACTTATAAATATTAGGTAACAACAATATTAAAGGGAACGGTAAAATTAAAAGAATCATTGCTTATATTTAAAAATGGTTTTGCTTGTTCAATAAGCTGATATTTTAATTCTGAAATAATAGATATTATTCATATCCTAAGTGCAATAGATTCATCAGTCATTTCTGGTATAATTCTTTATGCACCGATCGAGTAGCTCATTAGAATCATCTTCCAACTTGTTCAGTTGGCGTAACTCGACCAAACGATCCATCATTATCTTTAATTATAATTCTGAGCCATTGAGTAAAAGTAAATGAATCAAGGAGGCAGCTCTCGATGCTGCAAAATATGAATAGTTAGAGTCAGTGCTATTAAGCATATCAAAAAATACCTAGAGGTTAATATTTTAGCGTGCTTCGTTCATGTACTGAGATTTAAAATATTAATATCAAATAATATCTGCCAAATTGGTATTTCCCTCGACTTACCAAGGCTGTAGCTAATTCTTTTACTCAATAATGTTTGCCATCTTCTTTCGTTGAGTCATATAACTCGTATGTATCTTTTATCGGATGTCTACCTGCCGCTGCTATCTGAACATAATCTCTTTCTGCTTGTGAAGATCCATTTATTTTTTCAAAAACTATTATTTTTAATGTATAGCAGCAAGCATCTCCAAGTAATCTCTTTTGTCTGCCTTTGTCTTTTTTTCCAAACTATCGTTGGACTGTCGTCGTGACATTAGAGATAGAGATTTAATTTAATTTGGTTTAATTCTTTGATAATCTCAAGAGTACATACTAAATGAGCCAAGGGACTATTATTTATTTTTTAACAAAAATTCATGTTTTTTAACTAGATTGTGGAGATATTATCTTTTTGTATAAGGATTAATCCTTCCGTAACTGTTATCTCCCGAGACATCCCTTCTCCTCGTATTATTGGGGCTATGACTAAGATAGAAATGATGTTACCTATAAAAAGTGAGATGCATATCATCCATCTTAAGAATTTTATTGATTGATGAAACCTCGAAATTAGACTGTGCCTTATTCAGGCTAGAATGAATGTATTTTTAATTTTACTGTTGTCTTTAGGAACAAAACTGATTAGGATCCTCCTCAATTTATCCAATTTATCTTTTAATTGAGGTTAACTTTTTACATGCAGCTTTCCCCACAATATTAAAGGCTCTTTTATTTCCCTCTTCTCCTTTATGACACATTCTAATGCTGATAATTTGGTGAGGGCACTTGATTTCTTTATTAAATTTATATTCCTTTTGGCCTTCAAAAGGGTGATTTTGTTGAAAATATGAGCTATCGTCGAAATGTCCACTTTCTTCTTCACCAGCTTCTACTAAATTAGGCTCTTTTTCTCTTTTATCCTTAGTACATTTTTTAGTTTTGATGCGTAAAAAGGAAACCGTATGTATTTATCGGTTGACGCTGACGTGAGTGGGAGGGGCGAAGGGAGCAATGTTTATTTTGCTTAGAATCATTACCAATTCGCTATAATAAATTATTAAATTTTAGGCGATTGTAATTTCTATTATAAGCTGGAAACCTTCTTAAGATCGGCAAAAGATCGTCTTTATGTATATTGGAGCAACTGTTATAAAAGGAATGATGCAATTTTTATCTTTTTAATTTATCCGAGAACGCAAGTGAACTAATTATGAACAGTTTCAATCATATAAATAAACGAATCTCTTTAATTTTAATTTGCTTCCTTTTGTACCGATTCTAAATTTAATAAAACTGATCAGCAATAATAAAATGTAAAGTTTTAATAAAATAAAAGTAAAAAAAGAGGAGTAATAGCAAAATGATATTTAATATGCACCCTAATTTCAAAATTAGCAACACTCAAAGCAACAAAAATAATCTATCTTGTAAGAAATTTAATCTCACATCAATCCATCCCAGATAAATCAAAGCGTTAAATAACAGAGTCTGCGTTCTGATATTATTTAATAATTACAAAGCTCAGCTACCTTTGTTCATCATAAGACCAATAATAATAAAATTTCGAGCATTCAACGAAGTTTGGATCTTGATCGAGCCAAATCAAAAGATAAAGAGTCTGCATCAGATAAGAAAAATGATAAGAATATGAACAAATAAATCCAGAATAAATAAAGCTATTTGCAAAACTTAGATTTGGAAATTACAAGGCTCAAATATAAAATACGAACGTTCTAACATTCAGAAAATAATACTCAGCAGAATCATTTAGATGAGTACCAAACAAATTATCGAACTATGAGCGAGCAACATTCCAGAAAAGGCAAAAGTCCGACAGTAGAGAGAATAAGATAAAGATGCGGTAAAATCTTTAAAAGATAATAGATAATTTTTAACAACAGAGAACCAAAAGAATCAACCTATTTTAAGTGGTGCCCATTAGTAGAATAAAATCAAGAAAAGCCTGTATATTTAAATGGTCCCAGCTTGAAGAGATAGAATCCTTTATAAAAAGCAAAAAAATCAATATCGAGTTATCGTGCGAAGCAGAGGATACTAAAAAATTTAACAACCATTCAATTTAATTAGAATAGCAATGTTCAATAGTCAAATCAAATCAAATAACAGGGTAAATTTACTATGGTATCTGCTTTCAAGTTGAATGTAGCAGATTGGTAAATAAAAAACATTTCCGATAATTTTCGATACAAAATTCTGAAAAAACTGCAAATACCCTCCTCATTTCCTCTTGGCCCACCATCTCCATAATGTTCTATTGAAGAGTATCAAACATTATCATAAAAAGTCTACGAAATGTTTGGCGTATAGCTATACAATATTGAAAATCCACCTATTATAAGAAAATTCAAGAACGGCATTTATTTTCAACTCGAACCCGATAGAAATGTGGTTTGGTATTTCTCTGGAGTGTTTTATTTTGGCAATTGGCAAACAGATCTCCCGAGTGAGGGATAAAAAAATGGATTCGGATTTTAGTATGTGCCCAATAAATATATTTATTTGGGCTATTTTAAATCGGGAACAAGGCATGGTCATGGTGTCATTAAAGTCTTTCCCTCTAATAAAGAACAATAGAATTAATTTATGGGATATGACGGTTAATGGCTTAATGGAAAGCCGCATGGGTATGGTAAGCAAATAGATTAACTAAATACAAAATATATTGGGGATTTTGATTCTGGTGAGAAGACTGGTCATGCAATTATACTATCTAAAGAAGGAATATATTATGAGGGATAAGTCTATAAAGGTTTAAAGCAAGGCACAGGAATGTAAAGGTTAGCGAACGGAGACTCTTACAATGGGCAATTTTATTAAGGAAAAATTAATGGTAAGGGTGTTTACAAGTGGAAAAATGGTAGTTCATACGAGGGAGAGTTTGTCAACGGTTTGCGTGAGGGAAAAGGATATTGGAAATCATTTAATGGTGATTAGTTCGAAGGATAGTATTTTCAGGATGTAAAGCACGGTTGGGGCAAATTTAAATGGGTGAATGGATAGATATATGAAGGTTATTTTAAAAATGACAACAGATAAGGATAAGGGACATACAAACATCCAAGTGGAAAAATAGGTAAATTTTTATGGTAGAACGGTAAAATCGTGCATCGACTTTATTGCAAAGAGGAGGAGAAATATCGGTGTCGTCTGATCAAGTAAAAACACATCAATAGTCAAGCCTGATCTTATATTATTTTAAAGCTAATCATAATAAATACAACTTACAATGAAGAAATCACCAATCAAAGTCATAGTTAGACTGAGACCAACTTCCAATTTCGCGCATCAACAGATGACTGTGGACGAGCAGAGTGGGTACCTTTCAATTAAAACAGGCAAATCTCCATTCATGTTGAGAGACCTCTCTAATCTGGAATTGTGAACCATCAACAAAATCAGTGGGGATTTCAATTTTAAAAATTACTGTCAAATGCTTCTCAAGAAATAGTCTACAATTACAGCTCTAAAGATATTTTAATTAGCGCTTTGGAAGGATACAATGGATGTATTCTGTGCTATGGACAGACGGGCGCCGGAAAAACTTTTACGATGACTGGAGCTCAAACCGACTACAAATACAGAGGAATTGCTCCTAGACTGTTATCTTCACTCTATCAGGAGATCAATTCGCGCTATGAACATCAAATTAAAGTGTCCATCTCTTATATCTAACTCTACAATGAAACTTTGATTGACTTGCTGGACGCAGAAAGCACTGCGCAGCTTAGTATTCAAGAGGATCAGAAGGGCTATGTACTTGTAAAAGGACAGACTCTTAGACAGGCAGATAATGAGGAAGATGCTTTGCAGGTTTTATTTGAGGGAGAAAATAATAAAACTGTAGCCTCGCACAAACTTAATAACGCCAGTTCTAGAGCCCACTCGGTTTTTACTATTCATCTTGAAATTAGAAGCAAAGTGGAGAGTAGTGAAAAAGTAGTGATGTCTAAAATTAACTTAGTGGATCTGGCAGGATCAGAGAGAACCAAAAAGACTGGATCTGAGGGAATTACTCTCATTGAGGCTCAATTTATCAATAAGTCTTTATCTTTTTTAGAGCAGGTAGTGGTGGCACTCAGTGACCAACAGAGAGATCACATTCCCTATCGACAGAATAAACTGACCTATCTCCTCAAGGATTCAATTGGCGGAAATTCAAAGACATGTATGATAGCAAACATTTGGCCTGAAGCTGCTCACCTTGAATAGACAATTTCGACTCTAAAGTTTGCATCCCGAATGATGAAAGTGAGTAATGAGATTTCGATAGATGTCAATCTTGATCCCAAGCTATTGCTGAAAAAATATGAGAAGGACATAAGAGAGTTAAAACAATAACTGGCGATGCATGATACTCTTGCAAGTAGGGGTCGAATTAGCTATTAGCCTTACACTCCCGAACAGCAATATAAGCAGCAGCAACTGGCTCAGGATTATTTAGACAGCAAGATTGATGATATTCAATTTGATTCTTTGCGGCAGGTGCGGGAACTCTTTGTCCAATTTAGAAATATTTACAAGTCAGCTATCAGAGATCTTGCTAATAACAACCACCCAAGACAGGAGAAGAGAGAAGAAGAAAAAAAGAATGAGGGAGCTGAAAAAAAAAATGTGACCAATAAAGTGGGTGAAGAGGAGCAGAGCTATGGTTTTGGAGCAGGAAAGGCTGTGAAAGATTCCAAGCCAACCAGAAATATTTCTAACTTAGTAAACATCCCCAAAGATGAGTTTGAGGAAGAAGGATAAACCCCTGTCAGCGCCAAAAAGGAAAGCAAGTTATAAAAAAAGATAGTTAATGTTGATAAAAACTAAGCATATCAGTAGTTTAAATCAACTGCGGGGCAAGACGTAAATAGCAGCATTCTTAAAAACATCGAGGAGCTCAAGCAGAAGAAGGAAGACATTCGCCTTAAGACTGAAGACATCCAGAAGAAAAAATAGAAGTTAGAAGCAATCACCACAAAATTACATCAAAAAGAGGACAACAAAACCCAAGAGTAACTTGCAAAGAATATCATCGATGAGGAAGAGTTCTAACTCATTAAGCAAAAGAAAGTCTACAAACGAGATTACAAACTGGATCTCTAAAAGATTAAACTCCTCAGAAATGAGATAATTGAGTTGGACAAGAATATCACTTCCCTCAAGACCACCATGATACAAAAGTTTTAAGAGTGGTTCTTCAGGAGATATGGTATATCCGTTGCTGATCTGTAGAATCCTCTTATAAATCAAAATGATCAAGAGGATGAGAGAGAGGAGAGAGAAGAAGTGCGTAAAAATGACGACGTTGACGAAGATGCGCTCGCCTATATTCATGCCAAGAAGAAAGTTTTCCAGATTCAAAGGGCCAAAAGATCTAAAATATGATGGAATAGTCACTCTATATATTATTTAAATCATCTTGCATCAAAATAGACAGCAGAAATATTATCATAATGTAAATCATAAATTTATATTTCTGTTTTTGTATTTTCTAAATTTAGAGTATTTTATTGTAGCTTGTTATATCTTAAGCCTTGTTAAATCATAAATTAAAATTAGAAATGGAGTTGAACTTTGACGATATCTTGACAGGCAAGGATGTTAAGCCAGTACCTTCCAAACCGCAAGAAGATAAAAAGCTTAAACAGACAGATACCAGAGCAAGGCAGCAAAGCTGTATGATTCATGAAGTCGATAAAGATCTAGTAACTTCAATATTTATTCAGCTCCCAGCTCATACTAAGCCTGTAGTTGAAAACTTTAGAGTGAGCCTGTCTGATATGCTGAGTCTTGTACCTTTATTATGAGATAGGACAAACAAGATGAGTCTCTTTAAAAATACAAGCTCACCTTGCTTGGAAACGTAAATGAAGAGAACCTCAAAGAGGATGAGCCAGCAGAAGTGGAGATCGTAAATATCTAGCTAGTGTGTCCCAACAGACCGAATGGCAACATCATTCTCGATTTTAAACATCATAACCCAAAGGTTGTGAGAAAGTTTACCATTAAATAGGGATCCCTCTATTGCATGAGAATTCATTTCAACGTCAGAAACGATATCGTTTTCGGACTTAAATTTGTCAACAACGTATATAAATTGTTGGCAAAAGGTAATTCTTTTATAATGAAGTTGATAAAGATGAAGATAAAATGGGCAGTTTTGCCCCATAAGAAAAAACTCATGCGTTTGACCTTCCTTGGGTTTAAACACCTTCTGGATTTTTAGCACGCGGAGATTATAAAGGAAAAGCCTTGGTATGATTACTTTGATTCAGTTTTTGGATAATGATGGCATTGTGCATTGCCAGTTCGAGTATGTGATGACAATTGGCAGCGATTGGTGAAATATGATTCCATTAACTTATCTGAAGCAATTTCCTTTATATAAAGCATCTTCTATTTCCTTGTTTTAGAGAGTGATACATATCTTATCGATAAAAGTTCCTAAAAATTTATTTTTGTTGGAAGATAGAAACTTTAAATAACAAATTTATATTCAGGAAATCAATGATTTTGAGCCTGTACCATCGCCATCATTTGACTATAGCCTTACGGATCTGCCTACCGCATCATCTAGAGTTATTGTTTCATCATCTCTTCATTTCTTATCATACCTCCGTAGTCGCCTATTTATCCTAGTTGCTCATACTCCGAGGGGTAGCTTCCCACGCCTCCAAATCCACCCAAACCTCCCATTTAGTCTCCCATAAGTGCAGTCTGTAACTTTCCCATGAGAGGAATAAGAACTCTTTCTAATTTAATCAATTCAGCGTTGGCTTAAGCTTGATATTTTTCTAAATAAATAAACTTTTACCATAGGCCATGTCAAATTCCTCCTTATCAAGCTCAGGTTAATTTTAAAATGCTTCATCACTGATTATAATGTTGAGGAACAAAGGGATAAATTGTTTTTCTTGCAGACTTAGTGCAGAAGAAAGCTAAATGAGAGTACCAATGATTTTTTATCCATGAATTTAGAGGTACTCAGTTTTGATGTTAATTGATAACTTTACTTCTTACAGGGTAATGCTGCTATCATAGAGAAGTCCTTGCATAAAAGGGCTTATTTACGCTTCGTACTGCTTAAATTTATTTTGATCAATTCCTAAGCTACCCATCAGTTGAGTTTGTTCATTTTGTAGATCCATTATCGTCTGCTGCAATTTCATTAGTCCATCGCTTGAGTATTTCAGATACTCCCCAATATTTTCCAGTCTTTATTCATGAGGAAATCTACTTCTTCTTTCCATTTTAAATTCGTTGGACAATGCTAGGGTTTTATTCTTGACATAATTTGCCAGTACAAGTAATATCTTCTTGATATCTTGGAGGGAGGGGTTTTTGATATCGATTGATTGCTTTAATTTATGAATTTAATCTTGGATGCTGAATTATTTTGATGCACTTATAAGTGACTATTCTTCTTACTTTTTTTCTTATTTGAGCTCACGTGAATTAAATTGATATTTCTGGTAGGCCCTGCATCGGAAATTACTTACCAATAGACGAATCCTCCCAATCCCGCAGCGATCAAGCTGGCAGCGGCTAGTTGTCCTTTAGTTATTTTGCTCCACCAAGCCATAAGATTTATATTTATTTATTTTCAATGAAATATTAATGTACTTTAATCAGGCTCGAAGTTGTTGGCAATGCTGCCGATTTATATACAGATTTCCAAATTAACAGAATATTAAAATTAAAATATTAAAAATTGCCATATTTGCCGATGCACTGATTAATTATAAATGTATATTTGGTGTTTTCCTTCTTAATTAAAGATAAGCTCATCACAATCTTTGAATGATAATTTTGCATCATGTGTATCAAATTTAAGGATTATTGGTTGATAAATAACATGATAAATAACAAAATATCAATTAAATCTATCATTTTAAATATCTTATTACTTATTCACATGAACGAAACTTATGACGTCGTTGTCTGCGGCACTGGACTCATTGAGTGCATCTTGTCTGGACTTCTCTCTCAGGAAGGTATTTCAGCTTTTATTACAGGAAAAAAGGTTTTGCACATCGATCGTAATCCTTATTATGGAGGAGAGGGTGCCTCCGTAAATCTGACGAACCTTTGGAAAATTTATCGAGACAAAGAAGAACCAAATAAAGAGTTGGGCCACAACAGAGATTGGAACATCGACTTAATTCCTAAATATATTATGTATGGCGGCAAACTTGTTAAAATTCTGTTGAAAACTAGAGTCTCTAAATACCTCTAGTGGAAGCGTAAGCCTACTTTTACTTAGCTATTGATGGGACTTATGTTTTACAGAATAAAGAAGCAGGATTTTTTTCGAAGGGAGGAATGAAAATCTATAAAGTTCCAGTTACTCCAAAAGAGGCTCTCGGCTCAGATTTAATGGGCCTTCTCGAAAAAAGAAGATGTCAAAAATTTTTAGAGGCAATTCAAAACTTTTAAGAAGGAAATCCTAAGACTTACTAAGGAATAAAAATTGACAAACCTGCAAAGGAAATGCTGTCTAAGTACAGTCTTGAGGATAACACTATTGATTTCATTGGACATGCAGTGGCTCTTTATACAAATGATAGCTTCATGGAAAGACCTGCAATTGATCTCATCAGAAAAATTCAACTTTATATGGACTCAATGGGAAAGAATCCTAGTCCTTTTATTTACCCAATTTTTGGTTTGGGAGGAATTCCAGAAGGATTTTCAAGAATAAGCGCAGTGAACGGAGGTACTTTTATGCTCAACACTGATATTAATGAAGTGCTATTCGAGGATGGTAAGGTTGTGGGAGTGAAAGGTCCTGAGGGTATTGCTAAATGCAATACTCTTATTGTTGATCCCACTTATGCCATACGTTGCGGTTTGAAAGATCGAGTAAAGCTGGTCGAAAAAATTATTAGATGTATCTGCATACTTGATCACCCGATCCCTGGAACTGAAAACTTACCTTCAGTCCAAATAATTTTGCCTCAAAGGCAATTGAAGAGAAAAAATGGTAAAATTTAAATTATACAGACATCTATATTATGATGGTTTCCTCTGTGCATTGCATCAGCAAGAAAGATTATTACGTTGCCATTGTTAGTACGACGGTCGAAACCAACAACCCTCATTAGGAAATTGAAGTGGCCTTGGATATGATTGGAAAGATTAAGGAGAAATTTGTGACCATTTCTGAACGATTTGTTCCAACAACAAAATCCACAGATGGATTATTTATTTCAGAGAGCTTTGATGCCACTTCACACTTTGAAAACGAAACTGAAAATGTTTTGAGGATGTATACTGCTATCACTGGCAAAGCCCTAGATCTGTAAAATCTCCCAGAAGATGTTGAAGAATGATTGATGAATTCATGCTAAATATATCTAATCCCTTCATATAATGGCTAATTTTTACCATTCAAACGAGTGCAGAAAATAACTATAACTGATAAATCCAAGTTAAATACACCGATTCAATATTGTGATTATTTTAGAGTATCGGGGGAAAATATTTTATGATGTAAATAAAATAATTTAAGAAATAAAAACTTAAATTATATATTGACTGATCCATTGAAACATGCTTAACTTTGCCACCTTATTTAATCAGTTTCGTTCTCAGTCCAATAATGGAATCTCGGAGTTGCTAGATCAGTCTGCCATCAAGATGGGAAGACTTTTAGACGAAGACTCTTTCCTCAATTAATATAAATCCTCAAATGCTCGGGTGATTTAATTGTAAGGTTTCATACTATTTAGCATGAAATACGACCGGTTCTAAGAGTTAGTAGATTTTGTGACTGTGGTTGGACCGGCTGATGATAAAAAGAGAAGCTATAAGTACAAATCTTTTTAAATATCCGTAGATACCCACTTTCTGCTTGTGACATCCTAAGTGTCGATAACAATACTGCTATCGAATATTTCTTCCCTGAGAAGCCGCTGACCATCGAAGAGAAGGTAAAAGAGGAAGTTGAGGTTTAAGTTTAAATTGATGTTGAGTAATAACCTTAAGCAGTCAAAGTTGAAGTTTTATAAGTGCCAGTTAAGATTGAAGAACCTGTAAATACTTAATAAGCGGAGCCTTCAGGCACCCCTTCTGAATAGATTCCAACAGCAGTTGAAAAGGAAGTTTAGGTACCAGCCTAAATTCCTTAAAAAAAAGAAGGATAATAATAAAAGCCTTAATCTGTAGCCCCCTAAAAGAAGATGAAAAAAGTGATCACGAAGGAAAAGAAGATAATTGAAAAAACTTTAACAAAATAGATTGAGCCTTTAATAACAAAATTGATGTCTTATTTTGATGAGGAGGTGAACTATACACTCGCAGGATATGTAGGCAAGATCCTATCAGTTTTCTTTGGCAAAAAACCGGCTGATGTAAGTATAATGCAACTCAGGTGATGAAGTATATGCTTGAATAAAATAATGTTGAAAGGATATTAAACCATGCTTAGTCTCGTTCGGTTGGAGAATTACTGATTAAAATATTAACTAATGAGACCACAAATAGTTTGTAGAAAAGAAGAGATTGTTTCAAATCCATTCTCAAGAGAATGTCCAGTCCTTCATAAATATACGTATTGTTTCTATTATTTAGATTTTGAGTAATATCTCTGCCTATGTCTGTGAAATTATTGAAAAAATATCCATCAATCTTAAAGGAAACAATAAAATTCTTTAATTTAATAGTGTATTTTTCTCTCTTGATATTATACAGCAAGTGATTCAAAATGTTATGAGTGATGACGAAAATGTATCAGTCTACAATGCTCCCATTTTGTTTACCTATTTGACCAATGTGCCTTTTGTATTGCCAGAAGAATAAGCCATTATATAAGATTTTAAAACTCTTCTCGGTAGTTTTATTTAAAAGAGCTGCTAAAAGCTAAGAGTGGAGGCAAGCAGTCGTCCTAAATTGGGGACGGGCAGAATAAAAATAATTGAGATTCTCAGATTTATCCTAAAAGAAAATGTGCTCAACTCAAAAGAGATAATTGCAAATACATAAGATTTCTTCAAAATAATCATCAATTTGATGAAGGAATATCAAATGAATAACATGCTTCATAATTAGATTATGAAGATCATTGAAATTGCCCTCACTTAACCATAAAATTCAGCCATCAACAATGCAATTCTCAAAGACAACATTTTGGTGAGCTTCATTGTAGAGGAGGCGGCCGAAGATAAAAAAATTAAAACTGGAGAGTCGACTTATTTACACAGAAAAGGATTTATTGCACATATCATTAATCTTGCGATGAGACTGAAGTAGCTCGCTGAAAACAATTAAAATATCAGAAAATCTATTTAGAGTAATTTATATTATAATTCAGGCCCTGAATTCACGGATGTCTTTGAACATTTTATTGAAAAAGAAGTATTCAACAATAGAAAATCTCTGGCAGGTTTTTCGGTAAGAAAAGATTTAAAACATGAGATCATGTTTCAAAAGGAGGTAATTTTCTTTAATAATATAGGAAATTATTGCTGCCTATGTGAACTTTTTGCAAAAATGTCCCAGTCCTGTTTTCTAAAAACCTCAAGAATAAGATGTTATCAACATTGAACATCCAGATCTCGTGTAATAACTCCAAAAACAACTGGAATAAAATTTAACTTTTAAAAATCAGGAATAAAGCAGTGAGAAGAATAATGATTCTAGGGGTGAAAATACAACTCACACCGATCACCCGACTAGTGAAGCCGAAGTTCTTACATTGCCAAGCTACTGGTCAGCTCATTTGGAGTATAATGTCGATGAACTTATTGTTGATTCGTGATCTCCTTTGTGATATGGGATAATATAAAACAATATATATAAGCAAATATCATCAGTTTTATTTTGCATTTGTTTTATTTTGACGCCTCAGATATGTCTTTCTGGGTTTTTCTGCTTTGTTTGGAGAAATCTATTAAATATTAGCATTTTTTTTGGCAAAGGGTTCATTGCAAACAATTTGGTCGTCTCCATTATTGCTCTCCAAAAAAGATAAAAAGCTCATTTACTTTTTGCCGTTTTATTTGATATTAGGGCTATTATTCTCAAAGCGAGTTACTCGAGATTTTGATATGTTTGCATTTTGATATTGTTTAGTAAGCTGCTTATGAGAACTGTTAATTTTTTACCATTCACATTTTAATTTGGCTAATTCTTTCTTTTGGTTTGATTCTCTTTAAACTTACTCTTTAAACAAATTTATCACTTGATTGAGTAGCTATTTTCGAGTGTTATTTGATTTTTGCTGAGCTGTAACAACGACTTTTGTCATTATAATTTGTTTCTAATGAAAAGGTTGAGAAAATATTTTGTTTTTATTAACCTCACTCTGTTAATTTAGGCTTTTCCTCTTTTGAGAACTGTAAATTTGAAGGGTATGCTCGAGAGCTTCTACTTCAACGCATATTTTTTTATAATCCATTAAATTTTTTCTGATAGTTTACTTCTCTAGTCCTTCTATATTCAATTGCTGAATATTTTGTCTTTTCAGGATTGATTCAATTGTGACATCATACGTCCAGTAACTGATTTCTGCTTCTTTGTTTATTAAGTGTGCTCTCAAATCCGATATTCTTCTTTAGTAATTTTTTATTATTTCCATCATTTCGCATTATTATTGGACTTGAACTTGATTATTGAGAAGTTGCTCAGTAAATGAGGAGGTTATTTAGACCTGAGAAGCAAGCAGAAAATCGATCAGTGATTGATTCGAAACATCAAGGCTGAATTGAGCAGATTCTCTGAGAATGTTGAGGTTCATGTGGAGAAACTAGATTTATTCTTTCAGGTTTTCCTCCATCTATTCGTGCTTGCTTTCTAATAGATGTAGTTTTCTGTTAAGGTTTTGAAGACTATTCATTGATTGTATCAAGAATTGCTGTTTTAATTGAATAATGGAAGTTAATTAAATTTAGAACAATTTTACATGTTCCATAATAGAAATATTGCCAAATTATATTTATTGTCCTCTTAAGCCAAATCACTCAACATTTTTCATTTGTGAATAAACTTAAGGAATAACAATTAATAATAATATAATCTCCTCAATTACTTAGTATATATATTCATGTCATCAGCAAATGAATTGATATTGTACAGTCTCTTTCATTGCAATCATAGATTAGTGAAATCATAGAATATTGCTCATTAGTAATTAGTTATAGCCTAAAATTTATTACAATTCTCGAATTTATGTGTTTACTAGTGCTAATATTTACTCTTTGATTAGAGGTTCTCGGGAAATGCCACTGCAATCTTTCAAAATTTCACAAAATGAATTGTAGCTGTGAATGGGGACATACACAAATGAAGAGTTAATTGGTGTTTCTTCCTCCTATTTTCTAATAGATCTTCCTTCTACTTTATTAATCCAATCAAGAATTTCTATCATTTTGTTAGTTTTTGATTTTAAGTCAAAAGCTTATCTGTATTCTTATATGCTTTTCTGTGTTGTTTGACTTTCTATTAAAGGAATCATTTCAAGGTAAATATTTTTTGACATGCTGCCTTCCATTTGAGGATAATGTTTGAACAGAATTTAATTCCATAGACCAGTTGTTTTGGTGGTTTTGGCTTTGCCAGTCCAAGGGTTGATGTTTTTTTACATTTGAATTAAAATAGGTTCTATTTTTAATTAACTTAAACAATCATTCAGTTTGGCTAACATCTATCATAAATTTTCATATTTTTATAACAAATAATCTGTAAATTTCAGAGTTTATATCAGCTCGCATTTTTCATCAATCCTCGTCATATAAAAATAAAATAATGTAAGAAAAATCAATCGTTTGATTGTCTTATCATTTCATGTAATTTTATTATTTTGCTATTTTATAATTCTAAATTTATCACAGTACATTGAATGAATATATCTCCAGTTATTCTTTTTATCTACTCCCTCGTTATGTTTGTCATAGCAAGTACTCCTGCTGAAGACTTACAAGCCTCAATCTAATCTCTTAAAGCTGAGCGATCATTAAAAGGGATTCAGATTCAAATTTCTTAACAAAAAAATATTATCTTTAATCTGAATTTGGGATAAAAGAATGAGGCCAAAGATCCTATTGACAATAACACTATGTTCCGTATCGCTTCAGTCTCTAAAAGTTTTGCTTCCGTGGCAATTATGCAATTAGTCGAACAAAACAAGCTATCTCTGAACCAATCTCTAACCTCAATCTTTGGATATAAAATATAAAATCCTCATTTTCCCGGAAAATAAATTACGCTTTAGATGGTGCTTAGTCATCAGTCATCATTAGTTGAATGTGATCCCTATTATTCTAATTTTTTAGATGCAACCATTAAAGCAAAAACAGGAAGTTAGGTTCCCAACATAAAATAAATTTTGGTCGAAGGAGGAAAATATTACAATGATTGTTTGTATTCCAAGACTCAAAAGCCAGGAACGTTCTATCAATATGTAAATCTTAACTATGGAATTGCTGGGACTATTGTAGAAATTATTACCCAACAAAGATATGACATCTACTAAAGAGATAACATTTTGACATTATTAAGTGAAGGACTACCAGAAGTTGCTACCTTTAATCCTGCTTTCATTAAGGATACGAGTAATTTAGGAGTCATCTATCTTGGGTCTGCGGGAAAATGGGTGCCCAACTATGATTATTATCCAGATGGCAAAATTGTCCAAAGAAATTTAACTGGATATAAAATTGGAGATAATGGAGTTATCTACGGGCCTCAAGGAAGCTTGAGGGCTTCAGCATCCCATCTCACTAACTATGCAATTATGCTCGCCAACTCTGGAAAAACAAAAGCAGGAAAAACTATTTTGTCACCTCAAAGTGTTCATGAAATGACAAAGCCAAAATATCAATATCATGGAGCTATAGGCGGAGTATTAAACGATTTTCATGGCTATGGATTAGGTATATACACAACCAGCTACCACAAAACTGATACAGTCATCAGTCACTAAGTAGTAAAAGGACATACAGGCTCTGCTTATAATTTGATTTCAGCTCAACATTTTTGGAAGTCGGCCGGAAATGACTATACTCTAACTTACATTATAAATGGAGCCCTGAATGGATACAAATACGGCACTGGAACGATTTATTAATATGAAAGATTAGTAATTTACAAAGCAGTCGATGCTTTTGTTAAAAAGACAGCCCTCATAACTTCATAATTAAAAACGAATCTTCAAGTAGAATGATAACGATAAAATAAATTTAATAGATAATATTGTTCTTTAATCTTTGCAATTATCTTGGATCATTTAACGAGGCCTTCCTTCCTGATTTTTCTTTGGTACATTTAAATAACTGTTTTCATTTCCTTTTATTTTTATAGGGCAAATTTTAAATCTTCTTCGATTTTCGCAATGTTCTGTGCTCTTTTTTTAAAGTCAACCACTAGTTATTGACTGTTGACGATTTCAGTTTCTTGTTTGGCATCCTGTATTTACAGTCTTAGCTTCTAGCAATTTTATTTTGTCACATTAATTTCAGATCTAAAACCTTGTAGAGTTCCATCCAGAGAATCCCCTGTGGATTTCAGACTTTCTTTCATTTTTTCAACAAAGACTAACTTCTCACGAGTATGAGTTAAAATCTGAACCATTGTCGTCGTCTTCTTTTTGAGCTTGTGCAAATCTTCATTTCTTTCTTCAATTTTTTAATTGAGAGTCTGCATTAATATATCTTTACTTGGTTTTATATTTTTAACTGTTCAAAGTCTATCAGATGCAGTCCCTAGGCTAACTATTATTTCTTCTTCAATATCTTTTGATTTTTTGCTAAAGTATTTCTGGCTCTGAGAATTTATAATCGCAAATTTTGAAGCTATTAAGTAATCTTACCTTATCTGTCTTCCCACTCTTAAATCTTTTGCTGTTTTATCGGCTGCTCAGATCTACTATAAGTTGCTTTTTTGGCAACTTCTCTTTTTAACTCCTGAAAGGCTGTTCGAATATCGTTACACTTGGACTGCTTTTCATTTAACTTATTTTGCAACTCCAAGGACATTTTGTTGTACCTATTTTGTGTTTCTTGAAGTTCCACTCTCGTTTGATGAACTTGAGCAAGAATATTTAGATATTTATGCTCATTCATGGAGGCTTAGTTTGTCTTATCAATAAAGATATGATTTTTATCTCGCAATTACTTGATTTTGGCCTGCATCATGCGATTATGGTCGTATAGAGAATCGTAAGTGTTTTTAGCTTCGCTGATTGCCAACTGTAATTCTTCTTTTATTTATTTCTAATTGACTCATGAATTACATTGGACGTCATATTCTATTTGATCGCCTGCTCTTTGGCCTATTCTTACTATTCTGCCTATTCTTCCTCTTCTTCTTCAGCGACATTAGATTATTCAGCTTCCTCTTGATTTTTTTGCTCCTCTTGCTCCTCCCTGTGAAGAGTATCCATGATGATATTCGACAGGTGTAAATTACGATTTCTGGATAAACATATTCTTACTGCTCCGTCTCCACTTAATCTTGATAGCATTGAATGTATTTTTTATCAGGATAAAGCACAAACAAAGATCGCATCTTCATCTTCAAGTGCCTAAAATTACTGCCTTTTTCTTTATCCTTTCTTGGCTTCCTGTAGCCAATAGAATCCGGATTCTCTCTGGTCCACAGTTCAATCCACCGCCTTTCCTTCCAATTGGGTTCTATCTCCAGGTATACGCAAAACTATTTGGTCTGCCTGTTAAAATCGATTTTATCGTAAAGAGCATTTGCAATTTATTTGTAGTCTCCTCCAGTGGCATTGCAGATTTTAACTCCGCATATTCCGACCGAATATTCCAACATTTTTCCCCGCACTTCAATCTGATTTGTGTGTGGATTTTCACTGATTTCAAGAATAGTTAATTCTCTTTGGGTAACGAATAAGATGATAGCGATTGTGCTTTAATTTCCTGCTAGTCCTATTCCGATATTTGTATTATTGGGATCCATCAGCAGTTCTCTTTCCTTGTCCATTTCAAAAAACAGATAGCTTGACTCAACAAAGAATTTTTATTGATAAGCTTTATTGACTTGAACATCTTCTTAGTAGTTTGAAATTAATTCACAAACTTTGTAGTCGGCGTCATTGCGCACTTATTCGCAGAGTCTCTTCAAATAGGGGTCATTGGAAGACCCGCTTTTGATGCTGGTAGCGTACTGCATGGCGATACTAGAAAGGGATACATCTTAGTAGATAAGGGGGATGTCCTAAAGTTGCCTTTCCTTGTTGATATTGAACATAATCTTAGCTTTCACCTTGGTGAGTAGATTGACATCTCTTTCAAAACTAATATCCATGTCCTCGTATTCCTGCGGGGATTCATCATAGTGATCGATATGATTTTCTTCGTGTTCCTGTGGAGATTCTCCTTCCTCTGCTTCTTCCTCTCCCTCATAATAATCCTCGTGTTCGTTGAATTATGAGTCTGAGCCTCCAACATCGACATCACTTCCCTCCTCCGACATGCGTAAGTTATAATAATGAAACCCAGTCCTCACATTTGTATAAATAAATAATTGTTATGGAATATTGAGTCATAACTCATTCTGTCAAAAAGGCATTGCATTTTTAAATTTTTTATCAATATAGTTCGTTATTTATCTTTTCTTTAAGATTCCTGCAAAATATCAAAAAATATATCTGATAACATATATAAATTGCTGTCTCAATCAATCTGTTTTGCAAAAGCCAGAGCTATATTTAAAATTTATTAAATTTGGCAAAAAATATAAAGCTATGAAGAGGACTATTCATATCAACAATCCTCCACCAGCAAATCAATGTGGATGTATTTATAATAACCAAAGATCATATGGATATGCATATCACAAATGCCAGTTGATGTCAATAAGAGCGTGCCACGAAGGATTGTTGCAAAGAGTAACTTTGACAGCCCCTCCAACTTGCTTTAAGTCTGGCGTCGTTCCTGCAAACCCTCCATAGGCCATAAAATCTGCAAATGATGGAGTTGGATCAACGACACCATTACTTTGATAATCAGCGTACCAAAGATGGGCAATGCTACCATATTCAGTGCAAGTTGTACCAAAGACTCTGTTCCATATGTTCTTGGTTGAAAATAGTCCTACTGAATTCAATTTTGAAACCATGTTTACGAGTTGTCCCAAACTTGCACAGTTAGCAGTCGTATTGGTGTAGGTTTACCAAGAGCAGTCCGGAGTATTCTGAATTATTTTAAGCCAAGCAATAGAATATAATCTGAAGGGTATTGAGCTCAAAATTGCAGATAATTAATTAACAAAATTACTTGAAGGGCAAACAACTAAATAAATAGCAGTTTGGAGACCAGTAGCTTGAGCATTTAAAAGAGTTTGGATTGCATTAGGATCAATAACTCCAGGGGTATTCGAGCTAGCACGAACACTAACATAGGCATAACCTTGATTTAATAAGCACCCAAAGGCAGTTTGTGTCAAGGGGCCAACGATATCGAAGGCTTTTTGAGTATAAGTAATTAATCGGCTATAGCGTTGGTTAGTTCCAGAGTCCAAACTGAGGCATCTGCCGGTGCTCCAAGCAGTGTTGAAAGTTTGACAGTCTGCATATTCTGGATTAACAGCAATCCAATCATTGGCAGCGACTGGAAAACCTAATCCTGTAGTTATTTAAATGTTGGAAATTGACATACCAAAGCCATCACTCTTCTAGGCTCCATCAATTTGTAGATAGTTTTAACGACAAGGGTCATATAAAAAAGTATAGCTTTTGTGATTTACCCCATTGGTGGTGCTATTTGGAACAATACTATCAAGAATGACATCATTCCATAGGATATCGGCTTGGGAGGTGAGAAGATCTTGTGTACCAACTGTATTAGGTGCCCAGTCAAATTGAAGGATCAAATCGAAGGTGAAAAAGAGAAGGCATGCTGAATTGGATGGAGAGCTAATCATTTGGAAGTTGCTGTCAAAGGTCAAGGTTTGGGTTATCTCATAATTACCCTCGGAGTCAAGCTCACAGATTTGAATACCATTAGGCCATGCATTGTAAATATCTCCAAATCCGATTTCAATGTGCAATCCAATCCAACCCGGAATATTATCATAGTAATGGTACCTCCGACCTTGATTTGGTTGATTTGGTTGTGAAAAGTCTCCGTTGATCAAAATGTTGGTGTTTGTGGAGTCTCCTTGACGGACGAGTGCAACATTGGTGATTCCTAAGCCCACATAATCAGAAGCGCCGGTGCCTTCAAACTGAAGGATATTGGCTCCAATAATTGCCGTGACATCAATGGTAGCAGTATGAATGTCATAGTCTGTCGGCACAACTGAGAGAATGATGCCGTTGTTCCATATGACATTGGCCAAACTGGTCTAGAGTGGAGCAGACAATCTGGGAGCATAATCAAAAGTGAGAGTAAAGGTGCTGCTGGGTGGAGGAGGTGAGGTGACAAGCACAATAAGAAGAATGGAAAGCAGAATTGCTTTCATCTTTTATTATTATAGACTGTCTAAGCCAACTTAGATTTAACATAATCAACGGACGCTCATAAATCAAAGATTTATTTTTTATTACAATTCCTTAAATTCTAAAATAAATCTACCTGCGAGTACAACGAACTCTCTTTCCGCGATCACAGCGATATTTGGACATTTTTATTTTATTTATTTTGAATGTGAACTAAAGGTTTTTTTAAAATTTTTGATTTTATTGATAATTATTTATGAAAAAAGAAGCTACAGACTTGATTAAACACCAATAGGTCCAGGGACAAAAATGGTTTATGGAATAAACTCAACTGTCGAAATGGTAATGGAATAAATAAAGCAAACCTTAATTTTCAAACAGAGACTCAAAATATTGATTATGCGATGAAAATAAGTTTATAAAATGTAGAAAATGTGTTTTAAAGTTAATCAATAATCAAAAAAAATAAAGTTTCGGATTTTAGGCAAAAATATAAATATTCACTTCTTTCATAGGAAAAATGATTCCACTAAGTTTGAAATATAATGAATAGCGGGTACTGGACTTATGGAAGATGACCCTTTTAATGTTGATAATATTCAATGAGGAAATTGACAAAAAGTAAATCCCAAAAGAAGTTAAAGGAACTTGTAAAGACGAATTTTGTCATGACTGAGTTCATTGAAAATTTCTTTAATTTATCTATTTTAAGCCAAAGATATTGGTCATTATAATATCCTCTAATTAAATTGATTGCTATATTATCTTCTTTAATTAACCACTCAATACACAGGAATATTTTACTTGTTAGAGGAGGGGCCTCAAATAATTAACATTTTATTACAGCACCTCAGTCAAGCCATAATTATCCAAACAATCGAGAGATCAATGGACTATTGGCTTGCCCTCGTTTTAGCAGTCTAAGAACTAAGATATTCAATAGAATATGCTTTATGATGCTAAGAAGCCAAATCTTATCGGGCTGAATAGTTTAGTTTTGTCCAGTTATCCGAGAACGTCAATCAAGAAGCCAGATCAAATTGAAGAATGCGAATGAAAGGAAGTAAACAATACTTATAGAAAAGGAAATTGAGCATCATTGTTCCGAAGGAACGATGAAGGACGTCCATTCATTTAATCCGTGAACAATAATAATGATTATCCTTTGCTATTTTTAAACATTTAAAATCATCATCAACTATATTCGACGGCAAAGACATGTGGCGGTGATTATCATAATCAAATATAAGATGAATTGATGAATATGCATATCATAGATGCCAGTCGATGTTGATAAGAGCATGCCACGCAGGATTATTGCAGAGAGTAACATGGGTGGTTCCAACAGTTGTCTTCAGGTCTGGTTGTGTCCATCCTCCGAAACCTCCATAGGCAATAAAATCAGAAAATGATTCAGTCGGGTCCACTATTCCATTGCTTTGATAATCAGCGTACCAAAGATGGATAAATTGGTATATTCCGAAAGGGCAAGTTGTACCAAAAACACTGTTCCATATGGCTTTGGTAGAAAAAACTCCAATTGAAACTCCAGTGGATAAAGAAATTTAAAGGGAAATACCCAGCATTTAACAGTTCATACTCGTATTGGTGCCTTACCAAGAGCAGCCTGGACTATTTGATAAAACTTTAAACCAAATTGTAGAATATAGGTTGCTGGGTATTGCTTATAGCAGTGCCATTATTGGACTAATAACGTCTTGCGAAGGACAAAGAACTACATAAATGGCAGTTTGGAGACCAGCAGCTTGAGCATTTTAAAGAGTTTGAATTGCATTGGGGTCGACACCTCCAAGGATGTTCGAGCTAGCACGAACACTTACATAGGTATATCCCTGTTAAGCAAGACAGCCAAAGGCAGTTTTTGTCAAGGGGCCAACAATGTCGAAGGCTTTTCGATGAGTAATGGCAACAATGATTGCTTGAGTATAACGTTGGTTGGTTCCAGAGTCTAAAGTCAAGCATTGGCTCTAGCCAGCACTCCATTAAGAGTTAAAGGTAGAGCAGTCTGCAAATTCAGGATTTGCAGCCACCCAATCACCATTACTGAGATTGATTTGACTACCTGTGTCTGTAGTGAGTATAACATTGGTAATTGAAATACCAAATCCATCACCCTCCTCGGTTCCATCAAATTGTAAGGAGTTTTAACCACAAGAATTAGATATTACTGAATAGGAGACGTGATTTACTCCTAGTGTATGGTTAGTAGGAACAAGACTGTCAATAATAATAGTATTCCAGAGGATATTGCCCTGCGAGGTTAGAATATTATCAGTACCCACAGTATTAGGTGCCCAATCAAATTAAAGAGTATAATTGGAAGGTGTAAATAAGGCGGAAGTAAGGCATGCTGGAGGAGTTGTGGCGTTAGCAATCACTTAAAAGTTGCTGTCTAAGATCCAAGTTTGAGAAATCTAATAGTTGACAGTAGCATCAAGCTCACAGAGTTGAGTAACATTAGACCATACATCACCATAAAGAGGTCCAGCCCCAATTTCCAAACCATTTCCTGTCCAGCCTGGAATGCTATTATAATCAGATACACCACCGCCTTGATTAGGTTGGGAAAAGTCTCCGTTGACAACAATGTTTGTGTTAGTTACGTCTCCCTGTTGGATAAGAGCAACATTGGTGAAATCTAAGCCCACTGAATCAGAAGCGCCGGCACCTTCAAACTGAAGGATATTGGCTCCAACAATTGCCGTGACATCAACGGTAGCAGTATGAATGTCATAGTCTGTTGGTACAATTGAGAGAATGATGTCGTTGTTCCATATGACTTCGGCCAAACTGGTCTCTAAATAAACACCTGATCTGGCTGCGTATTCAAAAGTGAGAGTAAATGTGCTGCCGGGTGGAGGGGGTGAGGTGACAAGCACAACAAGAAGAATGGAAATAAGAATAGCTTGCATCTTTTATTATTTTACATCTTCGAAAGCAACTTCAATTTAACATTGATTTACTGACGACCCTAAATAAAAATGTTGGATTGCATTACTACGCTTTCAAACTTCACTAAAAATGCTTGGAAAACATCAAAATATCTCTTGAATCGGAAAGCCGATATTTTTAATATTGTTTTATACGTTTTCTAAAATTTATTAGGAATATCTATCTTAAACTGTTGTTTGATTTACAATATTTCAGAGGAAAAAAGATTCTCGAGACTTTATTAGGCCCATATAAGGCAACAGACAACATATTTTGTTTGTTTAGTTGTTAACTGTCTAATATTTATTGAATAAAGAAAATAGGGCCTTTGATTTACAAGCCAAAGCCCATAAAGTATCCAATTTTATGAGAGTCCAGTTGGAGAATGACTTTGCCAATATTAATAAAGGAAAAAGGATTGTTATCTCCTTAAATTACCGTTTCTAAAATTAAAACTACTGCAAGATAAAATAATAAAAAAATAGGCAGAAAAAGGAGAACAAAGCCTTAAATATAGGTTGATTAACTACCAACTTTCACTTTTATTTATTCAGCTAGTTTGATAAATTTTATCTTATATTAAACTTTATCTTATAAAATTATTGATATTCAAGCCTAAAAAAAAATGCGATAAACTTAGAAAAATAAATAAAATAAATAATTTCAAAACTAACATATTTCTTGTTTCCTTTAACTGCATTTAGCTCCATTCCTATTTTGAAAACTTAAAGATTCATTTTTGATTAGCTTTTATCCATTTATTGTCATTCTTTCGAAATATTTTTTGACTACAAGTCTCCTGTTCTTATTTTTTACTATATTTATTTATCTAACGCTTCGCACTTGTCTTTGTAAACTCCAAATAATTTCTATGGTCTTAAGACGTTCATTTATATTAAAAAAAAATTAAACGCTTGGAATTATTAATGACTTTTCTTGACCAGTAAGCCCTTCTACAAAATTTACCTATTTAATTGACACTGCTCCTCGGTCCACAAATTATTATAATCTAAGACTTATTAGTTAATTATTAAAGATTATTAGTCAAGTATTAAAGATATTCCTTCAGTTCCATATTATTAGCATTAGTTTTTCACTTTCAACTCATTGGACTAGAAGTTTACCTTATTTTGATGAAATATTGGCTTTGAATGATTTTCATATTGGTGAACTTGATAGGTTGATACGCCACGCCATACTTAAGAAAAGCAAAAAATGGGATTATTACTACAGTTATTTTTATCCATTTACTGTGAGTAATATATCTTTAACCATGCCAGCCAATTACTTGACAGAAGCAAAATTATAAAAAATACAAACTAATTATTTTAATGATTTACTCTAGTAAAACATGGTAACTTTGAGTTTTCATATAAAAATTAGCAGAAGGTAAGATTCCTCGCATTAACTGAACAAATTACTTTAGGAAGCAACTAATCATATCAACTATTCCCATCAACAGCAACTAAAATCGTGAGGGAATCATAAAGAATAAGATGGATTGATGATATGTAAATCAAGGTTGCCAGTCAATGTCGATAAGGGCATGCCACGCAGGATTATTGCAGAGGTTAGCAATTGGAACAGTACCGCCAACTTGTTTTAAGTATGGCTGTGTCCAGCCTCCGAAACCTCCATAGGCGGTAAAATCTGCAAAGGATTCAGTTGGATCAACGACTCCATCGGTTTGATAATCAGCGTACCAAAGTTTGAAAACTCCACCTTATCCTATAGGGCAACCATTACCAAAAATGGTGTCCCATATTCTTTTGGTGGAGAATATTCCTATAGAAAATCCAAGATTTGCCATGCTCGAAAGGCCCCAATTAGCACCTTGACAGTTTATAGTCACATCTGTGAAGCCTTACCAAGAGCATCCTGGATGATTCTATACAAGTTTAAACCAAAGAGTTGTATATAAGTTGCTGGGTATGGTCTGAACAACTGATACCATCTAATTAAAGAAACTTGTTGAGGGACAAACAATTACATAAACATCAGTTGAGAGGCCAGCAATTTGAGCATTTTCAAGAGTTTGAATGGCATTTGGATCGACTGCTCCAGGTGTATCTGAATCAGCACGAACAATGGCATCGGTATACCCCAGCTACACTAGACATCCAAAGGCAGTTTTTGTGAGTGGACCAACGATATCTAATGTTTTTTGATGAGTGGCTGTGATAAGTCCAGCAAGCAAAAGGCAAAGAAGGATTGCTTTCATTTTATTATTATACATCCTTTCATTAAATCACCATTTAACTTCTATATTTACTGACAATAATGCCAAAGTAATTTAAATTTTTTTCCAATTTTGTATGTTAAATGATCAATAAACCAATCCTCTCGGCCCTCCAGCCCTGTTTTTGCAATGAGAAGTTAATATTGTTATTTTTTATTTATAGTTGGACGAAAATCGGAATATTTTTACTTGATTATTTCAAACTAAATTGCTTTTCTCTTTTGGGTATCTAAATTTCAGCCTCAACTTATGTTAACGACAAGCTAGGAATAAAAATATATGTCATATAGATTTTACTTGGCAAAAACCAAAATGTTTTTGAGTTGAAAATCTAAAGTTTTTATCAATTCAAATAAGTTCAACAATAGCAAATAAAATGAAGAAAACAATAAAAAATACTGTATATCAAGTCTGTGTTGTTTTTGGTTGTGAGGAACGTGACTAAGATTTTTTTAAATCGCAGTTTCTAAATCCGATACTCTTTAACGGCACTGTAATCCACAGCAAATACAATTAAATGCAAAAATAGATAGAAATAGTCAATCCTCATACTTTTAAGACTTATTTTATTATTAACTTCTTCCATAGTCTTAATAAATTTGTTTATCATAGGCCACTCTTATTATTATTAATGTCATATATTAAAAAACAAAATCAAGCAGCACCGCGCAAAGCGGCAGGATTGCTAAAATTAGATAGAACACTGATTTAAAGCTACCTAGCAACGTAGGTTCGGACATTAGCAAACTGACATATATTTTAATTTAAGATGGTAACTGAATCTATTGGGGAGATATTTTGTCATTGATAAATAAGTTTTGCCTCAATTTGATCTCAGTTGAAACTCGAACCAATAAAATGAACAAATACTAAACAACACTCTTCATAACTCAACCGGAAGTAAGATTGCTAACATGTGATATAAATAAAAAATGTGAGATTAAATCTAGAAATTAATGATGATGATATATATTCAGTCCAATAAATTGTAGATGATTTGACTTTCATCGTCAGAGATTGTTAAAATATAAAAAGTATCAAAATAACTTAGATATTTGACCAACATAGCCGCAATATCCATTCACAAAATTTACTAAAAGGCATATTTTTATTCGATAAAACTATGGACAATTCTTCAATAACAGACGAGCTTGCAAGTGAATTATCATAATTAAAGAATAAGATGGATTTATGGATGTGAGAATCATTGGCGCCAGTTGATGTCGATAAGAGCATGCCACGCAGGATTATTGCAGAGGTTTGTGATTGGAACAGTACCGCCAACTTGTTTTAAGTATGGCTGTGTCCAGCCTCCGAAACCTCCATAGGCGGTAAAATCTGCAAATGATTCGGTTGGATCAACAACTCCATCGGTTTGATAATCAGCGAACCAAAGTTTGAAAACTCCAGAATTTCCGATATTACAAGTCGTACCGAAGAGTGAGTCCCATATTCTTTTGGTGGAGAATATTCCGACTGAAAGTCCAAGGGTTGCCATAGAACTCATGCCCCATGTCGCTGATTGACAATATGTAGCCACATCAATGCCTTGCCAAGAGCATCCTGGATGATTCTATACAAGTTTAAACCAAAGAGTTGAATAGTATTTTTTTGGTATTGTGTTTACGAGTGCTATCATTTCTGTGAAGAAACCTAATGAAGGACAAACGACTGCATAAACATCAGTTGAGAGGCCAGCAATTTGAGCATTTTCAAGAGTTTGAAGGGCATTTGGATCCATAGTTCCAGGTGTATCTGAATCAGCACGAACAATGGCATAGGTATACCCCTGCTACACTAGACATCCAAAGGCAGTTGCTGTGAGAGGACCAACGATGTCGAAACCCATTTGAGGGTTAGGGGCGACAGGCGGCGAGGTGACAAGCACAATAAGAAGAAGAGAAAGAAGAAGTGTCTTCATGATGTTATTATTATACCTTTTCTAAACAACTTCCATTTAACATCAATGATGGTACTTTGATTTTTCAATATTTTTTATATAAAAACAGATTGTCCAGAGCCTGCGACCTTATCCTCGCCGTAAAAAGTTGAAATTATATATTTTTATTCGTATTGGAGAAATATTGGAATATTTTTTTCTTTTCTGATTCCAACCTTAACTACCTTTATCTTTTACCAGACTATATTTAGGCTTGAGATAATTCAAAAAGTAAGCTGAAAATAAAAATAATTTGTCATTTAGTAATGACTTGCCAAAGAAGGATAGATGATTTTTAACTTCAAAAAGATTAAGTTTAATATCAATGAGATAAGACGAGTAAGAGTATATAAATTCTTAAAAACAACAGCAAAATAATTTATATTAGTTCTTTGTTGTTTTTGTTTTAAAGATTGGACTTTTGATTTTGGAAATTACAGTTTCTAATTTAGCGGAGTTTAAAAACATAAATAAACAGCACCAATAGAAGAAAATGCAAAAATAACTCGAAGTAATCAGTTCCCTTTCTTTTGAGACTTATCTTTATTTTATCGTGTTAAATTTATTTATGATAATTTTATAAAGGCCTACACTATTTAAATTTATTAAATTCACAAAGAAAACAATAACATCAACGGAGACCTAAAGTATTGCTAAAATTAGAGGGAACGCTAATTTTTTTTCTTGACTAGCAATCGAGACGAAGGGACAGACAAATGTTTTCCCTTTGATGCTTTAATGTTGCTTGCTGGATCTATTTGATTTTTGAAATCATAAATAAAGGGAATTTATGGCTTCAATATCATCAAAACAGCTGGTATTACTACAGACATGCGTAGTTAATAAATATTAAATCTTCGGAATCAGCGCTTATATATTTATTGAGTCAATAAATGTTGGAAGATTCGACTGCTCTCATTCGAAATGTTTCTATAATATAAGGAAAGAACCACAAATAATTGATGATATCTTGCCACCTTATTGCAATCTTATACTTAGTATTAGCCATCAATCATTTAGAATTTAGTATTTTATCTTTTAGATAACTCTCTCCAGCAAGTCCACAATCTCCTTCTAGTGCTTCTCGCGGGCCCTACGCCCTTCCACGATGTTGTTGCTGAGGGAGTTGTAGCTGTGTTCAATAAGATCGATGACTCTCTCTTCTTCCTCTTGGCGGATGCGCTCCTAGGTGACCAATGTGGATCCAATCTCCTCGATTTGAGTGCTGAACTGAGCGTAAATCTTTTTGTAAATGTCTCTGCTGAGCTGGGATTCACGCTACATTCTCGCAATTATACCTTAACGTCTCGGTCTAATGTATCCACCTCTTTTTAAAGTTCCTTCAACTCGCGAATACTTGTTTGACAGCTACTGCTGGCCTTGCCCTTGAAAGATGTCAGCTCGATGAGATAGGTCTCAAGAGTGCTCTGTATCTTTTTATCGGACTCCTTTCGCTCCTCACTCGTAACAACAGTACTTTTGCTAGTCTATCCATAACCTTTCGTACTGCCTTCTCCATTTTGACAACTCGATTATTCCAGCTATTTTCTGCCTTATGATAAACCTACCCTCGACTTCCATCTGATTGTCGCTATCATTCAACGAGATCTCAATCTTGTGGAGAGCTTCCAAGAGACTTGCAACCTTATGTTCGTATGATACATTGCCCTATTCGTAGCGCTGCTGGAGTTTTGCGAGCAACTGTTGAACATTACGAACCTTGACCTTGGTTGAAGAGTCCACTTGCTCGGGCTGAGGTATCTGCAAGGCCTGTAGTTTACTTTGAAGTTCCCTGACTTTGCTTTCCATAAATTATATTGAGTACTCATGATAGCCTCCCTTGCAAACGTGATCTTCTAATTTGCTAATTGTACGGAAATATGGTTGCTCGCTTTATAATTGTCATTTCATCATTGAATTTTGAGAGAGCAGTTATTCTATAATATATTGTGATGTTCAAACGCTTTCATGAAAAGAAAGTAGATCAAACAAACAAAACTGTTCAAACTGCCACTTATCAGCAGATACAAAGATAAAAAGTAGCCCTTCAGCGCAGTTATGCCCATCGACATCGAAACAATCGGCAAATCCTAAAAGACGAACATCCTCCAATATTAGAGCTGCAACAATCCGATCAATTCATCTATCAAGGCTTTGTCAAAGATAGTCTCAAACAGGGTTAAGGTGTGATGATGCTCAAAAACGGCACGATGATTATCGGTAACTGGGAACAGGATTGGCTGGAAGGGCGTGCTCTGCTGTTTACACCCTTAGGCAGTCGAGTGATCGCACAATTTCATATGGGCAAGCTCAACGGATGGGCCATTGCACTTTTTGATGATCACATCATCAAATGTCTACTGTACTATTAAAATCGTCTTGACGATGATCGGCTCACATACGAAGAAAGTTAGCACATGTGGGTAGCCTCAAAATGTACAGAGGACGGACGACTACTATCAATTTCACATATGGAAAAAGGTGATCGTCTCAAGTTACCTTCTTTTATAGAATCTGAAGAACTTCTTAGTTTACTTAATCAATGTTTACTCATTAAACATAAATATCTCTCCCTCGAATATGTCCAACAGATTGAAATAAACACCACAACCAGCTACATTGGCTTTATCGATGAGGAGCAGCGACCTTGTGGATTGGGTGCGATTTACTCTGATCGGTAGGTCTACTGTGGCAACTTTTTTGAGGGAACCCTTTAGCACATTGGTCGTATTTTCTTTGCAAATGGATAGGTGTATCAAGGTGGCATGATCGGAGGTGTATTTTGGCAGCGGGGGCTATACTACTCCCCCTATAAAAATATTACCACTGTGTTACTTACTGATTAGTACTAGCAGCAAATTCAAGATGAATTGCAGGGCTATGTTATCATCAATTTTCATACTAATATCGGCACAAAATCGGCTAATAGCTGCATTGGTCTCAAGGGGAAAGCTTTACACTCGCTTATCGAAGATATGGAAGCATATTACGTTCTATAGTTTGTTGGAAGCGAAAAACACAAAGATATTCAACATGAGGGATCCAATCATTCAGAATACGGAAAATCTGAGGATCTAAATAGTAAATAGTCTCCATCTCCTTCATGGCCAGCTCCTTCTCAAACCATCCCTAATCTTCCTCCCGAAAAATGGTTACGATTTGGCGAAGATTAAATGCCCAAAATGTAGCTTCAACGGTCTCGATCTCTTGACAAGAGAGAAGTATTAAGTAAAAGGAGAAGCCCAGAAGGACGCGTAAACATAGGACCGAGCTCAAACTAATATCAGAGCCTGCTAATCCGTTAAAACTCTGATTATAAGGAATCTTAACCTTTTTAGAGACAATTGCCAGCCAATACAAAGCTTATGCAGGAAATTCCTTTTGGTAAAAGAGAATTGAATGAAATTAAAAGCCTAGATCTCGGTAAGGTCAACCTTAGAAGCAACACTATCCAAAGTATAACCTCCCCAAAATAACGCCAAAAGCCTGTATAAATATTAGACCGCGTTCGTGAGATGTAAAACTCTGGGTAGAGCAGTGATATCTCATTGACTGACCATAAGCTGAAGACTCTGCTCGACCAGGGTCGTACTCATCGCAAAAAGATTTTCTACTGATATAAATGATTATCTATCTTATTGGGATAAAATATATTATATATCTGCCATTTTGATATTTCAATTTTGAATAATAACGATATGAGGAAATTAAGTCAGGAACTGCCTTTTCTTAATTAGCTTGAGGCAGAGCAAAGTGATATCGTTAAAATTCGGGAGCAGCGACAGTTGGTTGGCAAAATACAAAGTTCGTTTTCAAAAAAAGAACAGGAGATAGGTGAACTCAAGGCTCTGCTTGAAAAGTATCAGGTGTACCAGCAAAAATACACCAGTCTTAAAGCAGAACTAACATAGAAAAGTCATCTATTAACACGCAGAGATAGCTAGGGAAAACTATTGCGTCGACAGGTCGAGGAACTCATCCGTGAGCAGGAACAGGCTAATCTGAAGATAAGGCAGTATGATGCTGAGAAGCAGCAATTGATACGAGAGCGTCACTTACTGGAGGTAAGCATAAATACACTAAGCACTCCAATAAACAAATTGAACTGACTTTCAAAGAATATCAAAACGAGTGCAAAAAGCGAGAGAATAATAATTTGCATGATTTGGAGCAGGCATATCAGCAAATCAAGGGTATGGACATGTCGATACAGAAATGACCACTAAATTAGATTAACTTTAAATATAAGCCTCCGAAAGACGTTCACTTCAGGCTCGAGTCACTGAACTCGAATGTGAACAGGAAAAATATAGGAAAGTTGAAACCAATGAATTGCTAATCAGCAAAGGCAGACCTCAAAACAAAAAGATAACTCAGAGTAGCAACTTAGATGGAAATGATGTCTTATTAGACGAAATTGCTGGGCTAAAGGGAGAACTTCTCCAAAAGGAATAGTAATTAATGACAACCCGTGCTTTGAATTATCAACTCACAATCTAATATGACAAATCTGTCAATTCTATATGCTTGATGGAGGAAGAGTTAAGCTCCTATCGAAAGGAAAATAATGAGATGAAGAAAATGCTCAGTTTACAAAGAGAGCAGGAACGCTGCTGGCAATTAGAGGAAAAATACACACGGGGGCAGAAACTTAGCAGAGATTCTGATTCTTTAGCGCCAATGTCAGCTGAAGCCCTATCCGAATCAGAACAATCAAAATCTCCTGAACGATATTCAACTCTAAAGTAGGCTGAAACTTTTTATTGATGTTATGTTCTTACTATAATTGATTGAGCTCGATAATGACCATTCTAACTGCATTTATTTATATTTAACTGCTGAAAAATATTTCAATGATATCATTGAAGGTCTTTCGAGTATTTACCATAGTTAACCCTCCAAACTTAACTGAGCAGCGATGCATTAACTGTGTTTTTCCTTCGAGTTTTGGTTTCTGTTTTGGCTTTACTATATTCTTTTTCCTAATTTTTGGGGCTGCTTTGTTTTTTCTTATTTATTAGCTCAGTCAGATGTTTTGTATTATTTTTGAACTCACTGCATCCTTCATTGTTTCCAACAATATTTTTGTTAGCAGATCGAATGTGCAATAAAGCACATTCATCTTCACTCAAATTAGTTACCTCTTTATTGATATTTTTTATGGTATTGGTCCTTTTTCTCACTACAATCACCTTGGATAGCTTGGATAATTTTTTAAGCATGCTTTGCTTTAATTCTAATTTTTCATCTTTCTTTGGGCCAATTCGGATATGTTAATCTGGAGATATGTGCTGTTTTTATTATAACTCTCCACTTTTTTTGTTTACTAAGCCTCCGGATAGTTGCTTCATTGAGTGCTTATACGGGCGGGATATGATTAAGCCTGATTTGCTAATGGTCTTTTCGTTCGGACCATACTACTACATATGAAAATTAGACATCGGTTCTCGTTTGGGTTCTGTCTTTATTTTATAAGTGCCACTCCAGTTATTATTGTCCTTCCACTTCTCCATTGGCAGCTCAATAATAATCTGATGCTCCACTTGGTTTTATATTATTTAGGGATACTTTTGCAATTCACAAGGAGTTATAATACTCCTTTTTAGCTACCGCTTTTTAAACTCCCTCTTTATTTTCTAGTATTTATTCATTATCTTACGACTCCCAGAGTATTTCAATTATTGTCCAGCATTCACATCCTTTTAGGCACTCTCATCTTTCTCAATTGTCTTTCTCAAATTTTACTCATCTGACTTGGACGATAATGATGACCCTGATTTCATGTTCTTTTCAATTGTCCTCAAAACAGAAGAGGGCAGAATTCTTTTTAACTTGCTTTCACTATCCACTTCGTCTCCTTCGGGATCTGAATCTGAACCCGATACTTCTTACCAATTTCTTTTGGATAATGATATCAGCTCTGCTAAATTGTTCGTAATGTCGGATAAACTCTACAGAGCAAGTTGATCGTGACTATAATAGCTCTTCAATGAAATTATCATACTCCAAGCCATCAATTTAAGTTATTTAGGTTCGAGCAATATCACTTTTTCCTGATTATTAGCAGCATATGCCGAACATTATATAGTGATTACGTTGGGATTATTTATCATAGAAAAAATACTAGCCCTTGCAGTAGACTATTTTTGCTTAGAAATACCAAAGGTACAGAAGGGAAAATGGAAGAAAGGGTTTGTTTTGCTAAACAGATAAGAAAGAAGGCGAGACTCAATTTCATCTTGCTTGCAGCAATAAGAAAATATATTGTATTGTTTACTGTGACTGTGCAAATCAAAGCAGCCAACAATTCTGGCCGAGCGATTTAATCTTTCAATTTAGGATTTGATTGCGCATATTTGAGGGTGCAGCTATTTAATTGGAGATTTCCATACTCGATTTAAATCATAGCCGGCCAAATCAGTACGAAAATTTCCATAAATAACGCCATCTACGTTGACCATGGGGAATATTCTAAATTCGTACCTGCTTAGGATCCATTTAACCTATTCACTATCATTTTTAGCGAGCCAGTACAGTAACTACTACATTAAAAAAGAGGATTGGCTTTCTCCTGGATGCTGTCTCGCCAATAATATAATTATCTTGGGTTGACTTTCGTCATCATTACTTGACATCAACCTCTTTTTTCCTTTTTTAACTTTGCACTATTCTTTGATAGGCTGTATTGGCTTAGAAATAGAGATATAGGGAATTTGATTATTGCTCAAAGAATAAGCTATCGTTCTTTGTTCCCAGAGTATCTCAGATGCCTTAGCAATTTATTCGCATCTTTTAAGGTGATGAGTTAATCTGGAATATGAATAGGGTATTCCAGATGAGATTGTTATGAAATCATTATCGAACTCGAAGGATATCTCGAAATATAGCGAATACAGCTTGATTTACTTGCCCTTTTATAGATCGTAGACCGATGATGTGCGATATGTTAAGTGCTCTCCCTTTCTCATCCATCCATTTCCTGTCTACTGATGTCTTTTTAAAGAAAATACGACTGGTTTCATTCCCACCTTAAAAAAGGAAAACCTTTTCTTCTAAATTACAAACTGATTACGAAATTGAGAATGTGAAATCGATAGACTGTATCTTTTTTTGCCTCACTAATTGCAAAATAAAACCATTGATTGTATCCTTTGGTATTGGTATCATTCTATATGAAACAATGATAGTTATGCGCAGTTTTTACTTATTAATACACGCACAGAAGATTTCCGCATTCAAATTTAGAATTAAATTCCAGTTTATTATTCGGTTTGATATTGGCATTGTGTTAATTTAATTAGCAGTTTTTCAATACAGAAAAATTGTGCTATTCGTACCGCACTGAAGAATTTAATTTAATTTACCGGTCTTTATCTCATACTGATTTACTTGCAAAGTTTTACATTGATGAATGAAAGGGGGTTTTATCAGTTTTAGAGTACACTAATTTATAAGTGTCGCTGTCCATCTCATACTTTTAAAATGGAGTTTGAGATTCTTATCTTTCAATAGTTTTGGAGCATTCGTTATAGTATACTTAATTTTCTAAAAACTGTTAGGAAGGGGAATTTAATGAGGTAAAGGATTCTAATATTTCTATTGGTAGTTTTCTACTTTATCTGAAAGACATACGTAAGGATAGGCTGATGCTTGAACACTCGGGGATTGTTATCAGTGGGTCTTATTTGGAAGGAGTGTGAATAGATGATAGTTTCTTAGATAATAGTTTGATTGGTATAGAATCCTTCCTACAGTTATTATTATTCCCTATTCATTTAAATATTATAAACAGTAGGAAATCCTCAACTGCAAGCCAAGCTATGCCTATATTATGAATGGAAAGCTATAAGGTTTTATTTGATTAAAGGAGTGAACTAAAATTAATATGAATGCAAATGAGTTTAAAAGAAGTATACCAAGTTATTATTGATAGATGGTTTCGCATTGCATTCATATATTGATAGTTAATTGATCAAACTAAATTATGATCAAACAAATAGAATAAGAGCATAGTAATCAATTATTTTAACCATTTTCAAATTGACTGAAAGCTTCCAGCAAGTAGTCTATCTTTACATCGGTCTCATCTAATTTTTGTGGAACGGTTAGCCGATTATCGTGTATCACATTTTTCAAGTCCTTCAGAATGTAGCAGAATAAATTTATTGATTTATTAAATTTTTATGTTCTACTATCCATCTCTTTCTTTGTTGAAAAATACAGCTCTCGGTATCGAATTTTGTTTCCATTAAATCCTTAGAGGTCAATAGTATTATTTTCAGTGATGGAAGCTGGAGAGTTTATATAGGTTTATGACTGTTGTAGAGTATTTAGTTGATTCAGATAGCTTTGACTAACCTTATCGGTCGATATTTTCTAGTTTTGGATTTGTTTTTTTATATATTTCGGCTTGTAGGCCATTCTGGAAGTGCTCGTATCGGGTGTAATGGAGCAGTTGTTCGCTTGAGATTTGTTATTAATGACTTTGGAGATGAGGCTGTCTCCTTTGTTGGGATTGCGGTTCTATTTTCTTAGCATGTTCAAATACAGCAGTTAGATCTGATGTTATTATAATGGCAAAAATTAAATTGGTCTCGATTAAATATCGTGTTCGATATTTTTTTTCTTGAGTCTTGAGATGCCTCGAGATGTTAGTATTTTATAAGGATAATAGAGGATAATAGAGGATAATAGATGATAAATGATTCATATCAAAATGATCTAATTATTAAAGAAACCGCATTAGTAATTTTCAAATTTAGCGGTTTCCAGGTTTTTAATAAATGGTTGTTTATATCATATATTATAATCTTTGTGTTAGTTTATTATATACTAGTTATTAGATAAATGACATACTACCTTCATTTATTCTTTTACAACCCTTAACTGAGTACAATGTCAGCCTGGCAATAGCAAAACATTCAGAAGATCAAAAACGCTTAACTTAATTTTATTACTAAATTATATTGGTTTAAGTTGATTATAAGCTTTCCTTTTATTGACTATTATATATTCGTTAAATGAGATATTAAGTCAAACCATATAGATCTCAGTCCTATGCTATTAGAGAATCCTTCAATGCCAAGGACAACAAGGAAAACAAAGAAAACAATAACACTCTTAATATGCCCACCACCAAAGTTAACAGACCCAAAGATTTTGCTACTAAAGTACAACTCTGTCAACCTAAACTTTAACATCCAATTAGTGAATCAACCACAAATACGGCTGTCACCGTCAGTTCATTCCTACGACGTGATTCGCTTCCCGAATAACTCAAGAAAACATACACTCAGATTATTGTTAGGGACTATTCTTCAGACATCATCTAGTATCTCTGTAGTCAGTATTAAGAGTCCAAGGGTTTGCTTGACAGACATGGTATTACATCAAGTCTGAGATCAAAAATGATTGACTGGATGATCGAAGTGCTTTCGTCGTATAAAATGACAGAGGAGACCTTTTTCTGCAGTGTATATCTCATGGATGCCTTTCTTAAAAATAGTCCCTAAAGACTTGAAGTCAAAGATCTGCACCTAATAGGAATCACAGCCATGTTTGCAGCGGCCAAATACTAAGAGATTCATCCTCTAAAGCTAAGTGTAATTTATGACAAAATTGCTCGTAAAAAATTTAAAAGATCTGAAATTCTCTAAAAATAGACAGTCTTAATAAATACTTTGGACTTCAAGATTGAATGTGCATCAATCTACGACATAGCTCGCTTCGCAATCGGTATCTTTAAAATAATTTAGAGTAGTTGCACCTCACTTTCTAGGACTCATCTCTCAAGTACTTACAGAAAATTATTCTCTATCTGTCCAAGATGACGCTTTTCAACTGCGATTTGTCCGAGGAGAGTCCTTCGCTGCTTGCAGGAGCTGTCATTTTTATTGGGCTTAAGACCTTGGAGCAGGTGGATCCAGCTGCCGAGCCTGAGGGACGATTACCTTAAATCTGCAATTTGATTTTTCTAAAAGAAGATGAGGTAATCGATGTGAGTCGACGTGTGCTCGACTTAGCCAAAAACTTTAGTAAATATTTCCCGTCGCTGAACAACCTGAAGAAGTTTAACAAATTCGAATACGGAATTGATTGATTAATTTAGGGCTTTTTTGTTGATTATCTATTGTTATATACTACTGAATCTGAATGGAGGAGGAAAAATATCTTATCGAAAAACTCATGCAGGAACGCAAACGAATTGATCGGCAGATTACCTAAATCGTGTCCAAGTCATACAGCAAATACGGAATGAGCGAAACAGTTAAAGATGATAACCCTTATAGCAGATTGATGGCATTGAAGAAGATGGGAATTGTCTAAAACTACGCTGTATTTGTGATTAAACTTAGGATATCAAAAAGAAGAGTGTTTTAATAGTGGGAGTGGGAGGAATTGGGTCAGTGACTGCCGAAATGCTGACACGCTGTGGTATTGGAAAATTAGTCATTTATGACTACGATAAAGTAGAACTAG
>Ga0302186_10000214_pt1 | contig 53698 bp, 40 predicted proteins | sample II_Bog_E1_2_FD_198782 | JGI IMG/M metagenome (GOLD analysis project Ga0302186, IMG submission 198782) | Peat permafrost microbial communities from Stordalen Mire near Abisko, Sweden - II_Bog_E1_1 | ecosystem: Environmental > Terrestrial > Soil > Wetlands > Peat | place: Sweden: Abisko...
TAAGGGGAGCATTTATAACTTTGACTGATGAGCAGTTACTTATTTTTGTTGGAAATGTGACCAAACTTATCAATAGTGGCAGCATTGCGTGGCGGACTGACTGCCAGTCTTCTCATCCTGTCGGATATGTTCTCATACTTACCGATGTTATAAATTTCCATCTCTCTTCCAATTATAGAAATATGTATGCTAAAATAACTAGCGTTTATTACGATTGAGAATTGTAAAAATAAATACAAAGAAATTGATAATGTTTGGCAGCCTTTCAAAAATTAAGATGATGCTTAGGAATGGATATATTTTTGCACATTATATCAACGGAACGGAATTGATTTGTCATATCAATTCCATAATTATATTGCATGAGCAAATAGGACGAAGATGATGATTTTGATGACGACAACGATAATCAAGAAGTACCCAATGGCAAAAATTAAAATAGATTCGCCCAAGATTTTTAAAATGGTCGAGCCAATGGACAGAATAGGAATGGCGCAGGAGGCTTTGGAGGAGGTGTATTCGGAGGAATGGAAGATATAGGTGGAATGGGTGGAATGGGGGGAATGGGGGGAATGGGTGGGATGGGCGGAATGGGCGGAATGGGCGGAATGGGCGGAATGGGAGGTTTTGGTGGTATGGGAGGAATGGGAGGAATGGGAGGCTTTGGGGGTTTGGGAGGAATGGGTCTCGGCAGAATGGGGATGGGTGGATTTGGAGGTCTTGGAGGTTTGGGCGAAATGGAAAGGACGAACCACGATATAAACTAACACGAAGGTAACTATCTAAATGGTGAGAGGGAGGAAATCCATTACAGAGGTCACCTCAAACCCCAAAACTTGTAATCCATGAAAATCGAAGAAAACAAATCATAAAAAATTGAGGAACCTACAGAAAAGTAATAAACCTAAGAGGAACGCCTAGCTCGCCTTACACAAAAATTAGATATACCTGAAGGGGAACAGGTGACTATAGTTGACTGGGCGATTCGTGGTTCTGCTGAAGTGGTTCGTCTGGTGCTGGAGTATATTCTGGTGCCATACAAGGAAAGAAAGTACGTTTACTTAACCAAAGACCAGTGGTACAATGTAGATCAACCTCGACTAAGAGAGGCTCATCCTGCTATAGAATTGCCCTATCTCGAGGATGGTGAGACCATAGTATGTGGTCCTGAGGCTATAATTACTTACATTCTCAATAAATATGAGCGCACTGAACTTCTGGGTTAAACAGTGGAGGATAAGGTGCGTTTAGCAACCTCTCGAAGTATTTACTGGTAGCTGCTGGAGGATTACTATGTATTGTGCTACGGGGAGTACTAAGAGGATCTTCCCTGGTAAAAAATAAAAGACAAATATATGAAAAAGTTGTTTCGAACTCATCTAATAAGGGCGGTGAACTACTTAAGGCAGTGCAAGGGAGACATGTTGTGGACGGACTTCGGACTGGCGGAAATGGTCTCTATTTTCAACCAGATGGACTTCCGATTTCGAGAGAACAATGTGCATATTATAAGTTATGCCAACCGCGTGATGGGACTTCCTCATTATATTGTCTACCGCAAGTCAAACCGTTTCCATGAGCGGCCTTTTAACGGATTTGGGGCAATATACAAATGAATGATTCTTGATAGAAAATTAAATAATAATGAGCCTATGATATAATGATTAGGTTGGTTAGAAATTCTCTTTTTCGATCTGGTCTATTTTTAATATCAGATAATGTTCTACTAATTATGAAGTATAAATTGAAATTTCTTAGCAGCTATAAAAAATGCCAAATCAAAAATGGAACTCTGTCAAAATGATCTAAGTATACCTATAATTGGCTCATCGTTATGTAAAAGATAGTTATAAACGTAATGCAAGCGCCAATTTAACCTAAATCAAAAAATATTACTAATGATATTTAACACTGATTAATAACAATATTAATATTAATAGTGGAGTAATATCACTATTGCTTAAGGAAATTATTAATTGTTTCCAATTTTATTCACATTCTATTCGATTATTTATAAACACAATAAGCTCATCCTTCAGTAAATCTTCAAATAAAGATACTGGATCAAATTATCTCGACAATATCTCCATAATTGTGCAGCTAGACATACGCATAGAGAGACTTGTTGAGGAAGGGCACAGGCAAAGGCATTTCCTAAACTCTGACTTCCGGTCTTTACTTATTAGCCTTTTTTGTGAAGGATATCTCCATAGCGTTCATATTGACTACCATTTCTATCTATTATCCCTTTATAGCGCCTTTGTGTGTATATTAAATATTTTTCATTTAAATTTACTCGCCCCCAATTATACATTTTCCATCTCCCCTTTACCATGAGGCATAATATGCTATTTCCTTTAATTTACTTGGATGCCATCCTTAATTTTTGTAACTTTTAGTCGATAGTCCCAAGTCAATACTATACTTATTCATATATTTAATGATGCGCAGAGTAACAGTGTATATTCCCGTTTATGGAAATGGATACAAACAGCTAGCTCTATAGCATTGACCGGTTGAACCTGCCATTTTAATTCTGTTGCCCACCACTCTTATATTCTCAATATTTGGCGCGGTCATATCCAAATTAAACTGGAAATTAGAAGTTGGAAATTGATCATCTTGTTTCTTGATGCTCCTTAGTTCTTAAAGTGCTCTTTTTAGTTAAATTTTGCAAATGTAATTTTGCTAAATATTTAATTAAATACCTTTTTAAGTTCATCCATTTAAGCTCTCTATTTCAGAAAATAAGGAAAATAATTTCCCATTGGCCCAGTAACAGTAATTTATTATATTTAATATCGATAATTGGCGCATTAATAATGCAAATTAACTTATAAAAATGGTTAAAACTAATATTATTAAAATAAGCAATATTCGCGCATACTATTCAAGGTTAGTTTAAATTAATGAACTGATCATATCATTAAATCTGTACCATCTAATAAAGAAAGGGTCTTTGCTGTTAGCGTAAAAACATTACGATTGTTATCGTTATTGCCATCTTAACTTTGTTTTATTTTTTTTATAATTGCAAGCATGTCATTTCCATTACATTATAATTGTGTAATTTACAAACTATTCCATCGAATATGTACAATTTTAGTAGTTGCAAAACAGTATAATGACCAGCAATTATATTTGGTTAAAAAGATTTAGAATCAATTTAGGCTTCGTTTCTTAGATATGATATGATTTGTACCACTTGAAGTGCATCTTTTTATGAGATATAAGCTCTAATATCGTAGTCTATAATAGACTTATCCATAACAAAGATGAAAGATGATATCAGAATCACCGATTTACGAAGCGAACATCTTGAATAGGCCACCGATCTCATGACCCGCGGCTTTCTACATCTCAACGACCTCTGGAAAAAATATAGTCCCACTTATCAAGACGTCTACTCAGTCATGCGTGGCAAAATATTGCCCGCAATTGCTGGATAGTGGTCATTTGTAAGATTTCTTTAAGAAAGGTCCTCCTCAAGGATTAAAAGATTATTGGAGTTTCAGTGACTTATGATATTGTCGATTACCTCGCTCTTCCCTCCATGCCCAGCAACCATTAGCTTTTCCTGAAGTTAAATTTAATCGGTAAGGAGCTCGAAAGTAAACTGGATTTGGGGTCTTTTAAGAGGGGTGAAGCGCTGTACGGGTCCTTCTGCGTGATTGACCCCAAGGAGGCCCACAAGGGTTTATCTCTAATGTTTTGGTCGCATATCTTAATTTTAGGTTACTTGGCGGGATGGAAGTACTACTACTCTAGAATATCGAGTCCCGTATCTCTAAAAATGGTAACACGGTTGGGAGCGCAAGTGATCAAGGAAGTGAAGATCGATTAGAGAGAGGAGAAACTGTGGATGGTTAAAATGGATAAAACGACCTTTACGCCAACTGTTGTCAAAGTCGCTCTATCGACGTTAAGGAAAGTTAAACCTCGAAGCAGTTTGTGATTTGGATGATTACAATTTTAAATTTTAAACTATGGCATTGAATGATGATAATTTAGTGTTGCATTCCCTCTGAGTCTACCAAGTAGTACCAAAACTTTCTCTGGTCAAAGACCTTCTCCAATGATGATCCATAATTAACTATTGAAAGAAAGTAAAAGTAAATAATATTTAATCATCAAAAATATGTATAGTCAATTAACCATTATTGAGGAAATATATTATATAGTATTATATAAGTAAAAAAACAGTACAAGTAATTCTAAAATAAAATAGTAAAGATCTATTTCATTCATCAAATATCATATATAAAGTTTAGGATCGTCAACATATAAATAAAATACAATCTCTACTCTAATTACAGATGGACAAAGATTAATTCATCAAATAATAGGCAGAGAGTTAACCAACATCCCAGCAAATTAGGAAGGATGACCAAGAATTAGTACTTTCGTAGTTTGCTGATTAGTACCATTAATTTTTAGGATCAACTATCCTCACCAAAGAAGACATGTTACAGTTCACTTTTTAATTGAATTAACATAACATTCTTATCAGAAAATAGTTTCTCCCTTTTTCAATTTAACCGATTTCCTTCAATAGAAACAACTAAGTTATAGAACTCAAAGTCAACTATGGCTACTTCATTCTTATCATTAGTATACTCAATGTTGATACTGAAAGCAAAAACCACGAAATTTTCAACTGTTCATTTGGCAGCTTTGGAAGTGTATACTGCCGATTGGGTCTTTTTCATTAATAAATTGCAATAAAGTGTCAAAAGTTTAAGAAAGATTAATTTGAGCCTACTTTAATCAAAGTTATTCAAGAGTACTGCATTCAAAAGATAGCTTCGGTGCTAAGAGTAGGGCCAGCCATTGGAGAACACTTCTTGTTTGATTTTTTAATCTACAAAGACTGCATTGAGTTTATGATGGAGAAATGTGTTCCAAGTTAAGTGGGCGATCTCAGTATAATGGAGGAAGATTTGAAGTAAAATCTTCGCAAGCTCCACCATTTCAATATTGTACACATGGACATAAAAATGCAGAACATCTGCTTTAGTCCCACTCTCAGAAGATACGTATTCATTGACTACGGTCTCAGCAGAATCATCAGTGAAGTTAAGGGGCATAAAACTTTGACTCGATTTCGGGGATCTTTATTATTTTGCAGTAAAGAAATGAAAGAATGCTTTAAAACAGGGGAAGAGAGGAACATCGATCTTTATTACAATGACTGTGCTAGTTTAATTCAAATCTTTTCATTATTAAATAAAATAAAAAATATCGGAGAAAAATTTAAGCCAAATCTTTTGTTGACAAGTATGCCAATATAAGACATTGTTTTTCATTTAAAATATTTTATGTATTTTGCGGATATTCTTAATGATCAAATCATTGACAAGTTCAATAAGGAATACATATTCCTCATTGATAACAAAAATCAAATACAATAACATTTTCGCCAAATGAATTATTCCAAATATGCTTTTTGTGATATCAGTTAGTAGATGTATAAATAAAGGGAATGTTATTAAAAGGTTAACCCTGTTAATCTGTAAATAAGGAGAAGAATGACCAATTTATATCACCCATCAAATTAAAAAAATCCATAACATACCTAAAAATAAAAATAAGAGCCTCTCGAATAATAATTTAGTTTCAAATCAAGAGCTGTTTGCATTAAGCATATTATTAGCTCTTTCAATCCTGAACAAATTTTAATCAAATTTTATTTTTCGAAATAGCCAAACTAAAAATACAAAAGCTAGTTCTTAAAGTTAATTGCAGAGAACAAAGATAATTATTTCAGTTAATTTTCGTAGTTTCTGCAAGTAACAAAGAATTATGTTTCTTTTTAATAAAAAATTAAAATTTCTCGATTCATTAACTAACACTTTGCAGGAAACATTGAGACAGAGAATGATATTACAATTACAAAGAGAGCAGTTGGCTTTCTTTTCGATTATTCTCTTTCCTCTCCCATCAGCTAAAAGAAATTAATTATAATCTATAAACTCATAGCTTCTGTAATTCTGCTGCAGATTAAATGTCAATAATAAATAATAGGGTGTTTTTCAAACATAATGAATCAACAAATGAATAATTTGTTGAGAATAAAAATAATTTTAAGATTTATGGGATCGCTGAGTTGGATAAATGATATGATCTAAAACAAGCTCTACAGTTTTAACAGTCTTAAGAATAATTTTATTATTATTTTTGGAAGGATACTTGAGTGTCTAAAATCTGAAAATATCTTTGAAAATGAGTTCATCTACTTGTTCAATATCAAATCTTAGACTCGCAACTTAAATAAAATCCCCAATTTTTTCAATCAATATGAGAAATTAGAAAAACAATTTTTAAGATACTTTCCTCAATTAAATGATGAATTTCGTATATATTGTTCATCTAACGAATCAATGACCTATAATAATTGCTTAAAAACACACATTCAAAAGATTAAAATATGTGAATCTTAAAGTTAATTTGAGCTCTATCATTTCGGACTCTTCAAATACTACTACAATAATATATAATTTTGGAGGTATTTTACTTTTCTTTTTTAAAATATATTTGAGCCTTATAAAATACTTCTTAAAAATAATTTTAATGCAGAAGTATAAAAGTGTTCCTCATAAATCACTAAATAGAATTATAAGGCATTAATTAACTCACTATTCCTCTATTTGGATTGTGATGAATTAAAGAATTGGATGATTATGAAAATTTTGAGAATGAGTATAAAATAATCAAAAAGATAATGCATCTCGTTGATTTTGAATATTATATTCTAAAAGATAGAATAAAATCCAAATATGCTCTAAGTTCCATTGTTACTTTAGCAATCATATCATTAAAATAAAGACCATCTTTAGCTTGAAAACATGTGGAATCTCGTTGATCTAATGTCTCAAATTTGTAAATTAAGATGTAAATAATAACTTACTTAATATCGCTTTTTCAGCCTAAAAGACAAGTATAAATATATTATATTGAAAAATTATAATTCTCTAGCATGCTTTTAATGCAAATGCAAGATATAAATGCAATTAATGGAATTAGAGGCCAACTTTCTATTTAATCAAGCAAAATATGCATAGGGCTTTAATATTTATTTACAATTGCTGGTGATTAGTATTAAAAATAGAGACGCAATAGCTAAGCATTACATGTCAATGTTAATTTAAATATTTTACTGTCAGAACAATCGCGAGCTCAAAATGAATCCTCTTTTGTTTATCTATTAGCAATTTTGTTTATGGTCCTAATATGGTCAATTAATTAAAAATTAAAAAATTTCTTATACCCAATTATTGCCTAACAGTCTCGATTATAGCAATGAGCATTTGTATTACATGTCAGGGCAGCCTGATTAAATTGCTTAGACATATATTGCCATTTACAAAGAATACTAAAATATTTCTTAACATCTGTTTATTTTTATTAGATGTATTTTACTCTTTCTTCTTCGTAAAAAAGACGTAGGGCTTAATAATATATTCGTCAGTGCCATATATAAGATTATCTATGATATTAAATAACAATTAAATAGTAAATAAAGCTACATCTAATTTATTGACTTTCATTATGATTTTATCAAAAATAAAATGAAGTCTTTATACAATCCTTATAAAGCTCTTTACATTATCTATTTCCTCAAATTATTCTCCACAAATCAATATAAAATGAATTCAATATTTTTACATGTTAGTCAATGTCTTAATTGCATTGATTAATTCTCAAAAAACTTCAGTTTATCATGTTACTATTATTATATTTATTTAGATAAATTAAGCAGATCAAAAAGAAGATTGATAATCTATTTGCAAAAAAAGATTTTCAGATATATAATTAATCTAGAGAAATTTTAAATGATAAAAAGTTGGGAATAAATTTATAAGAAAAAAATAAATCGAAAACGAAAATATCAGAATAACTCATGCATGCAAATTAAGTTACTAAAAAAACATTTGAAAAGATATCAGTTAAATATTGGCAATTTTGGTGCTATAAAATGATAATATTATTTATTTTTGTAAAAAGAAAAATTTATAATTGAAAATATATTAACATAATGTTGGATTTTATCGAATATCTAATATAAAAGATAAAAATTAGTTTAAAAAAAGTAGTATATTTTTAGCATATTTTTGATTATTTAAACAATTTTGATTTATAGGTTGAAATTGCTACATCATTTCCCTCGTGATTTAATTATTGTAAATTTTACATTAGCATTTTTATTCGTTGATAACGGTAATATTATTTTAATTCAATTTTAGTCAGTTTTACTATTAATGCGTTTAATTCAAAGAAGTGATATCTATTTGAATTTAACATTAAAAGTCGTTGTCTTTTTATCAAAGCTATTGTCAAAATCATCTAAATTTATGCTATGGCAATTGCCATATTGTAAAAATATCTAAGTCTAAAATTTATATAATTTAAATATTTCAGTAGAAGCTATTCCCTTTCTCTTTATTAACAAAAATAATCATGTTTTGTATGCGTGCATAAGTATATATGAGCGAGAGCTATTATAATAAATTATGAAAGAGTTTTTTAGTATATTAATTTGATATTATTAATTCACCAACTTTCATATCTAATATCATCAAATAATTTATACTAGTGAATGGGATATTACTATTCATTAATCATTAGAGATCCGACCCAAATTGCTGAACTCAAAAAGGTAACACAATTTATATTCAGGAAAATTATATTTGCAAAATTGAACTCAAAAGATCATTCGAAGAACTCAAAAGGCTCAAAGGAGAAACTTAAAGCTCTTCGCCTACTAACTTCGAGTTTAACTGGGACATTAAAGCTGCTGACTTTGAAAAAATAAGGGTGAAAGGTAAACAGATCATAATGGCTGGGGTAAATTGTCTGGGGCATAGAATTTACAGTTTACAGCCCTTTCCTGATACAGGAGTGCATAAAGTCGCTCTCCGTATAAATAGGCTCATGAAAAAGGGGGGATCCAATGGTATTACTTTTGGATTGGTTACAAATAAAATTAAGAAAATGAGTTGCAACTAAGGCATATTAAAATGCCAAGAGGTGGCTTGCTATAGCTCATGGCCCGATGGAAGTAGTAAATTTAATATATGTGGCACTTCAATATAGGAGAATGGCATTTATGTATCAAAAACTGAGTTAAAAGTTGGTGATGAGGTGTAAATGATGGTGAATATGAACGACTTCGAGATAAATTTTACAAAAAAGACCCGTTAACAAAGACCGTAAGTAAAGATTTCAGATATGCCCTTCCCTGCGCCTTTCCTCAGCACTCCTCTTTATGCCTATGTAAAATTGTTCAACTATGGAGACATTGTCGAGATAATTTGATTAAAAAATATTATTTTTTTAAAATTCATGGGTGTTGTTGGTCTAACTTAGTAAAATATATTTAAATACATTTGAGAATACATTTTAATAGTCCGGAAGGATTGATAATAAATTATTGACAGTTTCATGCATTCAAGCTCAGCAGTAGATTTAATTTATTATCTGACTATTCATGCTTTATTTTATTTTTTCTTTAAGTGTTATGGGACCTACATTTTGACTGGTGAACTTAATTTGCAAAGCTTAATTAGTGTCATACGACTCAAATCTATATAATGTAAAGTATTTAATATAAAATGTTGTCATAATCTTGCCAATATTTGCATTTTTCATTAGTTTTATCTTTATTTACAATTATCAATAAATAGTTTAGAGCATACTAAACTTTATTTAAGTTTATGAAATAAAGTCAATTTTAAGGTTTCCAAAGAGTTAAACTTAATATCGACAAAAATAGCCTTAATCAAACAATGAGAGAAATGAGATATTACTGGATTTCATGAAATAGGCAAGACTATCTCTGAGAATATTAAATTCAATTCTAACTCAAATTTATTAAAAATCGACAGTTTATAGTCATATCAATTCAGAATTATTCAAATAAGGACTTGAATCACATGATCTCGACAATATCTCCAAAGTTACCTAGCTATACATAGGCGTAGAGAGGGGTATTGAGGAAAGGCACGGGCAAGGGCATCTCTGAAATCTTCACCTACGGTCTTTAGCTACTCCCCTTTTTAGTGAAGGATATTTATCGAGCATTCATATCCACCAGCATTTAGACCTACTACCCCTACAGTGCACCTCTATGATTATAAGAAATTTTTCTCAATTACATTTATTCACCACCAATTTTACATTTACCAGATCCGCCAACCCACGATCCATAATAGGCTATTTCTCCGAGCTTATCTTTATTCCAAACTTCATTTTTACATTTGTCAGTCGATAATCCTAAGAAAATACCATATATTTTATTTTACATAAATTTGATGATGCGGAGAGTTACCGTATGCACTCCTGTTTCAGGAAGTGGCAATAAGCTGCTTATCCTATAACCTTAAGACTTTGTGCCTGCCATTTTGATCTGTTTGCCTTTCACTCTGACTGTATCTATGTTGGGAGCTGTCATATCAAAGTCAAACTAAAAGGGAGGTGGAGAACTTTGTAATGAGTCTTCTCCCTTTGCGCTTGTTTGGTTCTTTTTGATATAATTTAGTCCTTGTCTAATTTATCCCATCTCTTGAAAGGCCCTCGCCAGTTCCCTTTTGAAAATATCATTTTCCTGAATATAAGAATGCAATACCTTTTTGAGCTCACTAATTTGACTTTTATCTTTCATGAATAACGAATACCAGTGCCCCATTAGCTAATGTGATTTAATTGATTATGTGATTGATTAGAATTGCTGCATTAATAATAAAGGTTGATCGTATAAAAATAGGCAAATTTAATACTCTTTCATATATGATAAATCATGAGTCGCGCAAATAAATAAAATAGATGGCATAAAAAACGATCTGAGATAATGTTGATAACATAATATTCGTTGAGGCAATCATTTACTGATATTTGATATTAACTATTCATTTTAATTGATCATTATTGTATTTCGATTAAAATGTTTCATTATTTGAAGGACAATATCCTTAAATAAAATTGAAGATATATAAAAAGGATAAAATCATCTAGGGAGAGAAGATTTCTTTTGTTTCAAATTTTAAATTTTAATAGCAATATATCTTAGTGCCCATTTAAATTACATAGATATATAATCATACTTTTGACTATTTTTATATGCCTACTGCCTATTATTAATGCTCCACCTATCATCATGTAATATAATCAAATCATTCAGCTCGGAGATGGGACAATATTATTCATCATGGTTTGTAGATACAACTCAAATTTATTAACTTAAAAAAGTATCACTTTTAATATTCAGGAAAATTTTATTTGCCAAATCGAACTGAAAAGATTACTTTAAGAACTAAGGAGTTTAAAGGGAGAAACTTTACAAGATTCTTCTCCTAAATTTGAATTATATTGGGATACAACAGCGCGAGGCAGCGATAAAGTTAGAGTTAAAGGTAAATAAATATGTATGGCCGATGTGGAAAGCAAAGGATATATATTATATAGTATACGACCATTCCCTGAAAGTGGAGTTTACAAGTTTACTCTCCGTCTAAATAGATCCTCTATTCTTAATAACTAAAAGGGCATTACATTTGGATTGGTGACAAAAAAATTGAAATAAATAAACTGTCAATCAGATAAATAAAAGGAAATGGTCTATTATAGTTCATGGCCTTCGGGAAAAGGTCAATTTAAAATTGGAGAAATGCCTATATGGGCAAATACAACATAATAAAGATTAAGTTTGCCCATAGGAGGTAAAATATAAATGTTGGTCAACATGAATGATAAAGAGATGAGCCTTAAAAAGAAGATTAGTGAATAAAAGTAAAATAAAATTGAAAATATGCCCTTCCCCGTCGCTTTCCTCAATACTTCTCTCTATCTGTATGTAAAATTGTTTAATTATGGCGACATTGTTTAGATAATTTGATTTCATTATCTTATCTTTAAATATATAGACTTATAAGTTTACTTATTGAATAAAATCATACCTCTTGATTCAAATTAACCATATTTTTAGATGTGATCTTATAATTTTTTATTTAATACAAATAAAGTCATAGTACTTTTCTTTATGATATTTTTAACACCCAAACCATAATTAAATTCAATTATTTATTTATTTACTGGATCATTGAATTTATCATAGCCTTTCGAAGCGATTATATTTATGTAAAACTTATAAATTTACTATTCGGAGAACTCGCCCCATATTGAATACCTCGAACAGTTCAATCTCCTTGATGAACAAGAAGTGCAACATCATTTTGACTAAGCCAACAGCTATGAACAGATATAAAATTTTGATTTTATTTAAAAGGAACAGTAATAATAATAATAGACAGTGAGCTATCACGAATGGATCGTCAACTTACTGTACACCCAAAAACAATATTAAGGGAATAAATTAAGCCAAATTGTTGTCTGTCTAATTCAATTTGTTTTTGGAGATATTTTCTAGTTTGCTTATCTACTCAGCAATATGAAACAAACAAATGCCATTTAATAAATTAAGAAAGTCAAGTGGCAAATCGTGCTACGTTTGCTGATAGTATTCATCTTATCAGTCAATTATCCCTTTATAGTTTTAACTTTAGCTTATTTGGTATCTAACCAAATGTCTTTGAATGAAATAAAAACAGAAATCGACTGCTCTCAAAGATTTAAAAAATAATTAACTTTTGCTGCAAATTAGATGAAATTTATGTTCATAGAATAGTTTAGAAGTTTTCCTGATTTGAGAAAACAACTATTCATTTGTCTCGATGATTTACTAACTTTTGTCTCTCGTACTCTCAAAATCGAGAGAATTTTCAGCGACTATATCGTTGATGAGTTGGATGAGATCATATTTAAAATAAATGAAAGAAAAAAATTGAACAATTTTGGAGAAAGATTTATTGCATAAGCATCATGGATAAACAGAAAAATTATATATTGGAAATTATGCAGATAAAATAATCAAATGGCAGAGCTTATCAATCACTTCCAGTCTACTCGCATTCTATATGAGACTAGGAAAAAAGACCATTTCAGTTAAACGAAATAGGATATTATCTTCAATTCAAATCTATATTATTAAATTTTAATCAGTCAACTCGCCAAATTAGACAAAAATAGAGACGAAAAATCAATTACAATAAAAAAAAAGTTATTGACTATTTTGAAAAAGTAAATTGAATTGAAACAAATGTTTCGTGTTAAATACTAAAATTAGAATGAACAATAACAAATATCAATGGAACCGGAAGACAAAGAGAAAGAGAATGCCATTTTATTTTAAGAGCAGTAGGTTAATCATTACAGATATATGTGCTATAAAGATGAAGGGGTTTCGTAATATATTCCTTCAAATCCTGCCGCCATTAAACAGCAGCTTTAGGAAATGCTCAAACGTCATCAACGAAGCGAAGAAGAGGAACAATCAAAATCGTAGTCATAATAAAGCTAAATAAAATCAATTAGTAGTTAGTAGAGTGAGAGTAAATAGGAAAGATTGAGTTTTGGTTTTGCCATTCCTCCCCCAGCGAGAGACATGTCATCTTACTATATAGTTTGATTGTGTTGTCAAGATAAAAATTAATGAATCTAATCTAAATTGAGGATTTTTGTGAATTGAAAATCACAACAGACATATTTATAATTTATATAGTATTAATTTTGATATGGAGAAATATATTTCTAAATAATGGAGAAAATGAGATAAAACTAATCAGTTGTCATAGATCTTAACAATAAAATTTATTAATTTTAAAGCATTAATTTTGTTTATTAGATTGCAAACATTCATTACATAGCATTGAGATAGCCTATACATTGCATATACATTGTTAAATAAATGCATTCAAATCAAATTATTTCAACAATGTCTCCATAATTAGCCAGCTCAATAGCAACATAGAGGGATTTTCCGATAAAAGTGGATGGTAAAAGTAAATCTGAAATTTCAATTTGTGGTCTTTATTTATTCGCTTTCCTTGTAAAACTTATCTCTAATTTATCCATATTCATCACCATTTACACTTCCTCCCCAACTGTTGCACCCATCTGGTATTCATCAACATTTTCCGCATAAATTTATGAACCACCAATCTTGATTACACCCCTTCCTGAAACTGATGAACTATAATATGCGACCAACTGGTCTTCATTATTATCATTATACGTAATAAAATGTTTCTTCGTTGCTGTAAGTCCAAAAGAAATAGGGTCTGTTGTATTGGGCATAAACTTGTTTATACGAAAAGTGACTTTATATACTCCTTGCTGAGGAAATGGCTGCTCGCTGAAAATTTTATATTTTTTTTTGCACCCTTCATATCCTGTTGAGCCCATCTTGATTTGTTACCCCTTTATTGTAACTGTATTTTTGTTAACATTTGTCATATCCCAATTAAAGTAAAATAACTTAACAGGAAGAGCTTGTGAAGTTTATTGCTCACTTTATCGTAATTTTTATTGAGGTTCGCATAGCCCAGTTCTAATGCAGGCTTGTTCTGATTTTATTTTATTTAGCTCTTGAAGCATTTTTTAAAGTTGTCTTTGGTAAATATGATTTGTCTAAATATCACATGTTCTACCTTTTTGAGTTCGATTATTTAGTTCTGATTTTGGATTAAGAGTGAATAATAACTTCCCATTCACTAAGCTGATTCAATTATTGCTAAAATGAGAATGATTGAGTATTAATACTATCAAATTGACTTATAGAAATAAACAAAAATATTATATTCTATTTACAGTTTAATAGTTTGAAATAGAAAAATAATTTTGGAAATAATTTGATAATTCCTATTATTATTCTTATTTGAGCATTCGCAAGATAGTTTAAAAAAGTTATGGGTAAATATACAAGATTTATAAAAGGATAGATAAGTGTGCCGAAGAAAGGTGAAGGTAAAGGCATATCTGAAATATTGACTTACGGCCTTTAATTATTGGTTTTCTTTTAAAACTTATGTTTATATCATTCATTATTGACGACCATTTACAGATTTATCCAATTAAAAGACTTATATTTGAAATACTAATCCCTCAGCCTCAACCGAAGCGAAACAATTCGCCAACTTCAAAACTCAAACCCAAATTAATAATGTCAATTCGTTTGATTATTTATAGTATGTAAAGAAGATCATCTTCTGATCATATCGTTAATAATAAATTTACAAAGAACTCATTGATTGTATAATCAATATCATATGGCTAAATTATCTAATCATTTAATAATCATAAGGGTCTAGATAGTCCTCGACGAAATGGAACGTAATTATATTCTCCTTTTTTTGCTTCAGGCTTTAGTTCACCTTCCAAAGAGGGCCTACAACTATCTATTTTAATAGGTGAATAGCCAAACTGACTTTTATCAATTTGGCAGAAAGACTACTGGCAGGGATTATAATTTTGTTCCATAAAAGGGGTTGTGTTTTGAAATGGAGTAACAACTTCACGATCGTTAAAAAACTGAGTATCTATCTTAATCTGATAAGGCTGGGGCTCATTCATGCAGCAATAGTTTTAGTTATTGTAGTTCTGTGTACAATCATTGAGCGGAATATTTGGTTGTTTGCGGATGAGAGAGAGGTTTGATGAAGCATTAATGCTTTCTAAAGGAAAGGATTAGAATTTATTCAGCATGATGCTCTGATATTTTTATATATTTTATCGCAGTTTAGCATTTTCCTCTTTCAGGTTGGCCTTATTGTGGCGTAACTGTTAATTAATTTCTCTTTCCTTCTTCAAATCATCTTCCACCTTCTCTAACTTTTTCCTCAATTATTGTCTTTCTTCCTCTTGAATCCTATTCTTTGCTTTCCACCGTTTTTATACTTCGTAGTAATCTGCATGCATAATAAGGTTTTCTTCGACTTTCTTTACCATCTTTTCCGCCTCTCTGTACTTTAAAACCATCCTGCGCATTTCTACGTTAAATTTAGCATAAATTTCACTCTCCATCACCTTATACATCGATTCCATAAACTCTTGAATAATATTTTTTAGATCCTGAGTTTTTACACACTCACCCAATTGCTATTCAAAACTTCGATTTATGCTTACAATTTGAGGCGATCTGCTTAAGCCCACACTACTCCTTTTATATTGAGAGGTAGATTGAGTTTCACATTCATTGCATACTCTGAACACGTGAAGGATTAAGCCGATCATTCCATTTTATTTTGTGAAAGATATCAAATCTCCAGGCTAAATTGGATCTCCAAAAATTTCCAATATTTTGTATTCAAATTGTTAAAGTGCAAGCTCAATATCTTGATTTTCCCATAGTTTTTAGTAGCGTTGTACTATCTTTTCCATGAACTGAGGCAAGGGAATTAAATTATCAAAATCAAAGTAAGTTTTGATGAATTATAATGTCTACGAGTGTGCTTTACGTTAGCGGTTCATATTTTCATCTGTTCCCTTTCCTCGTCGCATTATGGAACTATCACCATCTCGGCTCTTGGATCTATCCAAGACTCGACTGCTATTTGGCTGTTGAATTGAATTGTTGCGAGAACATTGTTCAATGGCATGTTCTAAGGGAACTCTGAGAGGAGAGGAAGTGATACGATCTTTAATTCGAGATGGAGTAGTGGATTTACGACTATTGGGAATTTGAGATTTGGTGAAATATGAGGTATGTGGCGAAGTGAGCCGTGAGGGACTACAGCCATTATTGGAGTTTGGCTAGTTAAATTTTCTCTCAGTGAACATGACCGTTATTTTTCTTAAATATTAAATTTTGTGTATGAGAGTGACAAATTAATAAATATAAAATAAAAGATTGTTTAAATTACGATCTGATAAGCTGGAACTAAGACGAAACAAAATCAATTAAACTACAAAGATTGAAGAAATATATACTATAAAAATAGCTTTCTCAATATATCATCAAACATCAATCTAAAATATGCTATTTTTAATCATTCGGACTTCAATTAAGATGGCTTATATTTATACTTTTTTAAACAAGTGAGCTATCACCATATCCATCGATTTATTGCGCTTTTTATTCCACGCTTGCCAACCTATCATCCTAAATATCCTCTAATTAATTTAATCATTTCTCAAGAATAAGTCTAGATAATCATTGTATGATCATGCTAACATACTATTTGAAAAACCTCTGCTTTAAATCCTATAATTTTATTGAGTTGATCTCCACATAGTGTGACAAATAGCTGAACACTTTCATCGCTGCTGGAGACCCATTTTCCTTAAGATCCACCTTCAACCTTTGAATATAGCACAAATCTGTAAAGTGAATCTGCTCCTCTTTGCTGTACTCCGAAGTTTAAATTCCGACTAAAAAGCGGTCCTTCTCTCTGATCGATTCACTCTTGAAAATCTTCATAAATCTATCAGATATCATGCTGATAACTCTATCCTCTACCTCTGTCAACTTTAAGGAATACGTTTTCCAAGTATTTTGTATCCTTTGATAAAGTAACTTGACAGTTTCCAGCAAATTCTTAACGACGTATACATTCTTCTCCTTCTCGAGTTTGTCATTGATTATGCTGATGTTATTGAGACAGCGAGTGGCTAACAGGTACAGAAACTCGATTGAATCGCGCTAACATAAATCAATGAGCTTATTCTTTTCGATTGAATCAATGATTTAGTGATAGATTAACTCTGTCTTTAAACATTCGAGATGGGTCAGTTTTACCCATTCGTAGAGGGCATCCTCCTGCGTTTTGATTTACTTTTTCTTCTAGTTAGCTTGTACTTGCGTGATTCTGATCAGTTGCTGCGGATTTACTTCTAAATTTTATTACTTAAAATGAAACACAAGATCTTAACCTCCACCAATCATTTATTTTTACAGATTTTCAGTGTTTTTCGGAACTATCAAAACAAAGTTAAATCTAAACTAGTTATCTAGTTCGCCATTGGTTTCCTTAAATAGTTCATGAGCCACTAGCTACTTCCATCCAAGTCGTTTATCGCTCTCAATTACTAGGATTTGCCTTAAGAATTGAGTAACTTCCTTCGAAGCAGTATAACCGTTACAAGTGAATGTTTATTGATCCAGTATCTTCTTGGTTTTTATCTCTTCATAAAGTTTGTGGGCATTTGTTGATGTGTATGGAACTTTACCGAAGATCATTTGGAAAAAGATGATCCCGATGGACCATATGTCGGCCTAACTCATAGAAAGAGTACCTTAAGACCATAAGGCTATTTTTTCATGACTTCCGGAGCCATCGTGGTAATTGTGCCCAAAGTTGTCATACGTATTTCTGCTCCTGGATCAATTTCCTTGGAAAATCCAAAATCTGCAATCTTATATATTCCATTATGCGACAATATATTTTCTGCCTTTAAGTCTCGATGCACTATCTTATGGCTATGCAATTCGGCAATTCCATTTATGATCTGCTTGAGAATAAGTATAGCTTCCTTTTCCGGTATTTTAAACTTGGTGTCGATCTATTGCTGAAGAGTACCTCCGTTACAATACTCGATCACCATTATCTTGAGAGATTTGCTTTCATACGTGTCAAAACATTTAATCAGGTTGTCACCATTGCATAACATCATTAGCTGGGATTCAGTACGACAGAGACGCCTGCGAATCTATTTTATACGTTAGCTGGGCTAAAGCTAAATTGCTTCGATATCTAGAACCTTGATGGCGACCACGCTTTTTGTCTAGTCATTCATTCCTTTGTATACTGCTCCATAAGCCCCTTTACCAATTTGTTAATAAACAACGTATTTACCGATTTTGGAATTGGCTATGCTTTTGCCAAGCTTCCGATACTCTTCATAGCTGAGATTGAGCTGATGAATTCGTCTGATCATTAAATTATTTTAAAAAGTAATATTTATTTATGATACAATCAAATGGCCAGCAAATCATAGTTATCTTAGCAGGTAAGACATTATGATGAAGCCACTTCCTTTTAAATCTGCAATTATTTTTTTATGTATGATCACCATTAGTATTCTATACCTACTATTATTCTAAATTCTATTTAATGATTGCAAGCATTCTTTTAGGTATACTAATTCTCGGCTTATTGCCAATTCCCACAGCATCTGACTACATTCTCAATGATAATACTAACGGCAATGGTGGTCAAGGTCTAAATAATCTCATCAATGGCACTAACAACACTTATTTGGGCAACCAGAACACAATTAATGGAAAGCAAAACACTGTCAATGGAAGCGATAATTCGATTAATGGCTCGCAGAATTATGTGCAAGGCAGCAATAATGTTGTTGGAAACATATCAGACGCCCAACTAACACTTTTACAGAATCAGATGGCGCAGCAAATGCAAGCCAGATTCCAAGGATTATTTCAGAAAGAGCCTGCAAATATATTTTTACCGCCTGTTTCAACACTAACTCATGCATTAATCACCTCCAATGCAACAAATAGTACAGCAAATTAATCATTATTTTCAAATCAATCCCAGGCTTTAAAAAATTAACCTCTATCGACATCTAATCAAACTCAATCAATTGTATCATCTTCATCAGTGTTACTAGCATAATCATCGGTATCTTAATATTCTAATTCTTCTTCCAATATTTCTTTACAATAATCTTTCCCTTCAACTTCTCCTTCCGCCTCAATTTTACCTTCTCCATCATAAAATACATCTTCTATTGAATCCTCTTCGTTATAATATCCTCAATCAAAAGCCACTAAAATTTTTGACAATTCATCAACTAAATCTATCAATATTAATAGTATTTCAAATGTCTTTAAGGACAGAGATTAGCTAACCCTAATTTTTCGATCTTATGGCAATATTTTGGGAGTTCACTAAATAACTGACATATTTAATCTCAGAATAGATATGCCAGTTCTGTTAAATCACCTCTGCATTAGATTTCACAAATGCAGTAATTCTAATTCTATAACCCAACGGAATCTCTTTTTTTCTTCAGTCTATCCATCCATCTGATAGTTATGAGTTAATGATATGTATTTACTATTAAATAAGACGTTATAGATAAATTTTGATCAAAATGATCAATAATTATCAGTACTGGGCTCAGATAGGTCGAGAGAAATATTGTCATCCTCGCAGTCATAATATATATTGATTAACTTGGCATTCTCTTACTTTGGCTGAGGACAATAATGAAGACTACCTCCACACTGCTTGCCTTTAACTTTGATTTTTGTTTTGCTGAAATTACCCTGTTCTAATGCTCTCCCATGGATGATAATTTGTTTTTTGAGTTGTTAGTTTTAATGTTTAAGTTGGTCATTCTCTCGACTGATAGTCTGATAGTCATTCTTGAGTCTGAGTAGCATGGTATTCTAAATTTAATTGTACTTAATCTTCTCATTGAGCTTGGTGATTTCCTTCTTAAAGCCATCAATTCTGCTCATCAGTTCCTCTTTAGACTTTAAGTAATAGGTCTCCTGCAGCGACAACTGTTCTATATTTCTTTCAAGAGTTTGATGTAGGTATGAATTTTCTTCTCTAAGACTATCATATTTATCTGTGAGTTCTTTGATGACTCCAAATTTATGATTTAGTTGCTATTCCATTTTGTTATATTTTTCATTGAGAATTTCCACTATCTTTTTGTTGTTTTTGCAGTAACAGCATTCAACTGAAATTATTTTCTCACTGATAGTGCTGGCTTTGGCTAAATTGGATAATCGTTAGCAACTTCTGTCGTTGCGGACGTAACTTCCATTCAAAGATATCATCGAAGCTGTAGGGCGTTTCAGATTGGCCATGCTAACATCGTGGAGATTGCCCTCAAATTGGATATTACTTTTATTCACAAATGGTTGGTCACCCACCTTTAGAAAAGAATTTTTATTCAGGACTTCCTTCAAGGATTGCATGTTAATAGAATTTTCGCAATTATTCTTCTATGAATTTTTAGATAGAGAATTTCTAGTCCCAAACAAAACCCTTTTCACTGACTTAGAACTATGGATTTTTTACAGTTTATTTTTGCTGTGGCATTATTCTTTTTCAGTATAAAATATCTATGAAAGGCTTTACTGCCTGCTAAGAGACTTTTGAAGACCATTCTATGGTTAGCATTTGATAGCCTTCGATGATGAGGGGATAATATTTGAGCGTATCATGGACTAATCTAACCCTTTTCTTTGCTTATCTGAGATCTGCACTGTAGTGGTGATTCCTGGTTTCCGAGCAAACGCCTTCTTTTTAGTTGCAAATTCAGGCTATGTCTGAAGATTAACTGCTGAACTGGAAGAAAATCCCCCTTTCAATACTTTGTTTTTATTGGAATAGCTCATCGAATAAAAAAATAAATAATAAATTCGATTCCCCTCGAGTTGATATGAAAAATAAAATGTAGTAGTCCATGCTAATACTTTAAAAGTAAGATAATTAATCCATTTGGAAAGGATTCAAACTGGTGCACCAAATTACAGTACGATTTCAATAATATGAAGGATCTGTTTAATGTCTAAGTTTTTACAGTCAAAAGACGCATCCTAACCGATAATGATTGTAATTTGCTAAGAGTATCATTTACCCTTGCTTTTACCTTGTCAAACTTAATAATTGTCTTACCATAAATTATTGATGTTTTTGATTCCAATAATGTAAAAAGTCTTATGTGAGATTGAACTGCGGGGATGTGACTAAAAAACTATCAATAATAAATATCCTTTTTATATTTTTAGTTGTTGTGCTAATTGATTGATTATTATGTAACATAAATCAAAATACATCGTTTGCCAACGGTGCGCCTTAATATTTCAAAAAATATAGTCGTAGCTACTAAGGAAAATTGATTTGCTCAATTTACGAATCAAAGAAATGGAGTATTTACTCTACCAGACATCAATAAAAATAACCTATTCTGATAGTTTGAATGGCAAAAACATCAATCAGTACTCAGCAGCGAGTCTACCTTCTCAGTCTAATAATTTAACCTCTTTTTAACAGCTGCACAATAATCTATAGAACGGAGATTTCCTGCATCAAGTCAATAACCAAAATGAAGGAAGTAATTTAAATGTTATCAGAAGTAATTAAAGTCAAACAAATCCTCATAGCAAGCAAGATATAAAGATTTATCCATAATAGCTCGACATAAATATGAAAAGATAGCTTAATAAAGCTGATTCAAACTTAATTAGTCAATTAGATATAAGTAAAGAAAATGAGAGAAAGCTATAGCTAGAAGAGTATAAATAGTATACTAAACATCTGTTAAGAGGGATAATGAAAAGTCCTTTATCAAATAAGTTATATTTAGCTTGATTTTATATTATATTAATATTGATAAAGATAATTTTGATCATAACTTAGCTCCTACCACTTCTCCATAATTGGCATATGAGTTATATTTTACGTAGTCTTTCGCAATGGGCACTTTTAGAGCATGAACGGGTACGTTAAAGCTTTAGATGATTGGATCCACGTTTTTAGCGGCTGCTTTGATAAGTTCGTTATAAAGACTCTTAAATTACTTGCTGAGATTAGGACAAATCCAATTTTAAAGGAGTAGTATACTCATTTATCTGATAATAACTTCCCAAGCAAAGAGTAGGAAATACTGTTTTGTCATTTATTTACTGGCAGTTAGTTTTTCAAGACTTTATACACAACTAGCAAATGTTAGCCGTTCCCCATAAGCCATAGCAAGCTATTGAGTCTCATCACTCACTTCAAACATTAAAATTTAGTAGTTAGTTTTGCCACTTTACTTTAATTGAGTCATTTTGTTAATCAGCTTATTGAGTTTAAACCTTTCCAGCATCAGGAAGAAGGTATTGAGCGTTTTAAAACAATAAAGCTGTTTTTGATCAGTAATTTTGATAAAATCTCCAGAATAAAAATAGTCTGGGTTTTTGAAGAAGATAGAAAGCAAATCTTTAACCACTTTTATCATCAGGACTCGGTTGTCTCCTTAAGCAGTCATAGCTGCATGACAGCTAGCTATGTATTATCCATAGAAATTCGCAGCGAGAAATCCTTGTCCACCTGATCTTTACCTGATAATTGCAACACTTCTTTCACCATGCCATCCAATCAAAGTTTTATCTACGCAACAAATACTCAAAAGATCATCTTCATGGCCCTTTGGATTAGCAAAAACTGATTTAGCATAGTTATGAAGCATATTTAAAGCCAATCCTCGAGCTATGAGTGGAATAAGTGCATTTTTCTGCAGCTGATAATCGAAAATGGGAGTTTAAGACATACCATTAGGGCTGACCCCATTCCTTTGCTTAGAATATTTAATAGCGATATAAGCAACTGATCTGAATCCTCCCAAAGTCATAGAAGCGATACAAAGCCGGCCACTGAGTAATCTTTCCGTAACCTTAAAGAATCTCTGTTGGATTCCTTTGATGGATGATGTAAAATTGCCATTTTCATCCACATCAGAGTATTTGTTCATCATATTTACTCTTGGAATTCTGACGTTGTGAAATTTTAAGGCAGCATTATCAACACCATTCAATCCTATTTTCATACCCATGTCATTTATCTCAACTCCTTCCAAACTTTTCAACTTTTTATCTCTAATTGGCACAAGAAAAGCATTAACTCCCTCGTGTTTTCCCTTGACGTAGGTTTGAGCAAAAACAAGGGCGTAGTTGGCATGAATAGCTCCATTTGTAATCCAGTACTTTTGAGAGAGCACAGTTGGACAGTCAATGATGAACTCTTTTGTTTTCTCATCATAGGTCGCAGTGGTTTACATCTTGACGGCATTGTTCCCGTAACCCAATTCCGTCAAGCAGAAACATCCAGTGACTTCGAGCGAGTCGATTTGATCAAAGATATACTTATGCCTGTCGGTGTGAAGTGCGACTATTGATCCTCCAAATAGATTATAATGAACTGTAAATTTGGTGGCAGTTGATCCAGCAATACTTCCAATCATCTCATGGGCTGTGAATATGTTGGTGGGGTCATTGAAAAAATTACGAACTGACACAATGCCTGATTTAACCACTTTAGACAGTTGCCCATAAGCAAGATTTCTTTGAGAAGAAAGATCAATGTTGTATTGAGGGGTCCATATTTAGTCATTGAATAGATCAAACCATCTCTGCCTCTTTTCATACTTGTCGTGGAAGATGAGTCTCTGCAAATCTTACATTTTGAGATGAGGTGTAATAAGATATATCTAAATGAATGCAACGACCTATCCGGTTAACCGGTTAAAATCGATAAGAGATATAATTAATAAAACCAAATATCTATCTTTTAAAATGGTGGAACTTAATTTATTTTATCATTGGCAAATCGTTAAATGAATATATTCTTTATCTCAGCATCGGCAATAATAAATATTTTGTTCAGCTTTTTTTACAAATTATATGCAAGTTAGAAGTAGGTAAATAGAAGTTAAAGCAGAAATCATTCCTCTCTATTCTGTAAGTAGGTATTATACACTTCAAAAAATATTTTGTCCTCCTATTACTCCTCGGAGGGAGAAGATAAAACTAATTCTTCACTATGAACTCCTCTTCTGTCTAATTGATTGCGGGTGGATGTTGTTGGTTAGGCTTTGCTCTCCGTTTCTGATGAGTGTTAAGGTTAACTTACGAATGATCTGATAAGCGATGGTTTTTTGTTACCTGTTCCTCGCTTTGACACTTATTTTTCAGGTGCCTTCTTATCCTTCCGATGCATAATCAGAAATATAGTTGCAGCGGCAGAAGTGGCGATGATTAACTCCTTATGGCTGATATAAAACTCTTTGGCAGATGTAGACAAAGACGTCACAATGGGAGCAACGACCTCCTTCGAAGTATGTGTGAGATATTAACCGGACAGCTTCAAAAATTGTAAAGAGGACTCCAGAAAATTAGTGATATGCTCCATAATAAAAGATTATGCGTGAAGTCATACTGGTACGATTAATTAACTTGATAATAGAGCTCAAAGACAAAATAGTTTATTTTTCTAAATAGATGTATTGAGCGAAGACAAATCAATACTTGAGAATATCAAGAAAAGAAATACTTTTTATAATGTGAAGCTGTTCAATTCTTATCATTAAGATCGATAACATAATCTATTTTATTAAGGCATAGTATCAGACATCGGGCTAAATAAGTCACCTTTCATGCATTCTAACCAGTTTATCCATCCCTTCCAGAAATTATAGCATCTCCACCATTTGATCATGCAATCTCACAAAGTTTTCAAAATTTAAATCTTCAAAAATAATGCCTGAAGAATAATATTAGTTTTCATACATCTTTATCACATTGTAATTAAGCAATCTTTGATTTTGTTTTAATCCATCTGTAAATTAGAAGACGGGTTTGGCTAAAATAATTTATCCTAACTACCATCACAAATGCTATTTCTTTACTGGTTTCGTCTTGCGGAGGGGGCTTGAAGGCGCCTCAGTGTATTCAGATTCCTTTCTCTTGGAAGGTAGTACTGATTTTGACTTTCTCAATTCTTGGCGTTTCAGCAAATTCAACATTTTTTATTCCTGGTTCAGGCGTGCTCCTTGCATTTCCAGAAACTGGGCTTGAGGAGGTAGTTGTTCGAGTATGTTGTATTAATCAAAAAGGTTAATTTAAGGTATGACAAGAGAAAATTGAGTTGAAAGCTGTTCCTTGTGTAGGGAATCAAAGTAGTTTCTGTAATCATCTTAGTGATTGTGGCTTTAAGTGGAAAGTTTTAGTAGAATATCCAAACTGTTTTCTTAATAATAGCAGAGCTAATTGTCAAACATTTACTCTTTACAATTATTATTCAATCTACATATCCATCATCAATATAAGCATTTATGAATCCTTTCCCTTCATTGATAAATCACACCCCTCAAAAATAAGTCGAAAATGCAAATTTAACCCTATGAAGTACCTTGGATGATAAAATTGATATTTGGATTGCTGACTGTTAATTTCGATTAAAAATTCCAGCAATGCATCTGTTGTAAGTAGATGTAAAAGAAATATAACTATTATAAATGTTGAAGTAGTAATAGTCGCAATAGCAATCTGAAAATCCTTTGCTTGGTATTTTTTAAGACGGAATCGAGGAGTTTGTGCTAAGTCAAAAATAGAGAGGGAGTTAATATGTCTCAAGAGCCACCAAACATAAGGCTAAAATTGAGAATATGGTAAGGGATATGAATGATCCCTAACTCAAGAAAAAACGACATCGCGAACGCAGATAGGGAGAAAAGGCTAAAATACGAGGAATTATGTAAGGAATGAATCAGGAGTAAGTTCGAATCTTCATATAAACTCGCAAAAAGACCAAGGCCTAAAATCGATTCAAGGTGCGCTAGGGTATTAAAATAGGGCAACCCATTCTAATAGATTTAGTCTTTGAGTCAAAAATGAACGGCAAGGAAAACAAATCCCTCGCTAAACAAATGGAACTTATTACAAAGGCTATTAATCATGTAGAAAAACCCCCAAGCATTCATCTTTGCAATCTTCAAGAAGGTGTATTAAAGCCACAGCTAGAAAAGATGGGCTATAACTTCTGGCCTGTGACAGTACACACTGATAGTATATCTGAAGTAGGAAATCTAATAGGGAAAAAACTTATTTACTTGAGTCCTGATGCTTAACTCACACTGGATTTCATAGAAGATAGTATATTTTTAGTTAGTTAGACTGCGCCTTTGTGCTGGGAGGACTTATAGATCGAACCATCATAAAGAATGCAAGTCTAAACCGTGCCCGTGCTCTAGGAATTGAAGCACGTAAATTACCAATAAAGCAATTTATGAAATCCAGATTGTGCCTTAACCTGGATCACGTGGTTATGATGCTGTGCAAATTTAAATAAACGGGTGATTGGAAAACTGCCTTCGATTACGCCGCCCCCAAGCGCTGGAAAAGAGACTATCTTTAAATAAAATAAGAAGAGAACGCTGATAACAACTAATCTTCATCGAGCAATGATTCTGCCGAAGAAAACAAATGATATGTATATTGAAAGTTAATCTTGATCTCAACTCAATATGGATTTGAACACTAATTTTATCGTTACTTTATGGAAGAAAAGACCCTGCTGATCAGCTCCATGTAGAAGCTGATAAAGTACCGTTCGCCCTAGATAGTCATATCGTGGTCAGCCGCAAAAATCAGGAAGAAATCTTTGCTTCCCTCAGTCGAAATGATTTCAAGAAGATCATATCCAACTTAGAAGACGATGGTCAGCGTATCTTTTTACTTAGATAGGTTTAAGAAAGATATCACTTGCACTCATTACACAGCTCCTCTATAACAACCCAAGTCTCAAGGAAAAGTTTTGTCATATCATGAATATACCCTTAGTAGCTGGAAGAGTAACACAATGCTGATTCAGGTAGCCTTAAACACTAAATTATGCTGCTCAAGCAAGGACAACATGGCAGGAGAAGCGAACAGGAATATCAAAGAAGTGTTTACTTTACTGAAAGAACCCATTCGCGAACGTACGGATAAACTGATACAGGAGAAGAACAATCGCTATTTTGGTTTATTAATTATGAAGGCAAGACATAGGGGAAAATTCAACTCGAGTATGTCAACATCACCAGTCCCCAAAGCATAAACCTCAACGAGCTATTAGATCCTCTTCATTGCATGATAGGATTCGTTCTACATCAGCGCAGCCACTCTAAACTTGAAATCCATCCACAGGATGGACAGATGCAACGAATTGCTAATTAAGGCAAGAGGGGTAAAAGTGACTACGAACCGAATGTTCGAAACGTTCATCAGGTAAACAACTACTTCAAGCCAAGTTGTAACTTTAATCCTATTTAGTCAATAAGCCAGACCAAATGAAATACGCTCAGCCTACGAATCTAAATCAAAGTCTGAGCATTCATGCTCAAGGGTATGCAACAGACCGAGATATGATCAACAAAGGGGGGAGGAGAGCCGTGAACATTAGTTTACATCAATAGGCGTCGATACAAATGGATCCTAAAATAGCAGGAGAGATGACCCCGCTGCCGATAAATCAATTTAAGAACAGTTCAGTTGATATAGAAAGCACTGGTCGCTCCAAATTTGCAGGAATAAAGCTGATATCAAACTCAAGTAATATAAAAAACAGATAGCAAAAGATGCATGATGATATTCCGCTGCTGACACCAAATTCATAGATAGGTGGAAAGGCAACCAATCAACTCATAACAATCGGCGGCAAGGCTGTCAATTTGGGATCACGGGAGCGTGGCTATTAAACGCTGAGGGAAAAGAAGATTATTGACAAGTATTTACTTTGATTGATAATTTTACCTTTTTCGAGAGGAGTAATATCTTTTAGCTGTCAATATTGATATCATTACTAGTTTTGGCTGCGTTAAAACGAGATTAGGCTACCATTGGCGTTGCCTATCCTTTTAGAAGATGAGTTGGCTTGGTTTAGAAAAGATGCTATTGACGATTTTGGTATTAATTTAACTAGTTTTATTATGTGTTGGTTGCTGAGATCGCATTATCTTGTTAATGCTTGCATATTTTTTGCAACATATTCACGAATTGTTCGCACCCCCGATGATATATACTCAATATTATGATTAACTCTTTCCCATTACTCCTTCAACAGTTTTTGGTCCATGGAAATTGAAATATTTACTTATTTATCTTTCGGAGAAGTCAGGTATTAATCATGCATCCTGGTTAAAGCTACCAAACTCTTTCCTACTCTAGCTTCAATCACTCGCTTGTCTTTAAATAACTCCAAGTACTCTTTTTTAAAATTAATATAATTTTAGGTATCTTGTTTTGTCATTATTGCTAGCTATAATGTGACCTTTGAAGTCTATTAAATCAGTTCTACCTTTTGTATTTTGGGAACCGAAGTCTACAATCCTGAAAATTTGTTAAACTGCGTTACAAAGATGCTGTTAAAGATTTAGACCTCATCTTAAATAGCTTTGCTGAGTTTAATCTCTTTCTCCAAATAGTTAAAAAGTTCATCCTTAAAAGATTGGATGGATGATACTTCAACCTGAAATTGGTCAAACATGGAAATAACATCACGATTTGCCTGGATGTTCACCAATAGATTTTTCTTGATATCGATCAACTCAACTTGGGCCTGTCTAAACTCAGCAGCCACTTGATCACTTTTTGCATTGAATTATTTTTATCGTGTTCTAAACTCTTCTTAGTATTTGGCCCATTCCTCAAATATAGATTTTTAATTGCTGTTTCTCCTGACAGATTCTTAGAGTTTATTGTTATATTTTTATAAAGCAGTTAAATACTACTTCTGTTTGGAACACTTATACTAGAGTTACTAATAACTTTGATCCTTCTTTTTGGTGACCAGTTCATACTCCTTTACTTTAGTGCTGCTCTCAATTTATCTGGGAGTGTTTTGGAGTTGGAAATCTTTATCTTTTATAATGTTTATTATCTTTTCAAGAGTTTACATACCTTTGTCTTTCATTTCACTAAGTTTTAGACTCATCTTCTTTATTTCCTCCTCCATTTTACCATTCATAGCTTCATTTTTATAATCCAAAAATTTTTTTATTGTTGAGATCAATGAGTTAATTATTTCATTTAAACTTCGATCACTATGCAATTTAAGTAACTCAGCCTTAGCTTTGCTAATTTCTCCTTGAATTTGTTATCGAATGGCGTTTATAGGAATTTGAATATGCTCATGATAGGTGTTTGCCAGATGCGAAAGTCTATTGCGGAGATCAATGATCTGTGCCTGCTGAGCTGCGACAATAGAAGAATTGTTCTGACTTTCCTGAATAAGTTGTTTTTATAAGATGTCTATCTGCCTCTTGTAATTTTACTCTCGTGCTCCACAACTTTGCTTTAGTTCTTTTATTTATGCTGGCATTTCAAGAATGAATCTTTTGTCATTTTGTTCTAATTTAGCTGATGACTGATGAAATGATGATAACTTCTGCTATGTTTGGTGAGAGAATGAAGATAGCAATTGCTAGTTGTGAGTTTTCAATACTTTATTTATCTCACTTATCCCCTTTTTAATCTTATCCTCGAGATCATGCACCATCTCCATCATAGTCTAAGACCATTCTTTTATGAACTATGGTAGTTATTTCCTCGGAGCTGTATCTTTTAATAAATATTTATTCATCTCCTTCATAAACTCCATTATCTGATCTTTTTAACGGGAAGGTGTGTACTTTTTAAGAGCTTATGGCGATTTCTTAGTTGGCGTGTACAGCCTACTTTCTGATTACTTTTGCGTGTTTAGTCGTTATTGATAGCATTTTGAACACACTTTCTTTTTTGCTGACATATCTATATTGCACGGTGATTTATCTCTTTTAGTTAAAGTGAGCATACTGGTTTGTTTCTATCTCGTTGATTTTTCCTGACTGATTTCCTTTTTGAACATTTGATTTTACTGCTACAACCTTTATATCTTTTACTGCAGTAGACCGATTTCTTACTTATAAATAACTTTTATATCCTTCATTTCGGTCTTGAGGATACTGATAGATTATCTTACCACCTATTGAGGTCGCTTTGGCTTTCTGGGAGTAACTGACTTGTTAAGAGTGACTTTTTAGTTGAGTTTCCGCATTTCAATAAAATATAGTTATATAATTAATTGCTATTTTGTTGTTGTCATAATCATTTATGAGACAACTGATGAGAAAAACTATTTGCCTGGAATATCAATTATTCGCTTTCATTAAATAAATATGCATTTTTATTTTAAATGTATAAGCCATTTACTTTCTCCATCGAAATTTCAAATCCCAGAGAAGCATGAAGACTGACTCTACAAAGCATAAATGCTGTTCAAAGCATTTTATCTAGTCTTTCTCCAATTATGAGGAGCATTTGTGCATAATTTGATCTTTCGTATTAAAAGTTAATGATAGTGAATATTATTCTTAATGCAGGAAATTTTTAACAAATATCTAATAAAGTATTTTTGCAAAATCTTTAATTCTATAAATCAATTTCCATTTACCAATCATATTTTACATTTTATATTCTAAAAGCTTATTGACTTTTATAATATGACTTTGTTTGCTCAATTACAAACGTTCATTACATATTATATTCATTAAATAAAGCCGTTCAGATCAAATTACTTCAACAATGTCCCCATAATTAGACAGCTGGATAACAACATAGAGAGATTTGTTAATGAAAGTGGATGGTAAAAACAGATCCGAAATTTTGATTTAAGGCCGTGATTTATTCGCTTTCCTTGTAAAATTTATTTCTAATTTATCCATATTCATCACCATTTACACTTCCTCCCCAACTGTTGCACCCATCTTGTATTTATCAACATTTTCCGCATAAATTTATGAACCACCAATCTTGATTACACCCCTTCCTGAAACTTATGAACTATAATATGCGACCAACTGGTCTTCATTATTATTATTATACGTAATAAAATGTTTCTTCGTTGCTGTAAGTCCAAAAGAAATAGGGTCTCTTGTATTGGACATAAACTTGTTTATACGAAAAGTGACTTTATATACTCCTTGCTGAGGAAATGACTGCTCGCTGAAAATTTTATAATGTTTTTTTTAACTTTCATATCCTGTTGAGCCCATTGTAATTTATTTTCCTTTTATTCGAACTGTATTGTTGTTAACATTTGTCATATCCCAATTAAAAAAAAACTTAATAGGAGTACTTGAGGGAGTATTTTATTAAATTTACTCCTTGTTATCTTGTAATTCTTATTGACTATGACATTGTTCAGTAGTAATACTGCTTTGTCCCGATTTAATTCTTCCAACCTCTTGATATACTTTTTAAAGTTCCTTTTGGTAACTATCATTTTTCTAAATATAGGATGGTCAACCTTTTTGAGACTAACTATTTAGCTTGGATGAAAACAGAAGCAGGATCCCATTTACTCAACTTATATATTTATTGCTGAAATGCGAATGATTGAGTATTATTAATAGCTCATAGACTTATAGAAATAAGCAAAAAATATTGTCTGCTGTTAAGAGTCTAAATTGAGTTTTGATTAAATTGATAATTATCAATTTTATTGCTTGGAAGAACGGATCCTTCGCAAATAAACTATTTATTAAAAGAAAAAATTAAAAATCCAAACACACACAAAAAAAGCAAGATTCATTTCATAATAATAATCAAATTTTAAACTAATTCAGAAGAGGGTTAATCATTATATCCAACAATGTGACTTTCTTATTTTATTAATTAAAATCTTATGATTTCAGTTCACTATTCACTTACAAAATTAAAACAATGCTAAAATAAGATATTCCAATCAAATTGCACTGGCTATGTCTCCATAATTGTACAACTATATAAAAGGGTAGAGAGACGTGCCGATGAAAGGTGAAGGTAAAGGCATATCTGGAATATTGATTTACGGCCTTTAATTACTTGCCTTTCTTTTAAAACTTATGTTTCTATCATTCATATTGACGACCATTTACAGTTTTTATCCAACTAAAAGACCCATATTTGAAGAACTAATGCCTTCAGCTTAAACTTGAGCTTTACCAATTTTGCATCCACCATATCCACTGGGCGATGATTAATAAAATGCTGATTATCTTTAACTTTTATATGAGCGACTGCTCTCGTATTTGTATTATGTTGTGGTGATTCCAAAATATATCCTATTCTTTCTACTATTCATAAACTTATTTATGCCAAATATGACTTTATAAACTCCTGTTTCTGGAAATGGTTGCTAACTACTAAACTTATAGCCTTATTGACCTTCACTCATTTCAGTTAGTATGATCTGCGTACCTTTTATTCTAGCCTTATTAATGCATGGGTTTTTCATATCCCAGTTAAAATAAAAATTTGCAGGACCTTGCTCAGTTACTTCCTTTCTACAATAATCATTTTCCTAAATGAAAAGTGTTGTACCTTTTCAAATTAATCAATTTGGTCCTTATGAATAAGGCACAATGAACATAAATCTCCCATTAACTTTAGAATTATTGAGAATAATCGGATTTTAATTCAGAATGGCATATTAACTTATAGAAACAAACCAACGATTATATAATATATTCTAAGTCATGTCTTCTGCACCTCCATGCAAATAAGGGTAGATTAACGAAAATTAATAAATTTGATAATGAACACTTATGTACTACAATTTACGAGCATTTCAATGCATACAAATACATTATCAATAGAAAATATTTACTATTTATAATCAAGATAATAAGCCAGTCTAAGAATCATTCACTCATTTTTTAATCAAACTACTCAGAAAAAAAGCGAAACCAGCTACCGTAGCAATATGACAAATTAAAATACCTGTAATTCTACCAGCGTTGCGGGCACCCTTCTCTTTTTTGTAACATATAGAATATAGCAGTCTGCCGATCATATACCCCACTCCCACACCCACTCCATAGTTGGCTTTGACAACTCCTGCCACTACCACAGCAATTGAAGCCAGACTGATGTTTTACAAGTAATTGAGGTGTATACGCTGCAAAACATTGAATCTATACCAGTCTCTTTATAGTGACAAAAATACGCATATGACAATTTTCGAGAATAGGGCCCGCTACCAGTATCAGGGTTTCCTCCCCTCTGAATCTCCTCATGCAATTCGGCACGATGCTGCTATCCGAAGTGTTTATTCATAAACTCCTGGTTGAATATCTTTTTGCGCATCGAACTGATCTCAAGACCAGCAGCGCATATTTGCAAATTCATGCCTGCAAGAACCAACAGTACTCGCGGAAAATTAAGTGGCAATTGAAATTTTTATGTTAGCATGGATATTATTACAGATAAGGAAGCAGGTGAGGCATTATATAAAAAGGATTATATCATTTTGCTTTACCGAATAGACTTTTTCTGGTGCGATTAAGGTCGCATTCTTATTTTATACTTTACTTTCCCTACTCTGAACCGAATCTTTGTAAAATTTTATCCAGGTCTCCAACACATTTGTCTCCTGATTTTAGGTTCTACTCTCGCATTTCCATCAATTATGTCATCAAGGTTTACTTCTGATAAGATTATTCAGCGTCTTCGGAGGTATTGTAGACACGAGATAGCTATGGCAGTCTGCGTTCACAGTCCTGCACTTATAGGAGATAAGCTGAATCCAAACTAAAAGGATTTCTCTTGTTCGAAACGGCCTTATTCTATTTGCCATTGCTGTTTTTATCATCTTCTCGAAAGGTGTACTATCTCTTAAGTTGTGGTTTAGGGTCTTGATCAATTTAGATTATATGATCTTCATCGTTTTGTCGAGAAGGATAGTACATCATCATTGGAGCGGTTTTTGTCATTTGTTCATATGAGGACATTTGCTGTACTGATGTAGAGTGAATTAATGGAGACCCTCGAGGTACAGGGCACATGGGTACAAACATTGGAGAATTCATAGGTTGAGCTACATTTTGATTGAGAGTGAAAGGGCCATTTTGATAAAAGACTGGACCCCTTGGAGGTGGTGTTTGAGGACGAATGAAAACTTGTTGTTGTGGAGAGGGGCAATGATAAGCAACTCCCATATTTTGAGGCTGTGACTGTTGTATAAGCACTGGTCTTTGATTAATGATAACTTGAGGATTACTCATCATGACTTTTTCTGGTAATTAATTTCTTTTTCTGAACTACTGAAGATTGATCTCATTTTTTTATCTTATCCTTATTTATTCACCACCATTAGTAAGTTTTTCTCTCCTCCCTGAGCCCAATAACTTCAGTGCTTAGTTGTAGTAATTTTGAGTACATTTGAATCCGGTTCGCAATTTTTACCCACCTCGATTTGCTGGTTGATTGAGGCCATCAGAGTAGAAACTGTTTTCCAGGCAATATTTGGTCTGTTTACCGAGACTGCGTCTGTTTTGTGAGCTAAACATATTCAACTGCGGTACTTTTTCCATTTCTATTTTAAAGATTAGTTATAGCTAAATATATAATTTAATCAAAGTCATCACCATTTATGATTGCCTTTTGTTCTGAGAGGTGCTTAATATGAGTCTTATTAGTTAATAATAATAAGAAAAGATCTTTCATTGCAGAATAGTGAACAAACAATCAACGTTAGGGAGACAGCACATTTGGCTTGTGGGATTTGCTCTTGCTTCGCTTCTGAAGCCGAGACTGCAGCAAAGATTACTGATCAGACATCTGCTGGTTTACAAGTCTACTGTTTTTTTATATTTTTTTACTGCTGCCCTCTATTATTTGCTGAACTACAACCGTACTTTGAGCGTTAAAACAGCCTAATTCACTGTGTAGCTGTTTGTGATAGTGATTCTCTTTTTGCGCATTTGGATTCTCCACTCCACCGTTTTCCATGACTGATAACGTTTGTGGATTGGAAAGTAACGAAGTAAGTTTTCGCTGGAAGTGACCTGCTTTTTTGGGATCTTAACATACATAATACTCGATTGCTAATTTATAAAGGTCATTAAGTTGCCGAACGGTTTCGAGTTCATAAGTATCAGCAAACTCCAGCCGCATTTCCAAATCCATCAAAGTTTGTGCAAAGTTATTGGGTAGTTGTTTGACCTTCATATTGAAGAAGGTGCTGTCCAAGTCAGGTTTCCTTTTGACATTATGCTAATGATCTTCCCTCTTAAACAAGTTAAACAAGCTCATTTCGAATTCGACTAAATAATATTCTACATAAAATGAGCACAATAGAAGTAACAACATCATTTGTGCAGGAGTGACCCGTACTTGCTCTTCCCACGTACCTAGCCCTACTCCCGACAACGCAGTGGCAACATGTAGCGAGGGGTAATCATTTAGTGCGAACCATGAGCCTTTAGCTTACAGGATAATTTACTGTCCGAATGATGTGACTTACGCTTACTTGCCCCTAAATTGTTAAGTTACTACAGTAGTTGCTGCTTCTATTTTTAGAGACGCTTTGGAATTATTGTTTTCATGAGGTTTGTCTTACGTTTCTCACTCTTAAGATCCAATTTACTGGGCTATTGAACAGCTATTTCCGCTGTTTACTCAGTATCTATACATTGAGAGATAGGTAACACCATCCATGGGTGGTTCTGAATCTCCCCGATTTGGATGCGTTTCTATGGATTTACCTGCAGCATTCGCGAAATCAGTTCCTTGGCAGTCTAGTTTACTGCAGGACGAAGCGGAAATGCATACTTGCCTTTGATGATACATTGGACGATGTTGGAGTTGGAAAGACCTGTGAATGGAAGCTGCCCAAAGAGAAGATAGTAGAGCATCACACCACAAGCCCAAATGTCGACTCCTGGAGTGTTGATCCTTTCTTTCCGAGACAATACCTAGGGAGCCATATATTTGAGAGTACCCATATCGAAGTCAGGGTTAAAACTATCTGCTACTCCGCTGATGCCAAAATCTGCGACTTTAACCTTCAGATCTTGCTTGTTGACTAATAGTATATTTTATAGTTTGAGGTCGCGATGGACAATGTTTTTCCCATGACAATAATCCACAGCGCTGAGGATCTGTTCGAACACTTTCCTAGCAGGTGCCTCTTAAAAATGCCCCCTCGTGCGTAGGCATGAAAGGAGTTCTCCTCCCTCGAGATATTCCATAACAACTACCAGCTGCATATTGCTAAGGGTATAGCAATTGAGAATATGCACAATATTGGGATGTGAAAGTGCCTTGAGGTTTTATATCTCTCGAAATACCATGTCAATATCCCTTGCTCCAGCTATTTAATTTAATTCTTACTGATTTTGTCCAAACGCAACAATTTTATAGCGGCCATTTACTGTGAAATACTACTGCGCGCCAGCCACACCTTACCGAAACCGCCTTCACCAAGTTGTCTTATTAGTTAATACTACCCAAAATTACTCTTAGAATCGAACTCCTCCCCTGAGTAAAACAGAAACTACCTCTGCTTACGTAGATACGTTCCCCAGTGCGCACGTAACCCAACTCCTCCTCTAATATCTCGACCCCCTCCACACTAAAAAACCTGGGCCACCCTCGTCTGCCACTCGGCCAATTGATTTCGCACAAGCTGTCAATTTAATTTTTGTTAAGCGGTTTTGTGAATGTATGAGTGAACAACTTTTCAGGATGTCCATTCTGTATAAAGTGAATAACTTTCTGCTTTGGCTCCTTCACTTCTTGATCGTCAGGGAACATCGAATAATTCTATATTATATCAAACAATCATATCGATTCATCAGCCAAATGTCATTAGAATCGGGGCTGCTTCGACTTGAAGTAGAAATTTGTGTTTACAAGGTCGTTAGAGATCGAAGGGAGTCGATAGCAACCTGGACCGAGCTGACTATTGCTGTCGTAAGTTTAGAAACGGGGAATGGCACTGTCAAAACTTCCCTTGAAATGGCGTTGGATCTTTTTTATCAAATCCTCCTCAATCTGAATCACATAAAGCTAACACTAAAGCGAGGACTGTAGTCCAAAGGACCGGGCGATCTTTCCTTAATCTTGAGATCTGATTCCTCTCTCTAAACCTTGGAATTAAAGGGAATCATCTTTCTGGACCTTTTCCTAGCTAACAGTGTCTTTTCGCGTTATCTTTGGCATTTAGTGGGAGGTAGAATTTGTTTTTGAGGAGCTTCCTGAATGTAGCTGCTTGCTATAATTTCGCTGTTGCCAAATCTGGTCAGTTTGCTCATAAAGCTGACGTCAGTTGATCTGGTGCTGTAATGCTTGCCATTCTCGAAGCATGAGTAGGAATAGTGGTAACTACCAGGCCCTGGAAGTGCATTTTTTTAATATTCTTCGTCGTCTTCCTAGGTTTACTCGTTATTGGTTTACAGTATAGCACTTGTTTAAGGATTTACTGTTTGTTTGGCACTCTTTTTTTTTCTATGATAAATGATATTCTGAAGTTCATTGCTATCGCCACTGTTTTGATGTCTGTCCTCAGTGGTTATTTTCGATCCCGAGAGTTTTTCTCCTAAATCAGGAGTCCGTATCGACTCGGTTTAATGTCTAGTTTCAATGCTCGCGCTTCTCTCTCCTGTGGTTTCTGTCTTTTTATGATCCTTTTGAAAGTGTTGTAGTCGTGGCAGCTTTATCCTCTATTAACTTTGCTCGATGCTACGATATTTAGCAATTTTAGGAAATAAACTCGATCCATTTAGTGTTTCGAGAATGGTAGTGAGTTTTGGTCTTGCTTCGTTGCTTTTCAACCGTTATCTGTCTTTCCTTTCTGCCTTTGGAGTTTACAATTCACTATATCTTCTCTCTGCATGTATAATCAGTTACTTGGTCCTCCAACTGATGGAGTCGCAATGGAAGACTCGGGTTCAAAGTTAATCATTTCCTCCAATTCGTCATAATATTAACTCTCTGCCTTTGCAGCTAAGTCGATCATCTATTTATTTTTTATAACCCAGTCAGCAATAAAAAATCAATGCTTTTCTTGAATAAATTTAGACAGCTGTTCGCGGGCTTATGCGAGATACTTCTCCCTCCATTTCAGTTTTTAAGCTTCAACTGTCTCTCGAATAGCTTCAAGAGCAGTGACTTGTTCTCTCTATTCGAGCCTGTCAATGAGAGCACCCTGATATCCAACTTCGTAGTTACTATGGATTGCGTTGTTATATTCACAAGCTGCTATCTTTTTGCGACTTAATTCTTCGTCCTCTTCAAAAATATCTTCATCTTCATTACGGTTCATAGAGTTATACTACTGATTATATAGTTTAATTTGGATAGATGCGGCTTGCTCTAGTCTGTGATAAATAAACGATATAAATGTCATTTTTCTTACAATTTGAAGGCAATGGCCTCTCTAACCTCCAGTCTGCGGTTCTCTCTCTCCCTCTCGGCCAATCCAGCCATGAAATCACTATTTTCCATAACGTTCATCATGATAGGAAAGATATATTCGAATCTAGCCATACTACCCAGCAGACAAACCTTAATATTTTCCCACTCGTCACTCAGCAGTACACCAAAGATAGATTTAAAGTTTCTGTAGGCGATCTGCATGTTATTATCTTGACTCCTGTCTTTGTTTTCGAAGTTAATATAGAGGTCATCAATAAGCTTTTAAAAGTTGAGTTTGTTTTATCGACGATTGTTCTGCTTCGACTCTAAAAAGGATTTTACGATAAAAGTCAATAGTGTTCGCCAGATCAATACAAATATTTTCTCAAGCACAGTTGGAGGGATTTAGCCACGATGGCAACTTTTCAATTTTTAATAGGATTCACGGATTATGCTGATCACTTTGTTTACGTATTCGCGCAGTTATTAGTATGGTTCATACCACTTTATCGACTGGAACAAAGTTTTTATTGTTTCAATCTACAGACCTACCATCTTTTGACTTGATTACGTCAACAGCAGGGTTTACAGCTAGCCGAGAGTTGTCATCAATCGATTAAACTTCTTATGCAGCTATTGTTCAGCTTTAGATTCGACATTGCCTTAAGAACTGAAGTGGTTGAAGATTTATTGTAAGTAGGCTAAATTGTATCGGCATGCTTCAGTGGCGATGACTTTGGCCCTCAAAATTTGTGTATGTTCTCCCATAATTTCCCTAACCTCTTTCTTAAACATTCCATATATTTTGGCCGTGGGCACATTTCCCTCAACCTGCTCCAATTTAAGCCTAAATTCTCTCACAAAATTGGTCAAATCTGGGTACAAATGCATTAATCTCCGTTTAGTATATTTTTTTTCAAGTGTAAGGCTGTTACTATACTCCTAATAAAATATTTGTTTATAATTGCCGCTGAGGAAAAAGATGAAGATGTAATAGATCTAAATCAACAGACGCTTACATTGTATTCGATTAAAATCAGCAAATGAGAAAGAGAGGAGATGCACACACTGCGAGGAGAATAGGATACGTGATCAACATAACGCTCAAAGATGGAGAATAACTTCAGAGATGACTGGCACACGATTGCATCGCCAGTATAACAAGATAAGTAGTTTTTGGGAGCTGTCCATTACTCAAACCATCTATCTAATTTATCATAGGAAGTAAGACTCAAGATTTGTAGTTCCCAGGCATTCTCATCTTCTTCATCATTTTCAATAGTTTGCTCTCTCTAAAACATTCTGTTGACTGACGTCCCCATTGTTTTGGCATCAGTATGCTCTCTCATTTTGTTGATTCTGAAAAATTGTTTGTCGATAGCTTTACATCTGAAATTGTTGTTAAAAGGCAATCTATTCCATTAGCTCTTCTCCTGCTACAGGCAAACTATGAGCTCTCTTACACTTTTGGCGTACACTCCCATTTATCTCTTGATAAGATACTGCTCTATTGCTGCTCGCAATTTGGTTAAAGGAAGTCCCGTAAAATTATAGCACAAAGACTCAATGCGACTTATCAGGTAAAGATACTCATAAAAAGTGCGACTGTCCAGGTCTTGACTGAGCAAATGATCACTTATTAACTCAGTGAGTGAAGAATCGGCTGTAAGGCTAAAGCCTCGTTTAATTTGTTCGGGGTTGATGAGAACATTATCGCTCAGATCAATAGTAGTGGTTCCTTCTTCTTAGTTATTGGAAGAAACAGATAGTCTCCTCCTTTGAGGCCCGTCACTCTCCTCCAACTGCAGGGTAGCAGCATTTATTTTATGCCATTTGATCAGTTTATGTAGATTAATGATGATGGTAAGCACACGATGCCCCACGGCAGCCATTCCCTCCCGGCTACCGATATCATTCTAATAAATAGCGCGAATCTTTTCCTCCAGCAAAGTCATTATCAGCTTCTCTAGAGGAGAACTCGGCTGAATTACCACATAGCTCTTAATGACTTACTCGTACGATCTTTGGTCGAATCCCTCCAGACAACTTTTTAAATTGCTAATAATGAAGACAAACTCCTCGTTATTAACCTTTACGATGTATTGGTACATGTGCTCCAAACATATCAGTTTGTGGTTATATTCCTTCTCAAGCTGACTGTTGATGGCCTCTAGCTTTTGGAGATCTATAGCCTTCAGCTGGACCAAATTCATCTTGCGAATGTTGGGTACCTTTTCAATCAATTTAAGCGTTGCCTTAAGATTCTTGATATGTATATTTAATCTAGTGATGGCTTTCCCCTTATTCAGCACTCGTGTTAGTTTCTCGATACATTATCGCAATTAAATTGATTTTTTTCGAGTTGCGTAGAATTCCTTCTAATCGTAACCAGAAATACTACGATTAAGAGTTACAAGGTATTCATCGTAGCTTGACAATAGATGAGTATCAATGGTTTAGAGATTGCACTTTATGGAGGAGATTCGAGAGGAAATTGCCTAAAGAGAAGGATCACTTCCCAGCATACGGAACTCTAAATCAGGTGTTAGTTGAGCTGAATTTTGGATTAGTGCTAGAATGTCCTGCTCGAGATTCAGGCTGGGTCTAGTTTTAACAATATTTAGTGAAGCAGGTATCTTATTTGTCCTGTTAATAACTGCGTAAATATCCTGTTCGGAGATGGACTGATAGAACTCGTCCTCAATGACAGTCTCATACACGGTTTTGATTATCTTATTAAAGAAGTTCATTGGTCGGGATAGATCCTACTATCTTGGGATTATAATCCAAATCTAATAATGGAGATAATGAGTAGTCAACAAATTAGTAAGGATTAAATATTGGTGGTTATTAAGCAAAATATATGGATAATAATTTGATGCTTTTGAATCATCAAAACAGGAAATATACCAATCAAAATTTATAAATTTGAATTATGTTGCAACGACCTGCCAATCATCGCTGCCAGATTGACTGCACAAACCATGACGAGGTCATTAATGCACTCTAAGTCAAATCTAAGGATCTGTACTATTTTTGGGTATTTCTTCTGCTATCCAGCGCAATTACTAATGGCTCTATAATCGATACTATGCCTAGATGCAACGTTAGCAAGAACTACCCAAACCATAAGTCATTAAAGTTAAAGACAATCATGACAAATGCAATCGTGAGATCGAAGACCTCTAAGGTGAGAATGAGCGGTTGGCAAAAGAGAATAAAAAGCTAAGACTAGAGTTGGATTCTCTGCGCAAAAAGATGCAAGATTCATAAGGCAATGATCGTTTTGAGCAGGATTATAAAAAGGAACTGACCAGACTCAAAAACAAATGCACAGAATACGAAACCATCAAATAAAATTTGTTGGCAGAAGTCAATAAACTCAAAAACACGATTCGTGCCAACGAAGATCAGTTTGAAGAGGAAAGAGCGAAGTGGAACAGATAGAGCAAACAAAACAAACAGACAATCATTTAACTGCATCAAACCATAGATCAAATGAGAAGTAAACATGCTCCTTAACAGAGATAAGGGATTTCCTCTTCGCAAATTCAAGAGTACTCATAAATATATGTAGACTTAACAGAAGGCAGATGCTAAAAATGAGCGCCTATCTTCAAGATCTCGAGTTAAGGACTTAAAAATTAGTGTCCTTATAGTTCGATTCTCTAACCAACGAATTGCAGCAAAATTTACAGTTAATTCTATCAACATTAACTGCTTCTGAGTTGTCGTCCATCTTAGTCGAAGTCGAGTAAGAGTGATTGTTTGATTTTATCCTTTTAACAACCCCACATTCTAGATCCTTATTAGCTCAGCTGTCAGATTAACGATTAGTAACAATTTATTAGATTATTATAAGTAATCCATTGATTTAATTTAACTCCACTTTTATTATTACTCTCAAAATAAAATAATAATGATGAACTATACTGCTCGGCAGTACGGCAACGAGCCCGATAGCATATTCACTCACTCCATGGCAGAAATATATCCCAGAAAAAATAGGCTTCTTGCCTCCACTGGCTTTTCGCAACTCAATAACTCAATGATGGCCACAACTCGTCTTCCCCAGCTCTCACGCTCTTTCTCCTCCTCCAAGTCCACTAAACTTAAGCTCACGACCATTGAGGCCACCCTTAGCTCTATTTCTCAGCAACTTCACGAGCTAAAATTAGAGACTCGGGTAAATCATTCCTTATTTAGGAGTCGCGACGTTATTGCAATTTTTTGAAGGACGACCTTGGTGAAGGTCAGCTTGGTTGCACCAAACTTGACCTTTTAACGCAGGCAAACAAGTTATAGAAAATGTTCAAAATATCGAAAAAACATGACGAGGAAAGAACACTCGCTTTGAAAGGGGATTGCGATAAGCTGCTTGAGAGCACTATGTCATTAAAAAAAGCAATGGGGTCGCTGCAAGATAGACTGGACCACTGTTAAAATGTGATGGGTATTTACAGCGGTAAAGAAAGGCACAGGGTGTGACCATGATCATCAATGATCATATTTAGCTTATATAACTTCTTTTTTCCACTAAATCTACTTCCTTTGAATCTGCTATGTCTTGATTCACGCAACAGTTTTTATTTAGAAGTACTAACTCTATATCGGACAATAAAATAAACCTATGTACAATATTCATCAATACAACTCAGCTGTTCGCATACAGGAACAGCAGCGGGATTAGGAGGAACGCTATGCAAAATATCTGCTTAAGCATGGAGGTATATTCTACTCATTCAGATTTTAAGGAAGAAGCTATCAAGAAACAGAAAGACAGATTAACAGCATTTATTAAGGAAGTATCTGTTGCATTATTCAGCAAATTTAATCAAAAAAGCCATTTGTTTTAGAGGACGACCATCATATTGCTTGGCGTGCTCAAAAACCCTTCCGAGATGTGTAAGATGCGACTAAATTCTTGGATTTCAAGACTTTTAGACATAAGCCGCACTATGAAATGGGCAAAATATTTAATGAACGTGAACGTAAATAGATTCTTTATTTGTCTCAAAAGAAAGAACCTTTGGTTCAATCGCAACTCATACCTGACGAACAGCGAAAACGCAGTCAACGAAGTCAGGGGCCTCTAAATCCCAAAATATAATTTAGAAGTCTAAACAAGGATAATGAATGCCTGCAACCAAGGTTAAGATTCGCCAACATAACAGATCGACAACGTATAAATTAGCATTCAATGAGCTTTGACTAAAAAATTACATCTTTGTACAAGTATGGCCTTATTTATTGAGATCGTTCCAAATGACAAAGTCGAAGCTTGGCAGAACGTCAGTCTCACCCACTGGAAGGTACCAGGAAAAGAAAAATACTCTTGATTAATTGAATGAGACATCATCTGAGATGGATAAATCTAAGCCTTTCTATTTTGAAAGACAACCTTCTGGGGATATTGCTCCTCAACCTGAGTCAGGCAACTTGTTGAATGATTCCAGCCAAATTAGTATTAATGCTTCTCAAACTAGCAGCAATGGAGGTCTAAATAAAACATACTTTAAGTTAGCAAAAACGATGCAACTTTTCTCGCAAGATAGTCCATAGAAATAAGCTTTATAAACAGTGCTAAAGCGTTCTCAATACGACCGCAAGAAAGATATGACTAACATTACTTCAAATATCCATGGATAAAGTTACACTAAGCCACCCATTCTCTGATTTGTATCTTTTAATAATGTGCTTCTGTTCCTATTGAACCAAATTAATTGATTTGTTATTTTGCATGCATTAATTATTATTTGTTGGGTTATTAGATGTCGTCCATCTTGGAAGAGACTCACTATGAAAAAAAAATCGGCTTCTTTAGGGATAGACTTCAAACGTGCGGCTATCGCTTCTATAAGATGATACAGACACGTAAAAAAGAAGCCCCCAGATTATTGAGTCAAGAGGCAAATGAGGAACTGCAACAGGACGTACAAAATAAGGTGCTTCATTCAACAGACGATTATATCAACTGTCTTCGAGGCGAGCATTACTCACAATAAATTCCAGCTTACCTCGTGCACGAGTACATATTGCTTTATTTAGAGCAAATGACTTTAAAACGTTGGTATACACCCACCTTGCCCCCAAATATGTTCTGGAGTAATAACGATCACATGTGCTCTAAAAGATATTCGAAGTGGAGTTCAACAAGTGAATCGCTCATCTATTATTACATCAATGAGATCTATACGATAATCAAAAATATATCAGTATCTGAATTTGAAACTGGGAGGGCCCATGGGTTTGGATTTCTAAAATTACTATTATTCAAGCGAAAACTTCGCATGAAGTTACAGAGGGTTGCTGAGGAGTTAGTCAAGTTTGGAGTAGTCAACCAACCCTGAGCATTTTTAGAGGCACAGGTCAGACAGAACTTGCGTTTGAACTTAATTGACTTAGAATTTGTTAGTCATCAGGAAGAGAAAAGCCAAAGGAGTCACTCTTCCGGTTGATTTCGGATCATCTTGCTTAAATACGTCCAGATAAGCTTTAGATTTGCCTAATTTGATGTCAAAAGCTTTGAGTTTGCAGCGAACCTGCTTGATGTCCTTCAAACTATTCAGGAATTGCTTCTTCTGAAGGTTTCTTACTAAACTATGACTGTTTATATCGGGAATTGGCCGATCAGCTTTACGAGCAGCCATCCAATAATGCATTTTGGTGCCTTTTATTTCACTTGGTATCAGAATGTCCTTGCAAGTAGGCTCAGATTTAAATGACTTGTTGTATGCACAAGCCTAATTGCTCTCAGAGATAGAAAAAGGCGTTGAGCAGTACGCACATACATAAGTAGAATGCATTTTCAATAAATCTGCATTTTGCTGATTGTATAAGGATAGAATCTTCTTCTGGTTAGCCAAAATGTCGTTCCTTGCTCTGGCTAACTCTTAATGATAGAATTAAACTGCCTTTGCAATCAGTTGATTTAGGAATGCATTTTTATTGATATAAAGTGGCAACTGTGCTGCCAAAGCCAGTGTTTGCACCATTTCCCTTGGAAGGGTGAAGCCCACTGATATAGTTTTACTCAAAATCGATTCTTTTACACTTTTGGCTTACATGCTTTCCTTATCCTAACGACTATCTTCAATTTTTATTTCATTTCTTTCCTACCCATAGTTTAAGTTTTCAAGTTGTTTGAGCTGTTGATGAAATTGCTTATAACAAAGCAAAAACCTTTGAGGAAACTGAACCACACTATCAAAGCTATAGACAAGATCATCGCAGTGATTAATTATCTCCTGATAATTTTTAATGTCTGTTTGCCTACGAATAACTTCTTGATTGATAAGTGCGTTTAACCTTTGGAAGATGCCCTAGAATTCAAGGTTTATATCTTTCTCTATAACGCGGCGTTCCAGAAGATACTGCTATTGTTGAGTCGATAAATACCCAAGATAATTACAGACTCGATCGCGAAGAGGATTAATTTAGCAATCTCGATAGCTAAGGTAGAATTTATTCCGAAGTTATACTGCATCTTCGATTGAAGAGATGACATGACGACTGTCCGCATGTGGACCTAATTATGTGCAAAGAGCGCAGACTGCGTCCTTGCATGAGTCGCAGTACTGACGGAGGGGATTATTGGGATGGAGAGCGCATAAGTGATCCATTCGCTGTTTATATGTATAGTTAAGAGAATATATATAATTGCGGTTATGATAGCTCATAAATTTGCAAACATATTACTGGGCAAATCAAAAGGGATCCTTCGGCTAGAACAGTGTTTCTCTAGTAGGATACCTGTCTTTTCATCGATGGACAGTTCAAAAGGCGATTCCATAAAGATTGTTCATACGAAAGATGCAGCTGTCCACCTACCCAGCCACAAATTGGCCAAATTTTTATAAAAAAAGAGCGTTAGTAGTGTGGAATTGGAAGGAGAGGGAGCCAATATCCGTGAGATAACCACGAACTTCTACTCCGAGAACAGTTGGAAAAAGATTAATTAAATTAGCAAGGATATATCAGTTGATTTCTCAGAAGCAATCAGAAGCAGTCACAACTTCGTAGGATTGGCTTCGGAAGTGCTGTCCAAAGGGTATAAATTTTAGAGAAAACAAAAGGATTTAAACAAGATAAAGATAAAAATTGGAGATATTCCTGAAAGAGATTATGTGTTGGAGATGGTACAGGCCAAGACTCAGGCTGCAGAATGGGCAAATACCAGAGGCGATTAAGCAAATACACTTTTTTTACTAAAACAAGCTTAGCGTATTGCTACAGCCTATCCTCAGGTGAAGATCAAAGTCATTAGAGGAAGCGAGCTGCTTGATGAAGGCTTCAATCTATTACATGCAGTAGGACGAGCAAGCAGTAGTTAGCCATTATTCATCTGCCTATAACTAAGAGGAGGAGCTGATAATGACTAGTTCTTGAGTTTAGTCGGCAAAGGAGTGTGCTTTGATTCCGGAGGTCTTAACCTTAAACCGAGTGGAAACATAAAAGGAATGCACGTTGACAAACATGGAGCTTGTTCAGTGCTAAGTGCTTTTGAAAGTGCAGCCAAATTGCAAGTAAAATCCAATATTGTAGCTGTGATAGGAGTGGTTGAAAATTTTATTAGTGCCAACAGCTATCGTCCGCTGGATATCATTAAATCTAGAAAAGGATTAACTGTGTAAATTGGAAATACAGATGCTGAAGGCAGACTTGTACTGGCTGATTGCATGCACTGGGTACAGCAAAACTATAAAGTTAAAACTTTGGTTGAACTTTCGACTCTTACTGGAGCCATTGTAATGGCTTTGGGCAAGGAGAGGGCTGGAGTGTTCACCAACTCTCAGCCTTTGGCATAGGAACTTGGACGAATAGGGTCTTAGATTTAGGAGTTAGTTTGGCATATGCCAGTCGATTAATGCCATGAATAACTAATTAAGGCCAAACAGGCAGACATTACCAATTCATCGGGTAAAGCATAGGCTTCTTCTAGTCAAGCCGCTGCTTTCCTAAAGCAATTCGTTGAGCCAGGAGTTCAATGGGCTCATGTGGACATCGCAGGTACGGCAAATATGGATGGAGCTACTGGCTACGGAGCAAAACTGCTATTGCATTTCCTTCGGCGTAGATCTGGCTGATAGTTTATGTATGAATAAGATGCTAATTTAATTAATGAAGACGGCCTATCATTTATTGGCCTCGTTAACCGACCGTAAGAAATTTTGAAGGTGGTTTGCTTGATATTTAAGGAAATCGATTTCTTCTGCCTTTTTCTTGTCCTCTGTCAGTTTTTTTTACTTTATTTGCTTTTATAGAGTTTCTTTCTTCTTCTTGAGCTCCTCCGCCTTTTCCTACAACGATGACTTCTTTTCCTCCAACTAAAGAATCGAAGTGTTGAGTTAGGGGGTCCCCTGTTCTGCTTGCAGTTGTTTTCTCATTGCAAAGGTCAATGAACTCTCGTAAAGGGTTTCATAAGCGCTAATTGTCATGTATAGTTAATCCCTCACTCTCATTAAGATGACTCCTCGCTCAGGACAGTCAATTGTTACTTGCCGAATGATCTCATCATAACATTGCCGATGTAATTCCTAGCGAATAGGACAAATCCCCGAATCTCTAAATGAAATAATAAATACCTAGCCTGCCTGATAACAAGCTTTTCGTCAAGCAATTTTTGAAGAGTGTTGACATCTTCACGAGAGGGAGGGTTTGTGCTGATGGTTTGGGTGAAGTGTTTGCCCTCTGCATCCCATTGAACAGCTGGAAACATGGAACTTAGTAATTCTTAATTCTTTGTGAGGTACCATCAATGGCGAGGCGGGAGTCATAATTGCTGAAGTTGCGTTTTTCCTCGACTTTGCTTTCAGTGAGTATAGTTTCGAAGGCAGGTTGGTATTGCACAAGCGATTCTCTGGGTTTGCTCATGTTTGAATATTGTATTAAGTTGTATAAAGTTGGGGATATTATATGTTTAAATACGAATTCATATTTGAGAAAGGAGAGGTGATAATTGTCTGAGATTAGAGTCGCTTCTGACTCGTTCCGAAATAATTTAAGCATATAAATTAATTAGTTAATTTAAGAAGGAGATATTTTGTTGATATTTTCAGGATGGTTGAATCTAAACCTTTCAATATTGGAATGGATGATATAATCTGTTGAAATATTACATTGAATAGAAAGCATGAATATGAACATTTAAATTGGATATATGGTTTTTATCTTTTATCTACGACTTCATCTTGAACCGCTTTCCTTAAACTTAAGTACAACAATAAGATACACCTGCAAATTCAGAGTCATATTCACTGTTATATTTGCAAATTATTATATTGAATTAATAAAGTGAATATTCTTTGAATAATTTATTGCTGTTGCAATTAAGAAGACTCATCATTTTGTTGTGTGTCGCTTTCCTTTCTTTGCAGCCTGCTTTCTTCTATTTTTAACAACCTTTTAGGACGATCCTCTCTTCTACGCCGACCATTTTCCTATTTAAATTATTATTTAATGAGCACATATCCATAATCTCAGCGTATCCGCCTCAGACTCACCTTCAAGAGAATCCTCATGAATCTCAAATTTCCTTGTTCCCTCACCGCTCAAGTCAAGCATGGTAACACAACTTCCATTCAGATACCTTCCATGATTGCAAAAGATTGTATGAACTGCGAAATGGGGAATGCAACATTAATGAAGTTATAGACTCTGAGCTCGATGCGCCCTATAACGTGGTGAGAGGAAGATTTGAAGATAAAAAAATCATTATAAATGTATTCATGTCTTCTTCCAGTGGCAAGGTGGCGGCTGGAAGCATCACTTTTAGTTTACTTGGAAAGGAAGCTGGCAACAGTTATGATAACGTACAATTTCTGTAGAAATGCCCAGACAAACAGGCTAAACTTTATTACAGTTTTAGCTTCTAGCAGTTGCTGGGGAAGGGGTAACGCTTGGATAAGACAATAATAGGGGAGTTACGAATGAACGAAAGACAAAGTGAAGATTATAATGGTTCAAGGAAGATATTAAGTTACAACTCATTGCAGTCTCCTCAAGCAACCCGTCTATCTGCCAATAAATAGTTTGGCCGCTTTCGAAATGACAAGAGCAATTTGAATGAATCTCATGTCGAAGAAATCTATACAATGGATAAGCGTGAGAGCAGGAATGTCGCCAAAGACACAAGTTTTACTGCCAGATAATTTGGCAGATAGCGCGATTCATTAAAATAACACCGTCGGAGTAAGAGTCGCAGCTTTGGTAAGAATGAAGACAACACCAGCAACAATAACAGTTCACGACAATTACCCTCTCCCCGTAGAAACAACAATGCCAGTAAGTTTCTTGACAAAGATGAGGGGTAGATCGAAGAACTGGAGAAATTGAAGAACAAAATTAAGAATATGGAGAGGAACGAGAGAAGCAATGTCCAAATTCTCCGAGAGACCAAGGATGAGGCTTAACGCAAAAAAAATAAAATCAGCCAACTCTAAATAGTACGAACATAACTGGAAGAGACAGTTCGAGTTAAAGATTAAAAGCTACGTAAAGTATAGAAACAGCAAAAATAATTATCAGAGCAATGCTAATCGCTAAACAACCAGATAAAAAATGCAAAAATGCAAAATGAATTGCGTTAGAATATGTCTCGCGAACAGATCAGGAAGTTGGAGGAGAAGTATCGCCAGTCATAGTGTTAGCGCTAGAGAATAACTGAGGAGTATAATCGTTCTTTGAAATTGTATGAGGAGATGGAGAAGAAATATCAAGGTACACTCAAGGAGAAGGAAAGGGCATTCTCAGAAGAAAAAAATAAATTTAATAAGAAGATTGAGATACTTACCTCCTCTATTGATTAGGCCAAGAGAGAGATTGATGCTTTGAAGAGTGAGGGAGAGGAATTTATCAAGCAAAAGAAAGGTTTTCTTGAAAGCCACAAGGGACTGGGGGATGACCTTGAAAATTATAGAACCATTGTGGAACAGTTAGAAAATCAGATCAAGGGTGAAGCATAGGTTATCAAATAACTACGAGGCTAAGCCGAAATATTTAAGCAAAACTAGGTGGAAAGGCAACAATTGAAGAAGAAAATAAATTAGCTTCTTTTGACAAACAACAGTCATTTATAAAAGACAACTAAACACTAAAAAACACTTGATCAGCTCTAATATAAAATCAAGGAGCAAGAGGAATAGTTGCAAAGGCGTGCCACTGACAAAAACCAGCTTAATAGTAAACTTACCCAGCTTAAGAAGACTTATGACACTCTTAAACTTAGCGAGGAACAAAAAATTAAGGAGAATTAATCTTTGATTCTGTTGCAAAACGCTACTAACTCAAGAGTAAATTAACTTAAAAGCCGGCTGGAGGTTGAGAGGCGCAATTTAGAATAAATACAGAGAGAATATTCTTCAAGGGAGAGCGCACTCATTGCTGAGAAGGATTCTATCGAGGGATAAAACGAGGAGATGAGGTGGTAGTTGCAGAAGCAATCATCAACACTCCAATAATTAAATCAGCACTCTCGCTCTCTCAACGATCAAATATACAAACTTAAGTAGGAACTTATCGATAAGACTGAAAGGATAAAGCGCTTAGAGGATGATAATACCACTCTTTCGACACAACAGGAACATCTCACTGGCAACTGCACTCAGATCGATACTCAGCGCAAGGAACAGCAGGCAGTTATCAAAGACTTAACAACCCAGATTGCAGATTCAAAAAAGAAGAATTTACGTACTGAGCAGGAGCTAGCTGATTTAAAATAAAGATTGAGAGTATTTTAATTGACAAACAAAGAAAAGATATCATAGTGCGAGAGGAAACTGAAGGAACTTGAAAGCAATATTAAGGCCAAAGACGGAGCCATCCGCAGTTTAGAACAACAGATCAAAGACAGGACAGATGAAGTAGCTCTTCAGAAACAAAGTAATAATATGATGGGACAGGACATAATGCGCTTTAAAGACACAGCCACCAGCATTAAGAAATAAATGGAGGGGCAAGAGGTCACAATTATTAGGCTTAAGTAAAGCGAAAGCGAGTTACGCAAGACCATTCAATCCAAGGATTAAGCTATTGATAAAAAAATCAGGTAAACCGACGAGATTACTCGAAGGCTGGGCAAACTCACTGAAGAGTACGCCCAATATAAAATAACTATCGTTGGCGCAATGGAATCTTTCTTTATGGAGTTATTGAGATAAGATGAGGTTCCTTCTCCCACTCGTAATCCTTCTAAAACGAGAGCAAGTTTTCCAGATGAAAGACTCAGTAATTTGGAGTTATAGGTTATCCAGAAACGAAATCAACAGGCTTCTAAAATTAGAGCAAAAGCTCTACAAAGCGCACAATAAAAATAGATTTGGTAATATGAGCTGGTTCGAGTCAAGACCAACTTCGCTGAATTGCAATAGACTCATACCAAGGAATTAACCAGATCAAAATAACAGGTCAAAATGCTCCAGACTGAAATTTTAAGCAAGGAGGAGGTTCATAAATAAAGTTTATTTAAAATCTAAGAATAACTAGAGTTAAAACAAGTAGAATTGTAAGAAGTAAAGCGAGAATTAGTTAAAGTCACTGATCATGCTCAAGACTTATAGTCCCAGCAACGCATTTTACTCACCAAATACAATGCTTTGAAAGAAGACAACAAAGAGTGTTAGTAGCGTATGTTGATGCTGAGATCAGCCGAGATCAAGGGAAAGTCATCAATAGAGTACCGAACGCAATAGATCGAGGGTCATTCATAATCATAAACTCTAAAATATCGTAAATTATTACAGGAAAGTTAGAGAAGAGTGCTAACACAGGAAAAGGAGATTCATGATAGGACTGATGTTATTAAAAGATACCAAGCGGAGCAAACTATTATGGGATATGAACTGGAAAAGGCAGAGAATAAGGCCAATTAATGGACTCAACGAGCCAATTCATATCAGGAAGCACTCAAGGAAAGTGACAGGTATGGCAAGGAAAAGGATAGATAACTTAAAAAATTGAATGAAAACATTTAGCAGTTGAGTGCCATGCTCACCCTGGAAAAGCAGAGAAGTCAGGATTATTTAACAGAAAAGCAAGAGCAGAGTCAAATAGTGGCGGACCTTACGCACGACATTTAAAAATTAAAAGATGAAAATGCAGTTGTTTTGTCAAAATCGGCAGACTTGTAGAACCAGCTTAAAGCCAAGCTTTAATCCACAAAGATATTGAATGATAAACTCCTTGTGGAGATTAAGTAGCTGAAATAAAAAGTCATTTCAGCCAGTTCGTAAATATAACTTAAAAATTTTATGGTGCGACAGGCATAAATTTCATCCACTTTATAGAGAGAGGGGAAACAAGAGCTCCAGCAGTAACTTGACAAGAAAAAAATAATTATCACTAAGCTCAATGAATAGATCATGACAATTCAGAATAAATACAGTGTACTCGAGCATAAATGCAATGCTCTGCAGGAATAAAAGGATTCTATCACATCGAATCTCGATAAGAACAGGCAGATGGTGTCACAACTTAAAAATAGCATGGATAATTCAGGTGTTAACGATCAGGTTGCTTCACTGGAGAGGCAAATAGATAGGTTACGCAGTGATAAAGTCGATACTGAAAACTATTATTAGCGTCAAGTGACGGATCTTAAGAACATGTTGAAGGAGTCCAAAAGAATGGAAAGTTCCAAAACTAGTCGCTAGGAAGAACTCAAGAAGAGAGTTAAAATACTATAGAAAATGCTGGAAAATTAAAATTATGACATCGCCACCGAAAAGAGAAAATTACTACAGGAAATTTAAAGAGAAAGAAGGGACTTGTTCTCAAAGGCATCGGGCAACTCAACTGAAAGAGATGGCGATATTGAAAAGTCATCTGCTTCCATCAAGGCGAACAGCCTTAAAATTCGCTACGAGAAAGAAAGCGAAAGGCTCAATAAAGAAATACAAGATTTAAATGACGAACTCACTGCCAGAGATTTCATTATTCAGAACCAGCAGTATTAATTCGACAATTTTTCATCGAGGCTCAGCGAGGTTACTGCCAATTTAAACAAGGTAGAGACTCAACTGGAACAGGAAAGAGCCAAAAATAAACAGCAGCAAATCGATTTCCAGGCAGAGCTTAAACTCAATCGGGAAAAATTAGCAAAAATGCAATAATAACAGTTGAGAATTATCCTAGAATCAATCGACAAGAAGA
>Ga0302186_10000215_pt1 | contig 53624 bp, 45 predicted proteins | sample II_Bog_E1_2_FD_198782 | JGI IMG/M metagenome (GOLD analysis project Ga0302186, IMG submission 198782) | Peat permafrost microbial communities from Stordalen Mire near Abisko, Sweden - II_Bog_E1_1 | ecosystem: Environmental > Terrestrial > Soil > Wetlands > Peat | place: Sweden: Abisko...
CTCTCGGAACAGGGGCATTGCAAGTAAATGCGGGAGGAGCATCTATCGCCGGAGATACATATATTGGGGGAAATACATCTATCACTGGAAATACATATATTTTAGACTCTTCTCCCGCAACAGCTCTCGGAACAGGGGCATTGCAAGTAAATGCGGGAGGAGCATCTATCGCCGGAGATACATATATTGGGGGAAATACATCTATCACTGGAAATACATATATTTTAGACTCTTCTCCCGCAACGGCTCTCGGAACAGGCGCGTTGCAAGTAAATGCGGGAGGAGCATCTATTGCCGGAGATACATATATTGGAGGAAATACATCTATCACTGGAAATACATATATTTTAGACTCTTCTCCAGCAACGGCTCTCGGAACAGGCGCGTTGCAAGTAAATGCGGGAGGAGCATCTATCGCTGGAAATACATATATTGGAGGAAATACATATATTGAAAACACATTGGCAGTTACTCAAACCTCTGCATTAGGATTAAATATAAATGCAGTCACATCCTACAGTGATGGAACTATACAAGCTACAAACGGACTCTCCAATGAAAATCCAAGTTCGTTTGGCATATATTATAATCTTATCAACACGTCAGTAGCTGGTGCCTATTCACGCATAACATGTTCCAGTGACGGTTCAACCATATTGTTAGCAGGAACAAGCACTGCACTTATAAACTGTTACGATTATGGTGCTCCGTCCTCTCAAAATACATCTCCTCAACTAACAAATATTACGCCAACGGGACTTTCTATTTCCGCCAATGGACAAATTGTGCTGGTAGTGGATTCACAAAACAATGCGGTCTGGATTTCCACCAATTACGGATATGCGAATCAACTTGGACCGGGGACATTTGTTCAACAAGCCATTTTTCTTTCAAGTTATACCTATCAAGGGGGATGTATATCCGCCACGGGTATTTATATGTTTGTCCAAGTAAATCAGACCTCGTTGTATATTTCATCAAATTCAGGAACAACATGGAATATTATAACGGTGCCATGGTCGGGTAGCTCACCAACAAATTATATATGTTGTAGCGCATCGGGACAATACGTATATTATAGTGATGGAACAAATTTTTATTATTCATCAAATTATGGACAATCCTTTTCATCTTCGTGGGGAGGAGGATTGTATGGAATTTGTTGCAGTTCAAGTGGACAATACGTTTATTTTGCAGTTAATGGTGGTAATGGCGTTATATACAGTCATAATTATGGCACATCATTAAGTAATTTTGGATTTGGTCCAGTCGTAGTATATGTATGTTGTAGTTCGAATGGCAGATATGTGTGCGCATTAACTGCATCCAATGGATTATTTGTATCTACACATTTTGGCATAACATACACAAATACATCATTATCCGGAACAAGTTATGCGTGTTGTATATCATCAAATGGTGAATATTTATATGTTTCAAACTCAATTGGATTGTATATATTTCAATTAGGAAGCGGCGGGTCTTTAAATATTTCTGGAAACACATTGGCAATTAGTCAAACCTCTGCATTAGGATTAAATATAAATGCGGTAACATCCTACAGTGACGGAACTATACAAGCTACAAACGGACTTTCTTATGAAATTCCAAGTTCGTTTGGCATATATTACAATCTTATCAACACGTCAGTAACCGGTTCCTATTCACAAATAACATGTTCCAGTGACGGTTCAACCATATTGTTAGCAGGAACTAACACAGCACTTATAAACTGTTACGATTATGGTGCTCCAGCCTCTCAAAATACATCTCCTCAACTAACAAATATTACGCCAACCGGACTTTCTATTTCTTCCAATGGTCAAATTGTGCTGGTAGTGGATTCGCAAAACAATGCTGTCTGGATTTCTACCAATTATGGATATGCAAATAAACTTGGACCGGGAACATTTGTTCAACAAGCCGTTTTTCTTTCAAGTTATACCTATCAAGGGGGATGTATATCGGCAACAGGTATTTATATGTTTGTCCAAGTAAATCAGACCTCGTTGTATATTTCATCGAATTCAGGAACAACATGGAATATTGTAACTGTACCGTGGTCGGGTAGCTCATTAACAAATTATATTTGTTGTAGCGCATCGGGACAATACATATATTATAGCGATGGAACAAATTTTTATTATTCATTAAATTATGGACAATCCTTTTCATCTTCGTGGGGAGGAGGAGTGTATGGAATTTGTTGCAGTTCAAGTGGTCAACACGTTTATTTTGCTATTAATAATACTCATGGAGTTATATACAGTCATAATTATGGTGTGTCATTAAGTAATTTTAGTTTTACGCAAGTCGTAGTATATGTATGTTGTAGTTCGAATGGCAGATATGTGTTTGCATTAACTGCATCCAATGGAATATTTGCATCTACAAATTTCGGTACAACATATACAAATACATCATTATCCGGAACAAGTTATGCATGTTGTATGTCATCAAACGGTGAATATGTATATGTATCAAATTCAGCGGGATTGTATGTATTTCAATTGGGAAGCAATGCTTCTGTATTTGAAACCGCCACTATTTTCGGTTCTTCTTCTGCAACGGCTCTCGGAACAGGGGCATTGCAAGTAAATGCGGGAGGAGCATCTATCTCTGGAAATACATATATTGGTGGAAATACAGTCGTGATTGGAAATATTACAGCGGGTTATGCAACAAATCCAAATGCTGGATATGTATTAGATGTAAATGGTTCAGCCAGATCTTCTGCGTGGTATGCAACTTCCGATTATCGCATTAAAGAAAATGTGCAATTATTATCGGAACAATATTCGGTCGACAATTTATATCCGAAATATTATTTCAATACACAATCCAATCAACACGATATTGGATTTATCGCGCATGAGGTTCAAGAATATTATCCCTTTTTGGTACATGGAGAGAAGGACGGAAGTCACAATCAAACATTAAATTACAACGGACTTATTGGAATTCTTGTGAAAGATATTAAACAATGCAAACGTGAAATTGCCGATTTAAAAGCACAATTGAATAGATAGGGCTATGTTACGTTAAAAATCAAATAAATAAAGATGTATAGAGTGTATATTACACTACATACATATGCACATACTTATACATTTAGATAAAAACGAAAAAAAAGAAGTGGATAGAGATAAGTTTTGTCCAGATTCCAAAATCGTTGCACGTAGATACCCTTTTTTTGACGAAATATCCGGTCTAATGATAACAACAAATGTATCCCCTTCAAATGTATCCCCTTCAAATGTATCCCCTTCAAATGTATCCCCTTCAAATGTATCCCCTTCAAATGTATCCCCTTCAAAAGAAACACAATATATTATTCGTATCATTTCTCTCGAATCGCCCGACATATATTATGAACAATTACAATTAGCCTATGGAAAAACCGTTGATAAAACGAACATACATTTGTTTTATAATTGCGGACACATGTTTCATACTCTTTGTCAAACCGTAAAACAAAGCCAAAAAAATAAAAAATTCATGACCGAATTTATACAAACCGATACCACTGGAATATGGATAATTCAACATGAAAATCCAGAGAAATGGATGTCCGATATATTTTTACCCATATTTTGTAAATATTTGGATGTTTTTATTGAGGATGAAAAAGACGATTATTTTACATTTGAACAAAAATCATACATTGATTCTAAAAAATATATTTCTATTGAACCTTTCATAGAATTAATAAATACACCAGAAGAAGAAAACGACAAAGAAGAAAACGACAAAGAAGAAGTCCGATATGTTCTTTCAAATGAACACCTCTCTCTATTATCAAAAATGATACATCGGGTTTCAGACGATATTTCTGAACTACATTCTCTTATTATTAAACCTGTCAAGCATGGACTCGGTATTACAATTAATCGTAAGAAACTTTCTATGGAAGATATACAATTTTTATTGAAATATACTAAATTCTCGCAAAATACAACTGCATTCACCGATGAAGTTTCTGCATGGAATAGCAATGATACGTCCTATGCACCATATTGTAGTATTTATGATGAAAAAATGACTTCTCTCAATAATGAAATAAAAAAATGCGGAAGCATCGACGATGAATATTTTTATATAAATCAGCTGACGAATAAAATGGGTATCTTTCGCAAAACTCATATTACAACATTGGTCGAATACAATCCCTTATTTAAATTCAATTCGTTTAAAACCAAATTCATACAAGATATTATTATTACGAAAACATATACACAATTAACTGATCCGAATCTTATTGATGACCTTCATGCATTTATTAAATGTATTGAGAATTTACCAAAAACATCGATATCATCGACAGATTTGTTTATAGACAAAAGTGCAAATACGAATAAGGAAAAAGAGAATCAAGAATTTGATAATAACAATACACAAAAAAGCCATACTTTGAACTATGTAAAAAAATATATTGACCATACGTCTGAAACAAACGCAACAACCGTTATCAATAATGTTTCAAAATATTTGGAGGATTGTTATCCGAACTATAACAAATACAATATCAGTCGTGATTTAGTGGACTTGGGTGTTTCCAAACGACGTAAATCGTCCGGCATTGTTTATGGAATAAAAGATACTAGTGAACCAGACGATTCTCTTTTATAAGTTTTCGTCGTTGCAATAACTCGGTCACTTAGGATATAGTTTCTCATAAAATAGTAATATGTTTCTTTTGTATTTAATTCCAATTATTGCACTTATAATTGTATTTATAATTGTTTTTATAACGTATCGCGAACCAAAAAAAGGAGGATGTGGATGTAAAAATCAAAATGAAGGATTTTCTCCTGCTCCTGCTTCTTCTTTCGCTTCTTCTGCTTCGTCGACATTAAATGCAGACGATATTGATTTTCACGTAATCACTTTACATAATAAAGACCGATTGAAAAATATTGAAGAACAACAGAAAAAAATAGGCGATACACGGATTCATTTATTTGACGGAATATGGGGAGATTCGATAAATAAAACCGAACTTATCAAAAACAATGTTCTATCTCCCGATTTTAACGGAAATGAAGACCCGAAAATACGTGGAAGAGAAATTGGATGTTATTTAAGTCATAAATACGTAATTGATACGATTCAACCAACGCCCAATAAATATACCGTTATTTTTGAAGATGATTTCACGATTGAATCTACTTTTATGAATTCGGTTCTCTCTCTTTTACAAGAACTGGTGGAAAAAGGAATCGATTTTGATATGTTGTTTCTCGGAAATCAACATGAGAATCACGGAAATAAGATTTTATCGAAACAAACCCATTCAATATATGGAATTGATAAGAATGCGCTTTTAATGGGAACATATGGATACATCATTAACAATCGCCATTGCCGAAAAATACAAAAATGTCTTCATCCAGCCAAACGACAAATTGATATAGAATTTAATCATCGTGCAAAAGACGGAGATTTAACGGTTTTAATGGTATATCCGACAATCGTACATGTCCAAAATAAATTAATCAGCACAATACAGAGTGTGCAAGAAGGATTTTCCGGAAGAACCTACGCAACCTTTGTCTGACTCAAATAAAATTGAACATAATCATAATAATAAAATATGTAAATAATATGGATACATATAAATCGGCAATATCATTTACATATTATGATATATGCAATGGCAATAAGATTGCAATATGGTCCGTTGATATTATGGTGTGACAAACAAGAGACAAATATTATTTGGGATGAAGATATGATGGATGATATTCCTACGTATCATCTTCGTTTTTGTGTTGGACGATTTTTACATCCTATATTTATTCGTGGATTACGCTGTGCCGGATTAGAAACATAAACATATTATTTTATCCCTCCACCGATACATGTACATAATGGCAATATATCGTTTTTTCTACGTAGCGGGCGAGAAGGTCTTGGTTGAATTTCTACGAATGAATTCGGCACTCGATTTGGTCGAGCATTTGTTCCTGAACATGTAATAAATGTCGGGCATGTATGTTCTATTGGAATATCGTATACGACGGGAATACCTGTTGGCGGACTTAATAATGCAAATATCTGTTTATTATTCGTAACTTTATTCTCAATAGAATACGAAAAAAAAGAAGTATATTGGGCAGATGCCAATGTTTGTGGAAATGTATTGTTTTTTAATTCAGTTGCTATTTTTTTATAGTGGATATAATCGCCTTGAGACATATGTATATAGTATAGGGTAGATTTTACTTATTGTATTAATTCCTTTGTTGTATTATATTTTCTTTTTTATTAATAAATTTGGCACAGCCGAACGAAAGACAATACGACGGGTTTCTTCTTCTTCTTTTGTTTCTTCAGCTTCTATTTCATCCATTAGAATTTCCGCAAATGCAATTGGACCTCCAGAATATACAATTGCCTCTGCTTGCGGTAAAATAGCGGGTTCAGGTAATGTCAATATAGAAGGTTCAGGTAACATTGTTTCCATTTTAGAAATAAACGCATAAAAATTTTTGACAGTTTCATTTGCCCGAATCCGAGTTGGATGAAATGCCGATAAAAACAATCCATTCAATGATTTTACACGCGATAATCCAACATACGATTGTCCTTCTACGAAAATAGCAGGACCTAAATCAATTTCCGCCATATCCAATGTAGCTCCCTGTATTTTATGAATTGTCAATGCCCAACAATGGATTAACGGTATTTGCCCAACGGCAATTGACGGATAGTCTTCACTCTGCCAAAATTTCGGTGAAATTTGCGAAGTCATTCCGTTGTTGAATTTTACAATAGGAATATCTATCATACTATCTCCCGTTCCACTCATAAACAGTTCGGCTTTACCCATACTTTTTCGAACAATATCAATAATAATTCCTTGTGACCCATTGCACAATCCTTCATCCACTGCTAAATTCTGGGTCAGCATAACCAATGTGCCTATTTTTAATGAAACCGTGCTTCCTTCGGTTGGAATCGATGTTTTTAAACGATTCACCTCCAATTCGATTTCTATTGAAGAAAGACTTCGACACGTTTCCATAATCGACGGTTGAATTGGAAGCATGGAATCCAAATATACACATAAATTTGTCTTTACAATAGTTTCCCATGTAAATTCAGGAGTGTCCAGTTGGTCAAAATTGTATTTATTGATAAGTTCTACCTTCTTTTTAATAGGAAAGATACGAGTAATAATTTTGCCTTCTGGTTTGGGAATTCCGACACGTTCTTTTAATACACGAATATGATTTTCTCGTAACTCTCCCACACGAATTGCCATCATAATTTCCTGAAACAGGGGGTCTATTTGCCGAAACATTGTTTTTAACTGAATATGATTTGTTGGTGAAAACACGCGTAACCATTCGGGAGATTCAAAACATAATTGACAGGTGCTTATATCGCGTTCGTCGCCTACGGGTGGTAATTGAAAGAAATCTCCCGAAAACACGACTTGAATTCCGCCAAAAGGAGTTGCCATGTTTCGACGAGAAACCCGCCCAATATATTCTAATACCTCAAATATCTTTAATGACATCATACTAACTTCATCAATGATAAGGACTTTGACGGTTCGCCAGTTTGATAAGGCGCGTTTATTTGCAAATACTTTTGTTACAATATAGTCTTTTGTTCCTGACGCTATATTGATTCCGGACCACGAATGTATGGTTTTTGCTTTCATATTTAATAAAACAGAAGCGGTTCCAGTTAATGCACATACTTGACATTTAATTCCCATTTGTTGCGTATAAGCAAACATGGTTTTAATAAGTTGCGATTTACCGGTTCCACCGGGTCCTGTTAGAAATATATTTTCTCCAGCTATAAATTTTTGATATGCATGTTTTTGTTCGGGGGAAAGAGTATTGATATTAATTTCAGAGAGAGATGATGCCATAAAAAGTAATGTTATTGTTTCAGATAAAAATGAGTGTTTTTGTATTCAATTTTTATTTGGCTATATGATAGTTCCAAAAAATGACAAATAATGGAACTATCAGGAACGGAATCTTTTTATGGTTTTTGTGTTGGCTTACACATTATTGTCGTGAACCGTGTCTCTCAAAAAGGGGCAAAGCCCCTCTTTGAGAGACGCATAATGACGAAAATATATGCGTGTATATTTTATGCTATGTTTTTTCTATAATTATTGTCAAAATATTATTGTGTTTGGCTCTCCCTGTTATTTTATTCTGTATCCCAAGGTATTATTCATATTCCAACATCAAAACAAATGAATAATCCAATCCATTCAAATTCACTATATTTCCGTATTCATTCACCAATGAAACATTTAATCTCTGTAAATTTGCTCCCGTATCCGTATAATTTCTGGTATCACTAACTAAAAATCCCATTTTTTCGGTAGCTGTAATAGTGCAATCCCCAAAAGGTCGCATAATAGGTGTATCCATGGTTATCCTCGCTAAAATATTTTTATTTATAAAACTGCTGTAAAGCGGAGAGATAAAATTATTATCATCGCAATTTTTTTGGTAATCATCTACCAATAAATACAAATAACGAAATCCAGTTAGACTTACCATTGCCTCCGAAACCAATGTTGTTTTACTGGTGGTCATTTGATATGATGCATTACGAAATCCTAAATTCCATCCCAATTTACTTTTTAAATCTGTGCGAGAAGCATTTCCCGATGAATCTACTCCAAATGCAATGGTCATACTTGTAACCGACCCACTCGGTGTAAATACAAATTCGGAGAAATATTTATTGGAAGTGGCTTGTTGGTATGAGATATAACTATTAATATGATTACTTGAAAAATAACTATTGATAGTAGTTGTATTTTCTGCACCTAAATTATTCGTATAAAACCCGTCGGCAACGGTATAAGACGTTTGAGTTCCCGTATTATCTGTAAAAAGAATTGTATTATTTCCGAGAGATTCAGATATGTTAAAATAACTAAATGGAACTTCAATACTCATGGCTTTCATCGCTCGGACATTACGAACAATTTCAGGGAGAGTTATATTTACCGTATTTACATTTGTGTAATTATCGCGAAATCGAGTGTCAATATTCAGATATTTTTTTCGGAGAGGACGGGATACATTCGTCATAACCATGTGTCCACTATATTGATTTACTTCCGGTTCCATAAATGAAGATTTTATATATGCCATTTAACATTAACATAGACTTCTTATTTTGCTCCTGAACAATGATTACATGGAATTCCGTGAATACGTTTTAACATATTACCAAAAGGTTTGGTGTCAGGTGGTGGGGTAGATGATTTTTTAGTTGTTGTTATTGTAGTTGGAATAAAAGGTTTATTGTAGATTGTGCTAAAATGAAAACTGGAAAATAACATATTATATATGGGAAAAGATATCTTGAAACCTATGAAACTATAAAAATATCGTATTTGTATCTCTCAAAAGGAGGCAGATCTTCTCTTTTGAGAGAGAAGAATTTGTTTATTCAAATAAAAATAAAAACAAAAATTCCTATTCCATTCTATTCCAAAATGGAATAGAAGCTCTCTAAAAAAGATTTGTTTATTCGAATATAAAATAAAAAATATTATGCAAAAATTCCTATTCCATTCTATTCCAAAATGGAATAGAAGCTCTCTAAAAAAGATTTGTTTATTCGAATATAAAATAAAAAAGATTATACAAAAATTCCTATTCCATTCTATTCCAAAATGGAATAGAAGCTCTCTCTTATTAAAATACAATATCAGAAGAAACTAAAACATTCTGAACCGGTTCATGTATGGAGGTATATATTATTTTAATAAACTGTGCATATTTGGTCTTATTAAACAAATCAACGCTTGTAAAATTCTCGGAAAACTTGTTATATCTAATTTTATATTTGTCGTTGTATTTTAATTCTTCTTTGTGTGTAGAATACCATTCATTAAATAAATTATTATATTTTATATGAATTTCAGTCAATAATGCACCAATATCGTCCGCTGTTAATACTTTCCAATAATATTCTTGTATAGTAGTGGACTCTTTTTCTTCTTCTTTTTGTTGTGGTTTTTGCACGTAAATATATACTGTATTTTTTTTCTCGGTAAATGCACATAATGGAATTTTATGAAGAGTTCCCGCCGATACATATGACATAAGAATAGACTTACACTGAGATTGAATTAATGTTAATATTTTTTCGGATTCCATTTCATAAAACTGTTCAATCGATACGGAAATTTGGTCTTTCCATTCTGAAAATGTTATGGTTCGTTGTTGATTTTGTAGATATAGTTGTATATTTTTCTTAACATTGTTCTGGTCTTTTTTCTCTAATTTTTCAAGACGCGCCGACATTTGTTGATTGTCGATTAATATTTTTGATAAAACCGTAGTTACTTCTTCAAGAGTAAATACGGTTTTTGGTGAATTTGTTATACCTAATAATTGAATTAATTTTGCATTCTGCTTACTTTGACAATAATGGCACGTGCATGACATGTTTTTTAGTTGCAATATTTTATATGTAATTTATATTCAATTTTACCTTGAAACGTAACCTATATGCAGATTTACATTTTTCGTAGTCCGTGTCTCTCAAAGAAGGGGCGAAGCCCCTTCTTTGAGAGACGCATAATGACGAAGACGATACATAACAACTATAAAAAAGATTCCATAAATTCCTATTCCATTCTATTCCAAAATGGAATAGAAGCCTCTCTATAAAAGATATTTTTCAAATAAAAACTATAAAAAAGATTCCACATAAATTCCTATTCCATTCTATTCCAAAATGGAATAGAAGCCTCTCTATAAAAGATATTTATCAAACAAACAATACTATAAAAAAGATTCCACATACATTCCTATTCCATTCTATTCCAAAATGGAATAGAAGCCTTTATTAACAACTAATAAGAGAAATTAATTCAGATTTATCTATTTTAGTTCGGTGAATTAACATGGTTTGCATTAAATATTGAGTTTTTAAATCGGTTTCAATTAATTCTGAACGTAAATGTTTTAATTTTTTAATATCATCTGTTTGGGGCATATTTTTTATTAAAGAATAAATTTTATTAGAAATGGCATTATTAAAATGAACAAACTTATCTGTTATTATATATTGGTTTGGCATAATTGTTTCAGATTCAGAATCCGAATCATAATGAATAATAGTTTGTTCTTCTTGTTCTGATTCTTCTATAATATTAAGATTCTTATCTAAATTTCCAGTTGTTTGCCAGTAATTTGACTGGCGAACATGAACTGTTTGTTTATTTGTATTTTTATCATAAATACAATGCAATGGTCTTTTATGAATAGAATATGTATCTAATGCATTAACTACAATGTCAATAATACCATTAATTTTTCCACAATTAATAATTCCATTTATATTTTTATCAGTTATATTTGATTTAATTGTGTCAAAAAAATCATCAATATTAACAGCATTATTGCAATTTTTATCTAAAAAAAAGTTTATATTTTGTGTTAAATTTATAGTGCAGTTATTATATATTTGTGGAGGAGTTGAATTAACCAACTCAACTACGGATTCACGGGATATAATCGACGTTTTAATATATTCTTTTAGTTTTGTTAATTCTTCTTTTAACTCTTCAAAATTTTTATTCGAAACTTGTACCGTATTTTCTTTACATTTTTGCTGGTGTTTCCATAAACCGGAGGTAGTTAAATATGTTTTATTACATAAGTTACAACTTATATTATTTATAGGAGCAGACTCACCCACATTAATTTTATGTTTTTTTGTGTTTAAATGTGATGTATAATTATATTTATTATTTGTCGTCAAATTGCAAGCTGAACAATAAAAGGATGCCATTCATATGTTTTGTGTTTTATTTTTATATGATTCTATTCCATTTTGGAATAGAATGGAATAGGAATTTGTATGGAATCTTTTTTATAGTTTATTTGTTTATTTGTTTGATACATATCTTTCTTTTTATAGAGCTCCTATTCCATTTTGGAATAGAATGGAATAGGAATTTGTATGGAATCTTTTTTATAGTTTATTTGTTTGATACATATCTTTCTTTTTATAGAGCTCCTATTCCATTTTGGAATAGAATGGAATAGGAATTTGTATGGAATCTTTTTTATAGTTTATTTGTTTGATACATATCTTTCTTTTTATAGAGCTTCTATTCCATTTTGGAATAGAATGGAATAGGAATTTGTATGGAATCTTTTTTATAGTTTATTTGTTTGTTTGATACATATCTTTCTTTTTATAGAGCTTCTATTCCATTTTGGAATAGAATGGAATAGGAATTTGTATGGAATCTTTTTTATAGTTTTATGTTTGATTGATACATATCTTTCTTTTTTATAGAGCTTCTATTCCATTTTGGAATAGAATGGAATAGGAATTTGTATGGAATCTTTTTTATAGTTTATTTGGTTTGATACATATGTATCGTAGACCGTGTCTCTCAAAGAAGGGGCAAAGCCCCTTCTTTGAGAGACGCATAATGACGAAAATATACGAACATCAATTATGAAATAATATCCCAAAGAGTAATTGTATCACCTTCTGTCATTGTTTTATTATAATAAAGTGCTTTTTTATACGCCTTGTCTGCATCAATTTTATGCAATAATGTGCCATCATGTGTAAAAATATTAATATACGTTTTATTTGTATTTATTATAGGTGATTCACAATGTGCTTTATCGGCATTATCATTGTCTTGCTGTTCTTTTTCGATATTTTTTTTATGTTTTTTTGATAAAAGATGTATATTGTAATTTGATTTAGAATTGGTTACATAATTACAATAATTGCATGTATGATTTGTTAAAGACATTATATATAATACCATTATTTATTTATGTTATGTCCTATTGTATATAGGTATATGGACCAAATCCACGAATGTTTGCGTCATGTTTGAGTGGTTCTGTTTCAATGGAACATCGTTCTCCCAATACAGTCCAGAAAAATGAACACGCGTTTGAATACACCGTGAATTCACCATTCTCTACATCTGATGTCTCAATACATGTATTTCGAATACTCTTATTTGTATGAATCGGGGTAATTTGAACAGTGAAATTTCGAGCCAGTGCATTGGCATATTTTGGCAAAGACACTTTCACACAGGTTTGTCCTTCCTCTATTTTTCCTTTACCACGATAATATACTCCCGCCTCCGGTCCTTCCAAACACGCGTGTACCAAATATCGGTCGGATTTTATAGGATGGTCAACCACAAATGTTTTTGCCGTATTATAGGTAATTTCTGATGTATTTGTATTATATGTCAATACATTTGTCGCTAATGCAGTAGCAATTGAACGTAGAGGATTTACATATACACCATTTCCACTGGATGTCAATGGCAGACCAGATGCATTTAAAATAATAGAATTTGGATATTGACCAGTTAATCCCTGTCCCGTTTGTCCTGCTTGATAACCAATCGCAATGGAATATTGTCCTTGTCCCGTTTGCCCCGCTTGATATCCCAATGCAACAGAACCTATATTTTGATTCCACATACCAGATTGATATCCCATTGCAACCGCATTCTGATTTTGTCCGGTAAATCCTGAAAAATATCCGACTGCAACTGAACCAGTTCCCTGACTCTGTTGTCCGGCAGCAAATCCAACCGCAACTGCATTTATACCTTGTGAAAATTGTCCTGCATTAATACCAATTGCTATGGTATTTTGACCTTGAGATAATTGTCCCGCCTGAAATCCATATGCCATTGCACCAGAACCTTGCATCCACTGTCCCGCCATTGGACCAAATGCTTGTGCATTTTGTCCCTGACCCGACTGCCCCGCCTGAAATCCAATCGCAATAGAATTTAAACCTTGTCCCGACATTCCAGATTGTGTTCCAATTGCAATGGAATTTGAACCTTGTGAAAATTGTCCGGCATAATTACCGAACGAAATTGCATTAGCTCCTTGCCCTGACTGACCTGCCAAAGAACCAATTGCTATAGAGCCGGTTTGTTGCGAATACAAACCGGCTTGATATCCAATCGCAATTGCATTAGTTCCTTGACCCGATGCTCCTGCCATATAACCCATAGCAATTCCGTTTATTCCCTGTGCCGTATATCCTGCCTGATATCCAATTGCAATTGCACCCGTTCCTTGTGAAAAATATCCGGACTGAAATCCAAGAGAAATACCATATCTTGCTTGTCCGGATACAGCCGCCGAATATCCAATTGCAACTGCATAAACCCCCTGTTGTGTTTGTCCAGATGATTGACCAATTGCAATAGAACCAACTCCTTGTGTTCCATTACCAGCCAAACCGCCAATAGCAATACATGTCGTTGCTTGAGCAGTTTGTCCTGCACTTGGACCAATCGCAATAGAACCAATTCCTTGGGTAGATGCTCCCGCATTTAGACCAATAGCAACACATGTAGTTGCTTGTGCAGTTTGTCCGGCGGCATTACCTATTGCTACGGAACTTACACCTTGTGTAGATGCTCCCGCAGAAGAACCAATAGCAACACATGTTGCCGCCTGTACGGTTTGCCCCGCTAAACTGCCTATTGCTACGGAATTTATACCTTGACTCGTAAATGCCGATAAATTACCTATTGCAACTGCATTTACACCTTGTGAACCTTGTCCGGCTTGCAGTCCAATGGATACTGTATTTGCTCCTTGAGTTAACATTCCGGCTTGATATCCAATTGCAATAGAACCCGAACCTTGTGTATTTAAACCGGCACGATATCCGAATGCAATACTATTTGGATACTGTCCTGATTGACCTGCCATAAATCCTATTGCTATCGATTGTGACCCTTGTCCCGTATATCCAGCTTGATATCCAATTGCAATAGAATTATTTCCTTGTGACATTTGACCCGCATTATATCCAATTGCCAAAGAATTATTTCCTTGGTAATATTGTCCTGCCATAAATCCTTCTGCTATAGATTGACTCCCCTGACCAGACATACCTGCTTGAAATCCACTTGCCATAGAAAAAGCACCTTGTCCGGACAATCCTGCTTGATATCCAATTGCCATGGATGAAGACCCCTGATAATTTTGTCCCGCTTGGTATCCAATTGCCATAGCATTCGTAGTTTGTTGATTTTGTCCGGCTTGTGACCCAATTGCAATTGCATTGGCACCCTGTCCAGATTGTCCTGCTTGATATCCAAATGCAATCGCTCCCGAACCGTGATTGTATTGACCTGCATATGTTCCTATGGCAATAGCACCAGACCCTTGAAAAAAAGTTCCTGCCGTTGCTCCAATAGCAATGGAATTGGTTCCATCACTATATACTCCCGAAAAGGGACCAATTGCAATAGATTGTGCACCTTGTCCAGATATACCGGCTTGAAATCCTATCGCAATAGCTTGTTGTCCTTGTAATAATTGTCCTGATTGATATCCGAGTGACATCGCACCATAACCTTGTGTAAATTGACCAGATTGATATCCGAACGCAAATGCACTGCTACCTTGTGAAAACTGACCGGCTTGGTATCCAATTGCCATAGATTGACTGCCTTGACTTATTTGTCCCGATTGGTATCCTTCCGCCATAGAATTTGAACCCTGAAAATTTTGTCCGGCTTGATAACCAAATGCAATACAACCCGATTGTTGCGAAAATTGACCTGATTGAAATCCAACGGCAATTGAATTTACTCCCTGTGCATATTGTCCGGCTTGGTATCCCTGTGCGGTTGCAAAGGACCCTTGTCCCGAATAACCCGCTTGAAATCCCTGTGCGGTTGCAAATGCGCCTTGTCCGGAATATCCTGCTTGGTATCCAAATGCAAATGCACTTGAACTTTGATTGTTTTGTCCGGCTTGAAATCCAAATGACATGGCGAGAGCGCCTTGATTGATTTGCCCCGCTTGAAATCCAATCGCCATTGCATTTGCACCTTGACTTATTTGGGCAGATTGAAATCCTGCCGCCATGGCATTGGAACCTTGTCCCGTTTGACCCGATTGAAATCCTTCTGCCATTGAATTTATTCCTTGAAAAAATTGTCCCGCTTGAATTCCCACGGCAATAGAACCACTTCCTTGTGAATACTGCCCCGCTTGTGTTCCAAGTATAATAGAACCATATCCTTGTGAATACTGCCCCGCTTGTATTCCAAATGCAATTGATGTTGAACCTTGCCCTGATTGTCCGGATTGGTATCCAATGGCAATCGCTTGTAGTCCTTGCGAAAATTGTCCTGATTGAAATCCTATTGCAACTGCTCCCATGCCTTGACTTAATACACCTGCTAAACAACCAATTGTAATCGCATCAGAACCTTGTCCCGTTTGACCCGCTTGGCATCCAATTGCCACTGCACCAGTTCCTTGATAATATTGACCGGCTTGATAACCTTCCGCAACGGAACCAGTTCCTTGATTTTGAGAACCAGATTGAAATCCGACGGATGTTGATTGCGCACTTTGAAATGTATTTCCCGCCATAGCGCCAACCGCCACCGAATATTTTCCTTGATAATATTGTCCCGCTTGAAATCCATTTGCTACCGAATATTGACCCTGACTTGATTCTGCCGTTTCATATCCAATGGCATTTGAATAATTTCCTTGTCCCGACTGTCCTGCCTGATATCCAACAGCCACCGATGAATTTCCTTGATAATATTGTCCCGTTTGAAATCCGACAGAAATAGACCCAGACTGTTGATAAAATTGACCCGCTTGATATCCTTCTGCTATCGAACTAGATGCTTGATAATTTTGTCCCGCTTGATATCCAATGGCATTACTCATTCCGTCTTGTGAATTTTGTCCCGCTTGATATCCTATAGCAATCGAGCCAGAACCTTGTGAAAATTGACCCGATTGAAATCCTTCTGCAAAAGAACCCGAAGCTTGCAATAATTGTCCTGCTTGGTATCCAACTGCCATAGATTGATATCCTTGTCCTGAATATCCTGCTTGGTATCCAATCGACATAGCAGATGAACTTTGTGAAAATTGTCCCGCTTGGTATCCGACTGCAACCGAACCCGAACCTTGTAAATACTGTCCGGACATTGTGCCAATTGCAGTTGAACTAATTCCTTGGGCAACTTGACCGGCGAGCTGTCCTACAGAAACCGATTGAGCCCCTTGACCGGATTGTCCAGACCGAAATCCTATAGCAACCGATTGCGCTCCCTGACTAATTTGTCCCGCATTATTTCCGAAGGCGGCGGAACCAGTTCCTTGATAATATTGTCCGGCTTGATACCCTTCTGCTATCGAACTAACCCCTTGATTTAGAGCACCTGCATTGTAACCTATTGCCACTGCTTGAATATTTTGAGATGTATTTCCGGCATTTGCGCCAATTGCAACGGAAAATGCACCTTGTGTATTCTGTCCCGCCGAATATCCGATTGCAACGGAGTTCGATGCTTGGTAATTTTGTCCCGCTTGAAATCCTTCCGCTACCGAACCGGATGCTTGAAATGATGCACCGGCTTGATATCCAATTGCCGTGCTCATTCCATCTTGTGAAATTTGTCCAGATTGATATCCAATGGCAACAGAGCCTGAACCTTGTGAATTTTGTCCAGATTGATATCCAATGGCAACGGAGCCAGATGCTTGATAATTTTGTCCGGATTGAAATCCTTCCGCTACCGAACCGGATGCTTGATGAGATACGCCAGATTGATATCCAATTGCCGTGCTCATTCCATCTTGAAGAGTTTCTCCCGCTTGATATCCAATTGCAACCGATTGTGTACCTTGGTTACCAATTCCAGACTGAAATCCAATGGCAACTGATTGCGTACCTTGAAAAGTTGCTCCTGATTGATATCCAATTGCAACGGCGCTTTGTCCTTGAGCAACAAGTCCAGATTGATATCCAATTGCTACAGATTGTTGACTTTGAACATTTTCTCCTGCATTATAACCTATTGCTACTGATTGAGAACCTTGATTTGTTAATCCAGCACTACCTCCAATTGCTACGGATGATGCACCTTGAAAGTATTGTGCTGTATTATTACCAATGGCAACAGATGATTGTCCTTGTGAATTTTGCCCCGCTTGATTTCCAATTGCAACAGAGATTCGCCCTTGTAAACTTTGACCCGCTCTAAATCCAATTGCAACAGAGGTTTGCGCTTGTGATATTTGACCCGATTGATATCCAATTGCTACAGATTGTTGACTTTGACCTGTTTGTCCCGATTGATATCCAATTGCAACAGAACTAATCGCTTGATAAAATTGTCCCGCTTGAAATCCATCCGCAAAAGAACCAGATGCTTGATAATTTTGCCCCGCTTGATATCCAATGGCATTACTCATTCCATCTTGTGAATTTTGTCCCGCTTGATATCCGAACGCAATCGAACCAGAACCTTGATTTAATTGACCCGCTTGATATCCTGTCGCAACAGAACCAGATGCCTGTGATACTTGTCCCGCATATGAACCAATTGCCGTAGATTGTATACTTTGTAATGTATATCCGGCACTAAATCCAACCGCAACTGAACCAGAACCTTGACTGTAATATCCGGCATAATTTCCTATTGCAACCGCTAAACTTCCCTGTTGTTGATTACCAGTTTGAACTCCAATTGCGACTGCATTTGAACCTTGATTTGTATTTCCCGCATAATTTCCAATAGCAATACCGCCATTATTTTGATTGTATTGTCCCGAATAACGTCCAAATGAAATACAGTCCTGACCTTGTGATATTTGTCCAGAATCGGTGCCCAAGGCAATAGCGCCAGAACCTTGACTTGACTGTCCCGATTGTGTGCCTAAAGCAATCGCAAATTGCCCTTGATTTGTCTGTCCGGCAGATACACCAATTGATATCGAATTTCCGCCTTGACTTTGACCTCCGGCACTATATCCAATTGCAATAGATGCAGTTCCTTGCATATTTTGTCCTGTCTTATATCCAATAGCAACTGTGTCTGCTCCCTGTGTATTTTGTCCGGCTTGATATCCAACTGCTACTGCTCCCGACTGTTGATAAAATTGTCCGGATTGATATCCTTCGGCTATAGAACCGGATGCCTGATAATTTTGTCCGGCTTGTGCACCAATTGCAGTAGATTGTGTTCCTTGTGCGGTTTGACCTGCTTGATATCCGATAGCAATGGAATTTTGCCCTTGTCCCGTTTGTCCCGATTGTGTTCCTAAAGCAATAGAACCAGTTCCTTGATAATATTCTCCTGCTTGATTTCCAATCGCAACTCCGCCAACACTTTGTTGTGTTACACCCGAATTTACACCGAGGGCGACCGGATCAGATACAATTTGCCATGAATTTGTTATAGTATTCCAATTAATCGTGTTTGACCATGTTACGCCATTTATTGTAAATCCAGATTGTCCCGTTGGACCAGCAACAGTTGAATTTGCTCCCGTTGCTCCTGTCGGACCAGCAACAGTTGAATTTGCTCCCGTTGCTCCTGTCGGACCAGCAACAGTTGAATTTGCTCCCGTTGCTCCTGTCGGACCAGCAACAGTTGAATTTGCTCCTGTTGCTCCCGTTGGACCAGCAACAGTTGAATTTGCTCCTGTTGCTCCCGTTGGACCAGCAACAGTTGAATTTGCTCCCGTTGCTCCCGTTGCGCCCATCGCTCCCGTCGGACCAGCAACTCCTCCTCCTCCTTCACAATTCGCACAATTCGGATAAATAATATTTGAACAAGAAATACAATAATTGTCAATCACGTCGTTGCCGACAGTTGAATTCTGCGGAATATTGTTATTTATACATTCATTCGTGGTACATGTTTCTAAAGATGCAGTGTATTTTTTCTTTAAAATATAATCGGATTCGCTCTTATTTGAGTCAACATCTCCTCCGGAGAAATACTTTTTTCTGGATATGTAATCACTTCCTGAATACATGTAGTTGTATATATAGAATAATTTATTATAAGAGAATCAGCGATTGGCTAAACAGATATTTATAACAGACCAATAAAAAATATAACAAGTTCAAAACACTCTAAAAAATGGTAATAACATTTGACCATTTTTTACACAATATAAAAGCATTTTTATGGATTTCAATAATTCAATAAATTACCACCAGTGGGATGATTGTTGTTTTGTAATAATGTTTCTAAGTTCCTGAATTTCAGTTTGTTGTTTATCAAGTTCCGCTTTATATACCGCCATATCGATTTTATGTTTCATTTCAATTTTTTCATTATTTAGCTCCATAATTTTGTTGGTAGTAAATTGGTGATATGCACCAAATGTAACTGCACCAAGTGCACCCTGACTAATAGTTATAAGAGATTCTGCGCTTACAAACGGTTTTAAATTTTGGATGGACATATTACAATAGATTAATACAAAAATAAGATAATATAATATCAATTTTTTAATATTCTTTATTTCTTACCTTTATTTGTTCTTGTTCTGGTTTTCCCTCTTCAATTAAATATGTATATGGACCAAATCCGCAAATATCCGAATTCTGTTTTAACGGCTGGGTTTCAATTGCTCCACGTTCACCCAACACGGTCCAGAAAAAGTTACAAGCGGTATTACTTGGACTATACACCGTGAATTTTCCTTCTTTTACAAGAGAAGACCCTAAACAAATAGGAACATTATTTGTCAATTCATCGCATATGGGTGTAACTTGCACTGTAAAATTACGTGCAAGTGTCTGCACATAATCGGGCAATTGCACGATAACACTGTTTTTATTCATAGGAATACTTGCCTGCCCGCGATAATATACTCCTGCTTCTGGTCCTTCCAAACACGCATGAACTAAATATTGGTCTGGATTCGTAGGATGATCAATCACAAATGTTTTTGCCGTATTATAGGTAATTTCTGATGTATTTGTATTATACGTCAATACATTTGTCGCTAATGCAGTAGCAATTGAACGTAGAGGATTTACATATACACCATTTCCACTGGATGTCAATGGCGCACCGGATGCATTTAAAATAATAGAATTTGGATATTGACCAGTTAATCCCTGTCCCGTTTGTCCTGATTGATATCCAATTGCAATGGAATATGCACCTTGTAAATTTTGCGCAGATTGTGACCCAATTGCAATTGCATTGGCACCTTGTCCAGATTGTCCTGCTTGATATCCAAATGCAATCGCTCCCGAACCGTGATTGTATTGACCCGCATACGTTCCTATGGCAATAGCACCAGACCCTTGAAAAAATGTTCCTGCCGTGGCTCCAATAGCAATGGAATTGGTTCCATCACTATATACTCCCGAAAAGGGACCAATTGCAATAGATTGTGCACCTTGTCCGGATATACCAGCTTGAAATCCTATCGCAATAGCTTGTTGTCCTTGTGATAATTGTCCAGATTGATAACCAATAGAAATAGTTCCAGACCCATGTGTATATTGTCCCGACTGATATCCAATGGCAATAGAACCAGAACCTTGTGAAAACTGTCCCGCTTGCGTTCCCAGAGAAATAGAATTGGTTCCCTGATAATTTTGCCCCGATTGATTTCCAATTGCGATACTTCCACTATTTTGTTGTGTTACTCCAGAATTGGTTCCGAGAGCCACGGGGTCGGACACAATTTGCCATGTATTTGTTATATTATTCCAATTAATGGTGTTTGACCAAGTTGTTCCGCTTATCCCAAACCCGGGTCCAGTTGACCCCGTTGACCCAGAACCTGCTGGTAAAAATACTGCCCATGGATTTGAACTTGTAAATTGCACATCAACTCCAAAATATGTATTTGTTGTGCCTGACCCAGATGCAGTAGGATATGTATTTATTACATATGCTTGAGTGCTAAGAACAATTTCTAAATTTACCGAATTATATGACGGATTTACAGGATAAAGAATATAAGAACCACTATAAATAGTTGCACCTCCCGTAAAATTTGTACTAATTACATAGGTTGAACCGGCAGTTACTGCCGTTGGAGTTGAAAAATAGGCATATTGATAAGAACCCGCACCTGTAGCGGTATAAGTTAATGTATTTAATAATGTGCCACTACTATTCCATAAATTTCCATTATGAGAACCACTATTTCCGGATGATGACCAAACACCAATACCTGCAATAAATCCACTAATTAATGGAATAAATACCATACCATATTCAAATGAACCGTTTGCTGCACTTGTTGTATAGGTAGTTGAAGGATTAAACATAGATTGATACATACCACTGGTTGAAGGATTGTTACCCAGATTGTTATTTTGCAAACTTATATAATCGGCATTGTTTTGTAATACAACATTTCCAATTCCATATGTTATTAATGAACTCCAATTTCCCTCAAAAACAAAACTTTGTCCGGTTTGACCTGTTTGTCCTTGACTTGATGCACCGGTATATCCAGTTGGTCCTTGACTCGATGCACCTGTATATCCAGTTGGTCCTTGAATAGATGCGCCTGTATATCCTGTAGGACCTTGACTCGATGCACCAGTATACCCAGTGGGTCCTTGAATAGATGCACCAGTATATCCAGTGGGTCCTTGAACAGAAGAAGATGCACCCGTATATCCAGTAGGTCCTTGAATAGAAGAAGATGCACCTGTATATCCAGTTGGTCCTTGACTCGATGCGCCTGTATATCCGGTAGGTCCTTGAACAGAAGAAGATGCACCCGTATATCCAGTGGGTCCTTGACTTGATGCACCCGTATACCCAGTGGGTCCTTGAACAGAAGAAGATGCACCGGTATATCCTGTAGGACCTTGAACAGAAGAAGATGCGCCTGTATATCCTGTAGGACCTTGAACAGAAGAAGATGCGCCTGTATATCCTGTAGGACCTTGAACAGAAGAAGATGCGCCTGTATATCCTGTAGGACCTTGAACAGAAGAAGATGCGCCTGTATATCCTGTAGGTCCTTGAACAGAAGAACCGGTATATCCTGTAGGTCCTTGAATCGAAGCACCCGTATATCCTGTAGGTCCTTGAATCGAAGCACCCGTATATCCAGTTGGTCCTTGAATAGATGCGCCTGTATATCCTGTAGGACCTTGACTCGATGCACCTGTATATCCAGTTGGTCCTTGACTTGATGCGCCTGTATATCCAGTAGGTCCTTGAACAGATGCGCCTGTATATCCAGTAGGTCCTTGACTCGATGCACCTGTATATCCTGTAGGTCCTTGAATCGATGCGCCCGTATATCCAGTGGGTCCTTGACTTGATGCACCGGTATATCCCGTGGGTCCTTGAATAGAAGAAGATGCACCGGTATATCCCGTGGGTCCTTGACTTGATGCACCGGTATATCCCGTGGGTCCTTGAACAGAAGAAGATGCGCCAGTATATCCAGTGGGTCCTTGAACAGAAGAAGATGCGCCTGTATATCCAGTTGGTCCTTGAACAGAAGAACCCGTATATCCTGTAGGTCCTTGAACAGAAGAAGATGCGCCTGTATATCCCGTGGGTCCTTGACTTGATGCGCCAGTATATCCAGTTGGTCCTTGAACAGAAGAAGATGCGCCTGTATATCCAGTTGGTCCTTGACTTGATGCACCGGTATATCCTGTAGGTCCTTGAACAGAAGAAGATGCGCCTGTATATCCAGTAGGTCCTTGAACAGAAGAAGATGCACCTGTATATCCAGTTGGACCTTGAACAGAAGAAGATGCACCTGTATATCCAGTTGGACCTTGAACAGAAGAAGATGCGCCTGTATATCCAGTTGGTCCTTGAACAGATGCACCAGTATATCCAGTTGGTCCTTGAACAGATGCACCAGTATATCCAGTTGGTCCTTGAACAGATGCACCAGTATATCCAGTAGGTCCTTGACTTGATGCACCAGTATATCCCGTGGGACCTTGACTTGAAGAACCAGAACTTGGACCAGTCGGTCCCGTGGGACCTTGACTCGAAGAACCAGAACTTGGACCAGTCGGTCCCGTGGGACCTTGAACAGAAGAACCAGAACTTGGACCAGTCGGTCCCGTGGGACCTTGACTTGAAGAACCAGAACTTGGACCAGTCGGTCCCGTGGGACCTTGAACAGAAGAACCAGAACTTGGACCAGTTTGTCCGGTTGGTCCAATATTATTTAAATAACACGGAATACTATTTCCGCCACATTCATTTGTAGGACAGGATGAAAGACTCGATATATATTTTTTATTGGACTCGGCGAATTTTTTTCTGGATATGTAATCACTTCCTGAAAACATTAGTTGTATATATAAACGATAATTATTCTTTAATATATGACTCTTATGAACACTTATAAATCATACAAACAATGAAACTGCAAACAAAATGAAAAATTACGACCATTAAGACTGACTATTCTTCCATATTCATCATATAATCGTATATGTAATCGTGAAATATCAACTGGACCGAAATATTCTCGTGGTGTGAAATAAGATGTTTCAGATTGTTTTACGTATCCTCCAAACGAACTTGCATCCAATGTTATTCTCGCTAAAATATCCGAGTTGAGAATTGAATCTTGAAAGGCAGATATGAATCCATTATTTACTTGATTGTTAAAATCATTTACTCCCAAATATATGTATGGTAATGTAATTGTTTGTATGGGAGATTCCGATTCGTAAAATACACCACATGAATAACACGCTTGTGTAAATCCCAATACCCAGCCGAGTTTTTTATAGAGAGCTGTATTATCTGGAAGCTCGTTTTGATTTAATGAAAAATTCATTGTTATTGCCACAATCGCATCAGGTCCGGTATTTACCGGTGATACAAACACAATTCCCGAACATTTTATATCTACGGAAAACAATACATATGAAAACAGACTTGAAGGGTCCAATACATTTCCGGAACAATCGGTAGGAGACAGGATTTGATTTAACGCACAAATAAGCGAATCTGGTGTATAATTTCCGTCATCGATACAAATAACGCGTGTTTCTTCCTTCCCAGATATTCCTTTTACCGACATGAACATATAATTATTTCCCATGGCGGATGAAATATTGTAATAGGTCTGCGGAAGTTCAATAGACGTTAGTTTCATAGAGACTACATTTGTTAAACGGAGAGGGAGTTGAAACGTAAAATTGCTACTGAATGTCGTTTCTAAATCTTGACGAAATTTGGTGTCAATATTCATTTGTTTAATGAGAATTCGTTTGTCGAGAGGATTTATAATTCCTCTGTAAAAATCGGTCGGACCTGACTGGCTTGTATATGAGAAATTTGCGGTTGGATGTGCGGACAATTCATTCTCTCTGGAGAGAACCTCTCCCCGAGTCTCGGCTTTTGGATAGTCAAAATTATCCAATCTCGGATTTTTTGGAAGTGTGGTGGGCGGTTCAAGCTGTATGCACTGACTCTGAAGCCATTGTTTGCCTTTTGTTAAAAACTCAATTAATCCGGCTTGAAGGCGTTTATCAATATGTCCCGACTGCAATAACTGGTCTCGAATAATGGCTTCTTTTAATTCAACATCTTTGGCGGTATATGTGGGCGAGAGACCGAAAAATGTCTGAATTTCGTCAAAGGTATAGTGTTCAATTGTTAAATCTAATGTTTTTCGTTGTGTAGTAGTCATAATAATAACATAGGAGAACTGTTTTTATCTATCTTGTAAAATTGAAATAAATATAATACAGAATTATGGGTAAATATGATGACAGAAGTAGGTATAACTTATTATCCAATTAGGGAAAAATTTTATCAACCATGTATTTCATCAGATAAACTTCTTGAAAAAATAAGTGAACAAAATATAGGAGAAGATAATATTGTTGCAATGATTAACAATAACGATAATTTGTTAATAGATAAAATAAAAGGAAATGTTGGTAATAAAACATGGTCTGTTATGTATCGCGCAGATATAGATGAAAGATTTACAAATTTAGAAAGGGATGTTTGTGAATTAAAAAAACTTAAACCTATTATATTAGAAATGTGCAAAATGGAAGAAATTGAAAGCTCCGAATCCAGTTCCTCCGATGAAGAAGTGGTTGTTAATGATTTGATTGAACCTCAAATACAAAATACTGCTACACATATTTTTAGGAGAACAACCTCACACAAATGTTTCAAAATCAAATCGATTTACGGGTGAAAATACGAAGGGAAATAACAATTATGCACTATTAGATAAATATGTTCAAGAACAGGATGATGATTTGTCAGTAATGGGATTAAGCCGATATATGAATAGTATAATTGACCGTCGTAATGAAACGATTCATCCGTCAAATGATAAATTAATAATAAATGTGCAACGATGTATGGATTATTTTAAACAGTTTCATGAACTACCAAATAAGTATAAGCAAGAATATGAAATTATTTCACGATATGATAAATTAAAAAAATATTTTCGAGAGACGGAGTGATGTTGCTCGGTCGCTATCGCTCCCTCGCAATTAGATAAATATAAATAGATTTATGTAGTATGTATAACATATGTCTCCTATTTCGAATCGAACTATTTTTATTGTAAATGCATTTATAAATGAACTCAAATATAATAAATTAGCCAGAACCAATAATGTATTATTAGATGTATTCTCCAAAAATTTACAGACATCCTATCCTTCCGAATACAAACTTATACGATTGTTAGAACCTACCATTATGAATAGAACCGGTAATTCCCATTCAGATGAAGAACAAATTCGAGAATTGGTTACAGACCAAAGTGAAAATGTTCTATTGCAGTTTTTCGGATTTTTGAATCTTCCTGTATCAACTACTCTTATTACCCAATTAAATATATTGTATCCTCCTCCAACACGTAACGATATGCGCTCTATTTGGGAGGATTAGAATATCTACTGTAACGTTTAGATAAATATATACACGACAAAAATTCTCATGATACATAAATATCATGTCAATTCAAACATTAAAAAAACTTACCGCCGCCAAATATAATAATAATTCGGTGGGGTTGAAACATTTTTCACTCAATGGTGTCACTCGTAATCAAGGCTATATTGGACAAGGAGTGAGAGGTCGCACAATAATTGGAACAAAATACAAAGGAAATACGCCATGTGGGTCGGGAGGTTGTTGTGGAACATATCGTATTTCTTTAGTGCAACCACAAGTATGGTCAACGGAAAACCCGAGTTGTATAAAACCATCGGTTCTCTCAAATTATGGGTCTATAAAAACACATTATAAATGGATTTGGCGACCATATCCATTTACTTCCGTTAAACCAGATGGAAACGCGAATCTTCTCGGTAATTCGTCTGGAGGAAGTTATATCAAACAATTGCAACTTCAAACTATATATGATATTAATAATTGCACATTCACCAAGAATTTGGCGGGATTGGGCACACACAATCCCGCCATTTGTAACCTGCCCTATTTTCGTTCATCTTATCCAAATCCTACAAATCCTCTCGGAAATATTCAAAATCCAATTACCAAACAAGTGGGACCGATTGACCAAAGTATGTATATTTTACAGTTGGATAACGCATGTTCGCAAATAACGGAATTTTATGTTCCAAACAATTTGCAAAATACACCTCTTCCGGGTTCATTTTAATTCAACATATTTAATTCCATCATAGCTCGCATAAGAGACTCTCCCATACATTTTGCGAGACGAACCGGAACGGCATTACCAATTTGTTTATATTGAGATGCCATACTACCAACAAACTCATAATCGTCAGGAAATGTCTGAATTCTCGCATATTCTCTTACGGTTAAGGGACGTTCATGCAATGGATGACATCTCTCGGTTTGTTTTTGAGAGGGCGTGCATAAAAGAGTTAAGGATGGTTTATCCATTGATAAACGATGTAATATCCCGCGTTTTCCTCCTCCCGAAAAATAACTGTTTCCCAGATACGATTTCTGTAAATCTTCCGGCAAATCAATCCAACAACCGCCTTGCGGTATCAATGCAAACAATCGTTTTTTTTCTTCATTATATTGTGCGCCAAAGGAGTCCGGAACGTCTTGTAATACATCCCGTAACAATTGTTTCTTTTCCAAATGTTCGTCTGGGAAACAAAACACATGAGGTAAATCGGAACGCGTGCCGACAATAAATACTCTCTCTCTCTTTTGTGGCACTCCATAATCATATGCATTTAATAATTTATATACTACATTATATGCACCATCTCCCGATAAAGACGCAACAATCTGTTTTATGGTTTCACCGGATTGGTGTGTTAATAATCCACGCACATTTTCAATCATAAACATTTTTGGACGAATCGTATGCACCATATCAATAAATTTTATCATTAATTCTCCACGCGGATCATCGAAACCCCGTCGGGCTCCCGCTTGAGAAAAACTTTGACACGGAACTCCTCCCGTTAATAAATCTATTTCTTTCGTGTCATCTCCTTCTTTTATGTCATCACGTTGTAGAATATGATTCATAGTATCGTGAAGAACCGTTGCTTCCGGATGATTTTTTCGGAGAGTTAAACAACAGTCTTTGTTATTGTCGTTTAATAATAAGGGAACAAACCCTGCCTGAATGAGTCCACAACTAAGACCTCCTCCTCCTGCACAGACCTCCACAAAATTCATATGTTGTGGAGTCTTTACTGTTTGTGTCTATTCAATTTTTATTGTCGTCTATAAAAAGGATGTTCGCATATCTTCGTATTGTTTTGTCTCGGTATATCCGCCGATAAATATGCCATGAAAAAATACCATAGGAAAGGTTCGGTATTCTTTGTTTGCCAGTTTTTTTATGTGTGCGAGAAAAGGTTCTTTTACAGTTACGGTTAAAAATGAGTCACATTGAATTTCTGTAAATGGCATATTATTTGAAACAAGCAATTCTTTTACTTTTACGCAAAACGAACATCCGGATTTACTGTAAATAGTATATCCGTCTGACGAGGGGGTTGGAAATGTAGTTGTCATAATACAATAACTACATATTATTATTTATATCATCTATCATAGGTCGTGATTGAACTTTTACAAGTCGTCGTTGTTTTTTTTCTAATTTTTTACTCCATCCATCATACAGTTGCTCCTATCAATTGTAATCCAATTTCATTTAAAATAGGTGGTTCTATTTTTGTAATTTCTGGTCGAATTTTTCCATAATCTCTCGCGGGTTGGTCTCCAAATGGTCTGGCAGAAACCGCATTATGTGACATACTTTTCATATTTTTAAAGGCATCTATACGTTTTTTCATATTTTTATCGGAACATTTATTTCTGGGCAAGTAACACAAATAAATAATATATCTAAATTTTGGAGAGGTTCTTTCATATATGGGTTGTCCGCCACAATGAATAGTTCGACTGTCCCATAATACCATGGAGCCTTTTGGACAACGAATTCGTTTTGGCTCACATCCACGGTCTCTATAAAATTGTAATTCCTCTTCATTTAATCTATACCAATCCTTTTTACAATCCTTTTTATCTTTTACAGAAAATGTGTCGGCAAATTCCTTATGATACATATGACTCCCACTATAAAACGCCAATGTGGCATCTCCGTCACACACATCTTCGGCAGTTACCCAACTTTGAACACAATTAAAATCGGGTGTTGTGAAACTTTGGTCCGTATGAAATGAACTCGATTTGGCTCTATGTTGCCATCCACAATTTGTTATTTCGGGAGGAATTCCAAATCCAAGTCCGTCAAAACTAACAATCAATTCTTCATTTGTGCATTCCCATATTTTTGAAAATATGTCTATTATTCTCTCATTTTGTCGAACATCCCATGATACTTGGGCGTGACCAACATGATAATTTTGCATAAGCATCCCGTGCAATGGCTGTAATTTTGCATATTCTTTCCATGATGTCGGATTATTTCTACGAATAGGAATAGTCCATGTTTTTGAAATACGTTCAAAGAAATTCCATATTCCATTACGTATATGCACGCATTCACTTTCATTTAAAATAGATGGCAAAATAGCAACACCATTTTGGTGAAGTGATTCTTTTATATTTTCAATCGTTGTAACATATTCATCATATTGTCATTTTATTTTTTGTGGTTGTTTTTAGTTAATAATTCATTTTTCAATTTTGTTCCAAGAGAATGTCGGTCATTTCTTTTCCTCTATTCTCCCATGTAAGATTGGCGGACCACTTGTAATTTTCATTGATAAGTGCTTCTTTCTTCTCTCTATTTTTGGGAGATAATATATCCGTAACAATATTTACCGCCCAATCTTGCCACATGTTATTTCTCGGGTCTCCTTCCAATAAAATACCACGATTGTTCACCGTATTTATTAATGACCCTCTATCCATAGTTATAGCAAGTGTCCGTGTACGTGCCGATTCCAATGCCGTTAGACAAAATGTTTCTGTAAATGTTGTGGGATAAAACCATACATCCGCCGTTCTCCAACTATCCATCAATGTCTTTTTATCCGTCCATCCCACATAATGAACGTGATATATATCAGGAAATAATGTATATTCCGATAACAATTCACGACATCGATTCATATCATCTTTCGCAACTTCATTCGCCCATTTGCCGTTCATATCGCTGTATATAAATAGAGAGGCTTGTGGAATCTTTTGTATTATTTTTTTCCACATTTCCAAAAGACACACCAAACCACGATTTGGAAAAGATGAATAGATGAATTTATACGGGATTTTTGTCTTTGTTTCTAATTCATCCATATCAATACCATAGGAAAAACTTTGTGTTTTGTCGGTAAATTGAGGGAACTTTTCTAAAAAATGCGTTTTATGCCATTCGGATAAACAAAATATCTTTTTTAATCGGTCATGCACTGGTAATATCATTCCTTCTTGAACCAAATCATGCAGAATTACATATACATTTTTTACATTGCCATATTGCAATGTCATCGGCACATATTCGACATAACGACTAATCATACAACTATGAATCTCTCTATTTTGAATGAAAGAGGCGTATTCAGATAATGGATAGTAATATACACCTTCAAATAAATCTATTTCTCGACACCGACAAAATACCACACATTGAAACATATTTATATGTCTTGCCAATTCTACGATACATGTTTCCGACCCACCCATTCCCTTTTTCAAAATATCACGACCGGTCCATTCGTCCCATCCTCCATCCGCTACCAAACAAAAGATGGGTTTTTGAGAGATGAAACGAGTATTTATTTCGGAAGAAGAAGAAGATATTTCACACGCCCTCTCCAACAAACAATAAATACTATGCCATAAACGAATCGTATAAAAGTCCGTCGAAGTTGCCGGAGAAAATCGCGCATATTTACCCGTATTGTTTTCCAAGAAATATTGTGTTACCCGTTTCCCCAAATTCCATTCTGCCATGGTATTGTATCCTACGGTAAAACACAACTCTGCCAAATATTTGGGCAGGTAATAAAAACTCAAGGTCGGTTTTAAACTGAATTCACAATGAATCGGGTATCCAATATCAAATGCATTTTTCAGATAGGTAAATGCTTTTACCTTATCTCCATTTGTTAAATAATGAATACCTATAAAATACTGACTTTCGGGTCTGCGCGGATCAATTTCATATGCTTTTTCATACAAATATTCACAAATACTCCATGAAAATCCCAACTGAAAATTCGCCGTTCGTCCTGCTTCAAAATAAGAATCATATACTTCCTGAATAAAACCTTTGTTCGTGTGTTGAGCTCTCTTTAAAAAATATTCGTATGCCAAATCGTATTTTTTCAATAAATTGTATGTTTGTGCCATATAATACAAACAACGAGGGTCGTCTGGGTCATCTCGCAATCCTTCTTCCAATACGGCAAGGTCATATGCCTTTCTGTCCATGGTTCGTTCTTCCATATAGGTAAATCGTCGGTCGTCAATAGAAGCCTGTTCAATCGGGATAATAACATTTATATTATTGGTCGGGTCGATTATTTCGTGGAGTTTATATATATAACGCAGTTTATTTTCAGAGATAAGAACACGATTACTTGTATATTGCACGTCATCACTTTTTACATACATTGAAAACGATGTTGCGTATTGGTCGCCACGAACCAATTGTAAAAATGCGCGTAGGTCGCCGTCAATTACATACGTATCATCCAGCATTAATGTATATTTACATCGTGTTCCGGCAAGTTCCAAAAGACGATTTCGAGAGTCGCGAAAATTAATAAACGGTTCTTGAAATAATTCGCCTCTTTTACTGATAAGTGTATTGTTTATAATATCTATAGTATCATCGGTACTTCCCGTGTCCAATATAGTCCAATAATCTATAAATTCCATATTTTTCACAAGAGTTTCACGAAATTGTGGACCCGCATTTTTTACCATGATACAAAGATGTAATAAATTATCCCACGACAGTTGTTCTCCCGTTAAACATGTATGAAATATCTGTAAAAAAGAAGCATAATATTCCGTAGGAATGTGTATATAGTAGGGAGAATTCGTCAATTCAAATGTGTGTGTATGGACATCTTTTTGCAAATGTCTATTTATCCATATGTTATTTGACTGATAATAGGAGAGAGGTTGCTCTCTTCGTGTTTCGCCATCCGATAAATCTACAATAAGTGTTTTTTGGAGTTGCAGGGGTTTAATAAAATATATATTTTCACATGTATGTGCGCGTATATTTGCCGAAATATTTGAGATATGAGTTTCATCCAAATCGGCTATAAATAACTGCACGGATGGTTTATTGAGAGATAGCGACAGTTCAATTGGAACAAATCCACCGTGGGTTGGACGTAAAAAAAGAACCTGTTCCAATGAAAATTCGGATATAATTTCTCGCAATAGTCCGACAATTCGTTCTAACTCTCCAAGACCAGATAGAATACGTAAATGATTGTATACCGGATGAATAATAACGGAAAATTCGTCATTATTTACTGTATATTGTCGTTGATTTATTTTTACTGACATGTGATAATAAAATAGAATACGTATTTTTATGTTTATTTTATAGATATTTTTCTATGTTTCTTGTATGTACGTTGTTTTTTTGTGCGTGGTTTGCTCTTTCCTGCCTGTATTTTTTTTGTGAATGAATTGGATACGGAACTTTTGGAATCTTTTTCCGAATCAAGACTGAATTCCGACGATGAAGAAGAAGCGGAAGCAGAAGCGGAAGCAGAAGCGGGCGAATTCAATGTATTCAGACTTTTACGGAATCGTTTTTTCTTGGTTTCTGGAATGAACTGGGTTTCATTTAAAAATTCCAATGCCTTGTTTATTTGTGAGGTAAGGGGTTTTCGAATAGATGGGTCATTTTTGAATACTTTGTTACGATAGGATGTGTCGTATATGTGTGTGAGTTTTTTATCGGAATATGAACACAATTCCGGTTTTCGCATTTTTCGATTGCCACGAATTAAATCAATAATTATTTTTGTGGTTAGTTTATCGAGATTTACCGTCATGGCAATTAATCCATAGGACAAACATTTATTGTGCTGTTCTTTTGATATTAATTTTGTTTTGGTCAGGTGTCCATTAAAAAATCCGTATTCTTTGGTATTTAACGTAAATCCAAATTTGCTGTAAAAACAAAACGCCGGTTTATTTAAAAAATTTTTAGCTACTTCCAAAATACCGATTTGGTCAAATTGGTGCGGATTTTGTTTAATTGTGTATAGATATATTCCGAGCAAATACATGGAAAACGGCATATTGGATGTTAGTTTTATATTTGGTTTTACACAAATTAATTCCACTAAAACACGTTGCGGAATAGCAATACATTTTTGAACAATAATAAAACCGGCAACTTCACCTGTATCTGTTTCTATAATACACATATCAGAATCGGATTCTATAAATATATTTCGCAATGATGTTTGTGTGTATGCCGGTTGAATACCTAATGGATTTACATCGGCATCGTATATTGAACATACATTACCGAGTTTTTCTATAAATACATCGACGGTTTGTATATTATATTTATCGCAAAATCCAGAAATGGAATATATATGAGAACTTATTTCTGGAACATCTTGTGTAAACTGTAACATAATTTCATCTGTAAAAAAGTATCGCGGTTGCATATTATATGTATATATAATAATATATGCCGTATACCATTCGAAAAGTTCCGAATAAATCCTGCTATCGTGTTACAAAATCAATTGGTTCGAGAGATGTTCTCTCAAAATGCTCTACATTAAAAAATGCCAAGAAACAAGTCCGACTATTGAACGCAATTGACCATGGATTTGTTCCTCGGGGAAGACGTGCTACTATGCGAAAAAGAATGCGTCGAAATAAAACACATAAAAAATAGATTGACAAAAAACAAAAAAGACAAAAGACAAAAGACAAAAAAACAAAGTTAGTATAATGAAAGAATCCGAGTCGATAAAAAATGGTGGTGCAAGTAAAAAACGATTAAAAACACGTAAATCTGTCGGAAATCCGTATCGTATTCGAAAAACATACAAAAAAAACTGTTATCAACTAAAAAATAAACATAACAAACACAGCTTCACCAAATGTTCATCTTTAGAAAATGTTATAAAACAAGACAAATTATTGAGAGCTCTTCTTTATAATCCATCCTTTATACGAAAATAAATGTTATTATTTAAGAAGAGGAATACAAATTTCTCCTATAAAAGTATCATTTAACCACTCTCCATCTTGGATTGTTGTTATAAATTTATTATCACGTATGGTACATTTTCCTCGACCATGTCTTTTTCCATTTTCCCATTCTCCCTCATACGTTAGTTTAGCCGCACTAAAGTATGATGGATGGGAAATCTCTCCATAACCATGCATTTCTCCATTTTTATATTCTCCTGTATAAAATACGTCCTCACCTAAAAATGTAACTCGCATTTTTTCAACATCACCTTTTATAAATATATCATCTTTCCATTCACCAGAACACCTCCCCATATCTCCTCCATTGAATACACCTTTTCCGTGTTTCATATTGTTTTTAAATTCGCCAATATATTTGTCAGCTTCACGCCAATAATCCCAGTGGATATAGTTAATTAATATACCTTGACCGTCGTGCTTGAAATTTTTGAAATCACCCTTATATACTTCAAGAATGCTTGGATTGTTAAAAACATTATATTTTCGTACATTCTGTTGTCTACAACGACGACCATTTCCATTGTTTTTCCATAAATACAAATTACTTGGAATATTTCGAATCATTTGTCTTGATTTTGATTTTGTTCGTTTTCCTTTGTTGTTTTTGTCTATTAACCAAAGAAAATAAATTTTCAATTTTTATTTTTTTATCTCTCTTATACAATGCTCTGTAGTAAAGAAAATTGAATAAATATATCGGTATGTATAGTGTAATTATTAAATGAATATAAGTGAAGAACAGAAAATTATTATTGAACATATTAAAAATAAAAAAAATGTTATTTGTACAGCATGTGCGGGAGCTGGAAAAAGCACCACTATTTTATTTACGGCATCATCCTTACCCGACGAAAAATTTTTACAAATAACGTATAACAGTTCTCTCCGTTTGGAAATTCAACAAAAAGTAAAATTGCAAGGATTGGAAAATATTCATGTTCATACATTTCATAGTTTGGCGGTAAAATACTACAGCCATTCGGCATTTACAGATACTGAATTACGAAAAATTATACTTCATGACATTCCTCCTTTATCCATTATTCCAAAGTTTAATGTATTGGTATTGGATGAAGCACAAGATATGTCGAAATTATATTATCGATTTATTGTGAAATTTTTACGAGATATGCATAATCAGTTGGTGAATACGGACAACGAGGATGACGACGAATATGATTATGAATCGTATTTTAAGGAGGAAGAAGAACAAGAAAAAGATGAGCAAGAAGAAAAAGATGAACAAGAAAAAGAATCTGATGAACAAGAAGAAAAAGAGTTATTGATTGAAGGTTCTATTCAGTTATTTATATTGGGAGATTTCATGCAAGGTCTCTACGAATTTAAAGGTTCTGACATCCGATTTTTAACATTGGCTCATAAAATATGGGAAACATCTCCTTATTTATTGTCCACCAATTTTGTTCAATGCACTCTTAAAATGTCATATAGACTGACCAATCAAATGGCGGAATTTGTAAATACAAATATGTTGGGAACTTCTACCATTTATGCTTGCAGAGAAGGTCCAAAAGTGCATTTTGTCCGTTGCTCGGATAATGATATATGTACAGATATATTTTTCAAAATAAATAAACTCTTTAAAAATGGACACAATCCCGATGATATATTTATTTTGGGCGCATCTTTAAAAAATAAAAATATCCGCAAGTTGGAAAATAGTATTGTAGAGCGCAATATACCATGTTATGTTCCGATGTTGGAACAAGAAAAAATAAATGATAATGTCATTAAAGGTAAAATCGCATTTTCAACCTTTCATTCGGTGAAAGGGCGACAGCGTAAATTTGTATTTATAGTTGGATTCGACAAAAGTTATTTTACTATTTTTCGGAAAGACCTACCACGACATATATGTCCAAATACATTGTATGTCGGATGTACGCGAGCCAGTGAATGTCTTTATTTATACGAAGCGACGAACAATCCAAGTGATGGACCTCTTCCATTTCTAAAAGTGAGTCATGCGCAAATGCGTTCGTCACCCTCGCAAAAATTATTTTTAGAATTTCAAGGTGCTATTCAAGCGATAGAAATTCAAGATGAACGTAAATGTGCGCAAATAGACCCAAACGCCAAAAATATTCACAAAACAAATGCAACCGAACTTATAAAATTTGTTCCCGATGATACGTTGGATATTATCACTCCCAAATTAGAACAAATGTTTATCAAACGTTCCACAGATGAAGATGAACTGGAATACGATATTCCAACGGTTGCAAAGACGGAATCCGACCGATATGAAGATGTGAGCGATTTAAACGGCATTGTATTGCCATTTATTTATGCCGATACATTTTCCAATACATCGACCGTGAACTATTTATGTGAATTGATTGAAAAATCGTTGAAATCGTTCAGAACGGGCGAACACATGTTTTTAAAAAATGCATACAACACATATAAAGATACACGAGAATCGTCAGAATTAATGTCTATTTCGGAATATTTATACTTGGCAAATTTATTATCGGCTTCACAAGAACAGTTATATTTTAAATTTAAACAAATAAAACTGCATGAATATACTTGGTTGTCAGAAGACATGATACATATGTGTATTGAGCGTATGGAACGCATAATTCAATTTAATAAACAACAGACTACTCCCACCATTGAAGAAACGATTATTGAACATGAATTGGTCGATGAAACATGCAAAATAAACGCGATTCTTGCAAACGCATTTCGAAAATATGAAAATTCAAAACAAAAAACAAATGCATCTAACATTACATATAAATTTAACATGCGTATTGATATGAAATGCGACGATGTAATTTGGGAATTAAAATGCGTGTCACGATTGACTGTGGATCATTTCTTACAAGTTGTATTGTATGCGTGGATGTGGAAAAGTTTGTATCCGGCGGACACACGAACATTCAAACTATTCAATATAAAAAACGGAGAGATTCATGAACTACTTGTAACTCCGGAAAATTACGAAATTATGACGGAAATAGTGGTATTGTTATTAATTTCAAAATATGGCAAAAATGCGCGCAAAACAGACGATGAATTTTTAGAAGACTTATAAGGGAATTATGGCAATTATATTTATTATATAATATATAATAAATAATATAATGAATGTGTTGAACCGATTGACCGATTCATTTTTGATTCAGTCTATTTTACATTATGCCGATTGTGGTCTATTGCTTTATACCGATAAATTACAAAGATATCAACTTCGATTGGACAGTAACCAGTCCAAGTTTCAAGCAGTTAAACATTTATACAAAACACAATTAACATATGAAGAGGATAAACATCAGTGTTTTTTTCATAATACGATTCTTTTATTTCATACGACAAAATTGGCTATTATTACAAGTAAAAAAGATGAATTTAAAGTCACATATACACACCGACAAATTCGCTAATTCTTATTTGTTGTCTCTATATGAATTGTTGGCATTATATTTGTTGGCATTATATTTGTTGGCATTATATTTGTCGGTTTAATCAGAAAGAATTCTTTGTCGGATGGTTTGTTATTTGATAATTTTTCCTTTTTGTATGTAACGGTTTTTTCCTTTTTAGTTGTTGGATTTGTTTTTTCCTTTTTTGCTACTGTATCGTTGAATGCATCCATATTTTCATCTTGTGCCACCTCGATACATATTTTCAAATGTGTGTTCATACTTCGTTGATTTTTTGCATGAAACGAACAGTTCTTACAAAATAAACTGTTTGAATTGGCGTATCTGGTTGATAAATACTTTTCCATAGATGAAAACTCCATATTATCAATTTGTTTTATCATTTTATTCATATTATCGCGAATGTCTTTTATAATTGCCAATTTCTGCTGAACAAATAATTGGTATTCGCGGTTCATTTCATCCAAATTTTCTTTTGAAATAATATCATCGTCGGTATCTTTTTCTTCCATATTTTCATCTAATTTTTGCTTTAAATTGTCAATCATATCTATCGCAGTTCGAATTTTATCCGGATTATTATTCACATTATACACATAGATTAAAACATTTCCATTTTGGAAATTTATCTCATAATTATTTTTCGTGGCGATTCCCGTATGTTGAGAGAGAAATAAACCACAACAATCCTGTATTTCCGTGTCTCGAATAAACTTCTTGACTTCTTTTTGAGGAACATTGATGGTCGCATAGTCCTTATTCTCAATTAGAATTGTCGGTTTTCCTACCCGTGAAAGCATTATATCTCCTGTTTCCTTTGTCGCCGCTACCGATGATATATCTCCGTTTGGAAAGAGATCTACTACTATACGTAATACATCGTTTTCCGATATTTTTCCTTTTATAGAAGAATTCTCGGTCTTTTTAAAATAACTTCCCATATCATCTTTTAATATATCCGTTGTTTTCTGATGTTGCACTATAATGTCACGTAATTCCGATATTTTATTATAGCATGATTCGACGGGACTCTTGTCCGACGGTTGTTTTATGTTATTTATTTCACGTAAAAGTATATCGTTTCCTTTGGATAATAAGTCACCAAATAATAAACTGTTTTTATCTAAAAAAGTAGAGGTATGTGTTTGTAAAAGAGCCACTAATTTTTCCGATGTATTGTTTGTATTGTTCGTTGTAATCATACGCATATCTTCCATAATTTCTCGTCGAATATCGGATATTTTAAGATTGAATGTCTGAATCATATCAGCATTTGATTTTTGAATATGTTTCATACCATCTATAAATTGAGAGGCAAGAGTTTCATTCAGAGGTACACTTGTTTTCATAGTTAGTTTCATGAAATTAACTAACCAACTATTCGTTGTTTCAGGATCAATATTTGGGTTTTCTCTATAAAAAGAAACTACATCTTCATTATAAATACATATGGATGCCCGAGCGACACTAACCATCCAGTTGTATATATTGGCGAGAAAGGTTTATATGGTTTAGTCTGTTCAAAAAAGAAATATATCTTTACTGTATAATATGAATTTAGACATACGAAAAAGAACGCAAAGAAATCGAAAAAGTCGTCATAATAAAACGGCGAAAGCTGGAAGTAAAAAAAATGTTCTATCGTTGCCTCTACCTTTGCCTCTGTCATTACAAGAAATACCAAAAACGCCTCCTATACGAAAATTTCCCAAAAAACTTGTACAAACTCCTGCGTTTCCCGTGAAACATAAAACTCGTTAAACACATATATTTCGTGTATGCGATGTATATACAGAACCAATTTCTTTGGCTTTTATCACGTATCGAATTTCCGTATACATAATAGTGGTTAATGCCGTTGTTTTTTTAGTAATGCACAATCGAGCACAATGTTGAAGTGTTTGTTTCGATATTTGTTTATAGGTAATTTGGTCAGGTAATGACAAAATTACGTGGCGGGAGGGTTGGTCGACTATATGAAACCATACATCATTTTCGTTTGCTCGGTCAATCAATTCCCAATTGTTGTGCCGATTTTTACCGATATATACGGTTAATTCCATCTCTACATTTGTGTCAAATAGTTGTTGCGTCATTCGTTGTGTTTATGGTTGAATATAATTTTTCAATTTTCTTACATTACGTGATTACTTTATCGGTATTTTTTGTTAATGGCGGAGGCGCGATTGATTTCAAGAAATTGCGATATCCGATAGATTTTTCCAAAGAAAATACATTTCCAAGTTGTTCTCTTGCAATGTCATAGCCAATTCGTTCTTTTGGAGAGAGACTGTCTATGTATATTTCTTGTATCGTTTTTGTAACGGCTGGCGATTCTGATTCTTCGTTCATAGGATGTTTATGTATATTTTAAATATTTTTATATTCAATTTTTTAACATACATGTAGCATTAGAATAAACACAATAGAAGAAAATCCAGAAAAATCAAACGGTAATTATGTGGGAACTGCCAGTTTCCATTTTTTATAATCCATTGTGGTCGTTTGTGTAGCATGGTCTGTATCAAATATTGCCGTGAATTTACTCTCACCTTTTGCATACGGATTAACGGCTTTTTTCGGTGTTAAAAACGGAAATTGTCGAACGGTCCCAACTCGAATATATTTATTTGTGACATAATCTATTTTGGGAGGTAATGCAATTGTTTTTTGAGAAATATTTGTGGGAACACCATTTCCGCGAACATTGGAAACGGGTTTTTGAATTTTGGTAAATACCGACATTCTCGCCTGATTGAATTCTTTTTTTGATGAAGAAGAAGAAGAAGACGACGCAGAGGAAGAAGATTCCGTTGTTAATAATGCCAATATGGGAGATTTTCTCTCCGAAATTTGTTCATCCATAAAAAAATCACTACACATAAATGTTCGCACATATTTTAATGCAACTGCATCTAATGTATGATGAGATAACGACGAATCCGCGTAATAGGCAAATCCGTTTCGATATACATCATAATACATAATCACGTTCGATTGATTTGGAATTGAATCCATTAAAATACGGGATTTCCATCGTTTTTCCAGCGGATTTGCTTCGTCCGACAGATTTTCAACATACCATTTCGACTCATATAATTCCGTATCTATATTCGCATTTGCCTTTTCTGTTTTTGAAAAATCGATAAATTGTCGTTTGTTTTTCTGAAAATAGTCCTCTTGAACTTCACTCGGCAGGAGAATCTTCGTTTTTTTTATAATATCATCGTTTTTAAAAATACATAATAAATAATAAATACCTAACATAGTTGCACACGATATGGGAACAATCCATATTATATATATAATATCCATGATATATTATATATTTTGTATATTTATATCCTTATAGTGTCTAAGCTATTTTTTGCTTACGGGCTTCAAATAATGCATCTACTTCGGTTCTTACATCGGCAACGGCGATTCGCTGATAATTCGATGCATTTGGATGACACACCACCAAATACATTCCCGAAATACGAATGGGAGTTCCGTCAATTTGATACTTTTCCTCCAAAATTTTCCTGTATGTGTTTAATTGCAATGAATAATGCCAAAAATTCACATTTTCAATATGCTGAATTTCTTTTGTGTGTGAGAATTTGGCGAAATTTCCCTTGGTCCATACAATTTCTTTGGACCGTTTCCAATCATAAATTTCGAAAGAACCATCGGGCGTTTTATATACCATGTCGATGGACCCGCATATTTTATATTCCTCGTAATATACCATCCATTCTGTACGATACGGAGTTAAATCCGGATAATCTTTACGAAAATTCAGAAAATACTGGAATTCAATAGAATCGTTGGTCACCGTTTCTCCATTTGAATAACATTCAATATCATAATGCATTTTTGTTCCTCTACGAGCCGAATCGTCTCTATTTATTTCCCATGATGCCTCGATTTCTTCACGGGTCATATTCATATATGTTTCATTATACGTGAGACGTAACGGGTTTTGGACACCGGTTAGTCTGGATTCTTTTGCAAACATTCCATTGAGAACTGCTTTTGAATCAAACACATCAAAATGATGATGAATGAAGGTAGTGGTGCTTTCATACGTTCCAGAAACTCCGTGAATTGTGTAAATGTGTCCATCTTCTTTGAATGAAATAAACGCATCACGCACATTTGCATTTTTAATGGAAAGATAGGTAGACATTGGTTATATCTAATCTGCCATTGTTTTTATTATCATTTTTATGAGACTGGACGACTTTACTTGTTGCTTTTATTAGTTCGATTTTTCTTTTTGGGATTTGTTTTTTTGTTGGTGTTCTTTCTGTTTTTTTTCGTTTTTCGGAGTCCATATTTTTTTGACATCTTTTTTTCGCCTACACACCATTGTTTTCCGTCGATTACGTATATAGTGCCTTTACACGCTTTTATTGTGTTTATTTTTGAATTCATTTGTATATATTTTAGAGATAAAAGAATAAAGAATAAAATAATATGTTATTAAAATAACACATGTCTGTATCAATCTATTCTTTAGATGCTACCGTTTATGGTAATATAAGTTGTAATAGTTTATCCGCTATTCACCTTAATCCGTCCATTCCTACTATAGCTATTGGAACAACAACTATAAATCAAGGAACAGATGCGATTGCCATTGGTCTACAAGCCGGAGAACAAAGTCAAGGTGGTTCTTCCGTTGCGATTGGCAATGGAGCTGGACAGACACAACAGAATTCGCAATCCGTTGCCATTGGTCAAAGTGCCGGAGCCCAAAGTCAAGGAAATTCAGCAGTTTCAATTGGTAATGGAGCAGGACAGACACAACAAAACGACCAAGCAGTTGCCATTGGTATACACGCTGGAGCTCAAAATCAAGGCAATTCTTCTGTTGCCATTGGTAATAGTGCTGGACAGGTTCAACAGAATTCGCAATCCGTTGCTATTGGTCTGAATGCAGGTTCTCAAAGTCAAGGAAATTCAGCGGTTTCAATTGGTAATGGAGCAGGACAGACACAACAAAACGCACAAGCAGTTGCTATTGGTCTACAAGCTGGAGCTCAAAGTCAAGGAAATTCGACAGTAGCAATTGGTAATGGTTCCGGACAGATACAACAAGGTACAAGTGCTATCGCTATTGGACAAAATGCTGGAAATACAAATCAAGGTATATATTCTATTGCAATTGGTAATGGAGCTGGACGAACACAACAAAATTCGCAGTCTATTGCCATTGGTCAAAATGCTGGAGCACAAATCCAAGGAAATTCGGCGATTTCAATTGGTAATGGAGCAGGACAGACGCAACAAAATAATCAAGCAGTTGCTATTGGCATACAAGCTGGAGCTCAAATTCAAGGATTAAATGCTATTGCAATTGGAACATTGACAGGTAATCTAAATCAAGGAATTGCTTCAGTTGCAATAGGGTATTCTTCAGGACAGACGCAACAAGGAACAAATGCTGTTGCAATTGGACTAAATGCCGGAGCACAAAGTCAAAGTGCCGAATGTGTTGCGATTGGAGATAGCGCCGGAAATATAAATCAAGGATTAAATGCTGTTGCGATTGGTCAAAGTGCCGGAGCACAAAGCCAAGGCACAAATGCTATCGCTATCGGGTATGGTGCCGGAAATACAAATCAAGGTATTTCTTCCCTTGCAATTTGTGGTAGTGCTGGTTATCAAAATCAAGGAAATTATTCGATTGCAATTGGTAATGCAGCGGGACAGACGCAACAAAACCAATATGCAATTGCAATTGGTCAACAAGCTGGATCTCAAAGTCAAGGAAATTCTTCTGTTGCCATTGGATATTTCGCCGGATATCAAAGTCAAGGAAATTCTTCTGTTGCGATTGGCATACAAGCCGGATATCAAAGTCAAGGATTAAATGCTATTGCAATTGGAACATTGACAGGTAATCTAAATCAAGGAACTGATTCAGTTGCAATTGGATATTTCGCTGGACGGACGCAACAAGGAATAAATGCTGTTGCAATTGGACTAAATGCCGGAGCACAAAGTCAAAATGCCGAATGTGTTGCGATTGGAGATAGCGCCGGAAATATAAATCAGGGATTAAATGCTGTTGCGATTGGTCAAAGTGCCGGAAATATAAATCAACAATCCCAATGTGTTGCTATTGGATACCAAGCAGGAATGTTTTCACAACAATATCAAGCTATCTCACTTGGTAGTTTTGCAGGACTTCAAAGTCAAGGATTTGGAGCAATTGCAGTGGGGGCATATTCGGGACAAACAAACCAAAATCAAAATGCAATCGCTATCGGGTATGCTGCCGGACAAACAAACCAAAATCAAAATGCAATCGCTATCGGGTATGCTGCCGGAGCTCAAAGTCAAGGTTCTGGCGCAATTGCGATTGGCATACAAGCGGGAAGTGTAATACAGGGAGCGAATGCTATTGCCATTGGAAATTATACTGGAAATATAGGTGGGCAAATTGCTGGGTCAATTGTAATAAGTGCCACAGGAAATAGTATTAATAGTTTATATGCCGGAACGTATATTGCTCCAATTCGACAAAATCAATATGTAACTACTTCTGGATATGCAACATTGTCATATGATTTATCTCATAATGAAATAGTTTATAATGGGTCCGCCACTCCTCGATTTTATTTTAATTCAACAAATTCAAGTCCAATAGCATATAATCCAGGTAAAATAACAGGCTTTTCATGTTACAGCTTTTCAACAGGATCATCAAGTGCATATTCAACAGTAACAGGAAATTTTACTTTTGCTATTTCGGGCTATTATCAAATTAATGTATGTTTGTATGTTGGTTCAACACCAGCAACGCAATATATAAATATATATAAGAACGACATAGCATTTTCATATATTAGCGCTGTTGGAACGAGCGCCTCGGGAGCGCAATTTTGTAATAGTGCATGTTTCAATTATTTTAATGTCGGTGATACATTATCATTATATTGTGATGGATCATCTATATATTTGTATAATAGTTTCATGACATTATATAAAACAGATTAAATATCCCTGATTATTCCTCCCCTCGAAAATTAAAACACGATAATCGAAGAATACATGAACATATCGATACCTCTACATGATTGTTTGTAACTACTGGCTGAATACCCACGCCAACTTTATCGTTTGCCAGATCACCATTCCCATCTTTAGATGTTGTTGTTGTTGGTTCATTTTGTATTGGTTCATTTTGTATTGGTTCTTTTTGTATTGATTCGTTTTGTTCGTCGGACATTTTATTGTGTTATATAAAATGACCTTTTTTAATTTGCTCATAAAATATATTCCGAGTATGTATTTTCATATACTCGTTGCCATTTTTCTTGGATTGTCTATTGATGGTCTTTGTACACAATTTATTCCTCTATTACGAATTATTATTCAGTTTAATCTAAATATGTTTATTATTCTTTTTCTGGAATATACAAATGTAATTTGTTTGCAAGAAAGTGTATTTTTTATATCTATTTTATTGGGCGTTCAGCGCGGATTGTTTCAAGATATTATATCTTACTTCACCTCTATAAAAGAGATTGTTCTTAGAAGCAAATAGTCAGTTCAATATTATTCTTCATCTTCGTTTCGTTGTGAAAAATACGACAGAATTTCACGTGCGAATTCGGGAGGAAACTCGGCGGACGGAATCATTAATCCGTGTTCGTCATAGGTTATATGTTTTAAGGGAGAAAAGTTATATCGTAATAAAATCTCATTTCTCTCTACATATTTGCGATTGGCTTTCGACCCATGAAAAAAATGTCGAATAATTCCGGGAACGTATCCCAAACGTAGTCGTTTCACACGCGTTTGATACTGAACAATCACATCTTTAAAATCTTGTGAATACTTATCATTAATGCTTTGCAGTCCTTTATTCATTAAACAAAAAGACATGATATGGTCGCTTGCTCCCAAAATTCCCACTTCAAAAAGTCCGCCCATTCGTTCAAATGCATTTCGCGTGCACGCCCACGCATATCCACAATGCCAGTAATTTGGAAATTGATGCGTATATGGTAAATCTTTACAAAATTGAAATCCGAAACTATTAAACACATTCATGGTTTCTTCTTTCACTCCCATATCACACGCATGTGAAAACAATTGAACAATATCTTTCGCGCCATTTAATATTTTCAATGTATCCAATGCCCAATCATTGTTATCAAAATCTATATCGGCATCTATCCACGCAAATGCTTTCCACTCGTTCGGAAGAAGTCGCCGAACTCCTAAATTAATCATATTTTCTTTATGCCAAATCGCCGTTTCTGTTCGTAACTGAAGATGCCGTGGATTTGTATTTGATGTAATTGCAAATGGTTGATTTCCATACGCTAATTCTACAATGTATAATGTTACATGATTCTCGAATTCCATCCGGCGAATAAATTCTCGCATGAGTTGATACCGTTTTTTGAAATTGCATACATTTGAAATTACGGCAATTACGTGTAGAGAGGGTTCAATCGGACTATTGTTTTCAATGGCATCTTTAATGTGATTGTGGTGCATACCTATTTTACAAACATCTGTTTTGTTCGATTCAACGGAACCCTGTTTCAATACATTGGATGAGGAAGATGACGATGACGAGGACGAGGAGGAGGAGGATGAGGAGGATGAGGATGAGGAAGAGGAGGAAGACAATAATTCAGAGGGCGATAATAAAATAGTATTTGCCTTACATGAACCATGTAATGTCGTCTTTGTGTCCATAAAACAACTTCCCACTCTTTTATCGATAGGTGATGGATTGTATTCAATGGGTGATGTATAGGTATAGGTATGAATATGAGACCGATTCTCCATTTATATGTGATGAGAAAAAAATGTTAAATAAAACACAATCGGATTATTTAGTCGAAGAAAATTGTTGTTTATTATTTCGTATGTATTACTATATGTCATCGATTGCATTTATTGGTGTGTTGACTCTTGTTCGTACAGATTTATTGATTCGGCTTATAGAAAGTATAGATTATCCGGTTGACACATTTGCCATTTTATTTCAAGGTCATACAAATATAAATACGGAATGTTTGCCGACAAATACATTTATTAAAAATCTTATTTTCATTTCATGTGATATGAATATTGGTGTATCCCGTGGATGGAATTATTTTTTCCGTAATTATTCGCCGAAATATTGGCTTATTACGGGAGACGACAATTACTTTGAAAAGGGGTCCTTGGAAAAAATAGCGCAACAAATGACATTGCCCGATGCCAAAAAAAGCGTGTTTTGTGGTCTTCAAATATTATATTCCGACGGAACTGTGGGTTCAAGTGGATTTAGTACATATATTGTAACTCCCCAAATCATGTATAAAGTTGGATTGTTCGATGAAAATATTTATCCCGCCTATTTTGAAGATGGCGATTTGTGGCAACGTATTGTGTTAAGTGGAGAATCTACATATACAATTCAAGATGCATATATACATACAGGGGATGACAAACAAACGGGGAGTTGCACGATACAGAGCGTATCTCCCGAATATCGTGCAAAAATGGACGAATGTTATCGTAGAAACGAACAATATTATAAAAGTAAGTGGCAAGAGGGATACACCACTCCATTTAATAATGTGAATTATGATATTAAAGATGTAATTGTGCATGAGAATTATTACAAAAATCAGGAGATTTTGTTGGGACATTTGCATGAACCAACCTTTGTTATCTGGCAGTGATTAAATCTTAAGGACCACTCGTAATGTAGAGCATTTTCTTCGCAGTAGATACATTGGAATGGATGTTATATGTGTGATTTTTCGATGAATATGAAGAGTTAAAATATCGGGATTCATTTGTTTTATTATTTGTTGTTTTATTTGTTGTTTTATTTGTTGTTTATTTTGTAAAATTTTAGTCAAGCATATTATATTTATAAAAGTTCGTTCGTGTTTGTGTGCTCGTATACGTTAGTGGTTAGACAGTCGTTCTTATACAGCGAAGACGGGAGTTCAAGCCTCCCTATGAGCATTTTTATGTCGGTCAAAATTGAAAATTTATTTTTATATTTTATAAATTAAACCAGTAAATAATTATGGCAACATTTTCAGAAACGATAAACGAAATATATGATGAGATGTATTACCAAGTGTGCATATTATTTTGTTTAGAGGATTATGCGTATATTGAAGATGAAAAATATCTTAAATATTTTGGAGAAGGAAAAGAAATACAAAAAACAAAAAAACATAGCACAAAATATACACAATAATATAATGTTTTCGTCATTATGCGTCTCTCAAAGAAGGGGCTTTGCCCCTCTTTGAGAGACACGGTCTACGACAATAATGTGTATGCCAAACATAAAACCATAAAAAAGATTCCACATAATGTTTTTTTAATTTTTACCAAGTTGTCAATTTTGTTTAGCTATCCAAAGCATATATTTTCGTCATTATGCGTCTCTCAAAGAAGGGGCAAAGCCCCTCTTTGAGAGACACGGTCTACGACAATAATGTGAATATTTATAAGAAAAGAATATATGCAATTATAATAATTTAATATATGTTTTTTATAAAACAGATTCAATCGGTAGCTACATCAAAAATAATACGATATTTACCAAAACGCCGTTATGGTAATCGTGGAGGTGGATCTAAATATTTTATAGACTGTCCTGCATTTCAGAATCAAAGTGACTCATTACAAATTGAAACTGTATTAAAAAATGTTGATAGACAAAATGTAGCTATTTTATCTACCATTGCCCAAGATGAAGATTTTCATCAAAAAATAGTTATTAAATTAACCTATGCAAATCAAATAGATGGAAATAAAGAATACCGTATCGGAGAGATGCTTTATGTTTATAAAATTCATGGATTTATTCGGTATCTGTGTACATTTCCATGTTTTGATGATACGGCAAAAAAAGCACCAAAAACAAAAAATGGAGATAGACCAAAGCCATTTACTAAAAATATATGTCAAGCCCCACATACCAAAGAAAATTTACAAAATGTATTAGTAATGCCTTATATTCAAGGAGGTTCAATAGAAAATTATGTATTTACACAGGATAATATACAACTCTTACAATCATTGTTAGCACATACAATTATGTCATTAACAGTTGCTTATGACCGAATACAGTTTATTCATGGAGATTTACATTTGGGAAATATTTTATTCAAAAAAACTACAAAAACAGAAATAACTTATTCTATTCGTGGGTCTGAACCAATTGTTTTGCCAACGGTTGGATATAAAGTAGTTATTATGGATTTTGAGAAATCGAGAACGTCTGAATATAATCCGAGAGAAATAGCATGGTTTTGGAAGACTTACATTTTTTGATGAAAAAAACGGAGGTATCTTTTGATACTTATGAAGATTACTATATTACGTGGAACAATACAGATATTTTTATATTTATAAACAAGGCAGTTCAAGAAAAATTGCCTTGTTCGGAAATTATGACATTGATTGATTTAATATATACGTCTGAATTTTGTTTTCATTTTATTGATAAAATAGAATATAAACCATAATTATTCCCAAAATTGGTTGTCATAATTTATTGTAATTAATATTTTCGTCATTATGCGTCTCTCAAAGAAGGGGCAAAGCTCCTCTTTGAGAGACACGGTCTACGACAATAATGTGAGAAATCCAACTTGCTATCGAATAAATTAAATGAATCTCTAAAAAATAGAGATAATTATTCGATAATTATCTTTGTCATTGCACATACACGAATAAAATATTTTCGTCATTATGCGTCTCTCAAAGAGGGGCTTTGCCCCTTCTTTGAGAGACACGGACTACGACAATAATGCGTAAAAGATATATGCCAAACACAAAACCATAAAATATACGTCCGATAAAAAGTTTTTTAAAAATGGTAAAAATAAGGTCCGGCTGATAGTTCCAAAAAATGACAAATAAATGGAACTATCAGAAAATAATACAATAAAAATAAAATATAAGTCCGATAAAAAGTTTTTTAAAAATGGTAAAAATAAGGTCCGGCTGATAGTTCCAAAAAATGACAAATAAATGGAACTATCAGAAAATAATACAATAAAAATAAAATATAAGTCCGATAAAAAGTTTTTTAAAAATGGTAAAAATAAGGTCCGCCTGATAGTTCCAAAAAATGACAAATAAATGGAACTATCAGAAAATAATACAATAAAAATAAAATATAAGTCCGATAAAAAGTTTTTTAAAAATGGTAAAAATAAGGTCCGCCTGATAGTTCCAAAAAATGACAAATAAATGGAACTATCAGAAAATAATACAATAAAAATAAAATATAAGTCCGATAAAAAGTTTTTTAAAAATGGTAAAAATAAGGTCCGGCTGATAGTTCCAAAAAAATGACAAATAATGGAACTATCAGAAAATAGTATAAAGTATTTGAACAACAATATTTATTGTTATGGATTATGTGTGTTCTTTTTGTGAGTATTCAACAGATATTCATAGCAATTATAAATTACATTTAACAACAAATAAACATAAATTAAATTGTGGATTATGTGTAAAATCAAATGTATCCGAGTTTAAATGCGACAAATGTGAAAAAATATATACAACTCGCGCGGGACGTTTTAAACATTCAAAAAAATGTGGCATAAAAGATAATTCGACAATCCAACTCAAAGATGAATTACAAAAAATGAACAAGAAAAAAATAATTAAATTATATATTGAATCAATACCTCTCAAAAATAATGAGAATATACCAACATCCACAACAATTATAAACGATAATTCTGTAAATACATATAATAATTTTAATCTAAATTTATTTCTTTATAAAAAATGCATAAATTCTCCTAATATTGATGAATTCTTTGTTAATATGGCATTAACCGATGAATATGTAGATAAATTACTTGATGATGGTTATATCGGAATATCAGATATAATTTATGATATAATTGGTAATTATCCATTTGAAGATTTGCCTTTATTTTGTGTTCGAGATAGCCTGACGGATAAACAAACAGTTCATGTAAAAAGTAATAATATGTGGCAAATTACGGATCAATTAGATGAAAATGGATTTGATATTAAAGATGATGTGGAGGAAGACGGTAATAATGAAGAATTTTATTATCGACAATTGACTGACAATAGGCTATTAAGTAGACATATTGAAAGTTTTACGGATTGTGTTAGATTAACATTGAAAAAATTATATGCGAATTCTTCAAATAAACGTGCATTTGAAAAAATATTTAAGGAATTTGATTTACCTGTATCGGATTTAATTACAAAGCAATATTTAATTCGAAAAAGATTAATGAATTATTTGGTAATAGATAAATGTAAATTATTATCTATCATAAACAATGCTTAATGAACCGTTGCCTGTTGAATTAATTCTTGAAATGATATTTTTTCTTTATTTTGTTTAATTTCCAAAAGTCGGTTATAAACTATATTAACATCAATAATTCCAAGAATTTGTTTATCATGGGTAAACACATTTATATATGTCTGAATATGATTGTTTTGTGTTTTAGGTTGAGAGGATAATGTTTTTTTCATAATAGATGAAATTTTATTATCGTTTGATACAACATTTATATTTGTATCTTGTGCGATATTGCATATATGTGTTTCAGATAAAAGATGAGAATTATATTGTGATTTATTCGTAGTTTTATAATTACAACATGCACATATAAATTTTGAGTTCATTTTATAGTTATATTATATACAAATAAATATTTATATCAATACATTTTTATAATTATAGTACATATTTTCGTCATTATGCGTCTCTCAAATAATCATATTGGGCAAAAGCCCAAGACTCCTTTTTGAGAGACACGGTCTACGACAAATAATTATTTCCTGATAGTTCCATTATTTGTCATTTTTTTGGAACTATCAGCGGACCTTTGTTTTACCATTTTTAAAAACCTTTTTTATCGGATGTATATTTTATTTTTATTGTATTATTTTCTGATAGTTCCATTTATTTGTCATTTTTTGGAACTATCAGCCGAACCTTATTTTTACCATTTTTATATAAAATATTTTCGTCATTATGCGTCTCTCAAAGAGGGGCAAAGCCTCTTTTTGAGAGACACGGACTACGACAATAATGTGTAAAAGATATATGCCAAACACAAAAACCATAAAAAATATTTATCAAACCAAACATAAAACTATAAAAAAGATTTCACATAATTTCCTATTCCGTTCTATTCCAAAATGGAATAGAAGCCTCTATTAAAAAATATTTATCAAACCAAACATAAAACTATAAAAAAGATTTCACATAATTTCCTATTCCGTTCTATTCCAAAATGGAATAGAAGCCTCTATTAAAAAATATTTATCAGACATACAACTACAATAGAAATTTATGTGGAATCTTTTATTTTATTGTAACAATATATTTCTCTGAGAGGTTTATTAAAATCTTTTGTTTTATTGTCAATAAAGGAGATTGGTTACAATTGCATTGCGTGGGAGCGCCTTGGCGCTCCCGTTAGATGGTCTCAGATATTTATTGTTAGATAGTTAATCAACATGTTGTTTATTATAACAATAGTTTATCGTAATTCCACTGGGTCATTTCTCGTCTTAGACGTTTCGTAGTCCGTGTCTCCCAAAGGAGGGAGCGATAGCGACCGACGCAAATTGGGAGACGCCCAATGACGAAAATCTTATCTCTCTATTTTATTAGAGAGGTTCATTCAAATCTTTTATTTTATTGTAACAATATATTTCTCTCTTTTTTATTAGAGAGGTTCTTTTGTTTTATTGTAACAATATATTCTCTCTTTTTTATTAGAGAGGTTCATTCAAATCTTTTATTTTATTGTAACAATATATTTCTCTCTTTTTTATTAGAGAGGTTCATTCAAATCTTTTGTTTTATTGTAACAATATATTCTCTCTTTTTTATTAGAGAGGTTCATTCAAATCTTTTATTTTATTGTAACAATATATTCTCTCTTTTTTATTAGAGATGTTCATTCAAATCTTTTATTTTATTGTCATAAATTGTGTGGGAGCGCCAAGGCGCTCCCGTTATCGAGGTATCGGAAAGTCTTTTATTTTATTGTAACAATATATTATTTTCTGATAGTTCCATTATTTGTCATCTTTTTGGAACTATCAACTGGACCTTATTTTTAATAAAGAGAACCAATTTATGTTCCGTTATAATGTTTGGATATCTAAATAAATTTTGTCGTGTTCGTGTCTCTCAAAAATGGAGTCTTGGGTGAAAGCCCAAGATGATTATTTGAGAGACGCATAGTTACGAAAAATATTATTTATGAGTCATACAACATGTGGTAGTCCAACATAGTGACAAATAATGAAAAGGATTTCTATTCCATTTTGGAATAGTAATAAATCAAAATATTAAATCGTATTTCGTCATTATGTGTCTCTCAAAGAAGGGACAAGTCCCTTTTTGATAGACATGGTTTACGATAAATATATAATAAAATCGAGGGGAGCGTAGCGACCCTCAAAATATGTATACATGTATGTATACATGTATGTATGATGTATGATGCATGATGTATGTATGTATGTATGATGTATGTATGTATGTATGATGTAGTGTAGTCTACCATACATCATATAAAATAAACATAAAATAAACATAAAATAAACATAAAATAAACATAAAATAAACATAAAATAAACATAAAATAAACATAAAATAAACGTAAAAAAATATAAAATAAACGTAAAAAAATATAAAATAAACGTAAAAAAATATAAAATAAACGTAAAAAAATATAAAATAAACGTAAAAAAATATAAAATAAACGTATAAAAAT
>Ga0302186_10000216_pt1 | contig 53588 bp, 34 predicted proteins | sample II_Bog_E1_2_FD_198782 | JGI IMG/M metagenome (GOLD analysis project Ga0302186, IMG submission 198782) | Peat permafrost microbial communities from Stordalen Mire near Abisko, Sweden - II_Bog_E1_1 | ecosystem: Environmental > Terrestrial > Soil > Wetlands > Peat | place: Sweden: Abisko...
CCCACCCCCTACCCCACCCCCCACCCCAACCCCACCCCCAACCCCAACCCCAACCCCAACCCCAACCCCAACCCCAAATATGCATATTATCCAAGTACACGGAAGCAAAAATCATGACCTAAGATAATACAAATCAATTGGATTAAATTTAAAAAATAAGATTATGAATTATATCATCTCTTGAGATTACTAAAGAAGGAGATATCTTCATCATCAAGATCAGAATATGGCTTATACATATTATTATAGGAAAGTTTTTCTTTGTTTTTGGCAATCCCAATTTGTCTTTTCGTAATATCAAAGAAAACATAGTATCTGTTAAAAAATTAATCACCCAAAAATATTTTTGATTCATACTTTACTGATTAAATTCCTAAATCGCAGAGTGATACATTTCCATCTTTCACACAACGCTGGAAATAAACGTCTTTATCCACTTAATAAACTTAATTTTATATTTCAATTTTTACTGACGGGAGAGATTCAAAATTGACGACTACGCATCGCAAAAGAGAGAATTGAGGAGCAGACTATTCAAGATCAAAAGCACATTTATTTTTTCCTCCTTTATTGAATTCTTTAAGAATGTCGTTGGAATAAATTTCAGGAATAGATATGCATGTAGTTCCAGTATCTAAAAGAGCTGTATTTATTTTAAATACGATACTATCTCCAATGCTAGCTCCAGAAATATTGATGTGATATTTGAATCCAGGTAGAATTTTATATGTGTGCAGATCCCCTTCGTAGAAGTCTTTATTAGGTTTTCCTAGAGAGAAAAAAGAGCGATTATCCTGTTGGAAATTTAGATTCACTCCAAATGAATAACTATCAATAATTTTGTTGTTGATAAGAGTTTGTATAAATGTTGGATTTGGATTTGTTGCCATTTATGGAAAAGACAAACCAACCAAGCCTTCAGCCGATTAAAAATTAGGATCAGCTCTGTAGGCCACTAAGAGAAATTCATTGAATTTATGTTTTCCTAGTTGCACATACAAATTATCTAGATATGTGTCTAACCTTCCGTCTAGATAGCCAATTGTAAATTTTTAATTGTTTTTAAGGCAGTTTAGGCAGCTATATTTTACAGAGGGAACTCCTGCAGACTGCTCACCCTTTATAAAAAAATCACTGGATCCTGTGTCGATATTAACATTGTATTCAAGTCCTGCAACTATGAGGTGAAGAGTAAAATAAAGACCCATATCCTTTAAATCATATGTCTCTACGATTGCTTCTTAGTGATTTAAATGTTTTTAATGACCACTTTGGAAGACTCTCATATTGTGGTAGATAACGAGTTTATTATGCTTTGACACGAGTGCATGCCTTTAAACGATATGGTAGTGTTTTTGGTGTAAAATGGAGAAAGTCAATTGATTAGAGGCTCCTCCAAGAAGGAAGAACATTGCTATGAGTAGAATGTTGATAATCTTCATTTCCATTTGATAGTTACAAAGAAAATATTAAAGCAAAATTAAAATTATAATATGAATTAATATACAATTCGGGTATTTCCTTATTTATAATGACCTATCTCCATACTAATTAAATCCACTTTAATCAAAGAAATCCTATCTTAACTTAATTATTATTATAATTTAAATTTGATGGGAAACAATGAGACTAAAGGTTCATAAGCCGAAGACAGTGCTGTCGAAATTATACACAAAAAGAACGAGATAGAGTTCAAACAAGTTGACTTTATTAAGGAAATTTAAACAAGTATTTAAACAGAGTATGAACTCCTCTCACCCTGTATTTAGCAAAACTAGTTTTACTAACTGAGGAAAGTTATTCATCTCAAGACAACTCTAACCCGAGCAGTATATATTGTGAACAAATATAAGATACGTAGTCGCGAGAGAGAACTCTTCGAATAACAGATTCACAAACTTAAAAAGATAGATCATCCTGCTATCCCAAAAATATATGAACTCTTCAAGAACGATAATAGATTTTTTGTTGTAGTTTAATACAAATATGGAGAGTCACTGGCCGATGTACTTTAACGCCAACATTATTTTTAAGAAAGAGCTGCTGCTTCTATTTTATGGCAACTCCTTAGTGTACTTAATCACTGCCACAAGCGAGGCATTACTCATACAGATCTAAAACTGAACTGCATTTCTTTTCATTCCAAACAGCAGGAAACAATTAAAATTTCAGATTTTTGCATATCAAAAATATTTAGAATTTAAGAGATAATAGATCAAAGTTTAGGTAGAGCCGTTCTTAGTGCTCCAGAAACAATTTCCAATGATACTTCTTCAAAATCAGATATATGGAGTTGTGGAGTCATTCTCTATATGCTCCTCTGTGGATAGCCACCGATTATCGCATCTACAAAAGCTAAACTCATTCATAAGTTCAAAACATGTAATGCTATCTTAATAACAGTCTTTCTTAGATTTAAGCATAAGCGCTTCAAGCATATATCAGAGGAAGGCAAGGAAATGATTCGGAAAATGATGCGAATAAATTCCACTGATAGACCATCAGCAGACGAAGTAATGGAATCAAATTGGTTCCACAAGTATATGAAGCTGCCAAAACTTCCTGAAAACAGCCTACGCCGTTGCTTCAAGGAACTCTACTTCTATAAAGTACGATGCTCTTAATTGAGCCAAACTCTAAATTGCAAGAAGCCACTTGGACTTTTTTCGTCAATGCACTACTCTCCTTCTAGGAAAAGCAATTAATTATGAACATCTTTATGAAAATTGATCAAGGAAGTAAAGGAGAACTTGATGACCTCGATATTGAAGCAGGCTTTTATTAACTTCTGAAGGATCATGATCAAGCGGCGGCTTGTGCTGAAAAAGTCATGAGAGGACTTAAAAAGTTAAGAATTTATTTTTCAGAGTTTCTTACTTATTGCGCTAATCGATTCTTTTTAATTCGGGAAACAAATTTGCGTAAAATATTTAGTATCTTTGACGAGGATGGAAATGGTGAAATCACAATAAACGAGATCAAAGATACTCTTGGAAATAGCAAATAGATTGGACTTTAAGTGTGGATGGATTTGATGCAGGAGGCAGATTCAAACTCGGATGGTAAAATTTCGTTTCAATAGTTTAGCGATATGATCCAACAACTAAATTATGTGAATAAGTAGCCAGAGTTATGGTAAAATAACCCCTTTAACGAAAAATGAAGAGTTGATAACAATTTCTATTTTATGCAGGTATTCATTTTATAAACCAATTTTTGTAATAACCTAACGATCAAGACAATATAATTTTGCTAATTGTTTGGTTAGCTCTTCATAGATTATTAATATCACGTAATTATAAAACAATAGGAGATTGCCATCCCCTAAATTACCTATTAATAAAATATTTAAGAATTTATATCTTTTCATTGATCATCATGCTTAACCTCCAAACGCTTTTCCAATTCCAAAAGCCGCTGATGCTGAAATTGCACCAATTATGATCGTTTCTGGGACAGAAATATACCATTTCATTCCACCAACACAACTTTTAGCTAACCCTAAAACTCCAAGAAAGAAAGCTGAGACGAGAATGGTGGCGATAATAATGCTGGATTCAAGTGTGGTCATTCCCATGCCTTGAGCAACAATTGATGGAATAAGTGGGGTCAAGCCGAAGATGTCAAAGCTAAAAAAGGTAACAATGCTGTTTGTAAAAGGATTTTCTTCTCCAGCAATGAGTTGAAGTTATTCAATCATCATAATTTTCAAAAATCCCTCTTTATTTTTACTCAATATTTCCACTATTTCAGCCGATACCTTGGGCTATAATCCCATTTAGTTGTAAAGGTGAACCATTTCTGCCTTTTCAGCCTCCATATCAGTCTCCATTTCTTTCCTTTCCCTCTCTTCTTATTGCATCATATATTCATCATCACTTTTTGTTCCAAGATAATCTGCAACAGCCATGCCTAAACCATCTCCGATCATTGAAGCAATTCCAAGAGCAAGAACTGTCTTGGGTCCGGAGTTGGAGCCGACAGAGGAAATGGCGATAATAAGTGTTGTACAGAGTCCATCCAGTCCTCCATAGACGGCGGATTTGATATATTCTCCAACTGCATTATGATGCTAGTCTTTATTGTGGGGATCATCATGAGATTCTTGCTGACTATTTTGGCTTTTCTCTGTTGCTTGTCCCATCAATAAACCTATTTAATAATAACAAGTGGTCTCACCAATTATTACAGGAGTTAAATCAAAAGAAATTCTAAAATACACTAAATTTCTTTTAATTGTTGTGAAAAAGTTAGTTCGAAATGCATCCCACAGAAGTTGACGAACGATTTAATTCCAAATAATGACTGGTGTTTTATATAATTCTAAAAAACAACAATCATTGTCAAATCAAAGCTATGCAATCTGTATAAATAATTTATGATTTTGACCACCATTTGAGCCAATTTGGAGCCAAAACTCTATTGCGCTCGAAATTGATTGTTTTAGAGCTAGTTTAATTTAGAGGAACAATGTTAATTTTGATCATTACAAATTATTCATATTGAATATGTTTCTGAGGATAACTATTGATGAAATTTAGCATAGTTATGATAGAATTGGATAAAATTTATTTATTGTTGAATATTTTTTTGAATATTGTTATTTACTAAAATACAATAATGGACGGAGTGAGTTTCTCTATTCATCAGATGTGATTTTAAAAAATCAAAATATATTGCCTTGATAAATAAAGGCTCATTGTTTTTAATTTTCAATGCTGAATATTTACTTAATAAGACGTAATTAAGATCATTAGGATAATTTACGAACACTATAAGTTACCCAATTAAATCTATTTTGCAGCAATGGGATGATAAAAGTAAGACCTATGCCTCCCCACACTGCTCCAATTGCCATCAGAAAAAAGTTTACTTAAACTTGCTTGCTAAAAGTGGGAATGATGATTATAAGAATAACAGCAGGAATGCCAATAGCTATAAGTCCGACAATATATAAGATAACTGATTTAATATCGGTAAATTTCCACAGTCCGAGCATATATTGCATATCTTTCCTATCAATATTTTTAGTGAGAATAAATCCATAAACAATTCCAATTGCTAAAAATCCAGCAATAGTGGAATTTAAAGAATCTTTTTTAAGGCTGGCATCAGTCACTGATTTGCTGCAATCTTGATTAAGATTATCTATGTAGCTTTGAGTGATTGGTCGATTTTGAAGGTTTAATTAATAGGTCAGAATAGGAATTAGAAGACATAAAATTAAAGCAATTGTATTACAAATGAAATAAAATTGCTTGTATTACTGTTTAATCAGATTTGTTACCACTCTATATAAAATTTATTGCAATTTAAATCGATAGATTACAAGAAAAGTAATGCCTAAGAATGCTCCAAAAATGATTTGATCCAAACTATGATCTCCAACATACATTCTAGAAACCATGACTAAAGGTGTGACGATAATCCACAGTATAATTGGAATTTTCTTTGTCCCTGCCCCAATAAAATCGCTAAAAAGTGGTTCATATAATGCGATGATAATAAAAGAATGCCCACTAGGATTGCCAAAATCGGTTGGACAAAACCAGCCAAGAGCTTTTATGTCGGTGCTGTACCAAAAAGGTCTAGCTTATTGATAGATCTGCTTAAATACAGCCATGAAGTAAAGTCCTCCCATAATGTAAATGAGATTAACAAATGCTAAAAATTTTCTTTTGCAAAGAAGGTATTAAAATCCAATTATTGGAACTACAACATAAGGGTTGCCGAGGAGCGAGAATAAATTTTCTATTGCATTCCAGGCTGAATTTTAGTTACTTTGCATATTATAAATGTCGTTTACTCCCATGATAAACAGAGACTCTCTTTGTATGGTGTTTAGAACTATTGCAATTATTAGGAATATTATGGGAATGATTATAGTGAGATTTTTTCCGAGTTTACTCCACCCCTCTTATTCTAAATTTTTAACTTACATTTAAAAATATATAACTCAATCCTCTTGTTTAATGAGAAATAAAAAAACATGAAATCTGAATAAATATATTTCTGTTTTTTTGAGGAAAACATGAGATATTATTTTTATTTCACTAATGAACTATTAGCAAAAAGTTGAATTGAAGAAGATTAGCATAAATTATTGATTTATCATCCACCCATGACGTACAGAATTATGAATATTAATACCACAACTCCTCCTGCGAAATAGGTTGGATAACGCTGAAATAATTCAACAAAAGAGCCAGCTTGCTATGCGTAGGCCTACAATTCGCTTTTTCTATCGACAGTCACTACATTGCAGCCTCCATCAGTTTGTAATATTTCTCGAAGTGGTTTATTTTTATCATTGAGGGGCTTGCCATTATAATATAGTTTGCATTCATTCATCTTTTAGTAACTGAGGGAAATGATGATCTAGCTAGGAAAAGATATACTTCAAGATTTTACACTGGATCATTGGGACTCACATCTTTCTAAATATCAGGAAGTCCGATTGAGGGGGCAAACTTTACCAATATTTTCATTAATCAAATAACAATTATATAAATCTAAACTATTTGATCAATATTAAAATCGTTTTAAAATAATCGATCACAGTTGGTTTGTACTGTTGACTGCATATCTAAAAAATTAAGCTTTAGTCTATATAATTACAGATGGCATGGCAACTTAAAAATGTCTGAAGTTATCAAAGGATATCAATTTGATCTTACGACCAAAATTTACTTAAACAGCCCTAAGAACAAATTTTGGGAAGTTGCTATTAGCAAAGGAGATGTCAATTATAGGGCAGGAGTTTTGAGAAAAGATGAGTAGCATAAAATTATCGAGGTAAACAAAAACTATTAGTCTGAAACGCTGGCAAAAGCCACTGTTATTACTAAAATTGCAGCTAAAATTGGAAAAGGTTATTTTTCAGCAACCGCGCCTAAAGTATAGCCAGACCCTTCTGAAAAAAAAATGGCTCGACCAATTAAACGAAAGAAGATAGATGAATCGATCTAAGAAACTCGTGATTAAAAATATGAGCAACAAAAATCAGAGTGTATCAAATAGATTCGTTCAAAAGATAGAAGCCAGGCCATTCCTCTTCGGGATGCTAACAAAAAATTATGGAAAGGCTGGCAGAAAGATGACGAAATAGTAGAAATGCATATAGTTGGCAATCAACTTAAAGTCGTCAAGAGACTTGGCGAACAGGAATCTTCACAGATACAACATTTTAAAACCTATAGTGCGGCCGTTAATCATGTGCACGCTGAAGAATAATGGTATGGTCGTGAAGGCTTTAAGCCAATGGTCACATCGAACTATATTGAGCAGGGGTCTAAAACCACAACAAGAAAAAACGATATTGGTCAAGTGCCTAATCCTTTGGGTGGCGATAAATCGTTGACTAATATGACAGATAGCGCCATGTGGAATAACTCTGGCTTAAATAGCGAAGGAGATGGAGAAAATATTTATGCTCCAAATCCTTTTTTGGGTCCTCCAATAGATCACTGTATTAAATGTCTGCTAGCTGAAAATTATAGGTAAAACAATGATCCAACAGATTGGATTATGAGCTAAAAATTAGATGGAGTTCGATGTCTTTGGACTGGAACTGAAATGTTTTCTAGAAACGGCAACAAATTTAATTTCCCCAATTTTTTTACTAAAAATTGGCCAAGAAGTCAACTTGATGGTGAGCTGTTTATTGGAAGAGGAAAATTTTCTCAAACCCTTTCTGCAGTTAAAAAAAATATTCCCATAACGACTGAGTGGCAAAATTTAAAATATTTGGTGTTTGACGCTCCAGGTTTAGAATAACCCTTTAAAAAAAGGATATAAATACTCAAATAGTAATTAGCAAAGATCGAAAATCCTTTTCTTAAATGCCATGCCCATAGGCCTTGCCTCGGATTCCCAGACTTATTTACTGAACTCGAAAAAGTTAATAAAGTCGGGGGTTAGGGGATTATGCTTCGCTAGCCGAGTGCTCTTTATGAAAATAAGAGATCAAAAAATTTGCAGAAAGTTAAAACTTTTCACGATGATGAGGCTTAAATAATAGGATATACTGCTGGAACAGGAAGGTGCACTGGATGGGTGGGATCTTTGCGAGTGAGAAATGTGAAAGGAATCGAATTCTAGGTTGGAAGCGGGTTGAATGACTAACTTAGACAAAATCCTCCTTCAATAGGAACCAAAATTACTTTTAAATACCAATAAATTAATAAATAATCTGGAAAGCCGAGATTTCCAACTTTTCTTAGAGTATATTAGTCCCCATGAGCGTTTAAGTGATTCTACTCTAATTCAATCATATCATCTTGTTAAAATAATTAAAATAAGAAGGATCATTTCCTGCTCATTATTTTTTTTCTGGTTTTCTCCTTTTCGCCATTAATCTGATTATGGAAGGAGCCTTTGGCCAAATCCTTTTCTCCACAGTCGTAATTAACTTCACATTCGGATGTAATTACGTTTTGGTCACACTATTTTAGGTAAGTCCTTTTGATTTGTGCAAAGCTGGACTCAAATAAATTTAATTCTTCCTCCATTTTCTTCAATAAGCTAATCTTAGTTTTATCTACCTCAAAAAGTCTCGACTAGGATTTTGAAGTTAAGTACTATAATCTTTCGCGGTAGTCATCTACACATACTTTGAATGTTTCTTATTCAACTTCTCCAACGATTTGTTCGATGTTTCCTTCAATATCTAACTTCATATCTTTTAGAACTTCTAGCGGATTGTCTTTACCCTTTTCTTGAATATCCCGACATTTCCACACTTCTTTGAGTTACCGAAGGACACAAATATTTTTTTATCTACTCTCACATATCAGTTATTAAATTCTTTGATAAAATGTTTCAATTTAATTAATTTTGGAATTGAATAGGTCCTAAATTTCAACAGAACTACTTTCACTTACTTGAATTTTTCCTTAAACAGTATAGATTTCGCCTAACAGTATTTTTAATGTTTAAAACTGAGGGTTTCCTTTAAGATGAGCATAACTCATACTTATTTCTTAGCTTTGTTCACGGAAACTTCCAATAGATATTTCTGGTTATTTTTTAACAGGAAAACCTTGATTTTTCAGTTTGTAGGCACACTTTTAGCAGTAATATAACTTTTCTCCCTCAATTTGAATATTAAAACTACCAAGCTCATGTTAATGATTTTAGCATTGGCGGATGCTTGGGGTAGGGTTTGTTGTCCTCTTGCTTATTGGTCTTGATCTGTTAGAAATTATAGAAAAAGAATTATCTTTTGATTTGAGGGTTGTCTTTGAAGCAGATCGAGCTGGCGACCTAGGAGCCATATTGCTGATAAGGGGTTGATTTTCTTTTGAAATTTGTCTGTCGGGACCCTTAGGATGAGGTCTAGTACGAGAGACAGATCTTTTAGGTGTGGGTTGCTGATCGCTAGGAGCAAGTAAGTGACCAATCTTGTTGAGAGGTTTTCCCAGCTTGATTTACATTTTAACGAATTATTATATCTTAATAATGGTAAATTATAGTCTTTATGTATGTTACTATTATTTATATCATCACTACCAATCACCGAAGCGGCAATGCTAATTTGGATATAGTTTGAATTAATACTCATATTAGGTTCAAATGGCTAATGATTTTGGGCATATCACAGTTAGGTTATAATGAGATGAATTAAATAGTTATGGAGGAACGGAAGGGATTTTTAGGTAGAATGGGCAAGATTGGTAAAACAAATGAATTACTAGACCAATTGGAAAACAAAATGAATGGCTATTTTGGTCGCAAAAAAACTGAGGAGCACCTTCTCAATAGCTAAAATCAAAGTGAGTTAATTCAGGAACCAATTAAACCCAAATCAACTTTTAAACTCTTTCCCAAAGTCATCAATAATCCTATGAATGTGTAGGAACTCAATACAACGACTCCTCAAAGAAATTGGTATCCACCTTCAGCTAGTCGCTTATAAGAGGGAGATGTACCAAAACTAGAAAAGACAAGCGAAATGGGACAGCTATTATCGGAAGTAGAGGCTATTGAGACGTTAGTACGTAAAAAGTTAAAGCTAAAGGAGGAACGCATCAGTCAACTATAAAGCTAAATACAAATTGAACATGAAGAAAAATTACATCTTTACAAGATAAACTGTCAACTAGAGGAGGAACTATAATAAATCTTAAAAAGGCAGCAACTTGAAGCCAAAAAGATCATTGAGGAATAGAATTAATTGGAAAGGGAGTTGCTAAGATTAAAAAAAATACATGAAAACAAAACATCTGAGACTAATAAGGTGAAAAAATAAGTGGAACTCCTGAAGGATTCTTTTCGAAATGCCCAAAGGGCTCGAAAAGGATATATCGAAGTCTAACTCAAAAATAGTTTAAGCAAGCCAAAGATAATTCATCCCTGCAAAAAAGATCATCATGAAGAGTAATATCTACGTGGATTAGTAGTTGAGCTCGATAAATTACGGAATATGGTGAAATAGAAGATGAAAAAGTCAGTCAGTAAATCGCGAATTAAATGATAATTACTAATATATTTTCTTTGTATCTTAAATCAAGGGCTGATAATATGCGCCGGTTATCAATTAATTTAAATTAAATCAGATGTTTAAAAAACCAGCTACATTTGTCAGTAAGGATCGCTTGATGCTTCGCAACCAATCAAACAACACTAAACCCTTGCGTGATGTCAAAAACATTGTGACAACGAGGCAATCACTTAGCCGCAATCCATCCACCTCCAAACTTCTTTTACAGTCGTGCAATTCAACTCAGCAAACCAATAGCAACAGCCCCTAATCTTCAATTAAATCATATCTAAGACAACAATAGACTTCTCGATCGTGTAGAATTCGGTCTCCAGTTATCACTGAAGTGATGAGAAAAATATCAGTGTAGTGGATGCTCGAAATATCACATCGCACTAATATAAAAAGGGAAACTATTTTTATTGCAGTGTATCTATTGGATCAAATGCTTAGTGTTGATAGGGAAGTAACAACTCAAAATTTACAACTATTAGCCACAACCGCCCTTTTTATTGCTTGTAAATATGAGGAAATCTATCCAGAGGCACTAAGCAAGTTTTTATAATACTCAGCTAACTCTTATTCACGGCAAGATTTGATAACTATGGAAGACAAGATTTTAAGAATGACTCACTTTAAACTCACTTTTCCCACCCGTTTCACCTTTTACGGGTTGCAGCAAGAGGAAATTGATAATGTCATAGCCAATAGTTATGACAGTAATCACCGCACAATTAACGCTAAAAAATTTAGTTCTTTGATAATTTTTCTACTTGAAATGAGCTTACTTTGTCTTTGGGAAGATGCTTCAGAGAGTGATTTGGCTGAAGCTGCATACTTTCTGGCTTGCAAAGTTCTTAAAGTGAGCAGTCCTATAATTAGTGATTCTGTAATGGAACTCGCATATAAATTGATGGGAGTATGGCGCGAGAATGAACGTGGAATTCTAGCTTTTCTCTATGATAATGAGAAATACTGCTTCGTAGGTGGATTAAAAATTATCTACTGACTTTCAATGATATCCAATAATATTAAAATGAGCAATAAATGACTATTATGACTAATATTCAGTTATAACTTCTAAAGGATATCCTTGTTAATATTTAATTATTATGATATCTTTGAAAGTCAAATGTACCATTCAATCTACAATCATCAACCTTGATAATTGGGAAGGAACTCTATTTCATCATTAAGATAATAAAATAGAGCACAAGGACGAAGCTCGTCGTTGACGATGGTCTCAAATGTCAAAGAATAAGTCTCCAAATTTTTTTTGAAAATTATTGATTTATCTGAGAAGTTAACTTTAATTCCTATGATATCACCCTTTGTGAACTTAAATGCCTAAATTATTAGACAATTACCTTAACACTGTTGTTTTGTTCAACTTTGGTGTGACTCCAGCTGCCTCCATTTGCACTTACCATATAAGCACCATGTCCAATGGAACTAAAATTGAAACCATAATTCTTGTTGGCCACAACATTCTTGTGACACATGCCCACCGCGACCCAATTGGAAGAGGATTCCTTGATTCTAAAGCCAAAGTGTTTTACTCCTAATCCAGTTTCTAGATGTGGGTCCATAACAGCAAATTTATATCCAGAACTATTGGAAGACTTAACTATATTATCTTAAACTATTTTTATATCAGGATGCTTATAGATGGGACTGAATTTGAAGGAAGTTTGCTTCCAAATGGTTGCTCCTTTTATAGCATCTTGAAGTTTCAGGTTGTATCCATCAATCTTTTTGCTAATATCCTCAAAACTGGTAAGTAGTTGTTTACGCATATCATCATTAGAGATACTAAGAGAGTTTATTATATCATCCTAGTTTAGTTAGCCTGAATCACTTTTAACTCCAATCAACTCAGCTATTTTCCTCACAGATTGTATGTACTCCTTCGGTTCAACGTTGCCTAGTTTGATGACTTGAAATGCAGCTTCAATTTCTTTCTTTGGATCAGTGTTCTTAAGTTTGACTTGTTAAGTTAGATAAGAGTAAAAATTAATTATGGATGTTTCAATGGCTGATAAACTATCTATAACTGACTGCTTAAACTTGCCAAAGTGCTGCATCTAAACATATATACCATGAGTGAGTCTTTGAGATTAGAATTAATTAATTCTAGTGCAATGTCAATATTGAATTTAGTAGGCTTTACGTTAGCAGCCGCCTTTGAAGCTTCAAGCATGATGAGCCTAAGAGGTTTCGTACTAAATTAGCAAGAAATACTTGTGCTATTTGTGGTTTTCTTAAATGCAGGCGCAACAGCACATGAGTTGTTCATTGCATTTCTTTTCGAGGCAAACCATATTGAGTACCTCTCCGTAATGATAACCTCCTCGTAAGCAGAAGAGGTATTCCACTTTTGGCGTTTCCTGCATTTCACTAAGATATTATTACAAATTCGTTCTTTTATTAATTTATCATTGGGTGGAATCATATAAATATCATTTAAATCTTAAATGTAGAGAACTTAATAAGAATGGTAAGAGCTTACTGCTGAGGTTGCACGCTTGAGTACATACTTTTTCAATTAGGGGAGGAAAACCAACAGCTTAAGAGAGAGCTTTAGGAAGCCAACCTTAGATTAAATGAACCGCAATTAGATTCCATGAGAAGCTCCATCTAACCTCCAAAGTCTAAATGCAGAGTCTGCCATCGTCACTCTGAGAAAAGTCGTAAGCAAATGGCTGAAGAACTTCAAATATGGTCTCAGAGATTAAATAGCAAATTCGTCAAAAAGAGCCACCTTAAGAGTCGCCTATCTCAGATTGATCCGATCATTGTTTATAAGGAAGAAGAGGTGATCGATGTGGCTCAAACACTCAAATAAATGAATCTTTTTGAAGCAATCTGCTTATACGGACCTAACTAGCAGGCATTAGCATTATGTGACAACACAAAAAATTCAGTGGTTCATCAATTATATTTTCCATGGCGAAACTAAAGCCTGTAGGCCTATGGAAACTACCTCTATCCTGAGCAAGTAACTTCCAAACTGATTCGTTAAAAGAACAAAGTGATGTAAATTGATAGAGTAATATTTCGCAAGAGCTTAAAACACACAGATTGCACTGTATTTATCTTTCAGTGCCAATAAGGATATTAAGAAGCAACCAAAATACCTAATCCTTTGTGTAAACAAATTAACCCCTTTAGGTCACTTTTCTGCATTGCTCTAGATTTTCCTGACTACCTCTATTCTCCTGAGCCCTATTTAGGTAATGCCACTGATCGCACCTACACCCTCATCGAAGATTAGGTTCCCCAGGATTTGATTGATAAGAAATCGAAAGATAGTAATCGATCAATGGAGAGCAGTCTCTACGGCAATACCTCTATCTTCCGTAGCAGTTTTCGATTGTGCGTAATGAGTTATTTTCCATTCATCAATTTTTTTTCTGATCTGCTTATTAAACTGATTGATCAGATCAAAATTCGAAGAATGGAGGAACGTTCTCGGAAAGGGCAATAAATTCATTAGTTAGACATCAAGTACGTAAGCACGGAGTTATAAAAAATTCTTAATGAATTAGCTCCTACCCTTAAGACTTTCACCATTAAAGAAGGAATCAATTTGCCTCTAGCATTTGGGGAGCAGAAATTGCAACTACAATTACAAGATAAAGCTTCTTTACGCTTCTAATTGGGAGGAGGATGGGTATTCAAGATGTTAAGACTCATGGACAAATAAATTTTGTACGATATCTATTGCATGATTATGCTGGAGGAGTCTCTTTGTTTCTTCTGCTAAAATGCAAATGTGTTAACCTTTTTCATTTACCTATTTGTAGGAGCATTAATAAAACCATTTAGCTACCCTCATCCAGTGGTTAGTATGGTCTTTGAAGAGGATTTGCTATAAACCCCCTTCACTGCCATACTCGGCATAAATAAAAATACTGATTGGCTTGAAGTCAATGATGTTTTTTTCTAATAAAAAATGTAAGGAAAAATCATTGTCAACCTTAATGAAGAAGAAATTAAAATCCGTTCCAAGAAGAAAACCCATCCCCCAAAATCTTAAAAATTGAAAAGAATAATAACAAATTTTTATAAAAAAGCAGACAAGTTTGAGGGGTCTACTAGAAAAAGAGATGTCCTGCAAAGATAAACAACTAAAGCTTAAAATTAACTTGCTCACCAGTTTTTGCAGGAAATGTAAAATTTTATAGCTGAAGAGATAACTGTCTTCCTACCAAACCGTTAGATCATCGAGTCTATCCGAGCCAGTATTCCCACTGACAACATGACTTTAGTGAGCACTAAATTGATTAAAGCTATTGAACAATATATGAATTAGTCTAGAAAGAACCACTAGCACGATCCATTCATAGATCAACTGATGCAAAAACAGATATTTTACGTATTCCTGACGCTTGCCTATGATATTGCATGATAAATATACTCAAAATATGCAAATCATATGTACAGAGTTACACCCTTACGCCTCAATAGACTTATTTTGCTACGAGTTTTACTGCTCAACGTTTGAATATTATTCTTTTGAAGAGATACAGTTTTCAGATTGTAGTTCATTTATGTGAAATAAATTAGAGCATCTAAACTGATTTCTTCAAGTTAGTTACTTGGCATCATTAAAGTGTGCACTTTTGTGTTTATCAGATAATTTAGCAACTAATTGAAGTGGCTATCCTGGAGACCAGTGGCTACTAACTTAATTACTTACACTCTCTGCCAATCGAATTGGTCGAGATACAGAGCGAGGTCTACTTCCTTAAGATCAAAGTTGAATAGTTCAAGTGTGTTGTTGATAAGAGAAGTGGCTGCATGCGCTTCTGCAGTCCTCACAGTCTCCATACGTTTTATATATTTGTTTGTTTCTTTTTCAGAACATATGACTTCCTTTCGTCGAATTTCAATTTCTTCTTTTTTTATTTATGGTTTAGCCATTTACCACTATTTGAGGAAATTAATCTTGTCACCTTTTGTCTATGAGAGCAGCATTTCCTAATCAGGTACAAGTTCTGGACTGTATTGAAGAGGATCCCCTTAATCTGAACACTTCAAGCTGTAAATTAAATCAACAAAATTACTCTTGCCTTCTTCATAAGTTTTTTTGTTTTCTTTTTAAATTAAAGCAGCCTTTGTTTTAAGACTACATTTACTTTTCTAAAAATCACGGTGAGTGGTTTCTCCAATATCTTCAGTTGTATCTTCGAGGCGAGATGCCTACAACTTGAAACTGTTCAATTGCTTGAATTCTTCCCTAACTTGAAGAGGTGATTAAACATGTTTTATAAAATTTATTGAAATGTTTTCCTGGTTTTGTTTGTTGTTGTTAATATATTTTTAATTAAAACTACTCTTCCGATGTTCATGGTGCTGGTAACTGTGTTTAATTGAAGATTTTAGTGTTTTACGAGGTGGATGTTACTATTTATCTAGAAGATCATAGATGCTGAAATGTCGTTGTAAACATAGGGAAGGATTAACTATAACCTGCTGAGCTATTTTTTATAAGTTAAACTCGCAAAATTATTTTATTTTCTTCTCTAAAACTTTCCCTTATTAAATTATCTCCCTTTCATCCTTACAATTTTCTGAAAGTTCTTTCCAGTGAGCCACCCAGGCCATTGGATCTCTAATTTATTGTTTTACTCTTTTTCTTAATTGCTACAAGCGCTTAATTTAATTACAGTATATCTGATTTATAAGCTATGCGAAATCGTTTACATCTTGCTTATGGGTGTCGATGAGTTTATCAAGTAATATAGCTTGCCTTTTTAGTTGTGTGTCAGATTGATCAGCACTATTTTTAAGCAATCTCAGCAAAGCTTATTGGATATGCTCATTGAGTTTAATGCTTGTTAAAGATTGAGGGGTCAAATGTTTTGGACATTCAATATATTATGGCTTCGAACGACTTTTTTGTTGCGTGGACAGACATTGGCTGCAGAGAGAATGAGCGCAGGGGAGTAGATATGGAAGAGCCTGCTTTGGATGAAACCATTTGGAGCAGAGACAGCACTTAAAATCATTGAGGTTGTAAATATTCATATTAAGTTAACGATTATTTATTATGATAATAGTATGACTAATAATACGAATTTTCATCATATAAAAAGAGTTATTTTAGATAACCAGTCAAAATATTTCAATTTGATATATTCTAATTTTAGTGGTCAGACCACTGTCACTTGTACTTTCTCAAATAATAAATTTATCTTTTCACTCCTGTTGATTTATATAATAAAAGATCAACTCATTACTATGGATAGTCGTTTAAAAGGTGGTTAATTTCGCAATGGATCCTCATTTTACAGCTCAAAGGTAGGACTTTTTACAACCCTCGCTCAGTCTCAGGAAGAAGAGATCAAAAAGTACATTATACTTTATATAGATCTAGGATAGAGCACTTACCCAGTCATCAAAGGTTTGATCTCTCCAATAAGCTTGAGTTTGTAGTAGTCTTTCAGACTATGGAAATCGAAAGATTGTCAACTGAGATTTAAGCTTTGCGAGTAAAATTAAAAGCTAGTGAAAGGCAGATTAGAAATTACAGTAACTATGAAGTGCAAATCAAATAGTTAACAGAAAACTGTTTTCAACTGGAAGAGGAGCATAGTAATTACCAGAACCAAGTGGAGAAGATGAGTTTGGCTTGTAATGAGCTTTATCAACAACTGACAGATGCTAAACGCCAACAGGAAAGGGAGGTTGATGAGCTCAAAAGAGAGCATGCAAAGAAAAATGATTAATTAGCAAGAGATAATCAAAAACTAGCAGACCAGTTGAAAAATTTGGAAGAGTAAATTCAAAAAAAGATCGAAAATGAAAGGCAGACTGAAGCGAAGAACAAGACTATTTCTCAGGAGTTGGTGAGATTGAATCAGATGCTATTCTAAAATCAAAACTAACTTTCTAATTTGAAGCAGCAGTAAAAACAAAAAGGGGATGAACTCAATAAAAATGTTTAAGATATGAAGAGATGGCAGCAGTCAGTCCAGAATTAAATTGAAAAGAGAGATGACAAACTTAATGCATATGAGACTCAAAACAAAGATTTAAACGGAAAGTTGAACTAACTTAAAAATAATATTCAAGGGATAAATCAAGAACTCAACCTGAAAAATTAAGAACTTACTGTCAAAGAAAATCAAAATAAATAGTTATGGTCTAATTTATCTGCCATTTACGAAGCCATTTCAGCTGAAAAAGAAAGATCAGTTCAGATGGGCAAATATATATAAAACTTGAAGTCCATTATTTTAGTCAAGTCAGCATAAGTTTAAAAAGTTAAAGATTATTTAGTCCAGTATCATCAAGATATGGAGACGAGTGCCAAAAGATAAAACTAGCTAATAGCCACTGTTGAAAACTACGAAAAGGTTATGGACTAAATCAATGAAATGCGAGAAGAAATATTTAATATGAAAAATGCTATTACTGAAAAATAGGATTAGCTTTTGGGAAAATAGCAGTATATTACGGAACTAACAATTGAGAATAAAGAACTTTTTCATAAAAATCAAGCTTTGGATTAAAATTGCCAAAGAGTAAACCAGGCATTCGAACAAATGGAAAACCATCTTCAAAACTAGAGGCAAAACACTGAAAAATAAAGAAGATAAAAGATAAACTTTCAATCTCAAAAATAACAGCTTTAAAGAGAACTGGCAACTGTGAAAGCTGAAGGCCTAATTAAAGAAGATTTAAAAAGATAAATTCAATCATTAAAATAAAACTGTAAAATACAATAAAACTATATCCAGTCTATCAATAATCGCTTTTCCAATTTACAGACGGCTATCAAAATACTCAAAGATCAACAAGAAAAACTTAAATAACACGAAAAGAATAATTAAATATTGAGGCAACAACTTCAGGAATCCATATCTTTGAATTAGCAACTGCTATAAAGCGTGGGAGCTCGCAATAAATAAATTGATTGTCTTTTTTAAGAAAATTACAGAATTAGCAGATAAAAAATGATGTAGAGCACCAAATTAGATGATTTTGATATGAAAAATACATCTTCTTCCACCAAAAATATTCCTGCCCCGTTTTCTCCAGCCCTTGGACCACTATCCTCCTCACGAGCTTCTTTAGATTCGAATTTTGGAAGAGATCGGTTCAGTTCAGGAAATTATTTTACTTAAAAATAGCCGAACAAAAATACTTTGAACTCTCAGTTTAATTTTGAAAGATATCCTAAGAGTAGATCGACATTAGGCGATCTATCATAAGCTAATAAAACTTCACCTTCTCATTATCTTCCCAATCGAGATAGTAACATGCACAGATAGTCATACTTAACTAATCGAGACAATAAGTATGGAGATTTTCTGAGAAGATAGAAGAGATAGTGATAGCTGATCTTATTGGCTTATAATATCAGTATTTATAAGATCCATATTGTTTTTTAAAATCATAATACACAAAAATAAACACCAATTTATTTTTAAAGAGAAAAATAATAAATACAAAACAATATATCCAAACTGTTTAAATTGTTATCCAAGTATGAAGTATTAAATTATTTCTCTAATTTGTCTGATCTTATGCATCTTTATACAATTGAAATCATGCACATAACTTATAATTCGATTGTACTTACTTTTAGGTAATACAAGTTAACATTTTTGTATTATTAAAAGTTTAAATAAAATTAGGTCAATGGTAAATTTAAATGATGGTTTGTAAGATCATCCCAAAGATTATTGCATATTCTTGACTTGATTTTAAATATTTGTTAAACTGAAAGATAGTTATGATTGGCTGAGTCGTATCTAGTCCACCTTCCTCTCAAGCATTTTTGTGAGATTATTATGATTTTTAAATGTTCTTTGAACTTATTCTTAGAATTTAGCTACATCTAATTTAAAATTTCTTTCAGTTTATTCTACTCTAACTTAAAAAATTGATGTTAGACGGGCTTTTTCATTTCGTAGATTGAGCAAAGTCAATTGATTTTAAGACAGCTATCGGTTTATTTACACTATTTAAGAGTCCAACATGTCCAGAGAAGCTTTGATGCCGGCAACTTCAGTCATTTATATATAATAAAAATTATACACAATCTTCCCATATTAATAGAGCATTAATAAATTATGAGAAGTTATTTAAAGCAAAGCCATTAATTAACTTTAATTTTACCAATACATAATATAACTTATTTGAATATTAATTTGAGATATCGATAATTTTAATATTAAAATACTATGGCAAGTCCATCACGCTATAAAAGCAGTAGTCCTGTCCGCACTCTTGACTAAAGATACAGTTCTCGACCACTGTAGACCATCCTTGAGTAAAATTCGGCATACCGTATGTCAGGTTCTCTCATGATGCATAATCAGCATCTGTAAAAATAAAATTAGCTCCTTTCATTCTAATTTAATAAGATAAAAGAGCTGTAATCAAGACAATTTGAGGAAAATACACAACTTAAAAAAGAAATAGATATTTACTAAAACAATTTATATGAACTTGAAACTCGCTCAATAACTCTAAATCAAGCCAAAGATAAACAAATTGAGGGACAAGAAAGAGACATCAGATTACTCAGAGAATAATACACAAGATAAAATATAGCTTTGAAATAACAGATTGCAAGTTTGATGAACAAGATTTCCTTAATGGAAGCTAATAAACTACAGGATATGTAAATTCTGAAAAACAAATACATTTCTTCGACCAACGATGAAACCAATTTTCTCAAGAGGAATATGGGAGAAGAGCTGAGGCATGTTCTCGAAGAACTTGAAATAACTCGTCAGATTTTAGGATAAAAATAAAGATAATTAGGCCATCTGATAGACGTTAGCCATCAAAATTCAGCCGAATACACTTGCAACCTCTAGAATTTTATTATCTAGAATAATAGTTTACGCAATCAATTGATGGCTCAATAACTCTAAAAGAATAAATAAATTCAGCAGGTTGAAAATAAAAAATAACTATAAAAATCCAGAACAATCGGTATATTATCATACTGCAAAGAGAACAATCACTACATTGAAAAGGAAGTGACTAATTTGGCAGGGCAGCTTCTCTAAAAAAATATGAGCATTGAATCATTTACAAAAGAGCTTTTAAAGCAGAAAAAGCTCATTGAACAGAATTAAAAAATATTTCAATAAACTATCACTAAATTAAAATAAGATCAAGGGTAATTGATGAAATAAAAATAAAGATAGTTTTAAAAAAACTCAAAAATTTATAAATAGGATATCACTTAAGCCAAAAAACAACAGGCTGAACTTTTATAGATAGTTGATACTAAGGAACATTAAATTGAAACACTGAAAAGAGAGTTAGACTATACCCAGAAGCAAATTGCTATGAAGAGTAAATAAATATAATAACTCAAAGAGAATATCAACAAAATGCATGATGATCACTCCAAGGAGTTATCCAAAGTCATGGTTGATTCTAGAGTCAAGAGGAGATCTGGAAGAAACCTATCATCTTATTCATCTAGTTCTCTTTAAGGTATTTAATAAGCACAAGGCAGCAGTATTCTTCGGTCTAATATTGAGCGAAAATAATCAATATTGTCCGTTGCAGGTTCAGGCAGGCTACCAGTGGTAAAGGAAGAGCTTGCTCTGTCACAAGGTAATATTGAAGACGATGACTAGAATATTGAAATAAAAGAGCTTATTATGCATTACTAATCAATGATCGAATAGTTAAAGAAAAATAAGAAGGACTAAATGCAAATTGCCGATAATAAAATAGAGTCTCTAAAATAAAATTTGCAAGTCAAACAGCAGTAAACAATTGATATTCTCAATAGATTTTCACCCTTGATGGAAATGAAGATGAATAGACCTTCCATCGATTAGGAACGAAAATCTAAAATCGAGCAGCACTACAAAGCAGATTTATCAATCTTATCAGTTCTTTTAGATAAGTATAGTATTGTTTCCCTAAGACAAAAATCAACTTGATTTCATTATTTATCATCTCAATATTTAAACAAATTTAGGTCATTTAATATTGCTTAAAAAGTAATGGTGAAAAAATAAAAGAAAAAAGAGATATAGATATTTCGCGCTTCTCATATTAATAATACAATCTTCATCTATTGAAGAAAATGGTCTGAGAAGAAAAGCAACAATATTTATTTTTTACAAAATGAAATAATTACTGTTTACACTTAAATATTTAAATTATAATGATCAACGCATAAGTCATAGCCTCGAGCAAGATTGTGACAATTCACTCGTTGGAGCAAAAGCAACCCCTTATCTCATACACCCACCACCGTGGTATTGTAAATTCTGCCACCATTAACCACAATAGTATCTCATCGACTATGTAGACAAAGTAATAGCAACCTGCGGACAAGATGGTAAAATATTTTTAGTCAATGCTGAAAAACCAGAAAGTAAACTTGGAGAACATAACTTCTATACAAATTATAAGGAAAAAATTTATGCACTCAGCTCTTGCTCTTTTTCCCCGAGCTCAAAGTATCTGGCTGTGGGCTCAGTTGATAGTCTAATCAAAATATGGGACTTGAGAAGTGACAAAAATTCTGCAAAAGAACCTCTGCTTATTAAATCTCATATGGGAGGCGTAACTTCCCTTACTTGGATTAAAAGTTTAAAAGGAGATAACTATGGTCTCTAGGCCCTTGCTTCTTCATCTTCCAACGGAGATATTTATATTCATTCAAACAAGAATGGAACTTTCAATGAAAATATGGCTTTAAAACTTCAAGAAGGAATTAATTGCATTCGCGTATCAGAAACTAATGATTTTTGTAGACTAGCCGCCTGCACAAACGGTGGCTTGTTATCGTACATATCTTGCTATATAGAATTTGGGACTTGTTAACTGGAAATCAGAAGCCACTATGGTCTACGAGTTGGAACAGCGATAGAAAGCCTTCAATAAATTCGTTATCTTTTTCTCCTTTCAGTCCAGTACTACTGGTCACAGCTTCATCTGACAATAGTCTTGTGTTTTACGATATTCATTAAAAAAAGTATTGTTTTTGATAGATAGATCAGTTAAAACTATTCCAACTGATGAGGCATTGTCTTGCGTGGGTCTTCATTCCAATGGGCATACCCTCGTGGCAGGTGGCATGTATGGTAATATCCTTGTGTATGATTTGAGATCTCCAAACAAACCAATCAATAAGCTTGTGGGTCATGAAACAACGATAAAACATTTATAATTCTATAAAAGTAGAGATCGAGAAAATGGGACGATTTAGAATAAATCTGTGAAAGCATCATCTTTCACAAATGCTCAAAGCAATTCTTCTCTAGTCAGTCCAAACCTATCCAGCCGCTAAATTCAGTTAAATGAAAAAATAAATAGTATGGAAGACGTACGCAGTAAAGAGCCTTTAAAAGCACATGAAACTGTTAAAATTAATAATTTTATTAACATATCAAAGCCACCACTGCCATCGTCTGAGGAAGGATTTAAATAAAAAAAGGGAGAAAATAAAGCTGTCTCAAGTTTATCACTTGCTGGACATGAGCCAAGCAGAAGCACAGTAGCTTTTAAAAAGCAATAAAATATTCAATTAGGATAAGTGGGTAAAAACGATTTATTTTTGAATAAAGCTAAGGAGAGTAAATTTGAAATTAGTGGAAGAGAGTAAAAAAATTAAATATACACTGAAATCAAATCATTACGATCTGAATTGTCCTCACTTACCTTAGCTCAAAAATAACTTAAATCATAAATGTACAATATGGAAGAAAGACTTAATTAGTCCATGATCAAGCAATTTCAGTTGCAACAACAGTAGATACGCTAAATGATTTCAGGTTTAGTAAAACGAGATCGTGAGAAAGAGGACTACATCAAGCAGCTCTAAGCAGAAAATAAACGTCTAAAGAGCACTACTTTTTGATGTTTCAGTTTTATTGTTACTCTTGACATATTGATAATCTTATAGATAGATAATCTTATTATTTTTATTAATAAAGATAACCACCCTTTACATATGATGATGAAGGAAAACAGATCTTGTCATACTTGTCAGAGGCAATCCTATAATTTAATGAACGCGACTTGTGGACATAAAATATGCTTTCACTGTGTTAAAAGCAATAAGAATTCGCATAAATGCTCACTTTGCATGCCTCATCCCCGTCCGAAGACTTATCATTCCCCGTCTCGCAATCTATCTCAATAGCCGAAGGAGCGTAGCACTAAAGTGAAAGATAGCGATTCCAAATTAAACAGTTAGTGCTCTCCGATTAATCCTCCTAGAAATAGGCCTAGTCCTCATAAATAATCTACAGGAATGGCCTAAATTTAGTAAATTGTCATGGAACCTTTGCCTCAACAGATACTTAATTGCAAATAGCATTCTGAACCTTTATCTATGTACTGCAAATCCGCGAAGGAACTTATTTGTTCGGTGTGTCTTTGTAATAAATTCAAGCAAAGTGGTGATATCCTTCCCATTCGATCAGCAGAAGAACATCTTCGCAAGTAAAACAAGTTAAATCGATAGGAATCAAAGATTATATTGGGCAATATTGCAAATGCTCAAAGTATTATTGGTAAAAATATTAGTATCTTTCGAAATTGTTACAATAGTTCTCTTCAAACTATATAAGTTCTTTTTTCATAACTGCATAAAGAAATAGAAAATGCATAGAAAAAGGCTCGTGAATAATTTTTGGGTTTCTTTGATGGTAAGTTTAAGTAATGTGAATAAATCGAGCAAGATCTTTCATATTTAAACTCTATCTTACGTGATTTCAAGGAAAGCAATAAAGACACCTGCACTTTTAATGAATTACTTTATTTGTTTACTTCCTTCAAAGTTATCAAAGGCACAGTTAAAAATTTAAATCTCGACTACTTTCCATATACCAAAGACATACAAATCATAGAAACAAATAAGTATCAGTTTAAAGAAACTCTTAAAGATGTTATTAAATTTAAATTTGATCTTCCTCTCAAATTGGGAAGTAGGAAAAAACCTAAAAGCCAATCGAACAAGTCAGCCAGTAGATCCAAGCACGAAGACTTTGATGAAGTCCAGAGGCAAGGATACACTGACAAACTCAAGTAGAGAAGTAGCTTGACAAAACGGCATCAAATGTCCCTATGCAATAATATACATGGAATTGAAATCGGTGAATAGGAAAGAAATCTTTACAAAATCCTTTTGAAGACAAAATTTAAACTTTGAGCTTAATTTTTATATTTATTCTAATCTTAAATAAAATTAAAATGTATATTTATATCATCCGACGTCACTCACAATTATAATATTAGATTTTCTATTAGAACATGAGTCAGAAAACAGTTGGAAGTGAAAGAGAGATTGTCGACGAGGTATAAATTGTAAACATTCGAAGTCAAAAACGGAGAAAGGCAATTTTCATGGGAAAAGACTAAGCCAATGAGCTTGTTCGGAGAATTCATGAAGATGGAGGTATGGATATATTTTTCCAAAATAATGTAGATGATCTTTCTCCATAGAAGACTATCAATTCAAATAAAAAATTGAATATGTGATTTAAATATCAGGTTATTTTTATTGATTATACTTGCTTTGTTCTATTCTGCTCTTGAAATATAACATGTTAAAACCTCTTAAAATTATTCATTATGGGCGCTATTTTTTTATTGACAAAAGATATTTTAATCATCTTTTCTACAAAATACTTGAAGATAAAATTTGTGAAATTAATTTGAAGAATAAATTAGATAAATTAGATATGTGCTAAAATCTTTTATAATAATGTAAAAACCAACAAGCTTGTGCGGAAAGGGAACCACGCATTAAGGTAAAGACATTATAATGATTTGTCTCAATCCAGAATGTGACGCTAGAAGGCTATGCTGTTTAACATGTATTGACGAGCTGCATCGAAAACATGAACTCATTTCGCTATACAAATTCGAGTCGATGCTTTCAGTGTTAACTTCATCAGCCTCACCTGATATCAAAGCTGAAGTAATTGTTCAAATTAAATCATTTGAGGAAGGACTGTTTTCAGTACTAGCATATTTATTTAGTCTCTAGATAAATTATTGGATTCCTTCAGCAAAGAAATTGAAAGAAGCAAACAAAAGATACGAGAAGGATTAAGGCTTACCTACGATTCTTTAAATTTTGATTATAAAATCAACGTGGTAGAATAGTTTTATTAAAATTTTACCAACGCTGGAGTCTGTAAATATCTTGACTTGATTAAAAAAGTTTAATCTGAAGCATTCAAAGATATTGAAAGCACAGCTAAAATTTTAACAACAATTCAAGGCAATTTTGAAAAACAGATACGTTAGGCTTAAAAAATACAGACTAAATAGATCGAGGACATTAACAAGGCAATTGATAGAATCAAAACAGCCTTAAGTCAAGGGAGTAACATCAAAAAAAAACTTTTCAGTAAAAATAATAAAGCTATCTGCATTTCTGTCAATTAATATCAAGATATAGCAAAAAGAGAGGAAGGAGCAGGTAAATACTATTGCTATTCAGGTGGATATCCCATTGTTTTGATTGAAGAAGCATTGACTTAAGCATGTGATAACGTCAATGTCACTATTAAAGAGCAACCAGGCAATAAGGGAGCTTGGCTTGGTGTCTGCGCAATAGATGTGGTTAAAAATTTTAATTTTTCAAGCTGTTATGGAATGGGTAAGGGAACATGGGCGATAGACCAAGTGGGTGCAAGTCACCAGTCAGCTTATTCCTGGAACCATCACGATACGAACTATAACTCACAACCAAAAGTAGTAAGGGTTTGCTGATTTAGGGGTGGCAGTTTATGACTGGAGATACCATCAATATCAAGGTAGATTTTTCTAAAAGTGTGGTTATCTTTTCTAGGGGGAACGAAAAATATTAACAGCCAATTAAACTGGATTTGGGAGATATTTATGCATTCGTGGGTTGCACTCATCTAGGAGATACCTGGGCTCTTGCTTGATTTTAGATATAACATTGAGAGCCTTTATTATTTCCTGTCAATAATTTGAATCTACTTTAAAATCGAATCTATTTACAGTGAATATTATGTTTAAATGCTCTTTTATATTATTTATATCTGATGATCGTAAATATCTTAATATGGAACATATGGATAATCAATGTTTGTAATGACTTTCAACATGGGCTCTCAATTTCTCGCAAACATCTTTGCCCCCACCGAGCAACATCATTGTGTTTTCCTTGAAAAAGAGAGGATTGTCGATATCAGCATATCCGGTTCCCATTGTTCTCTTGTTAACAACAACATTTTTAGCCTTCCAGACCTAGAGAACTGGCATACCGGCGATAGGGCTGTCAGGATCTTCAAGAGCTGAAGAATTAACGATGTCATTAGCTCCAATAACCAACACTAAGTCAACATCAGGGAAATCATCATTTATCTCTTCCATTTCTTTGACAATATCGTAAGGGATACCAACCTCAGCTAATAGTACGTTCATTTGTCCAGGCATACGTCCAGCAACGGGGTGAATGGCGAATCTCACTCTAACTCCATTTTCAGTGAGATGCTTGGTTAATTCTGCGATAGCGTACTGAGCTTGAGCAACGGCCATACCATATCCTGGAACAAATACGACATTTTTGCTATTTACCAAAATTTAAGCAATTTGTTCAGCATTTGCTTCAACATGTTCTCTTTCTTCAGTAGTTTTGGCTTTTGCTACTCCTTGAGTCCAAGTACCAAAGATAACGTTTTGAAGTGATCTATTCATGGCTTTGCACATGATGTAAGAAAGAATGGCTCCTGAAGAACCTATCAAACTGCCTACAATTGTGAGCATCGGATTAGCTAACATGAAGCCTTATGCACAGAGAGCCCATCCAGAGTAACTGTTTAAAACAGTAATTGCGACTGGCATGTCTGCAGCTCCAATGGAGTTAGTGATGTTCCAGCCCAAGGCAAAGGATGTAAGGGCAGCATTAACTAAAACAGCTGAACCGAGATGAGTATTGTCATAAGCCACCAAAGCAGTAACTCCAGCAACATTAAGGGCTGCAAGAGGCTTATTCAGGTATTGCTTGAAGGGAAGATCAAACCTAAATTTAATTGCAGCTAATTTAATAAAAGCAGCAATAGATCCAGTGAAGGTGATACCTCCAATTAAAGTTCCGAGGAAGGCAGCAATTTTGTGAAGAGTTTCAACATCACCATGTCCAATGTGTCCCCAATAGGATCCAAGAGAAGTAGCTACTGCAGCTAAACCAACCAAAGCATGGAAGGCAGCTACTGTCTGTGGTAGCTCAGTAACTGCGACACGTTTACCGAGAACAAGACCTGCCGCTCCTCCGAAACTAAGTAAAGAAAGGGCTTGAATGAGCAATGGAGTTGGGAAGCTGAGAGAGCAGAGAGCTGTCAGTACACCTGTTGAAATACCTATAAGACCAAGAGCATTTCCAACTCGAGCAGTAGATTGCGAAGCGAGACCTGAAATACTACCAATACAGCAAAGAGAAGCAGCTAGATATCCCATTTGATAAACTGAAATGACTCCAGTAGAATGAGCAGCTAAAATGGCAGCTAAACTCACAGCTCCTGGAATTGCATAGAGGTAGTTATGCTCTTCAGGATCAGTCTTGCGTTTAAACATATCTAGCATGCGCTTGGTGACAAGAAAACCACCAGCAATGTTTACTGAAGAGATCAGTACGGCAAGAGAAGCTAAAGCTTGAGGGAAAGTTGAGGGTAAATAGCCTCCTCCCATAATAAGCAAGCCTCCAACTGCAGTAATGCCTGAAATAGCATTGGTAATTGACATCAAAGGAGTGTGTAGAGCAGGAGCTACTCCCCATACTGAAAAGTAGCCTGTAATAACTGATAGTGAGAAAATGCTTGTCATAGTCAAGATAGCAGGATTTGTGCAAGCGAATCCCAAACCAACTACTGAAAGAAGTCCTCCTGAAAGTCCGAGGGCACTTCTTAAGGATTTATTAAATAAATTTTCTGGTACAGCTGGACCCTTAACATGCTGAACTTTAGGTTTAACTTTTTTGGCATCAAGCATAGGTGGATTAGGGTTTGGCCAAAGAAGTTCTTTATTTTGCGTCACAATGGCTCCTCGTACAACTTCATCCTTATGATCAATGTCAAATTCATTATTCTTATTTATCATTGACTGGAAAAATTTGCTAATGTTATTGGAATAGAGAGCAGATGACTGACCACTCATGCGTGATGGCAAATCAGTATATCCGATGATCTTAACACCATTATAAACCACAACTTGATCCTTTTGAGTCAACTCGCAATTTCCACCAGTTTCAGAAGCGAGGTCAACAATAACGCTTCCAGGTTTCATCAAATCGACCATGTACTTAGCAATCAGTTTAGGTGCGGGTCTTCCAGGGATAAGGGCAGTCGTGATAACTATATCCACTTCTTCGCATTGTTTGGCAAATAATTTCATCTCTGCTTCAATGAATTCTTTGCTCATTTCCTTAGCATATCCTCCAACACCAGCTCCCGACTCGCTAAAACCTTTCACTTCCAAAAATTCAGCTCCGAGTGATTATACCTGTTCCTTGACAGCTGGACGAGTATCAAATCCTCTAACAATCGCACCGAGACTCTTTGCTGTAGCAATAGCAGCCAATCCAGCCACTCCACCTCCAATGACTAGAATCTTAGCAGGGGGTAGCTTACCAGCAGCAGTCATTTGTCCGGTAAAGAATCTTCCAAAGTTTTCAGCAGCCAAAATGACAGACTTATAACCAGCAATGTTAGCCATAGAGGAAAGAGCATCAAAGGTTTGAGCTCGAGTGATTCGAGGAATCTGATCCATTGCAAAGGAAGTTATGCCTCTTAGTCTAATTTTGTCAACAAGTTCCTTGTTTTGGGCAGGCTGTAGGAAGGAAACAAGAGTTGCGCCTTCTTTTATGTGATTGATTTAGTGATCTCCTAGAGTAGGATTTTCCTGTGGGGCTCTCACTTTCAAAACCACATCAGCTCCAAATGCGTCTTTTGCAGTTCCAATTTTAGCTCCAGCATTGATGTAGTCCTGATCAGAGATAGAAGAGCCCTTTCCAGCACCTTCCTCAATAACAAAGTTCACTCCATTCTTTTTGACCATTCGTTGAATAGTATCTGGGGTGATGGCAACTCTGCTTTCGTTAGAATGGACCTCCTTAGGCACACCAATGACCAACTGCTTGGCGTCGACACCAAAGGCATAGTATGGTGAGATGGCTGAAGCGAGGGAAGTGAATCTACGTACTAACATAATTTATTTTATGGATATTAAATCAACAAGTTAGGGCTTCTAAAATATGAATTATTCTCATTTAATATAGTCCATTGTAAAATTTATAGAGTAATCAATTTCATCTTAAGCCGAGTTTGTTTCGTGATGCAAGTTATTTCCTTTTAAAAGCTTTAAATATTGTTTTTGGTTCCCTCTCAGAATAAAAATCATTGGATTCGTATATGGAAGAATTATTTAATTTATTCCGATGCAATTTATAAATCTGAAGAGCAGAGTGAGGAATTTTACTCTTTGGCATTGCTTCATCTATAGTCTTTTTCTTCATACTTTAACTGTAGCGGATTGCATATGGTAGTAAATGCTCTGAATTCCGTAAAATAGGAATTTGAGTTAATCTTTTTTTTGGCAACAAGGAGCTTTTCAATAGAGGATGAATTGAATACGGCTGATTGTATCGAATAGGCCTGGATCGATCGAGAGTGTTAAATGGACTAGTTTTGATAAACTAGTTTGGCTATTGTTTAATTTAAATAGCATATTATTTATTAATTTTTTTGATTGGACTTTATTTTTAACCCTCTAAGCTTTATTTGTAAGTAGATTCTAAGACCTTTTTAATAATTTTCTAATTTGGCTTAGATACTAACTTCCCATTCTAAAACACTCCCTTCATTAACCCATTGCCTTCATCGAATAATACTCCTTCACCATTGTATTTATCCACTTTCCACTGTCCCTTATAGAAGCTACCATCCTGCCAATACATTTCTCCATACCCGGACCTTATATTATCCTTATAATTGCCTTTGTAAATATCTCCATTCCTCCAAGTATAGATTCCATATCCCTATCTTTTGTTGTTCAGATATTAACCTTCATATTTATCCTTCTGTTATCCATTTACCCACAGACCATGCCCGCTCCTAATTCCATTTTTAAAGTTACCCTTATAGAAACTTCCATCCTTCCAAAAGTATTCTCCAAAGCCCTAAAATTTGCCACCAAAATATTCACCTTTATAAATATCCTCACTTTAGAATTCTTCAGTGCCTTTACCCTGCTTTAAAAAATGATGAAATTATCCCTAATACTTGCTTCCTCCTATGTCAATAAAGGTTCCAATTCCATCAGCTTATCCATTTTTCCATTCACCGATATAGCTGTTCCCTTTTGTGTTTTTCCAGATCCCAGCTCCATTTTTTGTATTATCCGTCCATTCCCCTTAGTAAAAATCTCCATTCATCCACACATATCTACCAAGTCCGTGCATTTTACCATTTTCATGTTACCCCTAATACCAGCATCCATTTGCAAATCGTTCATAGCCTTATCCATGGCGTAGATCATTTTTCCAAAAGCCTTAATATATTTGACCGTTATTATAAAGCATAATACCGACTCCTTCTCTCTTTTTTTATAGATACTCTCCATAATAAACAGAATCTTTATATTTTTTGAGTCTGAGCATTTTAGATTGATGCAAAGATTTGATATCAATTTTATTTGTCTCATAATTTTTGAAGTGCTACAGCAATTATTCATAAGTATTACGGCAGTTACAGATTGAAGTTATTATGGAGTGGTTTAAAGATAGTTATCTCTTTTATTCTTCAGTAACTATAAACTGTGGAGGGGGCAAACAATTTTAAACTTGTTTCTCCATTATAATAACTATAATACTAGCTTCATTATCTCTTTTCTATTCCACCTGTATTTTTGATAGTTTTTTCTAAATTATCGAGGCTTGTTTTAAAAACTAACAAACAAAATTATGATAATTTGAAAGTAATTACAGAAACTAGTAGCATGAAAATAGATTTTCTCAAAAGATGTAAATATTATATGGTCTTTGATAAAAATATGGGCGGTATTGATGATAATATATAATTGAATGATAGAGTAGAAATAGGGTGCAAGTAAGAAGTTCGAACCTCACTTTCCCACTGTAATTTACTCCTCATCTAGACAAAGATAAAGAAGATTATACAAGAGAATCAATAAATCGGCAAACTCTCAAATCTAGTTCCGCCCCTTATTGAACAATCACTTTAATACTTCCTCACCGATCTACTTAAAAAGACTGAACAAGTTGCACAGGAACACTCAATCACGAAACTTACTCCATCAGTTCTGAAGAAAGCCCTCCTCAGTTTAGATCACTATGCCTTTATGAAGGACGCACTAGATGACGTAGAGGATCTACCTCCACAAAGTATCACAAAATTAAAGTCAACGAAATCAGCTGGAAAAAGAAATAAACCAGAAGGTTAAGCAGTCGAAGAAATTAAAAAAGGAAAGAAGAAACTAAAACTATAGGAGGGGTCAGGAGAAGAACCTGGTGATTCGAGGTGATTTGATGATTTGAGTGAAAATATTTTATTAAATCGTGCAAGTCTTTGCATATAAGTAGCTTAAAAACTTATAAATATTTGATTTGAATATGCAAACCATCATCCAATATATTAAAGCCTAATAATGATTAATCAGGATTCTATAATTTTTAAATTAAATTAACTCTATTTTTTTCCAATGAATCGAAAGAGTTAAATATGTAAATGATAAATAAACAAGAAGTCAATTATACTAATAAATACATATTTTATAGATATGGTATAAATTATTAAATGACTCTGACAGATTGAGAAATTTATCTTTTAATCTTAATTATATATAGATTTTCACAATGCTTGGAGATGAAAGGAATAGTATTTTAATGTCTAGAAGCAGCTTTTAAGATAATCTATACACAAAATTTAAATTGCACATCATGCAAAAAGAATATTTTAGACTCCTAAAATTGTATAACTTGAATTTCAAGGCTAAAATATTCAGAAAGACGACCAATTAATCAAGGAAATATTGATTTAATTTACTTTAGATAGTGGGCAATCCTAACCCAACATCAACACATCAACACAAAGATTAAGGATATCAAAATGAACTTTGTCTTCCTTAGCTGCACAACTCTCAGTAAAGTTAGTATATCATATGATTGAGACTTATCCCATCAATAATGAAAATATACAATCTCAACATATTTTAATGAATAAAATGTATGCTATTTTGTTAAAAACATAAAACTGTAAATTAGTAGTGATCAATTTAAAGAATATAGCTATTGCAATCATACATGAACATTCAAGAGCCAAGTTTTTATAGAATCCAGTTCAAAATTTCTTACAGTAGTCAATTCCTTAGCATCTGTTTTAGCTGGAGCATAAAGATCGACACAGTGAGCGCAATCAGTACAATTAACCACCTTTGCTACAACAGATTTGAATTTTTTTGAAGTAGATGTTAAACTCGCCCATTTCCAAGGATCTATATAGCAGTTTATGTACCTTCTTATCCATTAATCATTAAGAGATTTGTAGTTTATAACTTGATTCCTCCATATTCCTCATTTGTTCTGCCAACTGAAGGCCAAGTACCCACTCCAAACAAATCCTCACACCATTTTCGATAAAAATCGATTGTGATAAGTTTAGATCTCATTGAATGTTTATCACTATAAGTTTGAAAATATCCCAACTCAGTGCAGCATTGGTACGCCCAAGATCTGCCTGCTCCACCCTGTTCAGCCATAAAGGTTGCGTTACTGAGGTAATAGGATCCATAGTCATAAGGATTGACATAAACAGCGAGAGGCTTTATTACTGTTAACATCTATTCAAGGGTTTTGTTCTTCAGTGAGTTGCAAAGACTAGTCCTTTTACCGTATTGAATTTGTGAGGCCAACATATCAACCCAAAGTGAGACAAATTATCGCGAAGTCAACTTCTATGCTTTAAATTGACTCTGAAAAGATATTCTATTATCACTAAGGCTCTGAGTTTATCCATAATTGATTAGTGTTCTGAAAGCCTGAGTGCAATAGTCTCCGCTTTTATTGACAGACAAAAATACCTGTTAGTCATATTGTTTAAAATTCTCTACAGCAAGCACAACTGCACTCGAAGCGACGGCTCCAACAGTTAGATGAGGATATTTATTTCTGAACCAGGCGGAAAGAGCGCCAGGATATGACCCTCCAATTGTAATCCATTTATTTGCTGGAGTTATACCGTGCCACTTATTTTTCTTTACTTACTCAATGAAAAAAGCAATATCTTTTAAAGCTTGTTTAGAGGAAAGATATTTTAAGTTTTTTAATGCGAGTGGATCCTCGCGAAAAGGCATAGACTCTCCATAGAATCTGTGCTCCAAAGCAATGATCAATCCTTTAGTAGATTTAGCTATTTAAGTTGTCCAAGACTTATCAGATACACCTGAGCATGTTCCTTCCCCGCAAATGTAAAGTATAACTGGGCCCTTAGCAGTATCAAAGTAGTTATTGGTGACAAAATATCTTTGTTTCCAAAATGCGGGTGGCAAATAGCTGTAATGATCGACAATTTGATCAAAAAATTAAACACTTTGATTGTCATAAGTAGCGTTCTCTTCTAAGAGTACTGAAGTTCGTAAAAAGGAATTTTTGACTAGAGTTGTTAGTACAAGCAGACTCAACAGTGTGAGCTTATGCAAAGTCATAGTATTTAATATATATATATAACTTTGTTTCGATTACATCAAACCATCAAATAGATCATCATTTTATGTTAATAGAACTAATATGTTTGCACCATCTTTGTAGATTAGTCAATTGCTTCGTTTCTTTTTATAGACTGTTGCTGATTTCATTCCAGCTGAAAAAGATGGCAATATCCGCAATGGTCAATCGGTTTCCAACTAAAAAAGTGCTTGTTTTCAGTCGGTCATCTACTGACTTGATCACTTTTAAAACTAATTCCCTAGCTTTGTTAACTTGCTCTTCCTTCAACTATACCAACTCGTTCGCCTAAAGTATCAGAACGCCCACTGATGGCTCCATATCTCGTTCCACCAACTACAACCATTGGTTAATTTCCGCCTCCTTAAGCAAAGACATACCTCTTGAAAAGATGTTTACGGCTTCGTTGCCAGAGTTCTAAGAATGGAGTGTGTTCCAAAGACAAAGTTTCCTTCTTCTGTTTAAAGTGTTGGTATGGAGAATAATTGATAATGTTCTTGAAACTGCTTATTTTTGTGACTGTATGGAATGGGTTCGTGTACAATATTTCGTCCATAGAGTTTTGCAGTAAAGAGCAACTTAGCTAATTTGTGATTATCTGGAGGACAATATATCTTCATTTACGAATATTATACGTTTGCTAACTCACAAAATGCACTAGAGTAATAAATAGAGTAAATCACTGTTTAAAAGTGATCCTCAATCTATTCAGTGATTTTTTATCAATAAATTTAAACTTAGATTTTATATGAGCAGTAACCCCAAAGTTCGAAGGAGAATTTCTTTCACTCCCATTATGCTCAGTAAAATTGATAGCAACTTAGCTTCTAAGTCCATTCGCCCAGTGGATCGCTCTGATTACTAAATAATGCGAAATGAAAGAAAATTCAGTGGAGTTAAAAAAGCCAGGGATGATCTTACTCACTACCTCTTTAGGAATAGCAACTAATATGGAGAAAATCCTTCGTACGAAAGAGGCGTATAGAATTAATCTCGGGAAGAATATCATGTTGCTGAAGATGTAGAATAGGAAAACTTTAAACAGTTGGTTAGAAAAATGACGACCCCAGCTGTTGTAAAGATGGAGTTTCAAAGCGAAGTTATTAAGCAAAGACAAAAATTATAAATGCGGTTTCTGAAGGAAGTTGATGCAGATGTTAGGGATAATACACCATAAAATAATCGTTTTGTCTATTATACGAACGCTAAAACCTTCGAACAATTTACGAAGATGGCGAAGATAAAGCCATCAAAGAAATGCTTTCATGGAGGAGCTCGAGAGTAAGCTGATGAATAATGGAAGAAGTATCTAGATAAATACTACCTAAATATTCATAAAGTTAGACCCCTTTTAAAGAGAGCTAATGATATCCGATTACTTTCTCCATAAAAGTTAAATCGCATTGAGTGTGCTTCCGATAAAATAATTGATGATTAGATCGATAAGAGTTAAATACTTGCAAGATTTCAGTCCAATGCTCAGATCCGTTCTCTTTCAAAGAGAGAGAGCCATCGAAAAAAAGATCGAAGGATGAGCCCAAACTAGAAGGAAGACGTATAGCAAAAAGAAAGTTTTTATGCCAATATTAATTATAAAAAAATCGAACAAGACATCGCCACAAATAAAGCAGGTGGTCACAAAAAAGACTACTTTGTATTTGGACTTTCAGAAAATGCTGCAAACTCTCCAGAAGGCGTTCTTAAGGCTAAGTTTGACAAATATAAAGATTTCATTTTTAGAATTAATTTCACCAATGGCGTATACGTGAAGTATAGAGATGAAAACGACAAATCACTAAAGATTTTTGTAGGGTTTGGAAATAACTCAGCCATAATAAAAGGAATCATGCGTCGTCGAGTTTGGTGGCAAATGACTGATAAAATGACTGATTAAGTCAATTTTTCATGGACTCAACTTAAGATTTCTGATTTTTTTAAAGGACAAACTAAAAACCAATATCGATTGAAGCATCAAAAGCATAGAAGCTCCTTTGAGGAAAATGGATAGGTGGTCTAGCAAAATAGTAATACAGAAGATTTCAATTAATCTCTTATGTATGGAGAGGATATGAGAATATGGAAAAAGTATCTATCAAAAAATAGTAAAATTGAAGAAAAAGGCTTTGACTATGGTCTTTCTAAAAGAGTGAACGGACTTCTGAAAAAAAAGCCAATTACTTTAATTGAGAACTCAACAAGGTTAAAAATGCATAACCACTTGCAATGCAACTACTTTCTGGGCAACAAAAAAGCATTATTTTATTCAATGAAAAAATACTATTAATTGCTGAAGATCAACCCCTTTACAAAAATACCTCTAACTTTTCATATTACACAAGGACTTCAAGACCCAGAGTTTTAGAAATTTTTAGAAGAATTTTAAAGTCAAAAGAAAATAAAAAATATCGATAAAGAGTTTAGAAATATTTGGATTATAAAGCCTGGAGAGCTTACTAACAGAGGGCGAGGTATTACTGTTTGTTCGACCTTAGATGAGATCAAAGTTCGTCTTAAAACAAAATAACGGAATTCTAATGGTACCAATCGTACTTTTATTTTACAAAAATACATCTAAAAACCTCTCCTCTACCATCGCCGAAAATTTGATATTAGACATTATATGATGATTACTTGCCATAATGGAAGGATCAAAGGATACTGGTATTTAGAAGGATATATTCGTACCACTTCCAGTTAGTACAACATTAAAAATACCAAAGATCTTATGACCCATCTAACCAATGATGCAGTACAGAAAAATGGGCAGGATTATGGAAAATTTTAAAAGGGAAATAAGGTCTCCTATACGGAATTTCAAAAATATTTAGTCAATCATGTCTCAGCTGATATTGATTTTCATCGGCAGATCCTGCCAAAAATGAAACAATTAGCCACAGATAGTATCAGAGCTACCTACAGTATACTTGATCCCGAAAGAAAAGAGCATAATTTCGAGTTATTTGGGCTTGATTTTATGCTTGATGAAGCTTTAAATGTTTACATAATAGAAGTTAATACAAATCCTTGCTTGGAGACCTCCTGTCCTTTGCTAACTAAAATCATTACTCCTTTGGTGTAAAATATGTTTAAGTAACAAATCTATTATTTAGAATTGGTTTAGACCCTCTTTTTCCTCCTCCCTTCGATTGGCCAAGCCAAAAGAAGTATTGGCTCGGAGATAACGCTTTCGAGTAAAATAAGTTTACTCTAATATTTGATTAATTGTAATAGGGTTTACAACTAAAATAACTTTACAAAAACACACCACGTATTGACGAGAAGATGGGCGATATCTTTGAATAATAGGAATAATACCAAGATTAATAAAAATAATGGAATGATGAGTAATAGCAGACAAAAAAATAAAAATGAACCACAAATATGATTTAAAGTTTTACAAAATTATCCTTATATTTATTTTAATTTTTGCTGTTATAAGACAATTGATATCAATCCTGGTCAATTCCTAAGGCTTACAATAAACTCTCATTATTCGAGTTTTGTTTCTTTGTTTTTTACTAAATATCCATGTTGCTCATTAACTCTTAATATTTAAAATCTGTTTTTGGCTGTTAAACTGTGCCATAAATCTCATTAAGTTGCGCTTCATGCTCAACACTGACAGTTAGTTTCATTTTATAGCTTTGTTCAAGCCACTTCCTTAAATTTTATTAATATTTTTCTCCATAAATAAACCCCCATACTTTGGCTATGAGTCGCAGATTCTCTAATTTAGAACTGTTATCATATTAAATCCATACTTTTTCCCACACTCCTTTAAATAATGATTCTAGTTATTTTTTGGATTGTTTAAAGACATACTTGTTGTTTTTGAGCATCTGATCTAAAAGAATCAGGGAATAGTAATTTTGTTTGGATTGAATTAAACTTTTAAGCTTTTCAAATGATTATTTGGTGAACTGCTCGTTTTAGTTAAATTTAAGAAAAGTTTCGGCCGCTAGCATCACTATTTTTTCGCTTCGTTCAGAAGTTGATTTAGCTGAAAGCAAATTAAAATAGAGACTCATTTTCAGGAGGGCATCTTGAATCTCTACTGCTGCATAATCTGTACTCATTTTACTAATATTATGACAGATAATTATGCGCCATTAAATGTAAAATTAATCAATAGTTTAAATATGCAGTCAATTAAAAATAGTATTTTTGATTCATATAGTCCTATCAAAAAAGGGCTCTTTTGTTCATATTACGGGCATTATCTTTTTCTGCTGGTTCTCCAAACATTTGAGAAGCTTTAGCCACCATATCTCTAAGTTCAGTTAACTCTAACTATTACTCACGACTTTTTTCTCTCTTACTATTTAGCATATAAGTAGGCTTATTATTTGTGTAATCTTTTTCCTTGTCATTGAAAGAAAAATTGGTGTTATTTGTTTGATAAGTGCCCTTCATTATTGCCATTCTCATTTCTTTTAACTCTCTCTCGAGATTTAACCGATGCCTTCCCTCTTGATCAAGCTTTTTTAAAAGAGTTTCTATCTTTTCATCACGCTATGATTTTATATTTTAGTATTTTTTCTTATATTTTCTCAATTCATCCTCCAGCCAATTTTGTTGCTTTTTACTTTCTTACAAATTAATAGTTAAATGCTCAATATTTTCTCCAAAGATTTGGATTTTTATTTACCTATTTTACAAATCTTCTTGAACTCTACCAATTTATTCTCCCCAACGGTTATGGAAACTTGAAAGAGATCTGGCCACATCCTTTTGCACTCTTGATAAATTATTAATATAACTTTGCTAGTTGATTGATAACTTTTACTAAAACCTCATGGATATAATTTTTTATTTCTCCAATTATTATAGTACATCTTTTTTATCTTTGACTGCTTCGCTCAACATAGTATTTAACCTCGTTACTTATTCATCGCTTTTTTGCAATAATTTTTAGTACTCCTTCATTTATGATCTCATAGATTATTTTTCTTCTTTTAGACTATCAAGAAGTTCAGTTTATTTTCCTTCCATCTCATCGAGCATTTCACTCATTTTTTGTCGATATTTTCTATCGAAAATTTATTTGATTTGATTTACTTGATCATTAAGATTTGTCATTTAGATGGAGAATCTATTCCGCAGCATTTAAAAAGCACATTTAATTTATTATTTCAGAATTTATTGATCCTTTTTTAGGCGACGTAAATTTAAATGAGCCTTGTCAATTTTATTGACTAATTTCTTTTATTTTTAGCGCCATTTTCGAGCATTTTGGTTGAGGATTCCATTTTTATTCCTTTATTAAATTAGATATTTCTATAAATTTTAGATTTTCTCTTTAAAGGTTTAGACCTGGATATTTTGAGCATTAATTACTTGTTATTTTTGAATTATTTGCTGTTTTTGATTAACAATCTGATTGAGTTGTTCTTAATGAGTTGAATTTAAATGACTCATTTTATTATTTAATAAACTCATTTCCTGTTGATATTGAAGGCATTCTGATCCCAAACTAGAACATTTTTTATTAAGACTCACCATATCGTCTTTCTTTTCATTTATTTATCTTTCCATCTATTCACAAGATTTTCTCCAATTACTGATATCATTAACTTTGCTTTCAATTTATCTTTTCAATTTTTATATTTATCTCGTGTTAAGTGATTCTTTGTCTTATCTTTATTGGGTTAATTTTTAAACAAAGAGATCTTGAGTTTTTTTATAATTTTATAATTCTTAATTTTTTTATTACATTGAATAAAGATCTTGTTTAGTTGTTTTTAACATTTCTTCCAATTATTCCAATTTTCTCTCAGACTGGTGAATCTTTTCCCGAAAGCCATGCTCAATCACCTCCACTCTCCTCGCTATAACTTACTCACTATCGCTAATGATAACACTGTTTCCAAGTTTTAAGCTTTATGCATGTTCTTTAAGTTATCTCCTGAATTTTTATTCAATTTAAATAGCTATCAAATGACACTCTTCCTTTGCTTGATTTTAAATATCAAAGCATTTTCTCTCCCAACACTCCTTTATAAGATGCATATCTTTCTGCATTTTTGCTACAATTTATTCATATTCAGAAATTTATCTGCCAGATTTTTCTTCATAAAACTCCTTTAAATTTCTTTCTGTTTCTCGATTTTTTTATTAAGATTATCTCTTGATTTTTCTGATTTGATCTTAGCTTTATGCCTTATGAATTTCTAATTTCCTCCTGTCCTCTCTGAGATTTTAATTATCCATTTTAAATTTTAAGATTTCCTCTCTGCCAGAATCAATTTATTTTTTATATCTTTTAATTTGGTCCTTGAGCTCATCCATTTATGCCCTATTTTTAAATTCATATTCTTTTTTCTCCATTTCCTTTTCAGATATAAACTGCTTGCATTTAATTTAAATATGTTCTAACTCCGAAGCATATTATTACCTTAAAGATTGATTAAGTTCTTAACTCCTTTTTATTCTTTGTTTCAATTCTTCATTTTATTCTGAAATAGCAGTCAACTAATCTTAGAGATGCAATTAATCATGTATTAATTAACGGATGTGTTGCATCTTGTAGTTATATAATGTTTCATCATTGCGCATTTGCTGCAGAATTAAATCAGATTATAAGGCTATAATGGCTTGGACTAACTTGTCCTTGATTGCTGCCATATATTTTCGCTATTTAAATTTTGAATAATTAAATATTAAAATTGGAGGAATGGTTAAAAATAATAATTTTTTGAACATTGCATCTTGAACTGATTGAAACTATGAGCAAATAATTAAAATTGAGAAAATTGATTATTTTATCTTAAATTACGTATGTATGAAAGTGACAAAGCTCAATCGAGTTAAGTATAATCTGAACATAAAACCTTGTAATAAAATTGCCTAGAAATTAATAGGTAGCAAATGCATATCTATGCACTGAAAATAAGGCATCAAGAAAAGACAAAATAAATATTTCATCCATACCATCTGCCTTATGTTAAAAAGCCCAATTTGTAGCCATTGGCGGTTCAAAATTTTAAAAAAGTGTAGTAAAGTTAATAGGAAGCATTAGATCGTTTAATTAGCAAATAGGATGAACTAAAATCTTCTTATGGTTCCAATAGATCTAGCGTAACCTATCCAAGTTATTAACTTGATCGTTTTTATAAGTTCTTTAGGATTTGATATGATACATTTGAGCATGATTTAGCTCTCTCATAGTCTATTGATTTTAATTTTTTTTATTAACTTTGAACTCAATGCTTTCGAAAAGACATCGAAATTATTTAACAAAGTATTTTTATCGTTTGACTTTTATTATGCATGCACTATGGAGTCTTTTATTATTTGAATAAAAAAAATATTCATCATGCTTCTTTTATTTGATGTTCTAATAAATTAATTATAAAATATGTCAATCAAGTTCCAGATCATTATGAGTCGTCTCCATTGATGTCTAAGATATATGCCACTCTATCTTTTAACATGAGTCATACGTATCAATCAATTATAAAGATTTTGTGTGGCAGGCTCTCTTCATTTTTCTTGTATCTTCTTGGTCTTGTTGGTTCTTACCCAAAAGAGTTATTTTTTCATTATTAATTTATGCCTATGATTATAAAAATAACTTTATAATAAAGGGCTGTTAATTCAAAGTTTCACTTTATCTCCACTATTGTAAGAAAAATATTTTTTTTATTCTCGAGCATAGTTTCATGAAAAATATGAGCATAATGACAACAAAATTTTCTTCTAATGCATCCTTTAATAGTGGCAACATGATCAATAATATTGAAAGCTTAAGATTTTCCATTTATCGCTCTAAAATATTGATAAGATGAGGCTCATTACTTAAAATATAATACATCTTTAAGTATTGGTCTTTTTTCTTCATCTCTTAACTCATAATATGGTATTAAATCCATAAACTTATCTAATTATTCTTATTTTGCCAAAACATAAGAAATCAATTGTTATCGTGCTAAATATCTCCAGATGCTTCTCTCGTTATTAAATACTATAATTTGAGCTCCTATATTTTTAATTTTAAGCAAAGCATTAACAAGAACATAATAACCGATAAATGATAGAAACAATTGATTTTTCTTGTATTTTTCTAACCCAAAAGTATTACTAAAGATGAGTTATTTTACATCTTTATTAAAGTATAGTATTTAGGTCATTCACAACTAAGAGAAAGAATCTTCTCAGAAGCCCTATAAACTAAATTTACGACTTTTTAATTTATTTTAGTTAATACTTTTTATCTAATATTTTAGCATCCTATTATATATTATCAATTAGTATTAAAAAAGTATTTTATCATTAAAGAAAATTCAAATCAATGAAATACATTACTTTGAGCTAAAGAAATTCGCTAGTCCAATTTGGAGGACGAAACTATCATAGAGCTGCTTGTCGAAATATATTTCATAGATTGAGAAGCAAGTGAATAGTTTGGAGTATTTAGGGAAAACCTATTAAATCTGAATTTCTTTCTATTCCTACTTGTTCGATCATAGTACTTGATCCATTTTTTTTAATTATCGTAACGAATGGGATAGAGAGCATTTGAGGCAAGAAATTTAAATTTTTAAATTAAGAAATGATACCTTTGATCTCGAGGCATACGCAACAATTAATTAGATTACTGACAAAGTCCTCGAGCAGTATCATCTTTAAAGTTTTTAAACATCATGCTATTTTTAACAAATTAACTAATAAACGATGCATATTATGACTCAGGTGAGTTAATAGAATTCAGAGGACGAGTCTGTTGCGCAGAAATTATAGGAGCTATGGCAGCAGGGCGTTTAGTAAAAACAGGAACATGGGAATGCTATTCTCGATGACAATCCTAGATTATGCAAGCAATTAAAGATAGTGATTTTATCCTGATTTATTTTTCCCATTAAAGATAATTTTTACTATCATTATTGATAAAGGTAAGATATTGATTGAGGTTGTGGTGAATCTTTGTCAATTCTCCTGCATAAACAAATTTATCTTCTTCCACAAATACAACTACTCTTTCTGAAGTATCAATAAGATTAAGATACTTTTTTGACAATCCTACTATATAGGGCATAAAGGATTAGCAGGCAGATTCAATAAGATGAGGGGGCAGATTAGGAACATACATATAACACCATTTTAGAGGTAAAATTATTCTCATTAAAGTTTAAATAATCAAAGTTGTTAAATTTTGATTATTAGAAGTAAATATAATCTGTTTTTATTGAAGAATAGCTGACAAAATAAGTCTCAGGGTATTTGTGGAGAATGGAAGATGAAAGATATATGATATTTCATAGAAGGAATTTGGATATAGTTTATATAAATGCATAACCTCTTTGTTAGTACCTTTCTAGATCAAGATAGCTTATCCATTTTTATGTTAATTGAAACTTTGAAGATAATAATTAAAAGTGAATTCAGTAGAAGGAATGGTCTTTTTACTTTATTTATTTAGGCTTACTGTGATATAGTCCCACTCCTTCTATCGATTATTTTCACTAAGATAATTATACACTTTATATAATCCTTCGTTGATAGAATATGAAATAATTGGTTACGGTTTTTTCAATTATCGGAAGACTTTCAATAAGTTTACCATCACTTTATAATAGGGCAGCTCGCTGAGTAATACTAGGCACTTTGGGACGTAGAATTATCTAAAAACCTCTTTCATTTGAGAAAAAACGGTCGATTCCCTGCATTTAAGAGGAGCCTTTTCATAGTAAACTTGTGCTGTGCAGAAATATTTTCTGCCGTCTCCTCGGGTTATGACAAAATACTTCCATCTTTACTCCAGCTGAGGGTTACTTATCTTTTATATCTCGACGCTGTTTTCGTTAAAAATATGTCTATTTTTGAGATCAGCTGAGTAGATAGTTCGAGGAAATCTCATGACCCAATTGGCGGCGCCAGCGAAGTCTTCAATGAAAGTGAGCTGAGTTTTGAGTTGTTAGTAAGTGGTTCCAGCTGTATGAACATATTGGTACGGGGAATCGATAGAAAAAGGGAAGTTATCATCGGTTTAATCAAATATATATAAAAAACAATGTTCAGTTGATTCCGATTTGACTGTTTATAAAAGTGAATAAATCACTGACAATTGAAACTCAACAGCAATGCCATCCTTATTAATAATTACATATGTAAATACTGATATAATATCCTTCAATTGACTAGATAATGAAGTCTTCACAAGTTATATAGATCGAATAGATAGACTGCGAAGATTCCCATAAAAATAGAGCACATAGTGTTGTCAGTCTTCGGAGTGATTCTTCTCATCAAGGAAAAACAGTTCTTTCAGCTAAAACTCCAAAATCAATCAATAATATTTCGAGCTCCTTCGGGTTTAGTCAACAATCTAATGCAATACCACTAACATTTATTAATAATCCTTCTCAAATAGATTATAAGTCGCTTGTTTTTTCTACCTAATCAAAGCCAGTTCAAAAGAGCATTGAAAAATAATCAAAGCCAACCCGATAAGTTCGAATGAATATTCCAAAAGCAATATTAATTAACAAAAAAACTGGGGAAGTCATACCAAATACAACTTATGTAAACTAAGAAATTCTCTAGCATATTGAAGACAAATAAATTATTCAAAGAATCAATAGAATGCTGATTTAAGGACAGTGGAGATATTCTTCTCTTTTGGGTAAATAAAATCGAAGAACAGTTTAAAAAGAAAGAACCATTAAATCTCCAAGAGATGGATAATTTCCAGAAGTATTAGCCTTGGTTAGCAGGCAAATGAAAGCAAATTTTCAAAGAGACGGTCAAAAATTTGTTCATCTAATCTAATGCCCTCACAAAGTAAAAATGGTACACGATACTATGACTTTTGGATTAACCCCGACTCTTAGTCGTTACTTTGTTTTTGGACTCTTCGGACTCACAAAAAATTTAGAACCTTCTCTCTTTGCATTAGGTTTTGCAACTGATCTCATTGTAGAATTACGAAAAGACTAATTATATTATCAAATATTGAAAACTTTCATCTAAGGAGTTAACGAATAGCTAGCAGATCAGAGAAGGCAAGTCGCAGCTCGTAAAAAAATATTGGGTCGAAAAATTCGGGAACCATAACTTGTCACAGATGACAATTTTATTTTTCCTTAAATTTTATTTTGTAAGACGGATAAAGCGATGTAATCAGCTTGCTAAAGGATAAAACAAGAGTTTAGTATAGCATTTGAGATGTTTCCAAGTAGTTTGCAAAGATTCTAAACTGTAAGAAGTAAATTTATGCGTCATGAAATTAAAAAATAGAAAGATATTGTGTATCGAGGAGAGATAGTTATTAAGAATATGCTGTAAAGTAATAATAGAAAGGATATTGACCAAGGAGTCAAAGAGTTAACACAACATAATTAAGCTTTTGCAAGTCGATATAAAAATTTAAATCTATAAAAATACTGTCTTCTTGGATTTGAAAAGAGATATTATGGTTTTAATGTCTATGAAAAATTCTAAAAATAAATGATTGCTTATTTGGCAAATTTGGTTGTATAAAAAAGAGGGTAGACTTTAAAATACTTTCTAGATTATATCATGAGACTATAATAAAAGGAACAAAAGAAAGTTAAAAAGATTTATCAAGATACGAATGGCCAATTGATTGGAAATGAAAGATTGCGAAAACTGAGGACTATTATTGAACCAAATGTCTTAACTGAGTTTGTAAAAAGATTTCAATTAAGCCGATCTTTAAAATATTAAAAAGTTGAATAGGGTAAATATAATGTGGGAAGCGGAAAGTGCATAGCCAAGACAATTGTATAATTTAAACATTAAATGTGGAAATGCGAATGTGGATATCAAGCAAAAATAGGAATTCCTTGTGTCCATTTATTAAAGATTCTTCATATGCTAAAAACGCCAAAATACTAAGATTATATACACCCTTGCTACTATAAAACAAGCGGAGGCCCGATATTTGTCGAACTTGGTGACGATTGATTCCATACTTATTTAACTTCCAAAATATTTTATAAGAAGTGATTATATTAAAATAATAATTGAATGAATGAGATCAAGGGGTCAAAAGAACTATTTCTTCTCTTATTTAGATTGGCATTGACCAAAAAGCTTTGAGAAGGGATGAATAAAGGTCCGCATCCTAAATTTATTGACTTGAAAGGAGTTAAAGCAAATACTATTCGTATTTTTTTTGATTTTCAGACAATTAATTGAGCTCTTTGTTTTCCAATATTAAATATATCAAATCTTTTTCTTATTACTCATGAGCCTTTTCTAAATGATTGCTTACTTATTTCATATCAGGAATTTCTTATTCTTCTGGTAGCATCGGAGTTTCATTTGGATTAAAACTTTACGCATTTATATTTAAGGCATTAGAATTTTCTGGCACTTAAATATTATTAGACTTTCTTTCTATTTCTTTTTATTGATTTAATTTTTTGTTTTCTTATGCTTTTGAGGCTATAATTTATTATTATATTTTTTTTATCTATTCAGCTTTTTCTCTTTATATTTTTATTTCTTCGAATATTTTGATTCCTACATCAATGATTGTCCTTTCTAAAGAGCTTACTTGTTTAAGTTTGTTTTAAAGATTCATCATATAATCTTTGGTAATGGGGTTAAGTCTACTCATTTCTTCTCTAGATTTTGTCTATTATATCTTCTATATGGCCTTTTTCGTTTTTTCAATAACCTTTTTACAATAACTGGTTAATTCAACATCTCTTGCATTTTATTTCTCCTCATGAATATTTTTCAATTCTTGAATTGATAGCTTTATAATTGGCAAATTTTATGTCGACAGCTATCCATGAATGTCCTTTAAAAAATTCTAGGATTATTTAATAAGAATTTATTGTTGCCTTTTTTTTTATTGCTCAATTCTTTCTTTCTATTCAACTCTTTTGTGGTGATTTTTAAGTTATTCCCGGAGCCATGCTCCAATTTCGATAAAGTTTAATGTTTGCCCAATAGAGACATCTTTGATTTTTTAGATCATTGAAGCAGCTCCACGAATTTTTTTTTTCAATATTTTCAAAGATTCCTTGGTATCTTTTTGATATTTTCCTTTATAATTTTGATAATCATCTTTTCCGATTTTCCAAATAGCACAGTAAATTGATAAAATGGTATCATTTTCATTTATAGTTAAATTGCAGTAAGTTTACAATTGTATACCCCCCACGTATAATGGAACGGAATCTTCTCCACTTGATACTTGATAGTAAGCCAGCAAAAGCATTTAATTTTACGGAATATCTGGCTAAAACGAGCATAATTGTTCATCTTGAATCAGGTAGTTTTAGGTATCAACTATTTTGCAAGTAATATTTTAATGTTAAAGATAAATTATAGAAATACCCTATTAGAGTTTAATATGATAGTTAGGTGGCAATTTTATATCTGACAGCATTGAATTTATTTCATTAGTATTTTTAGATCTATCCTTCTCAATTTTTATAATTGGGAGAATCGTTATAAACTATTTTTATGAAGATATAATCTTATAGTAATTAAAACCCATTTTTTTAACTGCCAGTCTTTAATACCATTTGGTGAATCCAACAATGTCTGTTTATTTTAATTTAATCAGCTCAGTTATTTTTATTAATTCATCAAGTTCCTCTCTTTCAATGGTTATTTATCCTTTAATACAGGCTAGTAACTACCTTGACGTTTCCAATTTCTAAAGCCCAGTCCATTAACAATGCAAAACGATTTATTGCATTTTGAGAAGGTTTAGTTTAAGCAAAAGTCTTTTCATGATGCGAGAATGAAAATGACTTAATCTTTCAAGTGTTGTAGAGCTTGAATTAAATCTATGAATATTGTAATTTTTTGAAAAAGATACTACGTCTTCAGCTTAAGCAAGTTCTAATCTTATCGATGATTGCAGTGAGCGTGATATTTATTTGAAATTAAAGATAAATGAAACTTAAGACTCTTTTTAATGCACTGTTATGTGCTTGTCAATATATTAAACAAACAAAAATTATTTTACTTTTTACTTTTCTTTTTGTGGCAATCTGGATTGAGATAACCAGTATTTTTCAGCGATTTACATTAAAAATTATTTGCCTATTGATTTATCTGTACTTTTGTTGTTCAAATCAAATCCTATCATTTCATTTTCTTCGTCAAAGGAAGCATAATAACAAGTAAATATTGTTGCTAATCCCTTTTTCTGTAGCCACACTTTGATTTATTAAAGCATTTTGCTATAGGATGAAATTTGTTTATGCATATTAGTATTCTTTGAAGGAATCTGCATCAATGTAATTTATCTCAATTGTTCAGAAATTGTTTTATCTAAATTTGATATTCTTTGGGATTAAGTAGAAATATATAATAAAGGGTTGTCCATTTTATTATTGACCTAGTTGACCATTTCTTGATTTTTAGCAGTTAGTAACTAAAAACGAGCCTGTAACTCCATTTAAATGGGTTATTTTTATTTAACTTATGCCAGCTTATTAAAAAATAAAGTTGAAATTTTGTTTGTGGTTATTATCTTTTTAAAACTTTAATCAGATTTCTTCAATTGATCTTCAATAATTCCTATCTTCTTAAATAATCCTGAAATATATTTTTAACTAAATATTTCACGATTAATATTTTAATTTAATTTTACCTCATTGCAGCAGTTTTATTTTTATATTGAAAAGAAATCTTTTAAAATTTAATTATACAACAATTCCTCTTTATTCTTTATCTGTAAATGAGTTAAAATGCGATGAATGAGATCTTATAAATGATTTCTTATTAGCAATTAGGGTTAAAGAATAAAGAAATGCTCAATTTGCAAAATATTTAAAAAGCTGCTCACTGATGGCATATGTTTGGCTTTAGCGACTCCTTCTGAAAACAGACCTTAGACACAGGGAATGATATCACTCAGTTTCAAGACTACCTTGGCTTCCTTTGCTTCCGTTCGAGATAAACACTTCTAAAAAATATGGGCGAGTTAGGAGTAATGGGGCTATACATTGACTTTTTCCGAAGTACTAAAGAATATTAGTTCTTCCTTTTGGTTGTCCCTTGCCAAATAGACTTATCTGTCGATTGTCTGCTTGAAGATGGCGGCAGTTTGAGAAATGCAGTCAAAAATATTGGTAGAATCAACTTTGAAAAGAATGTTTGAGAGTTTTGTCTTACAACTCTTTATTTTATCTTTGGCAGAATTAATTTCTTTAGCAAACTCAGTTAGATAATGACCAATCCATTCTTTCTTGTCTATTATACTTAATTTATTTATGTAATTTGTCAAAACTGCATAGTCAGGTATGTAATGGTCTTCCGCATAGGAATCTACTGCTTTTAGCCACATCTGTAGGCAAAAATGATGTAAATCAATGCCTACAATCGAATTCTCATTAAATTGCTGTTGCATTTGTTCAAGATCTTTCAATTCTTAATGAGTGTTGGCTGTGGGAAGGGCTTGAGCGAATTTATTTGTAAATTTACAAATGTAATGGAAGGAGAGTCCGTTGGCATTGGTGAATTATTGAATCTCTTGACTGAAACAGTTATTAATGTAACTTTGAATATTAAAAAGAGCAGGAAGATAATAAGTTGACTTAAAGGTTCTCTATAGATAGTTGATAATGCATTGCTTATGTGTCTCCTTTTTCAGTTAGCTTTCGTTTTGGGTTCCGATGAAAATTTGAAGGATTTCATTTTTGTTCTATTTATCATAGAGAAGACTGTAGTTCAATTCTAATAATTCAAGGATTTTAAATAGAGTGCTCCAATTTTTGTCTCCTAGATGTGTAAAGTTATTTTTGAGAACAGTAAATATTTATAATTTCTTCATTTGTTCTGATTGAACACTTCCAAAAATTTGATTAAGATACAAGTTAAAACTATTTTCAAGGGATTTGATGAAGTTTACACAATTCTTAGATTATTTTTATCGATGAAAATAGTCTGATATCTCTTCGAAATCGACTTGATTTTGCCAAAATTTAATCTCTACGGAATTAATGAGCGCAAATAAATTGCGAATTTGATTTAAATCTTTAAAATGCGGAATTACTTCGTATAATGACTTGATATATTTTTGTTAGCTCTGTTTTTACGGTTTAAAGGACTATTTTTAAGTTTATGCACTTATTTTATAAACTTTGTTTTATTGTTATTTTTCAATTTTATTTAATTTCTTTTTATTTTTTTGATTTAAATCTTCGATGTCCTCAATTTCCTCACTCATTTTTTCATCTTCAATATTATCTTCTTCACCAATATCTTCAATCATTTAATCTGCTATATCTTATACCATTTTATCATCTATCTCTTCTATCATATCTTGAGGCTCTTCCTCAAATTAATCTCCAACTTCATCACTCATCTACTTTAACACTTATTATTTATCAGACTCAACAGCTATCTCCTCGTCCATATCTTATTGAGGGTGAGCTTGAATTTTTATTTTTATATTCGGTGATCCTTTTTACGATTATAATTTTATAGTTGGCTTTTGAGCTTAAAGTTTTGTCTTCTACTCAGGAGACCTCACAACAGGGGCTTTTCTCACATAAGATTAAACATAATTTCCTCTCTTGTACCCTTTCAAGTTTACTTGTGCTACCAAGCCCTACTCCGACTGTTCGGGGATGCCAATCCAAATGGGCTGCTTATATTAATTAAGTGCCAAATACGAAATTTGTTTCGATTCCATTATATACTCTGATAGTGCGTAAACAAAATTGCTAAACATTTCTAAGGGATCTGAGTTATGTGATTTCGTCAGTTCCTCTCCAATTTTAAGAGCTTTCTCATTCAAAGTTTGATAGTGCAGAATTTCGTTTCGAACCTTGAGAGCAGCCTCATGAGTCTCAATATCGACTTACCTATCGAGTAGTTCAATGTTGCCTAATTTATTTTTGAGAGATTTTACCAAATCCAAACACACTTTTCTACATTATGTAACTCTCTCTTCATGGTTACTTAAAAGGCAATGACTAAACATCTTGGAGGTCAAATCTGCCATTTGTTTAACTTGAATGAAAAACTGCCCTTGGTCATTTGCAAGAAGTTTTTAAATGACTCTATATGATACTACAAAATCTTTCATGACTTTGATTGAGTTCTTGATTTTCTTTTTTGCCAGAATGCTGCCTTCTCCTAGATTATCTCCAATCAATCCTCGATATTTAATTTAGTTTTCCATTTGTTTTGTTTCATATTAATTTGTAGGAAACGCAATGCTGGTTGTGTTATCTAACTCCTTAATAGAAATTTTCTTTAATCCTTTAACTAGAATAAAACAATACATTCGATCCAATAAATTTTGATAATATTTAGTAATGTGATAGTGTGATTACTTTTCCAGTTATTGTTTACGTTGGTAGAAAAGTGTGTTCAACTTTGTCAACTGCTGGATTAAATTGATTTCTGTCGTATTGCAGCAAGTCTCATACACCGAAATAAGATAAGTTGATTCCAAATAAATACTGTTTTCAAGGTAGATTTGCTTAATTAAATTTGACAAAGGATTCTGATCATTCATCTATTTTATTTATATTTTGCTTTATTCAAGTTATTGGATGAGAAAATATGCTTGCTCAGCCTCTTAGCCGACAGTAACTATGCTACCATTAACCTCCTGAAATCCTTTTTCAGTTGCTAATTTTTGCTTTCTTTATCGGCCATTCACTACTTCTACAATGCCACTCAGCTTCATTAAGAATATAATTTCCTCATCTTTGTCATTAGCAGGTAGTCTCACTTCCTTCATGTTGATATCTAAGTTTCTGAGGGCTTCCTCATTCCTTTTGATTAAATTTTTGATTTTATCTTTATAATCTTTTGTTTCTTTCATATAGCAATCAACTGTGATGAGTCCTTCCTCGCTATCAATTGTTAAACCATCCGAGTGTCTTCTTAAAGCCCTTCTAATTTTATCAAAACCTTCATCCAATCGTGAAAAAGCTGTTTTTTCAAATTTAATTAGCCCTTCCACTGCTGCTTTTCTGGTCTGATCCAGCATTGCATCAGAAATTTCTTAAAGAAGGTGATTGTATTCCTGGTATTGCACCTTTGACTGCCCAAGACTGTCATTAATGGAAAAATTGCGTTTAAGAATTTCAATCGTTTCCTTAATTACATTGCCCACAAATACTATTTGCATTTCTCTGACAGCATTTTTTTGATCTTCAAGATCCTACCGATATTGTTGAATTTTCTATTTTAGTTCAGCGCTAATCAATTAACCTTACTCACCAAAATTGTCAGCAAATTTCTGAAAAGAATTTGCTTCCTACAGTATTTCTTTAAATATTTGACTTAGTTTTTGAATTTACGAAATTGTGAGACCTTTCCTTTGAGAGTCATTGAGAAGTTGACGTAATCGACTTAAAAGATGTCTGGCTCCTTGGATGTGGCCAAAAACATCTAAACTTTTGGTGGCCATTTCATTTATTGAAATAATGACTTTTTCCATAATCCTTTCGCATAAATTATGATTGTAGTCCCCTTCGTTATAAACTAATCTTTTTGCTTATTTTATCCCTTTCTTTCGTATTTTTTCCACTTTTCGATCCATGTGATCAATTTCTTACAGCTCCAAGAATAGCTCATCAATTTTTTCTTTTGAAGAAAAAATAACTCTAATAACCTCTTCAAGACCGTTTGAGAAGGAGAAAAATTATTGAAACTTATCTGATAGTTTCCTAAAATCGCTATTTTCATAAATTTTTAAACATCCTTCCAGTTTTTATCTCATCATAGCAGTATCTGCTCTAATTTCTTCCAAAGTTGGTCCAATTTCTTGTAATGAAAGAAGAGGAGGCTTTTGACTGATGGTCAAAAATTGGCCAAGTACCCTGGAATATGCTTAATTAATCTTTGCAAGCCAACTATGAAAATGTCGCTTAATATCCCTAAAATATCCCATTGCTGCAGGATCTTTTTTAACTCCATTTCCATATCTTTTCAAAAATGCTTCACAAGATTGCTTAGAAACAGTTACATGGCGCAACCTCTTTGAGTCATAAGCAGAAACTATGCTGATCCATCTCACATTATTAAATTATATGTCAGTGACAGGGTTTTTTTCCATTTTACTCATGCGTAGGACACGGCCGACTCGACTGCCGACCATACTCCCTAATCCACTGTTTGTACGGCTGTCAATAAGTCTGCTATTTTGACCAGATTCGTTAGCCTTTTTAAAACCTGTAGCACTGCTTTATCTCTTTTGACCCTTGAGATGATTTGACAGTTTGAGCTCCTATTCAAATTGATCATCAAAATCATCTTAAGTTTTTCTTTGCCCTCGAATTCGATATTCAGGACGATTGTACATGTAAGTTGTATATTCAATAAATATGGCTTAACTAGACTAAGAGGCAAAAATATTTTGATCAAATTATTTTTGTTGAAAGTAATAAGAGCTAGCAATAATGTTAAATTGATTCATTATTGTACATTTCATATTTGGAAATA